>Ga0115006_10002791_pt1 | contig 11655 bp, 7 predicted proteins | sample ArcOceMetagenome_3_FD_88943 | JGI IMG/M metagenome (GOLD analysis project Ga0115006, IMG submission 88943) | Marine eukaryotic phytoplankton communities from Arctic Ocean - Arctic Ocean- Svalbard ARC20M Metagenome | ecosystem: Environmental > Aquatic > Marine > Oceanic | place: Arctic Ocean...
CGGGCATGGGCCTACGCCCAGTGCCCGCTGAGGGGTGTAGACGTAGTCAGCACCCGTTACTTCTCTAACAGCGTCTTCGGACAAATCCCTACACCCGCCCTTCCCCACCCATAATCTCCTAAATGCTCCTGGCATCCTCACCTGTGACCCTCAAACTTCTTGACCTCTGTCCCGCTCGCCACATCCCACAGGCGCACTGAGTTATCTGAATAACCCGGGTACCCGCTGCAGGAAGCGAGGAGAGCCCCGTCGGGCGAGAAAGAAATGCCGTTGATGGGGGCCCTGTTTGTTTGAGAGCACAGATATTACCGTCCAGCTGTGCGCATGAAGAGCAGGCTTCAAAGCACGCCATAGGCAGCAAGCCCTTGCCCCTAAAGTCGCTTTACTTCGACCGTTGCAAATGCAACGGTCGAAGTAAAGCCGCCCCCGGTGACCGTCGACGGTCACCGACCATATGGTCGTAGTCAAAGCGGTTACGCATGTAACAGTTGATTACAACAGTCCATTCAGAGTCCTTCTACTCCGACGGCACAGGGACCTGTTACTAAAGCAACAGTTCTGCTACTACATCTTCTCAAAATTGGGTGCGCCGCGAGGCATTCTCACACAAAGTACACAGCGCAACACATGCAGGTCAACCTGTGGCCCCAGAGGCGGCTCAGCTCGATGCCGCTGACGGCACAGAAAATGACCACGTCATTGCCATCGGCCCGCGCCAGCCGGCGCCCGTCGCTGGAGTATATAACACTACGAATCTCTTCCCGTCCCTCCAGAGTCCAGCGGCACGGTCTGGTGACGGACGGCTGGTTCACCCACCCGATGACGCGCATATTGGCAGCACCTTGCTCTGCAGGGCGGCCCTCGTCGCTGCGCTCAAAGACACCGGCGGGCTCCTGTGCAAACAGCTGCGCGACTGCCTGCTCTATTGGCACGGGTGGTTCCTGCAGCAAGGCGCTGTGATGGTCAAGGAAGGAGCGCGCACGGTCCAGGCGCCTGGAGAGTGCATCGAGGTTCTGGCCTGTGGCCATGTCCTGACAGATGGCCTCGAGGGCGGCGAGCAGCGCCCCGATCTCGCCCTTGATCGCCAGAGGTGATGCCCCATGCAGCAGCCTCTCGCTCAGGGCACTCGTTTGCAGATATGGCGATGCTAACTGCTGCACGTCTGCTGCCGACATGGTGTCGTCGGTAGCGCAACCGCCAGCACTCGAGTCGCGCCAACCGTTGCAAAGCCGGCTGCCGTGCCAGTGCTCGCTTTCCAGCTCGAGCGCCTCGATCGCGACAGCAATATCTCTCTTCTCGCGAGACATGATGGCGAGCGACAGGTTGCTGGCGCCGTCATAGCGCGTCGCACGTGAGTCGGCGCCTGCTTTAATGAGTGCCTCTCGGATCTTGAAACGTTGCACACCCGCACCGCTTGCTGCTACGAGAGGCGATGTGTTTATCTTGTCCCGTGCCGATACGTCGGCCTTGGCTTGAAGGAGAGACTCACAGAGCTTGAGGTTCCCTGCCTTGCATGCCATCAACAGCCCGTTTGTGTCGGTCTCGTTCTCGCCCACGTCGAGCCGCTGCAGCCTGCAGTTGACCTCGAGCCCTGCCATGAGGCCAAGCTCCACTTGGTGCAGGTCCGCCTTTTTAAGGCCACGGAACCCGAGCTCGTCGAGTGTCGGACTGCTCGCTAGAAAGGAGATGACGGTGGTGACTAATGCAGGGGCTATGCCCCTGAGGCACTGTAAGTGCTGCGAGGCACCGTTCAGCACATGAGAGTAGATCCTGTTTGAAGTGTCCGAGGCACTGCTCAAGTCCCAAGAGGGCCGGCGGCAGGCGAGCGCGCTGCCGAGCTCGTCCCCGCCGATGCGGCACGTGTTGTCGTGGGAAGGATTACTCATGAAGTGGTCGGCGTCGGCGTCGGTGTCCCATCCGGGCCAGCTGGCGGCGGTTGCCTTGAGATGCAGCGCAAAGAAGGCCTCCTGGAAGGAGAGATGTGCAAACTGGAATTCGGCCTTCTCATACGCATCGCCTTCTGTGAGCACCTTGATCAGCGGCAGCTCCCCGTCTTGCTGCAGCCGCACCCACAGCTGCCACTCGTCAGGGAACTGTTCTTCCAACACCTCCCGCACGTGACTGTCGTTGAACTCACGCCGCTGCTTGGCTTCCATGTTGGCCACTGCCACACGCGACAGCATCTGGTCGGCGAGCTCGATGTCCGCCTCTTTTTGGTTCTTGTTCAGAGTCTTGGCGATGGCGCCGCGGATTGCCATCTGGTAGAGCTCCATGCGCGTCTTGGGCAGATTCGCTTTCACTTCCTGGCCCTCTCTCCTGGCAGCATCCGCCTTCTGACCGCGCATCTCAAAGACGAGCACGAGCATCGAAAGCAGCACCGGCACGCCCGACGCCTCTTCCAGGAACAGAATCGTGCGCTCGAGTGTCTTGTTGAGAACAGGGCCGTAGGAGCCTCCGAGTTCCGTGCGGAAGTACTCGTATACGTCATGCGCGTGCGACTCCTCATTGTATTGGCGGATCTGTCGGTGATGCACCTGCAGCTCCCCGTAATGTACCAGGCCGCCGCACTCGAGCTTGAGGTTGCACAGCACGTTGCGAAAGTGGGTCGGGTCGATCTCCTTGGGGTTTGCCTTGTTCTTCATCCGCGCTAGAGACACCTTGAACTCGGGCGCGTCTCCGTCCGGTGCTTTAAGGGTGAAGCCTTTCTTGAGCTTTTCCAATACCGCAATCAGCTCTTCGGCACTCGTGCAGATTATCGACGAGCGGAGCACGTCGAGGATGTTCGCCTCTGGGAGCACCTCATCCTTGAATCGATCGCCGTAGTCTGTCCCGGCTTTCTCGAAGATGCGCACTGGGTCCTTGAAGGGCGCGATCAGCACCTCCGCCATTGCGCTCGCATCTTTCGCGTTAGAAGGCAAAACTTTTGATGCAGGAGCCAGCGACTCAATCGCCTCTTTGAACCTATCCTGCATCGCCTCCGCAGCAACATAGAGCTCATCCGTTCGCGCGATGATTTCTTGCCAGAGGCCCTCAGCTGTCTCGTTCTTGCCTGTCCCTGCTTGCTTCTTTCGACCATGAAGGAGGAGCAGGCACAATCGCTCTGTCACTGTCGCCGCCATCACCGTCGGCGGTGCCATCGCCGGCAACCAAGTTGTTGCCACCAACTCCTTGAGTTGCTCCTCGACCTTGCCGTGACTTGCGTCCAGTATCGAGTCGAGTTTTGCAAATATGCCTCCCGGGCTTGCGCGCAAGGCTGCATCCGTAACCTTTAAGATCGAAGACTCTGGCGCGCCGTCGTGACGTAAAAGGAATTTCGAGTCGCGCGTACTACTACTACTGTTGTGGTGCACAAGCGCCATCTGCCTGATCTCAGGATTGTCTTTGTCCTCCTTCTTGAGCAAGTTGGGTGCGCTCAAGTTCTCGAGCTGCTGGCGCTGTTGCGAGGTGAAGGCCTGCACGTAGACGGCATCATGCTTCTTGCGGATCTTGACGAAATCCATGGCTTTCTGGAAGAACTGGGAACCCTCGAGCTGGTTAGAGACCATTGCCTTCATCTGCTTTTCGCTCAGCCTCTCAAGATCCATGACCACCCAGCCGTGTCGGTACTTGTCGATGCGCACGCCCTCGGGACGCGACGTGGCCACGACGCTCAACGCGAGCGGCACCAGCGTCATAATGTAATCCTCGATGATCTCTCTGCGGCCGGAGGCTTCGTCGATGCCATCAAAAATGAGCACGAGGGCACGCATTTGCAGGGCCTGGCTGAGCATCAAATGCCACTTCGGGTCCTTATCCTTGTACTCCTCATCAATATACAGAGTGATCAGGTCAAGCGCACCCGATTTGCGCGCAGTGCGCAGGATTCGCACGAGCCTCTGGACGCGGATCAACAGCGGCACGACCACTTTGGTCTTGTGCTCGTTGGCCAGACTTTTGGCAAGCAGGAAATTGAGCTGGAGCGCCGACCATGTCTTGCCTGTGCCCGGACCCGCGCGCAGCAGCACATGGTGGGATTGGCCTGCCCCAGATGTCCGCCCTTTTCCATGCGAAGAAAGCAAAATGCGCTCGAAATCGCTGATCCGTTTAACAGCCTTCCAGACGTCGGGCAGTGTGTAGTCCTTGAGCGCCTTCTCCTCAACGATTGCCAGCTCCAGCACCTGGTGCTCGATGTGCTGCTGGTTGCCCGTGATGGCATCCTGCACCATCTGATCCCTGCTCACGACATGCTTGCAGAAGCTCTGCCTGAGCTCATCAAACTCCTTGGCGCTGAGCTCGGGGCTGCAGCAGTGGTTGAACTCGTTGAGGTCGAAGGCTCGCTCTGTACCAGCATCCTCGCTGTCTTTTCCGGCGATCACGAGCTTGTGCTGGTTGCTGAGCACCTCCTTTTCATACGTCGGAGGTGAGACCACTGTAGCGTCCACGATCCCACCGTCGTCCGCGTGAACGAGCAGCTTTGTGCCCGCTTTATGGCACACGCTGCCGCACGTGTAGCAAGTCACTTCCAATCCCGGCATTCGTAGCGCGGGCCCGTTGTCCACCTTGAAGTGAAAGATGCCCGCCTGGTCCACCGCCGTGATCGTGCCGCACTTAAGCATCGCCCTGCCTGCTTCGCCCGATCCGTGTCCGCTTCGCACCGCAGAATCGTCGACGTGCAACACCACGAGGCGCTCAGCCCGCAAGGCTAGCGCGCCACGCTCGTCGCTTGCATTCCGCGTCTCTTGCAGTGCGTGGGGTAACTCTCGGGCCCGAACCAGCAGCATATCGACAATCACCGGCGCGTGGTCGCTGGGCACCTCGAGAGACGGCAGGATGTGACGCAAGGCAGCGTCGCGCGACGGATACTCCAGGGGTTGCCAGGTATGCCCCAACAACGAGAGCCGCCACGCGTCCAGCGCCCCCGTCTGCGAGCCATCCCCGTAGAAGATGTGGTCGATTGCTGCAAAGACGTGCTCGCCAATCTTGTCTGGCTGATCGGACAGCGGGCCCCGCATCTTGTTGGTCGTGACGAGCGTGTGTCCGCGCCCGCGAATCTTGTGAGAGCCATCGGGATTGAAGTAGTCGTCCCAGACGCTGCGCACGTCGTCGCCGTTGCGCAGGATTGACCATACTGTGTTGTCACCTTGACTATCTCCACCGCTGTCCGTGATCTTGGGCAGAGGGGGCTCGTTCGTGTCGACGCACAGCAAGGTTGGCGTCGTCTGCGAGCTGATCCACTCACGCAGGCTCGGACCCGTCAACGCGCCATTGGCGTCCACCGAAGGTGCCGAGCATTCATTAATGCGCGCTGCCCGGTCTTTGTCCTTGGTGCCGCTACTAAGGTGCGTCGTGATCGCCGTGAGCGGCGCGCCGTCGCATTTTCGCACGAGGTCGACGCGCACAGCGCCCTGACCCAGGAGCAGAGGGGAGAGTTAGCGCCATCGCCATCAACGGCAACATCCGCCAGCGGTCACGATTCGACCACCCCAGTGGCGCGTGCGGCCAGCAATGCCGAGACCGGGTTCGGGTTGACTGCGCTGGCTCACCTGGTTGCGCTTGGCATCGTTGAAGGAAAGGAAGTCGATGGCCGTTGCATTGAAGACGTCCTCGCGCCAAAATATCGCCACGCCATCATCATCGGCGCTGGCCCGCTTGCTCTTGAGACCGAACTTGCGGCAGTTGGAATAGGTCTTGGGCGCAAAGGCGACGGCCGTCTCCCTCAAGTGCGCCATGTAGGCCGTGTCCTGGCGGCGCACAGAGCCGTCGAGTGTGGCGTGGATGGGCTTGTAATGCGTCGCCCTCGCGGGCAGCTTGCACGTGTACCCAAGCTCGCCGAGCTCTTTCTCCGCGTCGGCCATATGGTCGAGCTCCTGCAGCGCGACAATGTCGGGGGCCGTCGCGGCGATGAGCGCGCGAATCTGCAGCCACCGGCGCGTCCAGTCCGTCACCGCTGCGTGGTTGTCTCGCGAGCGTGGCGTGTCGTACTTGGCTTTGAGGTCCTCCATATTACCACACTCCCTCTTCATCGTGCTCACTTCGTCAAGCATGGCTCCAAACGGCAAGGCGTCGACGCTGCGCAGGTCGGGCGAATCTTTTCGCAGCACGTCCCGCATCAAGAATCCGTCATCTGAGAGGCCGTCCGCGAGAAGATTCCAAGTGAGCACGCGGAAGGAGCCTTTGGGTGTTGGGCCGGGCGTCATTTTCACCGCTTTGTGCACTCGCACCAGCTCTTGCTCGTCAATGCCGAGCTCCCGCGCGCGCTTGTCATGCTCGCACAACAACGGCCCCATGCGCCGCAATTGTCCCACCTGCTGAATCAGCCGCTGTTCAAGGCCTCCATCGTGGGCTGTGCTGTGTGCTCCTGCCTCCATCGCAGCCTCCGGCGCGGCATCGGAAGTCACGGGCTGCTCCGGCGGCTCGTGTTCGGTGCTTGCCTCCGTTGCGCCCTCTGCAAGCGTGTTGCTCGCTTGCGCTGGTTTTTCCTCCTGGAATGGGTCCTGGGACCACACCTCGTCGACCGCTCGCGCAGTGCCCATGGAAGCTTCGCCCGACTGGTCATGCTTGCAATGCGCTGCAGGGGAGGGCGACGACGCTCCCAAAGTGTGCACCGTCCCGACCTTGCCATGGGCGAGCAGCGACTTGCACGCGACGAGTCGCGTATGTAGCGACTGTAGCAAACGACGCTGCGAGGAGACACAGGCGCGAAGGTCGTCGAGGTTTGAAGAAGCTTGCGCAGAACTGCCCGTGAGCCTTGCGGTTTGAAGAAGCCTTGCTCTGGTCTCGACCCGCAGGCTGTCCCGTGGTGTCGTCTTGGCGCCCGGCGAGTCAGGCTCATTCGCCCCCGACGCAGACATCCTCCCCCCTTCGCCGAGCGACACAAGATGATTTTCCGTTTGGGCCAAATCCGGATTTGGATCACTGGCCGTGTTCCTAATTTAAGCTTTCTCACGTGCACGGACTTCTCACGCCCACCGTCATTTTCTGAGTCATGAGTCAACTGACAGGAAGGAAGAAAGGAAGGAGAGGAAAAGAAGGAGGAAGGAAAGAGGAGTTTCGTGAGAGAATAGGGGCATCCAGAGTAGGGCGTGGGGCCCTGGAGGTCGCGGCGCCGGCGCCGGGGGGGCGAGGGGAGAAGAGAGAGGAGGAGAGAGGAGGACAGACCGCGCCGGCATGCCGGCGCGGTCTGAAAAGTTGTCTAAAATGAAGCCGTTGCCACGGCAGGCCGCCTCGCCCAGTGACGATGGGTCGGAACTGACGTTATACGCGTACAAGCTGAGGCATGCCGGCTTCTCGGACACGGCGCGCCGCATCGAGAAGCTGGTCGACGCGGCTGTCGAACGGGATCAGGCGTTGGCAGAGCTCTGCGAGACCATCCTGCGCGAGCACGACGACATCCTGCGCGAGCACGACGGGGAGGTGCGTGAGCGCGCCCTGCCCGGCGCGATGCAGAATTCTGAGAAGGAGGAATGACATATGGCGATGGACTGTCTCGATTTTCTGACTGGGACGGGCATGCTGGCGCAGTTTGAAAAGTTGGCTGGAGCGAAGCCGTTGCCACGGCAGGCCGCCTCGCTCAGCGACGATGGGTCGGAACTGACGTTATACGCGTACAAGCTGAGGCATGCCGGCTTCTGGGACACGGCGCGCCGCATCGAGAAGCTGGTCGACGCGGCTGTCGAGCAGGCGTTGACGGAGCTCTGCGAGGCCATCCTGCGCGAGCACGACGACATCCTGCGTGAGCACGACGGGAAGGTGCGTGAGCGCGCCCTGCCCGGTGCGATGCAGAATTCTGAGAAGGAGGAATGGCATATGGCGATGGACTGACTCGATTTTCTGTCTGGGACGAGCATGCCGGCGCAGTCTGAAAAGTTGTCTAAGATGAAGCTGTTGCCACGGCAGGCCGCCTCGCCCAGCGACGATGGGTCGGAACTGACGTTATACGCGTACAAGCTGAGGCATGCCGGCTTCTGGGACACGGCGCGCCGCATCGAGAAGCTGGTCGACGCGGCTGTCGAACGGGATCAGGCGTTGGCAGAGCTCTGCGAGACCATCCTGCGCGAGCACGACGACATCCTGCGCGAGCACGACGGGAAGGTGCGTGAACGCGCCCTGCCCGGTGCGATGCAGAAGTCGGAGGAATGACAAATGGCGATGGACTGAAAAGGCGAAGGTTTGGCAGGCAAAGTCATCGCTGAAAAGGAACCGGGGCAGTAGCCGATGCTTGCCTCGCGACTCGACAGAAACAGAAACCTGGGCCTGGGACGCGATCAGCAGCTGGGAGGAGTCCAGACGGACAGAGGACGATCCGGAGCACCAGCTTCAGCTCATCAGGGCCAAGACCATGTAATCCTCGTCTTCCCACCATTCCGCTGCTGATACTCAAAGCAATAATGCAGGCTCCCTGTGACCATCCTGCATCCAACTCGTAGGGGCGACCGAGGCCCCCAGTGGAATACCTTGCACTTTTAAGCATTCATGCGAGCTTGATCATGCGCATGATTTCGTGTGGTTGATCGGAAGCGGGCCTCACTATGTACCAGATGGTTGAAGACTGCTCGATCATCTCACTACTCACATCGCACTGCTCACTAGGTACCAGATGGTTGAAGACGTGCCGGGCGACGGCGCGAGCGCCAGCAGGCGTGTCATGTTCCTGACCAACGCGCAGGCGAAGCTCATTACCGCGCAGCCCGACTTGAAGGGAATCCAACAGCTCCTGCAGGCGCTGGAAATGCCGCAGCCCAAGCTCGTCATCAATTTGCTGCCGTCATGGGGCTTTGCGGGTAGCGCATGCCTCTCTTGCCACGTGCCATTGTCACTCCTCACAGTCCTTCCCGCACATTCCGCGGGTCCCCGGGACTTCATTTTCACTGGTGGAATGCCTCTCCTGCTCTTCGCCATCACGCGGCACCTTGGGAAGGCCTTCCTGTTACCCCTCACTACTGCTCAAGCCTTGCTGTGTTCGTCTGGCATCCCTTGCTCGCAAGCTCACTATTCTCGACAATCCCTCCATACCCCACCGCCAGAGTACTCTGCATCAGGACCAAAGTTCAAGGACGGGGTTCCAAAAGACTCGGTAATGGGCATGGTGCACGGGAAGTCGCCCTTCACCACAGTGGACGAGGGGACTGCAGCACGCGCTCGCCTCGACACCTTCATGATAGACGTGATCATCCCGATCGCGGTCAAGACCAGCGCTCTCATCGTGTGTGAAGCCACCGCGCAGGTGCCGACTGGAGGACGCACACCAGCACACGCAAACAATGACACACACATGCACCACACACACACACACACACACACACCACACTCATCACCCAGGTGCGAAACTTGTCTCATTTCGCTGCAGAATCTAGATCGGCGTGGGACGGGTGCGGTCGATGGCTGTGTGCGTGATCACGTGATCACAGAGGGATGCAAGGACTCGCCTGCACTGCTCTCCAGTCCTGGCTTCGGCCAGCAAAGGCGGAAGGAGCCAGCCATGCGAGGAGGAGCAAGAGGAGAGAGCCTTTCATGCATGCAAGCGCCGACGCAGAGTCCGTCGGCGCCTCTGGTGGTCGAGTGTCGGAATGATTGCAGCAACCGTTGAGGACAGGTGACCCGGAGAGCGCTGGCAGGGCTGCGTCTTGTCTGCGAGTCTCCGGCGCTGCGTCGCCTTGCAGCGGGCGCAGTGGGGCACGAATCTGCCCTTCACCGTCTTGTCTGTCACCTCTGCGACGGCGCATCTATACTGCAACCCGAGCGACAACGCCGAGTGGCGCCGCGTGCGCGACGGCTGCAGGTCATCACCCTTCTCCCCTTCTCACTCCCCTCACTCCCGCTTCCCTTCCCACGCGCCGGTGGCAGGGCGCGCCCCGAGGGCGCGGATGTCGATGTGGAGGAAATGTGGAGGAAATGTGGGTTAAGGAGGGCTGAGCTGACGAGGTCGCTTCAGACCCGCACCTTGGGTTCTAGGATCTCGGGTCCGGTGTCGAGGGATGGATCAAGGGTGAGCTGTCCAGCTGCCTTGGTGCACTGAGAGTAATGGTATCAGACACAGTGCCGTGATAAGCAAGCCTATGTGTGCACGCATTGCATGAATCCGTGCCCTGCCTGCAGGGCATGGCGAGAGCGAGACCCTAAGCTGCTTGAGGCAGTCCACGACAACTGGGGGCCGCAGCGGCTGGGGCAATTCTGGAAAGAGGTCAAGGAGGAGGATCCAAAGAAGTTAGAAAGCAAAGTCATCAAGCACGTTGAGCTCGAGAAGCTCCTAGCCCAACACTGCCAGCCAAACAAAAGAGGCGAGTCGGCGAGGCAAGAAGCAGCAAAAACATCTGAACAAACAGAAATCCAGCTGAGCCTCAAGGACAAGGAGGTGGACAGGCTTTGGGAGCAGGATGGCAGATTGCACAAGAACAGCATGGACAGTATCACAGAGGAAAGTGTCGTCAAGGTGAAGGTGCCTGCTGGGAGCGGGTATAAGCTCTACTACTTCCAGCCAGTGGACAAGTCCAAGGTGCAGGTGAAATGAAGTAGAAACGAAAAATAGGAGGAGACAAGTGCAAGGCGCGGACGTGAGATGGATCCAGGGCTGACACATCCGAGGCTGAGGGAAGCTTTGAGAGAGGGGGGACGTGTTAGATTGCGCGGCTGTGCTTGTTGCGGGGGTCGAATGGTGATGGCGTCGTGTTGATACGATACTGCTGCTGGGCACGCAGCCTGCGTTGTGCGTAGAGGTCAAGGTTGGCGAGCACGTGTTGCTAGTGATGACCTGAAGACAGGAAGCTCGACCAGGTCGGAAAGTGGAAGCTTGACCTCGACCCCAACGCCGACATGCTCCTTATTGTCGACGCCTTTAACGAACGCAAGGGAACGATCCACCAGCGCGGCCCCCAGGCGCGGCTGGTGGGGGAGATCTCGCGGTATCTGGGCTCTCGGATTCCGTCTATCTGCTTCCAGACTGGCATGACAAAGAGGGTCACCTTCGAGGTAGGCAGCCGGGGCCAGCTGGTTGGAGGGATGTCTCGTGCGTCCTGCACCTCTCGCCTGTACAATGCCGCTGTATGCCATACAGGGGTGCGAGGATGGGGTTGATTGCTCCTTCTGCGACGGGCCGACAAGTGGTTGTGCGCGCGCGCCCCCACGGATGTGTGTGTGTGCTTGTATGTGTGTTTTATATGTGTGCACGCATTCGTGTGTTCATGTGTATGCATGCGTGTGAGGGAGATGTGTGTCCGACAGACGGCGGAGGACGCCGCGGCAGACCTGGGTGAGGCATACAAGAGCACCAGGACAGGTCTGCAGCAACCCAGCCACCGCACTGCAGGCTAGAGTCCTGTGCACTCGCGTCTTGCTGCAGCTTTCTGACAAGAATATGTGAGAGAGAGAGAGAGAAAGAGGGAGGGAGGGAGGGAGGGAGGGAGGGAGGGGCGAGTCATACTCTACGAGTCTTCTGAGAGACCTGCCGGAACCGTGACATATATCTGGACACATATCTGCAGGCTCATCGGTGGTCTTCCTTGACGTGCGCGAGCGCTTCGAGCAGGGGCTCAGCACCCTCGAGGGGAACAGGTCCTCCTTGCTTCATTCCTGATGCTGGCACCATACCATGATTTTACCTGAACCCTAAACCCTAAACCTCGAGGGGAACAGGTCCTCCTTGCTTCATTCCTGATGCTGGCACCATACCATGATTTTACC
>Ga0115006_10002792_pt1 | contig 11653 bp, 8 predicted proteins | sample ArcOceMetagenome_3_FD_88943 | JGI IMG/M metagenome (GOLD analysis project Ga0115006, IMG submission 88943) | Marine eukaryotic phytoplankton communities from Arctic Ocean - Arctic Ocean- Svalbard ARC20M Metagenome | ecosystem: Environmental > Aquatic > Marine > Oceanic | place: Arctic Ocean...
AACAGCATGTTGCAGAACGTGGGGTAGCAGCAGAGCACCTGTTTTCATGCTATTCCGCAGCATCAGGGCAGTGTTCACGAGCGATGGGCCTCCGAGGATTGTTTAAATGAAAGTTGCTGTAAAGGCACAAACTTTCAACCCTAGCGGCGAGCAGGCCTCTGAGGATTGTTTAAATGAAAGTTGCTGTAAAGGCACAAACTTCCAACCCTAGCGGCGAGCAGTCACTCTCTGCAAATGTTGATGCTACGATGCTCACAAAACCATACCATATCTATTTAATCTCTCCTGCTATGACGAGAAGAGAAAACTCGTTACAAAAGTCTGGCGAAGTCTAGCTGGTGAGCAGTGCGCGACGCAAAAACAAACGACGAATTGTTAAATGAAAGTGGCTGCAAAGTCTACACGCTTTCAACCGCAGGGGCGAGCACACACTCTGCAAATGTTGATACTTTATTATCAGTGGTGGTCTCTTTAAATGGTGGGTTGTGTAAATTAAAAAAAACTATATTTAAAGTAAAACAAACTATATTTAAAGTAAAAAAAACTATATTCAGGGCCCTCCAGAACTATTTCAAGACCCCTCCAGAACTATTTCAGAATTCGCAAAGAACTATTTCAGAATCTGCCAGAACTATCTCCTTGACAGCCTTAAAAGGCCATGCCTATACAGTCACTGTACACTGTGACCTATTGTCAGCCTATAGTTGCCCTGCCATAGCCAGGCCATAGCCATATGGCGATATAGGAGTCCATATGGCCAGTCATACCATGTGGCATTGTCATGGCCCATGGCCATGTGGGCCCATATGGGCATTGCGGCATGGCAGTAAATGATACATGGGCCATATGGGCGCCATATGGCCATCAATAGGGCAGCCTGTAGCCATATGGGGCGCCATATGGCCACAGTTCTGCAACGCAACAAGCGCTGTAGCCCATATGGTTCAAATCATGATTCTGCGCGCAAAGCTCTTCTCCTCAGGTGTAGTGATCCATATTGTCATAGCCAACACATATGATGCTTTGTTTGCTGCACTTGGACAGTTAGATTCCACAGCATATGATGACATTGTTGTGATTGAAAGAACAGCAAATTCCAAAATAGTGAAGGCTGCAGGTATGGATTGGATTCTGCTTGGCTGAGTCATGAAGCGAAGCCATGGGTCAGATCACGATGTGATAGTAGTAAGCAGCATGTAGCAGCATGCAGCAGCATGCAGCATGGGTAGCAAGTATCAAGTGGTTGTATGGCCTGTATGGCCTTGTAAGGCAGTCAACAAAAGTTAGCAGCAGGCCAGCAGCGACATCGAGGACACTTTTGCGCCTGACACTTGGTTGTGAGACAGCTCTCGATGCCCTTCAAAAGGATGGCCCTGGCTTGGCTTTATGCTACTTTGCTTTGTTAAGACAACTTTAAAGGGCCCAGAGCGCCCCCAAAACGATGTTTAAGGGCCTTCCAAGACAACATCAAGGACCTTTCAGGAGGATTTCAAATGGCCTTCACAATGACTTCAAAGGACCTTTGGATGGACTGAGGGCATCTCAAAGGAATTTACAGGAATCTTAAAGGGTCTTCAAGGGATCTTCAGAGGGCCTTTAAAAGGATTATGAGGGCCTTCAACAGAACTCCTAAGGCCCTTTAAGGGCCTTATAAGGCCCTTAAATGGCCTTATAAGGCCCGCACATCAGCTCAGGATGATGATTGGACATCGTGGCCAGCTGCATACCTCACAGGACTAGGCAGCAAGTGTCCAGATTATGGTGACCGTGAGTTATCGTAAGGCCTAAGGCCCATGGTCCCTCCACAAAACAAATATTGTACTTCCAGCATTACAAAACAGGCAAAGTTGCCAGCTGGCCAGATGGCCTCTAGAAGGCCTTCTAAGAGAAGTCTGGCCTAGCTCCTCATGACGCCCCCTGCTAAACCCTCCAAGCATCCCTGAAGTTCTAAAGACTGTTTCAGGTCTTTCAAAGGCCTTTGCCTTTGCCTTTAAAAAGCCTGTGCAGACCTTTTAAAGGCTTCTTAAAGGCCTCAGGAGCAAAGGGATTTGACAGGCCTTGCGCATGCCTTTATAATTCCTTATCTCCAAAAGCCATTCGAAGGCTTTGAAAAGCCTTGTGAAGGCCTGATAAGGCCTTTAAGAGCTCACCATGAAGACCTTCTTGGGACCAGGAGGGGCAGGCACTTCTAGTTCTAACCTCTAGCAGTCTAGCAGCATCCTACTACCAGGCTGGAAGTTGTGTTAGCATGTGCTGGCATTGCAACTGATTATCGATGTGTGCAGCGCGTGTGTGGCATTCTTGGCATCCCATCATCCCTGGTGCTTGCGACGGAATCTAACATGGAATGCCGACTGTTCATGCGACGAAACTACAAAGTCAGGCACCTGCTGCACCACACCTCAACTTGCATGTTGCCTGCAGAATGTGACATATGTGCCACAGACAACTGCGCTGCACTGGAACACATCTCAGAGTTTATATTCTCTTCTGGGGCCGATTGCACACCTTTCTCAACACTGAACCAGAAGACTCGCCTTGATTCCTACAGCCCCTTCCAGCATGGAGGGATTGCAGCTCTGCAACCTAGCAATGTTAACTCTCCTTTTTTTACGATTTTCCTTAGCCACCTAGGAAACAGTAGCCTAATCATTTCCACTTTATAGTACTTTGTGGCCCTGTGGCATGATTCATTGGAGGCTAGACACGCTTCGCTACATAAGGAAGCGTCTTCCTCCACATGGTATCATTGAGGAGGTTGTACCATCAGTACAGTCAGTACAGGGACATGGGCCACATGTGATTATTCGTTGGCTTAGCCATGGCCATAGCCGGCCACATGGCCATGGCCCACCATTCTGTAACAGGCCATAGCCAGCCATACCATAGGCCCATGGCCCATGGCCCATATGGCCCATAGCCTACAGGTGCCCAGCCTAGGCCATAGCCACCATAGCCAAGGCAAGAACTGGCCAAAGCTGCCATGGGCCATGGGCCATAGGCCATAACTTACTTATGGCCTTGTCGTTATCATATGGCTTGGGGCAACTGCACAGTGGCAGATTCCAAGCTCATTATTGGCTTATGGCTATCTATAGCTGGGCCATAGCCTATAGGCTATAGTAGGCTATCAAGGCCTTGTAAGTAGAAGTTCTACTGTACAAGGTGGGGGGCCTGCTCACAAAGTTCACCGAAGCACAGCGGCAGAGCTGGCCTGAGCTGCAGCAGTATGAGGTGGGTTCTGGGCAAGTACTTGGAACTTGCAACTTACAACTTTTGAGGGGCCTAGTATGCTGAATACTGATACTATAACTATACTATTACTATTACTATTACTATTACTACTACTACTGAGTCACTGAGTCATTCATTGTTCAAGTATTTGCAGATTAAACGAACGTCCGTCGCTATTAACAAACTTCATTAACTCTAGAGTCTCACTCATGTACTCATGTGTTACGCAACACATCACATATCAAATAGCATGTTGTATGCAAGAACTCGAAAGTGCTCGTTAACTACCTCGTAATCATTGCTGGCCCTCCCAATTCCCTCCAGCCATCAGGCACGTCATATGTTGTGGATATGCGCATGCGTGGTAGCCTTGGAAACACCAGCCCTATTGCAGGGCATTTTAAAGGGATTCATGGGCTCATGGGTATTTTAAGGTTGGGGCCTTGGAGGCCAGCTGAAGCCTTGACAGGTTCATATCCAGGGAATGAGAAACATTAAACATTCACCACAACAAAAATACGATGTTGTCCAGCCCACACTTGGATCGAATTGTATCACTAGTTGTTTCATCGCGTTGCACTGCACTGTGTTGTCATGGCCACGCCGCCTCTTTCTGTGTCAGATTGGCTTATGTCAGCTCCAACACCACCTGGACCCACAGGGAACTCTAGTAGCTCGAGCTCTTCTGATGACGAGCTGGAACGATTACGAAGATGTCGTAAGACAGAAAAGGCACGCTTCGCATCGCTTGTGGCTCGCAAGAAGAAACGGCAGGCTACTCCTGAGGCAGAACTTAACTGGGAGCGACAGTTCGCTGTAGATTTTTTCTCGAAAGATGGGTCATTGTTGAGCAGCACTGATACTTCTACAAGCTCGTCAGAAATCAGGAAAAACCTTTACATCGCAATATCACTGTACTTGTTGCCCTTCGTACAGTGCTTTGTGACTGCCCTTGACCGTATGGTTGCAATCCATCATGTGCTGTCATGCACAACATTTGATGACACTGACATTTGCCTGTCCTACACACGTGATGAGAGGCGATCGAAAATACCAATCATGAATTGCCTACAGGATTGTCACATCCGGTATGACAACAATAAGTGCTTGAGTATATTCGTACCACAACCCTTCATGGTTTTGTTCGGAGCCACTGCACAATCGTTGTACGATCGATGGCGGTCATGGCTTCTTTTTGGTTTCGATGATTTCGGCCACATATTTAAGCAATGGGGGACACTTTTACGTTTGTTTCGTGTTATACCCATCCTGGTCCATGTCCTGACAACCGATGCGCTCAAGGCCAACACCAGCTTGTTCAGGAAGGTCGGGGATGATATCGTCGCAAAAAACAGTCAGAACATATTGCCTCTGCTGGCTGCTATACAGTTCTTATGTGTCATACATCAGCTTGCACTCACACGGAAGGAAGCATGCCTCTGTGTGCCAGGCTATTGGTCGTCAGTGGTGCGTCTCTCACACTTGTTCGAAAGTCATGCCTGGCGAGCTAAGTTTCGCAACGCCGTATCACTTGTTATTGCAAGTGACTTCAAGGTTTTCTATGTGGCTGAGTTGCCTCAGGAGGTCCAGGGGTGGATGGAAATAAGGAGAGTCATGTACAACTTACCAGGATCATCTCACGCACGTAAGAAGCATGAGCTGGACTCTGTGGAACTCATTATTTCCTTGGACAATGGGAACCCCTACTCTACTACCTTTATGGTATACACAACTGAGAAGCTGACCGAGTCGCAGATATTCCAGAAGCTGGTGAGTGCCTATTGGAGTAGATTTGCGCAAGGCTACACCAAACCATTACTGTACCGATGGAAGCACGCAGATAAAGCTCAGCGATACTTGAATGACGTAAGGCCATAAGGCCCTCAAGGGCATTTTGGGGCCTCCGAATGCCTTAGCCCCATCCGAGCCTTGTAGGACCTTGAGGTCCTTAGACTTTCAGAAGACATTAAAACAAGGCCTGATAGAGCCATGCCATGGCCTGGCTATGGCTACATTATAGCCAATTATATAGCAGCCATATAATGGGCCAATAGCCAAGAGCCTATTAGCCTCTGGCCCATGGCTATTATAGTCTGCCTATAATCTTCACATGGCCTATAGCCTATAGCCAGGGCCCTGGCCATAGCCATGGCCACACTAAGCAAGGACGCGCAGAACTCACGAAATATACTGAGCCGAAGCTTAGTAGTGATGGCACGAAAGACAAAGGACACAATTAGAGCTGATATCCAAAGGCTTGTGGCGAGGGTTCAGGTGTCAAATTCAGCGCTGGATTCTACTGGAGATAGTGCAGAAGTTGATCGACTAGTAGACGCGGTCCTCAATGGCAGTCAAAACTCTGCTGATTGTAATTCTAGTCGTTTGAGATCTGTGTCGGAGTACTTCACTACCCAAAAATGTGTGCACTCTGGTGTTGCCATTGAGATTCTGATGGAGCCCATAGAACACGCCACACATAGGTGCCTTGGACGGTCCACTTCTATTTTCTTGGCTAAGTCATCTCTTGATGAGGCTGAAAAACAGAAGCACATGGACAAGCCTTCATCTTAGTCTCAGGCAGGCCAAACCATTCTTTTAATCTTCTACTACATAGTCACATAGTAATCTGCTAAACAGACCTAGGCGAGCTAAGTGGTGGGAATTGACTTGAGGTCATGGGATCACAGGACCCATGCTACAAGTCATCAAAGCACACAATTGTGTTTTCCAATTTTCATGTTTCGTGAATTTGATAAGGTCGCAGGATATATTCATGGATTACATTTCTGGTGGACTCGGCGAGCGTATTATTTTACAGTATGTGACGCTTGTGCAGGATGATCCTCGGTTGGATAAGCTGTTTGACGCTACACAAGGGCTACTCCTGCTTCTATTTGGAATTACAATTTGGCTGATGGGGGACATTTGGCGCAGATTGGTTTGGGTCACTTTGCATTACCCATATGCAGTATTTACACTCATTAGAGCGACCTTTGAAGTTTTCCTAGAGATGATTGCAGAACTCAAACAAAAACATGCCGCATGTTCGAAGTGCTTGGATCGAGAATTCACAAGTGTCATTCTCTCATTGGCGGGCGACCTGGACAACAAAAGCGAGTATGAACAAAGACGCTGCTACAAAACTATAAAAGATCTGCTAACAGATATTAGCATTTGGGCACCAATATCAAGTGACTCCGTTGAGTGCACAAATGGTTGGGTGCAAAATACGAGTCACAAGTTCCGTGGAAGGGCGAAGTTGGTGTGGCGAGCTTGTGCAGAGAGTTTTTTGCGCAAAGTCCGCCTTGTGCACTCAAACTTTGTGGAGGCACTCAAACCATGGTTTCTGCCTAGCAAACATAAATGTATTCGTAAGGCATTTACTGCCAAGGGACCTGATGGTGAGAAAGGCCAACCTGCCCCCAAGAAGATGAAGCTGGAGGAGGCTGAGGAAAGAACACCACGTGCCCTTTCAGGTCTCCTCTGTTGTAAGTAGTCAAGTTAAGAGCACAAAAAGAGCTTCAGTTGTCTTTCTACTACTATTGGCCCTTCTCTTAAAGCTGTGGGAAATGATTTGAGAGGATTGGAGTGTGACAACCTGTAAATCATGAATCCTGAACCAAGAATGCCATGGGCCATATTGCAGCCATATTGCCATAGAGTTATATTATGGCAATATGTATTATTGTATGGCTGTATGGCATGGCCGTATGGCCATGGGCCATATGATTGGGGCCTTATTAGCCCTATAATGTAATTGTGTAAGACCTTATTTATAAGGCCAAGGCCCTTGACAGGTTGGAACATTTACCAGGAAATGGAAACTTCTGGTCATCAATTATCGCAAGCTGCGTACACAGCCAAGATACGGGAATTGGCTCTTACCTGGAAAGAAATGAACAAGCAGGAACAGGAACAGTACAGCGCTCTTGCGAGGCTGCAACAGGCCGAACGTGATGTTATGATTCACACTCCACTACGCACGGCCATGGAGTTCAAGCAGGCAGGGTTGCCACAAAGTGACGAGCATGACTTCACCAGAGATTGCCTGAATAGGCCAGAGCTCCATAAATGGTGCGGTACAACAGCAGCCCGACGGCTCAAAATTAACGAAGAGAACTTCAAGAAGTCTGAGCAAATCAGCAATCATGGTTTGGGTCTTCAGAATACAGAATTTGCTGTGAAGCCTGAGTGGGTCGTAGAGCCAACACCCGCGGAACTAGACGAAATTCTGCCATACACTGAAGGATTTCTCAAAGACAAACCTCCAGCTGCGTATGATTCCGTGCCGGCACCTCCAACTGTTGCTCATGACGTCTGCACAACGATTTATGATTGCTGCAGGAAGTCTCCTCATGCTGGAGCCAGTCACGAGTTTTCAAAATCATTTGTCAAGTGGGTCAAGGAGCACAGCTTGTGTTCAGGCTGCTTGTTCACACTGGACAACGAACGCAAGTATTTTCTCGGGCCGGTATCCCCAAGGTCGCACATGGCTATCTTGTGCCGTGCACATTTTCGTGGACAAGAACTTAGGCAAGGCAACACAGAAACATGTTACAGTGTGTTGTCGCCTGAGTACTTGCTGCCACACATGGAGTGCAGCATGAGTTCCTTCCGGATGATCCTTGAGAGTAAGCCAGACATTACTGACAGCATGTCAATCAAAGTGCACAATGTCCGCATTGCTTACAACGACTTCAGGAAGCTGCAGGTGTGGGTCGTTGGCAACAAGCTGGAGGATACACTATCAACTTCTGACCTGAAGCCAGAAAAACCAAAAACACAGAAAGTAGCAGCACCTTTCAACATGAGGTCAGCAGCAGCAGCCAAACCCAAACAATGTGCAGGGAAAGGGGGCTCCAAGGGGAACACGAAATCTCAGCCGGCGGCAAATCACACATCATCACTCAGCGATATTCTCACAGCAGGTGCCAGCGGATGTTGGCCTGATGATGGATCCGGTGAAGATGACGAATTTCCTCAACACCCTCAGTCAAGTGGATCTGCATCATCATCGTCAACGGGCAGCTCAACATCGGAACCAGACACAGACGCTTCCAACGATGTAGATCCACCCATGCCCAATGCTTCAGAGGAAGCCAAGGCAGTAGTTGCAGCTAGCCAAGAGCAAGAAACACAGTTTCTGGAGCGACTAGAAATTGTAGACCGTATCACTGCCCAACATCAGGATAGACCTAGCAGTCCTCGTAGGTCATCTTATTTTGGCAAAGTTGGAGTTTGCGGTGTTGACACCACGCCTACAAGGGGCAAGAGGAAACCTTGTCAGTGGTGTGGGCAGCTAGTTTTGGCTGGCAGCATCCGTGTTGGCTATCATGATCGAGCAGACAAGCCGAATGGCTATTGTCATCCTCACTGTGTTGCACCAAAGGTCAAACATCTGGACATCAAGGGGCATGTGCTCAGTCAACTTGCGCAGCTTGCCAGCACAGATCTTAAACCAGAGTTCCTTGCTACGTTGCAAGAGATTAAGCTTGAGCTGGAGCGTGACAGCTCATCCTGAGGCAAAAATATGTAGCAGCATGATAGCCAGTGATAGTGATAGTGATAGTGATAGTGAGCAGTCAGCGTCGATATCAATTTAGCTTTATTGTTTAAGTGTTGTTTCAATCCAACGGGTCTTCGAAATCTTCCAAGCTCTCCAAAAAGGTCTTGACAGCTCTCTCCTTCCAGGCCCTCCCTGAACCATGTAATGTGCGGGGGGCTCGGCAGTTTTTGTGTTTCACATGCACATGGAATTCATGGAATTGTTTGGATGAGTTAGACACCCCAGCCACCCACGACATTGTCAGCCACCCCATTAATTCGCGCGACTTATGAGACTTGACTCTGTGACCTCCTGGCCTTGGGCTCCCTTGAACTCCACAAGCTGCATGAATGCTGCATGCTGCATGCTGCATGCTGCGCATGCTGCATGCTTTACATGCGCCCATTGCTGCCAACTGCTGGCTGTTATAATGAGGATACCACTCCTCCTGTCTTCCTATCAAATCAGCCCATTCAGCAACATAGCCATGGGCCATGTAGCGCCATATAAATATAAAGCCTTATAAATTGTAAATAAAGGCCTAGCCATTGTAGCCTATGGCCCCAACATGGCCCTTGGCCTGTGTTGTGTCTGTCCATATGGCGGGCCATGGCATAATATGGGACAACACCACCTGCCCCTGCCAGACTCCCATGGATTTCGTCCTGCATGGAGTTTACCATGGTGAAGAGCTGGGCATCGAGCTCATCGGTGCGCCTTGGCTTCATGACATCAATGTGTAGACTGTAGATTAGTGTTGGCAGCATGGATAAGCAGTGAAACTTTACAGGGCCTCACAGGCTCACAGGCATTGACTTGGAAGATGTCTTAGTAAGACTGAAAGAAGAAGACTCACAAGGCCCCTCAGTAGTAACAGGAAATCCTACTTTTTGCTTGTCAGTGCCAGTGCTGTAGGAACAAGAATAGCCAGAGTCAGAGAATATGAATCATGTTCGTTGAAGATTGCCAGTAGTGATGAGTGATGAGTGATGATGATAAGTGATAAGATAAGTGATCTAAGTGATAGTTTTCAGTTCTCGGCTCTTCAACAGTTTTCAATTCAGTCGCCAGCCCCTTTGAGGTTGACAAGCCAGTAGTAATCCGTTCGAGGTACCTGAGAAGTTTTTAAGGATTTTGGAAACGTTGACTTTTGAAAAAGGGCTTCAAACATGTCACTGTGTCACTGCGCATAGTCTAGCATAACACTGCCATAGGCTGTAAGGTGCTATATGGCCATATGGCTATCAGGCTAGTCTATAGCCTATGGCCCAGGCTATGGGCCATCATGGGCATGGGCCATGGCCATGGGCTGAGGTTGACAACGGACAACTGGAATGGTCGAATGGTTTGGTGCATTAAATTGCTGAAAGGCAACAAACACTGGCAGTCTATGTTGTGTTTGCGCCCAGCACACAGCTTTTGTGGCCATATGGCCCACACGACATGGCAGCAGTCACGTAAATCTCAAAGGCTCAAACTTAGACAGGTTCAGAACACAAATTGATTTTCGAACGGTCCATGTCAGTATCACCCAGTCCAAGTGGTGGCGTTCAGGATGCAGTGGAGCCAGCGCTGCAGCTGACACCAAAGCAGCCTCCGCTGACACCAAGGCAGCCTGATGCACTCCCACCGGGGTGGCAGAATTTGAAAACCACTGTGAAGACAAGACCAGTCTTCGTGAACAAGCCACATGTGAAGCGCTGGTGTGTCTCTCCACAGCGTGGAGCGAAGCCTGTCTCCCCAGAGCGTGGGCCTTCCTCGAAGGCTCCCACTGCAGAAGGAAAAGCTTCCTCTTCCAGCCAGGTGCCTACTGCAGCAAAATCAAAGCCAAAGCTGGTGCCAGAGACTGGTGTGATGTCGACTGGCAGTGATCAAGCTCCACAAGAAGTTGGTGCTAGCCAAGCTTCAGCAGCTGTGCAATCTGCAACTGGTGCCTGCCAAGCTGGATCTTCAGAAGCAGATGCTGCCAGCATGCTTGCAAAAAAACGGGTGGCTCAACAAGAGCTTATCAGGGCAATATTCAGTAGTGGACTCAATGCTGAGTCGAAAAGTAAATGTTGTAGCAAGAAGCCACGGCCACCACCAGGGCCACTGGACATGGACCTGGACATGGCCACCCACCAAGCTGAAGCCCCAGAACAGGAACCTCGTGCAGAAGATCGTGATGCCACTGGTGCTGCACCGCCAAAGCCCCAGAACACGCCTGCTCCGACAACGGTGCCGTTGGCGACAACATCGGTGACGGCCGCTGAGGTTGATGCCGCTGAGGCTGATGCCAGCAAAACTCCAGATAATGCCAGCCAAGCTTCAGAAACACCTGATGCCAGCCAAGTTCGACAAGTTGCTGAAGGTCAGCGCATGGTCAAGGTTCCAGCTATACCAGAAGGTCATAAGTTGCACCAGTGCATATGTGGGCGAACGCGGTTTTGGGTCTGTGCTGAGCGAGATAAAAACGGAGAGGACTACCTCAAGAAGTTCATTTGTGTCTGTGGAGCTGAAGTAGAGATCCCCTGAGTCATGCAGCGGCTGCTGCTTTAGGAAGCAACCGAATCATTTTCCAGACTATTCGTGAGTTGTTGATTAAGTAGCATATGGCCGTGGCCATGGCCTGTTACATCATTATGGCTGAAATTTTGAGCCTATAGCCCTATAGCCGCCTATAGCCTATAGCCCTATAGCCATCATCATATGGCCCTATAGCCTATAGCCCTATAGCCTATAGCCCTATAGCCTATAGCCTATAGCCTATAGCCTATAGCCATCATCATATGGCCCTATAGCCTATAGCCCTATAGCATAGCCACCAAGAGACATAGATAGTCAGTCATCTGAACTACATTCCATCAATCATATTCCGAACAAGCCCTGGACAGT
>Ga0115006_10002793_pt1 | contig 11651 bp, 11 predicted proteins | sample ArcOceMetagenome_3_FD_88943 | JGI IMG/M metagenome (GOLD analysis project Ga0115006, IMG submission 88943) | Marine eukaryotic phytoplankton communities from Arctic Ocean - Arctic Ocean- Svalbard ARC20M Metagenome | ecosystem: Environmental > Aquatic > Marine > Oceanic | place: Arctic Ocean...
TGGGTTGGCGGTTCGAAAATGCAGATTTTCGATCTGCATGCCCTGCCCCGGTAGCGCCGCGGCCATGACAAACCTCAGGTGCTAAATCAAAAACCCCTGCAGCGGCGCTCTCGAGTCGACAAATATGGAATTTTTGTGGTGCCGGGCTTTCATTTCCAGTACTCTCGTCTGGAATTTTGTAGATGAGAAGCAGGAACTGGGCGGCACCCGGACACACTCCTGGGCGGGCCGCTCAAAAACGAGATGAGGATCGGATACGGTTTTCTCCGCTGCCGTGAAGCAGTAAGCAGCGCCAACTTTTGGCGTGCACACGCCGCCGCACACCTGGCACCACTCCTTGTTGTACGGGACCGCTTTTTCCGTCCGAAACTCCCGCGGTACAACGGGATGCCTCTTAGAGAGAGAGGGCCCGGCAGAGGATTCGTGTGCGGACAAACGCAAGGAAGGGGTGAGCGGTGTGGGGCGGGCAGGGTGCCGCGGGGCGGGCGGCGGGCGGGCGTGCGTCCGGCGGTGGGGCGGGCGCGCTGGCGCGTGCGGGCGCTGACGTGGTGTGTGGCGCGCGCCGTGCACAGCCGGAAGCAGGAAGCATGAGTTTCAAGGACCAGCGCGCCTCGGGCTACCGCATCGACAGCTCGCTCCCGGGGCCCACCGGCCGGACCCCGCTGCGCGACCACACGTACGCGCGCCCGGCGAACGCTCAGTCGTTCGGCGACTATGCCTCCCACCACGAGATCGGCGACGTGGTGCTCGCCGAGAACGAGCGCATCGTGTGCGTCGAGCGTCTGACCACGCAGACGATCGAGCAGCCGATTGTCGTCCATGAGGAGCGGCTGCAGGAGAAGGCGATCCCGGTGCCGAAGCCGGTGACGCGCAAGACCACGACCGAGCGCCCTGTGATCCAGCCGCTCCGCAAGCCCGTGCAAGTGGTCCGCGAGGTGGGTGCCTGTTGGGTGGCTCCTCGCCACGCGCGTGGCGAGCCCGCCCGCGGACCCAAGACGGGCTTGCTCGGCCGGATGCCAGGGCGCCCAGCAGCGGAAAGGCGCAGGTCTTGGCCTCAGCGCCCCGGTGCCTGACTTTGCGCTGTGCGCTGTGCGCTGTGCGCTGTGCGCTGTGCGCTGTGCGCTGTGCGCTGTGCGCTGCCTGCGGCAGGTCCCTGTGGAGCGCATAGTCGAGAAGCCGTACACCAGGAAGGTGTACATCGAGAGGATCATTGAGCAGGTTGTGCTCGCATTCCGCTCGTCCGCACGTACTGGCCTGTGCCCGAAAATGCATCCCGTGCATCCTGGCCTGACCATCCCGCTGTGCAGCGCCGGATGTAGGGCGCGGTCGGCTCTGTCCGGCCACACCACCGGCCACAGGGCTCTGACGGTGTGCTGTATCGCAGGTTGTCGAGGTATACAAGGACGTCCCTGTCGAGCGGCCTATCGAGCGCGTCGTGGAGGTGGTGAAGGAAGGTATCGATTGTTGTACCACCGCGCTCCCTGTGCAATAGAACGCATAGCCTCCTGCACACCCCGCAGTCTGCAAAAAAAAGGGGGACCACCCCTTTGTGGGTGCTTTCCTACGACCAGCTTTCCGCAAGAGTTTCGCTGGCAAGATGCGAACTTGACTGTCTGGCCACTGCAGTGCCCGTGGAAAAAGTTGTGGAGCGCATCCAGCTCAAGGAAATCCCGGTCGTTGAAACCGAGGAGCGTGTGGTTGAGGTTGTGCGTGAGATCCCCGTGGAGATTGTCAAGGAGGTGCCTGTCTACATCAAGGTACGTCATGCTGATTCCTCACGGGACGTTGCCGCTGCAGAATCTGGTGGAGGCCGGAACCTGGTCTGACTCGTTTCACACGAAAAACAGGTGGACCCCACCGAATGGGACTCACGTCACTCAATCCGCGCGACCGGATCTGTCTCAGGCGTTGCCCCTTCTGGATCGTACAACACCAACTCGATCACTCGCGTGGAGGGCGTCGCTTCTGCTCGCAGCAATTCGATTGGCGGCGTGGGCATGCGTCTGGCCTGGTGAGTGCTTGCCCGCGTTCGGGTGTGCATACGCAGACTCCTTCTGAAGAAGGAATGGGTCCAAGGGTGCGTGTATCAGCAGGCCAGAACGTCGGTCATCAGAGGCAGTGAATGGCTCACCTGGGCAACAAAATCTCAAAATTGTGAATACCATATTGTGATTGCATGCAGAGCAAACCATGATACTGTGTTTCACGCACAGCTCATCGCGAATACTACGCATGTGCTGCTGCCAGACTGCCCTCACTTCAGTTGCCTGCTTTGCGTCGTTGTACAGACGGATGTCAATACTGCCTTCAAATGCAATCTGTATCCTGACGCACGTGTGCAATGCAGGTATGAGCAGACTGGCGGCAGGATCTACGTCTGCGAGATCGTTCCCGGCTCGCCGTCCGACGAGAGCCGGGAAGTGCGGGTTGGGGACATCCTGCTCAGTGTTGACGGCCAGCGGGTTCAGGGCATGCAGCTCGACAGCGTGAACAGGATCATCGCGGGCCCTGTGGGCTCCCAAGTGAACCTGGAATTCCAGCACGAAAACGGATCGATGACCCGTTGCACGCTCACGAGACGCAACGTCTACGCAAGGTAAGCGGACGCTTCTCAACTCAGAATGACATCAAGACTTCATACTGCGTCTATCTTTTCATTTCGGGGGGGAGCGGGGAATCTCCACCGCCGCACACGAGGCACCCTCAGGGCGCTGCAGTACAAGAGAACTGCCTGTCAGTGAATGTGTGGCCGGGCGATTTGTGGAGGTTAGTGGCACAATACATTACAGCATTTGACTACATTAGCGACCTTGTGATTAAATTCGTTTGTAAGACCCTCTTGTTGTCGTCAGATCCGGCTGGAACTTACGATCATGAGGTCACTACGACCGCGCATTTCTTCCCTGGCAGGGACCGTGCAAGGTCCCCAACGCAGGCAGGATTGCGTAAGATTGGGAGTAAATCGCTCTCGCAATATGTTTGCCCAACTTCTGCACCGGCAACCCGCGGCGCGCGACACAACGTTATTACTTCATTCAAGATGGGCAGATTGAAATAATCAAAATACATCGCAGGCAACTGAGAATCTCTTTCGAGTTCGCCTTTCGGAGAAGATGCCTCTCTGACGTGGCAGACCCTGTTGCATTCTGCTCACAAGTTGCTCACGATGACGTTGTTGATGGGGATGAACCTGAGAGGCTCGCATGAGTCAGCAGCTCGCTCTCTCACTCTCAAACACGTGCTCGGTCACTTCAGACCGGAGACAGCAGCGTGCATGCCATGTCATGTAGGCCCTTTCAGCCTCTCGCGGCCAGCAAGCATTGCGAGCAGGGACCATTTGCACAGCGCAAATGCACGTCGCTTTGCGCGCATAGGTGTGCCTCAGGACACACGGGCATGAACATGCCCGTGTGCATGGCTGTCTGCTGCGACGCCATGCACGCGTATGGCACTCCCGTCTGTTCGCTATCTGTCGACCTGGATAACAGACATTCCAACAACTGCGCATGCATGCTCGCGCCACACCGCCTCCTCTAACCACTGCGTGCGCTTTCCCCCGGATCGTGGCAGCAAAAAATGAGAGCTTAACGTACATGAGCTTGACAAAGAAGCCAATGAAGCCCATGATCAGAAAGCCAGCACCAGTTGCGAAGGCAATCTTGGAAAACTCTGCAAGAGAGAAAAAGCGAACGTGTGAGCAATGCCACGCAACTCCCCCCCCGCTCGGCCTGCGCTTGCTCCAGCCGCTTGCGCAGAAGCAAGAGCACGAACGACGGCGCAGCAGCGGCTGATACAGGATCGCACGTCCCGCAGCTACAGATGCACCACACACGGGCGGGGCGCACCGTTCTTATCGGGCTTGGCGCAGCGCCTCACGAGCATTTTTGAGTCCCTGGGGGCAGTCGGATGAGCATTAGAGGTCTGCAGGCGACCGCAGCGCTGCGCGGAGGGCAGAGCACGCGCGGCGGCTGAATCCAGCCGGCCCCTGGCGATGCGAGACGGCACGCCGGCCGCGCTCCATCTACGCTGCGCCCGCACCGTCCCGCGTGTGGCTGCTCCCGCAGGCACGGCACGCGCCCTGGGCTGCCGCGAGGCCAGGCCCGCAGCGGCGGCGCACGGCGGCGCGCCGCCGCACCCTGCGCAGCCGTCACAGCCATCGCCCCACAGAGCATCCCGCCCCCCCTCACACACCGCCCCCCCCACTCCCGCGGCCGTTGTGCCCCCTCCCGCGCCCCCCCTCCCGCGCGCGGAGCCGCGCGCACACGGCGCCGGGCGCCCTCTCAGACTTACTTGTAGAACTGGTAGGCCGGGTTGGCGACGTACTCGCTGAAAGCGTCATCGTTGTCCGTCTTCGGGGGCATTTTCGCGCGCCAAGCTGCCCACTGGTCAGCTGTGCCCGCACGCTGCTCCGCTCCCTCCCGCGCTGACCCGTGCGCTCGACCGGCGGCGGCGTCCGGCGCGGCTAGGCGGCGGTGTGTTTCCTCGTGCCAAAAACCCAGGGTGTAGGGTGCGCCTGGATGCCAAACCTCTCTCTGTCTACACCCCACTTTTGTAGTGTAACCACTCCTGTTGTACCTGAACACTGTTTTTTCATATGGACAAATCCAATTTTTTTTTGCAAATTTTGTACCAGAAGCTTGGCCCAAGCTCTGACTCTTGCTGCTTTCTTCTTCCCATCCTAGGTTTCCGGGGCCGGTGACGTGGGAGTGCCGTTTCCAGTCCACGACCACCATATACAAAAAAACAAAAAGAAATTCGTGACTTGGGTCCATCACGGCGGCACCGCCCACACGGCGGCCGGTGCCGCCGCCCCGGCAGCGGCAGCCGCCGGCCGCACCGCCCGTGGCGGGCGATGGAGCATGCGGCGGCGCAGCGGCGGCGCAGCAGCGCGTCGCGCCTCTCGGGCAAGGCCGCCCTCCTGCTCGACCAGGGCGCGGACCGCCGCGGGGCCATCGCCGACCAGGTCTGGCGCCGAGCTGCACGCCGCGCTGCACACCCGCACGTGCGCGGTTGACGCCGTGCCGCGCGCGCCGCCTGCTCGCGTCCGGGCGGGCAGGCCGAGAAGATGGCGCACCAGCTGCAGGAGGTTCTCGCCAAGAACCACGTGCAGCACCAGCACCTGCGGGGCGCGGAATGCCAGTTGCGGCAGGAGCTGGACGGCGCGAAGCTGGCCCTGACCTCGTCTCAGGTCCCGGCCCGCCTGCGTGTGCGCTGCTGAGGGCTGCACACGTGCCGTGCGATACGGCCAGCCTGGGACGCGGCGACCATGCGTGACGGTGCGGTGCGCGGCGCGTGCGAGTGCAGGAGGAACTCGAGAAGGAGCGGCAGCACCACGCCGACACCCATGCTCGCCTGATGCAAGAAAATGCAGACACGCAGGCGGAGCTGGAGCAGGAGCGGCAGCGTAGCAGTGGGCTGAGGTCCGAGGCGTCGGCGTTGAGTGCGCACATAGAGACTCTCAAGGAGCAGATTGACCAGCTCAGCACCCGCATCCACGATGTGGAGGAGGAGAAGCGAGAGCAGGCCACGTTGTTTGAGGAGGATTTGTCCAAAGAAAAGGAGCTCGCGGCAGAGTGTCGGGAGCGCCTGTACCAGGCCGAGCGAGACGTGCAGACGACAAGAAATCTTGCCTTGAAGAGAGAAACGCAGATCGAGCAGCTACACCATTCCATCAGTGAAACCAAGTGGGAGGGCGTGGACGCCACGCGGCAAATCGAAATTCAGATACGAGAGATGGATCTTGCGGTCAGGTCTCTCGAAAAGGCGCTGCCAGAGGCAATTAGGCGCCAGAGGCACGAACATGCATCCTGCGCGCAGCTGCTCGCTGTGTCCAAGGCGCGCGAAGATGCACTGGAGAGTCTTGTGCGAGACAAGGAACGCTTCGCGCTGCAGTTGCAAGGCACCGTGGATTTGCTGAAGGAGTCTGGCGCATCATCTGTGCGGGATTACGAGCGGCGCCTCGCTACCATGAACTCGGTCATCGCTGAGATCAAGGCAGTGCATGAACGAGACTTGTCGGCGATTTCTGATCTCAAGGCGAGCAATGAGTACATGGATGACTCCAGACGGGAGAAAGATGCACTGATCCACCGGCTGCAGGACGATCTCAAAGCTGCCCTCTTGGCGTCGAAAGATGCCGAGCTGCTCGTTCAGGAGGCAGACTTCAAGATGATGCAAATGGAACAAGAGATGGAAGAACAGAAACGGAAAACCCTGCAGGAGAAGAGCACATGGGAAGAGCAGGAGCAGGAGAGAGAAAGGGAGAGGAGAGAGGGAGAGGAGAGAAGAGATGCGGAAAGACAAAAAGCGCAAGCTATCACAGACACACTGATAGAGCAGCTTGAAAATGAGGTGGCGACGACAAAAAAACAGCTTGAGGAGCTCACGCGTGACTCCAGCGAACGGCAGCTGGACCTTGAGAAGAAGCTGCAGGACCGAGAGCAGGAACTGATGAATCAGCACAAGGAACATCAGCTGGTTCTTGAAAAGCAGCTGCAGGATCGAGAACAAGAGCTAATGGACCAGCAAACAGTCATCACGGGATTGGAAGCGCGTATTCTGCAGGCTGAAGAGCTTCTGAGAGCGGAGGAGGAGAGGGGTGTTGTAGCAGCAGCAGCAGCCGAGCAGCTCCGGATGGCTGAGACACAGAAAATGGAGGCTGCTTTAGCCCTCTCCAACCAGTCTGTGGCTGTACTGGAGGCCAAGCTTGAAGTCGTCGCAGAGCAACTGCAAGAAGCATCGATGCGTGCAAGCCAGGTCGCGAATCTTTCAAGACACGTTTTTTATTTATTTATTGCCTCCCCCCCCCCCTTCTCTCTCTCCCTCCCCCTTTTTTGGCACATCTCGGCACATCTAGGCACAAAAACGTGCCATATTTTCCGGACAGAATGCCCCTTCGATTTTTGTCCACAAACGCATGCTCTAACTGATCCCGCAAACGGATGTTCTCATATCGCCTCACGCGTCAACAACGAGTGCCAATCTCCACCTTAAACCTGAGCCTGATAGCTAATTCAAGCCCCAAACCTATGGGCCTTCATCTGCAAATTAGGTACCGCACCTGCTTCAATGCCGGGATCGCGTGCACGAGCTCGAAACTACCCTGCAAGAGAAGCGCAGGAGGACAAAAGAGCGGGAACGGGAGCTCGAGTCTACTCTGCAAGCGGAGCGAGAGAGACTGAATGAGCGGCTGCACGAGGAAGAACGCGCTGTATCTAAAGTGCTGGCAGAAAACCACTCGCTAAAAGCTCTGGTGGTGATGCTAGAGGAGCAGGTTTGTCTGTTTTTCCGAGTTAAAGAGCGAGGGGCGGGAAGCAGACCAGTAAGCAAGAGAACATACGCTAATGAAATTTCGAAATGCAAACGATATACCTGTATGTGCCAGGCGGAGCGTCTGAACTTGAGCATTCACAAGGAGGACGGCAAGAACAAGACACTGGTGCGCAGCCTTGATGTATTTTGATGTTTGCACATGAGTGCGTGCACACTCTGCAGAGTTGGTAAGGGATGTCTGTCTATCTGTGCATATACGGAAACAGGTCCATGAACTCGAAAAAGAGCGGCAGGTGCTGGCGTCGCAGCGGGAAGAGGTGCAAAAAGTTCTTCATGTCAACAGGTTTCCTGCTGCTGCACTTCCCTTGCTTCCAGTCTGTTTGCCTGCCCCGCCCTCTACTGCGCCGACCGACTCCTCCACTCAATTTTCTCACCAGCAGTGTTATGGGCAGTGAATTACGCGCTGAACTCTCCCAAGCCCTGACAATCTCTGAAGCTGTTGACTCGTATACGTCGAAATTGGAGAAGGAGTTTCAGGCATGGAATATAGCCGCAAAACACACTTGCAACACACGTGCAAACATGAGATGAGATGTTTTTGAAATGCACATCCTCATGCTCACCCTCACTCATGTACAGAAAATCCAAAACCTGAGGAAATGTTTGTCTTCAGGCTTTGGACACAGTGCTGCGGGAGGCGGTTGCGCGGGCGTTTGAGTTTGGAGATGTGAGGAATAGCGAGACGGAGCTTCGCCTGCGTGCTCACAAGCTGGCAGGACTCATCTCGGAGATGGAAGTTACCATGCTTCAGACCGAGGACATGCTGGCAGAGGAGAGCAGGTGTGATCAGGATGTGCTGTTTGAAGAACAAAAGTGGTCTAGGAGGATGGGAGGGCAAGAACGGCTGGTAGGCTCTGTCATCCTAAGACTTTGCAACCTAAAACCGTTCCTGTCGTCTGAGCAGGACGCGACAGGCAGCAGAGAAGGCGCTTTCAGAACTCGAAAGCATGTATGCACACCTCGAGTCAGAGCATGATGCCAAGCAACAGCAGGTAAAGGTTCAAGTAGGGCAAAACATCGAACGCTTCGTTCGCGCCCATTCTGCTTATGCAACCACACGCATGCACATCAACTCTGTTTGTTGCCTTGCCAGTAGTAAGGACAGGATGTCCTCGGAGCAGGTCGCAGACTTGGAGAGCCGTCTGGACAAACTAGTAGAGGCAATGACAGCGCAGTCAGAGAAGTCACGAGGGGATCAGGAAGAGTCAGCATCAGAGCGGCGTGCACTGCGAGAGCACATTGACCGCGACCAGAAGTTGCAAGCTGCACAACAGAAGGAGATTGAAAAGTGGCGGAGACGTGCTGATGACATGCAGGCAAGTATCCGATACTGCAATGTGATAGTACACGTCTTGAATGCATTATGCACTCTGCCAAGATTTGAATCGGCGGGCACTTTTCTAACACTGTGTCACGCGTTGAGGGCGTGCAGATACGCGGGAACAAGGTAGCCGTGGCGCTAAAGATTGTTGAGGACCAAGTCCTGCAACTATTTCGAGTCGTCGAACATGGGCTTGCGCAGGGACAGGGCCTGAAAGCACTAGCTGCTGGCCTTGGAGAGCGGGGGCAGTGGCTGCAGTTGGAATGTAAGCAAGGTAATCGTAACGTTGCTGCGCTGGAGAAGAGAATTGGGGAGATGGCGTCCCAGCTTGCTGCAAGCACAGTCAGAAATGACCAGACGCAAAGCGTCTTGAAAGAGATGGAGATCGGGTGGGGAAGCATGGTCGATGCTATTGAAAATCAGCTGAATCGACTGCGCATCGAGATGCAGGATGTCAAGAAGTCTGAGGTGCGCTTTCAGGCGCAGGAAGCACGAATGCGTGCTCTCGTGCAGGAGGCTAAGGAAGAAGCATCTGCCCAGCGATCGCGCGCGGAAGCTGCATGGGCTGAAGCAGAGATCGCACAAAATGCTGCTGACAAAGTGGCCATTGAGTTGTCAGCATCACTGAATGCCAGCAAAGCTGAGGCGGAGGATCTGCGTGAGGAGTTACGGGAGCATCGCCAGCGTGCATTGCAGCTGCAGGAGTCTGTGCGCCATCACAAAGAAAAAGTCGAGAAGGAGAGGGACAGGGTCGAGAAGTCTGAAGCTGAGGTCCGCAAGCTCCAGATGCAGGGAGTCACGATGGGCGAGCAAATGCTGCAGATGCAAAACGAACTTGCTGACATGAAGCGCATGCATGACAATGTCGTCTCAGTGGCAGCCCAGCAGACTGAAACAATCCGGGGCCTTGAATCTCAAGTCGCGGAAGTCTCTGCTGCACGCGACGCAAGTATCGCCCAGGCTGAGGGGATGCATCTTTCTGGGCATGAGCTCGAGGCTGAGGTCGAGAGGCTCAAGGAGCTCGTGCGGGGTGCCGACGAGGACAAGCAGGCTCAAGATTTGTGTGCGGAGAAGGCAGCAAACGAAATTGAGCGCCTCCGCAAAGTCTGCGCGAATCTCGAGCAGCGCGTCCTGGAGCTTACAGCTCAGGTTTCTGCGTGACTTTGTGTATCATGCACGTTTTTCATGCAGCTACGGCGTATGCAAATGCAAACTGTTTCCACACAGGTGCAAAACGGTGCGCTAATTTTGCGCGACCGTCACTCACGGTGATTTTGCCTTCCTCTTTTTCAGTGCACGGAGAGCGAACAGCTTCACTCTGAAGCGCGTGCGGACCTTTTAAAAATGAGGAAGCAGCATTCGTCGGAAAGAGAGTCGTTGTGGTCCGAAATCACGCGACTTACTGGCCACGTGCAGGCAGGATTCATGTGGCCGAATCTGTCGCTTAATCTGTGCGCAACATTTTGATGCTGTACACTTATTGCTCCCCTCTCCCCTGCCTTTTTCCTCTCTGTCAGGTGCTACAGGAGGACAGGGGGGCACACAGCGATGGTATGTTGCCACACCAACAATCTCCCAATAGTCCAGAACGCATACGGATGCGTGCATGCACCGGAGTTCATGCTGTGTCGCGCTGTCGCGCCCTCTACGTTGTGTGTTTGTATGTATACTGTTGCCAGAAAATGGACTGCATTCCTTTTAGTATGGTCAGAATGAGAGCATATCCTGTTCCCCCCCCCACATCCTGTAAATGTGTCCCTGATGTCTTACTCCTTCTGCTCCCTGCATCCTGTCCCCCCTCCGTCTTCTTTTGTGATGTCAGATGAAGTGCACAAGTTGCGCAGCAGCCTGACAGAGACTATCAATCGGAACCGCTCCCTCCTAGACGATCTTGACCTTTCGCTCCAGGTCATCACTTTTGCTGACATCGTGTGCTTCGCGCGTGCGTGCGCACGTGGGGTGCATTTGTGCTGGGTAATGACACACGCTCTTTTCTTTTCTCTTTCCTTTTACGATCGTTGTCGTTTCCTTTCATCTTTGTTCTTGGCTTTTCCGTGTGGTTTCGCCCAGGCGCGGGACGAGACAGAGGCAACCAACCTAGAGTTGCGGCGAGCAAACGTCGTTCTTAAAAACAAGGTCTATTCTGTCTCATGCAATGCAATCAATAGTACAATAGCACTTCGGCTGATTTTGATATGGACCGATTGTGTGTGTTTGTGTATGTGTATGTGTATGTGTATGTGTGTGTGTGTGTGTGTGTGTGTGTGTGTGTGTGTGTTTGTGTGTGTTTGTGTGTGTCTGTGTCTGTGTCCGTGTCCGCGTCTGTGTCTTCTGTGTGTATGTGCATACATACAGGTTACTGCGTGTGTTGAAGAGCTCGAGTCTGCCATCCAATTCCGTGGTATGTTTCTGTGTGCTCTCATAGCAAAGAAAAAGGACAAGCAGAGGAGGAGGAGGAGGAGGTGGTGGTGGTGGAGGAGGAAGGTAAAAGCACACAGATGTCAGTGAAATATCAAAAAACGGGGGTATCATTTCCTCGAGCCCGTTCTTTGATATTTTGGCACTGTTGTCAGTTATACTAGCGACATTCAGCCCCCGTGCCCAGTTTCTTCGTGGGTTGACTCTGATGCACAGGCACACACCACCTAGAGAGACAGGGAGGGAGGGAGAAGAGAGAGAGCGCGCGCGCGCGAGAGCGAGAGCGAGGGAGCGAGAGAGCGAGAGAGCGAGAGGGCGAGAGGGCGAGAGGGCGAGGGGAGCGAGGGAGCGAGGGAGCGAGCGCGCCCCCGCGAGAGAGATCACAGTTTCTTGGCGGATGACACATGTGCACTCGGATCACACGCTAAATGCTGTCCCGAATCATCGTCGCTCGCTTTCTGTGCGCGTCATTGCGAGCGACTGCGTAAGTGTGTATGTCTCCTCGGCCTACAGCGTTGGGCATATAATGATGATCTAGGTGGTGCGTGCGTGTAATGTACTACACACACACACACACACA
>Ga0115006_10002794_pt1 | contig 11650 bp, 11 predicted proteins | sample ArcOceMetagenome_3_FD_88943 | JGI IMG/M metagenome (GOLD analysis project Ga0115006, IMG submission 88943) | Marine eukaryotic phytoplankton communities from Arctic Ocean - Arctic Ocean- Svalbard ARC20M Metagenome | ecosystem: Environmental > Aquatic > Marine > Oceanic | place: Arctic Ocean...
TGACGAGTGACGCCTCTATTTGTGCCAGCGTCGCCGCCGCCGCCGCCACCACCAGCAAGCATGTCAGCCTAACTAAAATTGATCATCATCGTAGTCGTAGATGTAAATAATCCCAATCCCATCTCATTATTTTGCATCCAGTAGTTCTCACATGGTGCAGTGGAATCCCCCCGATATGCCAGCGCCAGGCTCTCGTCATTTTTCATCAGAGACCTCACCTTGGCTGCTTCTCAAAGACTGGACTGACCAGAGAGCTGGTGTGATATACAAGATGCATTATCAATCAAATCTCTACTATCAGGATCTCTAGAATGTTGAAAATTAACAACAACACAAACGAGAGAGCGAGACCGGCCCCAAGCCGAAGCCCCGCCCTAAAAAAGGGACCACATCGCTGAACAAACCTCGTTTCTGTCGGGTGACAAATCAGAGGCCACCTGCTCATTATCACGAAACTACTATCTGAGATCCCGGCCGGAAGCAAGAAACACTTGCTCGGCTTTGCTTGCCAACCGACACCAGTCACCTAACGCTACCGCACGGTTTCCGCTGAGTTCAAAAGCCGGTAGTCCGATAGATCTTGGCTCATTGGGCGGAAGCCCGACCGTCAACCATGCTGCTGCTGCGGCTCGTCGTGGCACTGATTTGCTCCGGGAAACTAGCCGAGGGGGCAGCGTCCGGTCCTCTGCTGGGTGGAAAATATGTCCCGACGTCCGACGTGGAGCACATGTAAGGTTTAGATTTTGGCGTCGGTCTTGCGTCGGGGGCTGAATCACCATCTCAACCATGCTCTTCGATTTCTTACTCTCTGTCGGTATCTGAAACGAATCGATCTGGGAATCTTGGTGGGCCTGGTGTTCGTATATGGTCACTGACTCGTCCACTTGGATCGCTTCTGCTTCTGTTTTGGTGGGGTTCGTATTCGTAACACCGCAACAATCTACTGAACCGCGAAACCTTGGGTTGGAATCAACGAATGTACTCTGGCCACGATTGGGATGCATTCCTTTACAAACAATCTGCACGCTTGGTTTCCGGCTTAACGCTTGTCAATCCTGGCTCCACTCGCCGAAATGTCTACAAAATACCTTTGCCACGATCGCAAAACAGAGAGGAACTGACAGAACTAATAGATGCGATACAGAATGAGCCATCCCAGGACAGGGGGAATACTTTCTACACCGACGTCCTTCGAGAAAAGATATCGCTCGAATCCTTGTCGAATAAAGTTGCATCAAACAACTTACAGATCTACCTCAACCCCGCGACAAATCCGCTTTACAACGTGTACATGTACTCCCTGTATCGGTCCCCGCACGGCTCGGGATTCGAAAAAGACGACACTCGAGATATGATGAAGTTTCTAAGCGAGGATGTCGACAACTATGGCCACACTATCATTCAGGACGAGCTGAAGAAGCAGAGCGGATATGACAGGAGCCTGACTACCGAGACCATCCGAGTAATTAGTGTTTGGATGTCGACGATACAGAGCCTGTACGACGCGGTAAAGGTTTGCGAGCAGGGCGGGGGACTCGAAGTCCTTGAGGCGCCCGAGTTCGTCAACCCTGTCGATGCCGCCGCCGCGTTTTGGTTCGGCAACCTTGATGACGAGAACGACACAACAGGCGGGTCCATGTACGCCTGGGCCGCACGCGCTCGCGACAATTTCGTGTTTCAGTCAGATCTGACTGGATTCGACGCCAACAAGGATCTACTCACTGATCTGAACACGATGCAGGGTATGCTGAATGATTGTATGGACTTCAGCAAGACTCCAGATATAGGGTCAAGAAATGTGGCCACGAAGGAAATGAGAGAACTTGCCGACGGGATGAGCGGAAAGATGACCGTGCCGATGGTGCAGAATTTTATCCATTACGGGACTCTCAGGGCAACCTCGATATCGGAAGATATCCTCGACCAAGATTACATGATCGTAAGTTTGTTCGGCAAAGCTTAGAAACGAAGATTGCAACTAATCTTCTCTCGCTTCACAATCATTTGCAGCTTTACGCTCTCTCGACGCTTCCGCCGATAGGATTATGTGACGAAGCCGCTTTCGATACTCTTTACGATACGATCGTGACCAAATCGAACGATTTGACCGCGCCCGTCTGGTCTAGTGCTTTAGAAGAGATCCAGAGTCGCTTCATCTGCCTCGGCGTCACGTGCGACCAGGTTGGGACCAGCAAGGACCTCCAGGAAGGGCTCGAGAGCGGGACGTTCCCGGAATGTCGGAACCCAGATTACAACTTGGATGGGTACATAGGTTCTGACCCTGAGGACATGGTTCAGTTTAGCCTGGTGGATTTGGACGTGCAGACGATCGGGACTCTAGTGGCGATGGATGCCCCGACTGCCGCGTATGACATCTACAAGTACGGTAGATTTAGCAAGTCGTCCGCCCTAGACTATCTCTCGATGAAAGATAGGTCCAAGATGCAGTACAATGCGAGGAATACTGTCGGGGCTGCCTTCCTAGACTACACGCCTACAGGCGATTAGTATTTCGGGAATCAGTACTTCGTCGACACTGTTGTGAACGATGCAATTCTAGGCCTTGAATTTTTCGAGGAAGCCACAGCCCAGCAGAAAAGGATCATTGCAGAGGGGACCATGGTTATGTCGACGTTGCATATATGCGCCATCGATATGTTCTTTGACGCCATCGACGTGTGCGAGGATGCCACCGATGGCACGATGAGTGCTGGCTCTATTTGGGATGCTGCAGTGGCGACCCTGACTGGTTGGGCAGAAGGCGACGGGACTGCGGAGGGACTGCTATTCTTCACGGTGTCCCGCGCTCTCTGCACCGATGACACATGCGAAGACGGGAAGAACCAGATCAACGACCTGCTGGTCACGGCATTCAAGGATGGAAAGGGCGAACTACAGAAGAACAATTGCGCCGAGGCCGAGAGCAAAATACAGGACATTGAAAAGCTACTGCAGACTATTTTGGCCGATATAGTGGCGCTATTCGCGGAGAAGCGCGACGGCACCAATGTTTTAGCCGAGGGATACGGAGCGGTGTCAGCCATTTTACCTTTCGTAAACAAGGTCGACACAGGGGCCGCATCAATCTTGAAGGAGCACATGGGTACATACAAGTCGGGCGCATTCCAGGACAAGAGGCCAGTTTTCAGCGCGCTTCAAAGTTTCGTCGAGAAGAGCAACATCGATTGCAGCTTATTGTCGAGGGATATCTGTGGAGATAGGACCGAGGGGACCTACGAAGACGAGCCCGGCGAGGCGCCCGTGGATGACCCAGCTTCCGGGTCGACCACCCTTACTGACTACGACGCCACGCCGGAAAGTGTGGCCGTCGCATCGCCCGCCGGCGGTGATTACTGGAACGATAGCCTGTGCCAGAGTGGAGTCAGTGGAGGTTTACCCAGCAACAGCGACAACGATGAGGCCAGCGAGCCTCTGTTGGGCGGAGCTTACGTGCCCACCTCCAATGTTGATCACATGTGAGTACTTCTTTTTGATCTAGTATCTTGAAAACATCAAACTCAACACGATGGCACATACAATCACAGAGTCAAACTGACTGAGAGTGTCGAGGCAATAGCCGCTACTTCCTCCATGTCTGAGGGAGAGGAGATATACAAGCAGACTGACGAAAACGGCGTTTCATTGCAGTGCCTTTCGACTGGCGTAAGTCTACCAGATATCGCCAAAACGAACCCGCTATACGTCCAGTTTATGTACGGACTTTGGATCTCTGAGTCGGGAGATAATGACGCCGATGGCTACAGCTCGAAAACATTCGATGATGGGGATATTCTCTACTTTGGCGACACGATAGTCCAGGATGAGTTCACCAAGAGCAGCGGGTACGACCCAAAGCTGACTGCCGAAACCATAAGGGTTATGAATGTTTGGATGGCGATGACTACCGAACTGTACCGATCGACCGCCATGTGCCGAAACGGATATTTCGACGATGTCCCCGCAAGCTTTAATCCGGTAGACTTCGCCGCGGCTCTATACTTCGGAACGGCCACAGACCCCGACTTGGTCAATACTTTGGACTCAAACGGAAGTCTCTACGCGTGGGCCAAACGAGCGGGGAACCAGTTCGTCGACGAGAGCCTCGGAGTCAACGACGAGATAATATCAAAGCTAAAGGACCTACAGAAGAGCTTCCAAGACTGCAGGGGCCTGTTGGACGAGGATAGAGAAAGGAAGGGACTAACGATGAGAGACTCAGCCAGAGAAATAACAAACTTGATGATGGTGCCAATGGTGCAGAACTTCCTGAGCCATCTTGCTTCTCAGGTAGGTCTCTCTCTTGGCTGAACGACGGCGTCATTCAACTCATTCGTTTGAACTCTGCAACAGTCCGGGATAATCGAAGAAGCAGACGCGCCTGATCAGCGCAATTTCATGGTGTTGTAAGTGTCCACTGCCACGTCCGTGCGATCATCAAGTTTGTTCTCTCACACACAAGCCGGCACTGTGGTCCAGATATTCTCTTGCCACCCTTCCGTACATATCCATCTGCGGCGAAAACGCCTACGACGATCTCTTCGAGGATTTGGTTGTCAATCTCGACTCTTACGATTCGGGCACCTTCAGGGGCCACGTTGAGACATTTCAGGGCAAGTACCATTGCATGGGGGTAACGTGCGATCAGGTCGGATCTCTTGCGGCTGACGATAACTGGCCTCAGTGCCAGGTAGAAGCGGCCGTCGTCAGCTTTGCTGGATACACGCCCACGTCAGGAGTGGCGTCCAAGGTGAGTGGATTTCCCCTAATAAATATTCGCCCTCCTCAAATAATTATTCACGCGACTTGTCTCAGATGGCCAAAATTGATCTCGACATGAGTTCCGTTCTCGCTTTTATTGTCATGGGGGTAAGTTGACGACGAGTTCATTTTTGTTTGCAGACTTCCGTCTTATGATACTTCGTTTCATTCTTGCGTAGGCTAATGACGCCGCCTACGACGTTTACAACAACGGGTGGTATGTGAGAGGGAGCGATGGCAAGCCTTTCCAATCGATTGGGAACATGAGTACACAGGTTCCACTACTCGCCACGAATCTTTATGATACGTTCACGAAAGACGACGGCATCGACTACACACAGGTCACCAAGGACGCTATCCAGGCCGCGGGGGCCTTCCAATACACATCCCCTTTGCTTAATAGCGCCGCTGCGAGCCTTGCCATGACCGCGATTGATCTTCATCTTCACATCATAACCAAAATGTACCTCGCCGTCGACCATTGCTTGGCAGGGGTTGAAGGCGTCAGTACAAAAGAGACAACAGACACACCAGCTGCGGCGTGGGACAGCGCTGTTGCCTGCGCCGTCGGCTCGGCGGAGGGTTCTGACGAAAGAGTGGAAATCGAGGGTTACGTCCTCTACGATCTCGCCGAGGAAATGTGCTCCAACTTTCAATCTTGCAACGATGACGGCAAATCTCAAGTGAACGTGAAATTGATCGAAGAGTTCTCGAACGGACAGAGCAAACTCGCGGGAAACAAGTGCGAAGAGGCCCAAAACTCTGCCCAGGTGATCGAGTCCTATATTCAGGCGATTCTCGTGGACACGCTCGGTAGGTTCAAGATTTGGGAACGCAATACCTCGCACCTTTTTTTTCCCGCTCAACACAATCTGTTCCTAGCCTACCATGCGCGGTACGCCAGCACTGAAAAAAGACACTGCACCATGGCAAATATCGCAACAAATGCCCTTGTTCCGTTGATTCGGCCTGGTATGTTTGTGTTTGCCTCAATCACATTAATCTCGGGATCTTATTGACATCTGCCTCAGTTTGCGATACGTGTGCGGACAAGCTCTTTGCCGACTTCGGGGGACAGAAAAGTGCCGGCGGCAGCTGTATTGTGGATGACATTGATGCTGTCTACCAGGCACTGAAACAATACGTTGAGGGAACGGGGATCGATTGTTCACTTCTAGGCAGCAAGGTTTGCGATGGAACAGTCAGCATTGATGATCCAGACATGCAGACTAGCTATGGCCTCAACCCTGAAGAGGACGAAACCACTGTGGAATCGGAACGTCATTTCATCCTAAATCGTGAATACGAGCCAATTTCCGATGTCAAGAAAATCTCCGTCTTGTCGACTGTGCTGGGTAACATCTGCAATGCCGACGACGAATCCACCGCGAGTGAAATCTACTCCAATGACGAATCGATTGGCATTTCACTCAAGTCTATGAGCCTTGCTGGCAAACAATCGTTGATTGACGAGCTAGTATTCAACCAGTATGTCTATGCTCTCCACGATGACGTCGATTTGTCTGACGGATCGCTTCAGTTTGATGATCGACCAGCAACTGACTATGCAGACACGATCACTGGCGACGCACTGGAGACGAATATACCGCTGGGTTGCGAATCGGTCAAGATTCTCAATGTCTGGATGTGGATCGTTCACAAGCTAAACGAAGCAGTTCAAGAGTGTAAGGCTGCAGAAAAGACGGAGAACTACCGACCCTTGGACGAGGCCGCGGCGTTATGGGAGAGCGGTCTCCTGTTTGAAATGGCCGAGCAGCTTGGTCCTAAGTTTGGTCACGGAACTATTAGTGATATGATCTACCTCAACCGCATGATCGTGGACCGACTTGTGGCCGGATCGAATATCATTTCAAAGAATAACAACGTGTGCTCCGAAAGGGACGCACTCGACTTGCGCATCATAACCAAGGAAACCATATCCTACATGACGGCCGTGTTGATCCAGGGCATGATTGATGCAGTGTTCGGTGAGTTGCTTGAGTACGGGATGCTATCATCTGCAGAAATCCTTGCTCATTGTCAGGTTCGCAGGGAGTAGTAGCGAAAAAATAACCAAGGAGAGAACCGAGTTGATGGGATTCGCAGTGCTTCCGAGAATCAGGACTTGTGGACACGAAACAATGTGAGTCGTCTTACACACCTTCAAAATCCCATCTTTTTTTTCGTGCTCACTTGCGTTAATACCGTCCCACCCCCAAGGTATGGCGTCTTGTACGACGATCTTGTCGTTGATGGATATACGGCAAAGATGAATACGGATATCATGAATGCTCTTCACAACCACCTTAATTGCCTAGGACTGAAATGCGACGACATCGGCCGATATTCCGCGGCTGATGCCAGTAACTTTGATTGCGTCGACGACCTGGACATAGCTTCTTACAGCCCTGTAAATGCAACCAAGACAAACATGGTGAGTTCGCACAATAGGCAACCATGCCTCACACACTAAATCTTACTCATTTGTCTTCTGCTCGTGCAGGCCGCCAAAATTGATCTAGACGTAGTAGCAATCCATCAAATGATGAGCATTGAAAGATACGACATCGCCCTGTCGATCTATACCGATGGTTTGAACTACTATGATTATGACAGCAGTGATTACAATTTCGTCAGTCTCCAAGACCTGACAAATTCGCAAACAATTGGATTCACTGATTTCGCGACTTACACACTATTCAACGATTACTTCGGTCCTGGCTATCTGGACCAGCTACTGTTGGAGACTATTTCTGGAACAAAACGATTCGCCACTGCCACGTCGAAACAGCTTGATTTGGCCACTTTGACTGCCGTCTCAAGTTTGTTGTCTTTCTTGACATCGCTCGAGGCGCTGTCTATTTCCGTCTCGCAATGCACATCGGGGAGGTTCGAGACTGCCTTGACAGCATTCGATGGTGGAGTCGCGTTGCTAATTGGTTCGGTGGAAGGTACCAGGGTGTATGGCGATGCATACTCTGAGGGCAAAATGCTTTTCAGCGTTGGCAAGCGCGTCTGTTCGTATTTCCGCAACTGCAAGGCCGGCAACGCAGAGGTCAATCAAAAGTTGATCGAGTTGTTGAAAACTGGCCAGGAACTCCTGAGAAAAGAAGACTGTGAGGGTGCGCAAGCTAATTTGGACGACATAACTATGATGATGCGAGTCCCTCTGCTGCAACAGCTCCTGTTCTTTGGCGAAAGATATAGCGATCACGCGTTTCCCGACGACTTGGCTGCTGCATACATCGGAGCTCAGGCAGCACTCCCAATCATTGACGAAATTGCCGCTACGGCGGCGGTGACTATCAGGGACGCAGTCGACTTTCCGAAGACTGAAGACGATGACACTTCAGGGATAATCAGAAGTGCCTTCACGGACATGTTTTCTAGTCCGACCGATATGGACTGCCTTCTCATTGCGGGAAAACTCCACTTTGAGATTTGCGGCGGGGAGGACACTGTAACTGGAGACTCTGCCGACGACGCTCCCACAACAGCCAATACTTCACCCGTTGAAGATATGGAAGAGCAGCCAGAGACTAATCAACCAGTCACCGAATATGACCCCCAGGCCATTCCAAATCGAGATGAGCCTATGCCCATAAGCGATGGATTATACATCGCCACAACCTATGTGGGGGATAGGTCCGCGATTGCACTTGATGTGAAGGAAATTAAGGAGCGACTCGAGGTTGGAGACGTCGACGAAGCTGAGTTTACCTACAAGCATGGAAGGAATTCTAAGATTTATGATATCAATGGTACGTCGTCTGCAAGACCGCATCTCATTTTTGGGCTTTCCCTAAACATCATGTTCCGCAGGTCTTCCCACGGGCGATTTACGCGCAATCAAAGACTTCAGCATCGACTCGGAAGTCACGATGTTGAACCACCCAACATACAATATCTTCCTGCATGGCCTGGCTGACAAAAAATTTGAGTTCATGGGCTCGCCCGCCACTTTGTACGCAGACACATTCATTTCGTCCTTGCTTTACTCGAAGACGGCCGCTGCATCCGATGCCATGGTCGCTGTCTCAATATGGATGCAAGTCGCCCATAACCTGCACTTGTCCTATGCAGCGTGCAAAGCATCTTTCCTTTCATCAGATTCTAGGGAACTGAAACCCACCAAAGACCCATCCCTGTTTGTAGACGAAGCCGCTGCGTATTGGATTGGAGACAGCCAGGACACAGGCAGTGCCTCGGAAGGTCACCTGTTGTACGCACTTACTGAGTTCATCTCGAGCAAGTACGAGGATATACCCGAAGGATCTCAGTCTAGCATCAACACTCGAGTTCTTGACCTCTTCAACAAGGCGAAGAACCACTTGGCTATAACGCAGGGGTGCACCACGAGCAAGGACTCGCATCTAAGTATGCGCGAGATTGTCAACGAACTCATCCCGATAATGGCGGTGCCGTTACTTCGCAGTCTTTTCTACTATATCAGCGTCGAGGATTCACTCATGGTGAAAGTCTACTCCGTGGCAGTGCTGCCACTTTTCTCTGCATGTGCATCGTCAACATATCTCGAGTTGAAGAGTGAACTCATAGACAACGACATCTACGAATTCGAGAAAGCGTACCTCTACTCAAAAATTGAGAGCATGTTCAGCTGCCTTGGAGTGACATGTGATGAGGTTGGTTTTATGCCAGAAGATGATTTCACCCGATGCACGACAACTGCGAGCCTCCACAGTCTAGCGGGGTATAGATATGGGTCAGATCTAGAGAAAGTGACCAAAAGAGCGCGCCTTGATATCGATATGAAAAGAATCGATATATTGATGACCAATGGTATTACTCGCCATTCTAGTGCTGATGGAGGCACAGACAAATTATTCGCCACTGCTTTTGAGGTGTACCAATATGGCACGTCGCCCAGTGTCAAAGATTCCCTCGTCAACCTTGCCAAGGACACAGGACGTGAAATTGTGCCAGTGTTTGAGTCATTCAAAAGATACTACCAGTTTCAATCAAACTATGCCGATCAAATAATCGTACGTTGCAGCGTCACTTGCATTATATATTGAATCGTTCGATTTCTCACGAATTCTCTACAGACGAATGCATTCCAGGGTCAGGATGTGTTCCAGGGGGCATCGTTCGATGACAGACGACGGGCCATCATGTTTGTTCTCCAGTACATGGTATCTCATATGGCAATACTTCAACAACTCTACACCTCATTGGATGCATGCAACAGGCAAAGGAAGAGCGACAGCATCCTTGCTCTTGACTTGGCAGCAGCCACATATATTGGCTCTTTGGAAGGGAAGTCAGACGGAGGCAGCTATGATGGGAGTCTCATCTATGGATTCGCAATGAGAATGTGCGTTCACTTCGGAACATGCACTGTTTCATACAATGCAAGGGCGAATGAGAGGATAATCAGTCTGTTTTATTCCGCACAAGGGGAGGCTGAGGCCGGCGTGAGTCTTTCTAGATTATGTTCGTGATTGTGCATTTAACATACACACTCATCTGTTCAACTCATTCTTTTATAGGCTTGTGACGCATTGGGTAAAACTGTCAAGGAGATTGAGTCCACCATGCTTGTACCCCTGATTCAGGGCACTATCTTCATTGCCAACGAGAACGAGCTCTACTTTAAAAAGAACACTCCATCCGCAGCTGGATACTACCCTGAAGGTTTCATCCTAGCCCAAACAATTCTGCCCGTCATACACGATGTTGATCAGAGTGCAGCTTCGGATATAAGCGGTGTCATGGTTGAAGGATTCCCGGATCCCGAAATGTCAGCCGCTTCTCAACCGGCCAAAGTATTTCGCGCCGTGCAGACTGCACTAGCGAAGATAGACGGCATCAATTGTGATGATGTTGGAACCATACTTGGATCGAACTTTTGCCCGGGAGCATCATACGATAATATCAGCCCAGCTTTCGGTGCCCGTGTTGCCACTTTGACCCAGATCGCGATCATGGGAGTGATTGTGTACTTCCTGGGCTAATGCAGACAAGGTCATAAGTAGTAATGAGGACGGTCAATGCTTGATTTTTTTATATATCATATGAAAATAATAAAGCGCCGGAGTCTTATGAATCATGAAATGACATTCTTGGCAAACTGTCTATACTTCGGGCATCAATCCCCGACCCCTCCCGATCGTATGAAAAATGCGGCGCTCGTGCCCCCCCGCCCCCCGCCCTCGGCACCCTTCCTCGCCCGGCACGACCTGCCGTGGTGCACGATCAGCGTCGCCGTCGCCCTCCTCGATCCGTCCACCGCCAGTCCCGCCACCGACGACCCGTCGCCGGCTGCGGCGGCGTCCCCCGTCGCCCCGGCCTCGTCCCCCTCGACCCAGACGCCCACGTCGGCGACGTGCCAGTACCGTCCCATGGCCGGCTTGTTCGACGACGTCGCCGGCACCGCGCCCGCTCCCCCGCCGCCGCCTCCGTGCCGCCCGTCCGAGGCGCGCCGCGCGACCGAGCCGTTCGTCACGAGGACGGCGAACCGACGCGGCGCCTCTGTCTCGGGCGGGCCGAACCGGCCGTCGAGCGTCCGCGCGAGGTGGCGGAGGGTCAGGCCCGCCTGCTCCAGGAGGGCGGGGCCGAGGCGGTCGCCGGAGAGGTGGTGGGAGAGGACCGACGAGGCCGAGTCGACGATGAGGAGGGTGCCGTTGTCACCGTAATCGTCGTCGTCGTCGTCTGCGGAGTCGCGACCTAGCTCCTCGGCCTCGATCCTGGCCAGCGCCATCAGCAGCGAGTGCCCGTCGGCGGCTGTCTCGAATGTGATTCTGTCCAGCGCCTCGGTCGCCCTGGCCCGCGCCTCCTCCTCCGTCTCGTGCCTCGACCCGTACCCCCCTCCGTCGCCTGCGTTAACAAGTCTGTCCTCCTCGTCCAGCATCTCCCGTGCGACGCTTATGCA
>Ga0115006_10002797_pt1 | contig 11648 bp, 11 predicted proteins | sample ArcOceMetagenome_3_FD_88943 | JGI IMG/M metagenome (GOLD analysis project Ga0115006, IMG submission 88943) | Marine eukaryotic phytoplankton communities from Arctic Ocean - Arctic Ocean- Svalbard ARC20M Metagenome | ecosystem: Environmental > Aquatic > Marine > Oceanic | place: Arctic Ocean...
AGATAAAAGCTCGAGATAAAAGCTCGAGATAAAAAAAAGGAGCCTGAGGAAGGCTCCTAAAAAATTCCCTGTTGTGATTGCTAGGGAGGGGTTGGGTGTGAATTTTCGCCAAACACTGGCGCTAACTCAATAAACTAGCCGCATATTAACCGCGGGCTCGGCATCGTCCAAATGCATTTTTTGCATTCATGCTATGCATTTTTGTTATGCACTTTGTTATGGCTGGAGATGGTTGGAGATGGCTGGAGATGGCTTGGCGCCAGGTTGTCAGCGAGTGCTGGGTTGGCTGCCAACAAACCGTGCGACGGTGGTCGGGCGACTGACTCGTTAACGGCAACACTTAGGCGTAGGCGGCTTTGGATGAACCCCTAGCATCTGACCGCCAGGGGTTAGTTGCAACCATAAAAGGGTTACTTTTGAATGGTTTTGCCTTGGTCGGACTTCAGTTTCGCAACTTCATCCCCGGCTATTGCAGCGCCTGCGATTCCGGTAAAACCGAGTACTAAATAAACCAATAACATGATGATGTCTCCTTATTTTTTAGGGGTCAACGACCCGATGGATAGAATATACGCCTGCCAGTGGAATAATCCCAATGCATTGTTTTCATTTTCTTTATTACTTTTTGTAATGACTTAGGTATTGCGATATGCGCGGTTGAATCGCGTGGCTTTTTGTCGGTCTTTCTACCCCTTGTTACGCATCATCTATAAAATCTGAGTTGCGCGGCGGTGGCTTTTTAACCGACGGCTTACCCGCGGTCACGGCAAGGATGTTTTATGATTTATGGGGTTTAGATAGGTAGCATGGAACGGAGTGAGGGATAGTTGCGTTGAACATTTTCGATGCGCTATTAAGTGCGATTGAATAGCCCATGTTGAGCCGCCGTTTTTAGATGATATTGCCTTTGTTTAGGTGGCAATACACCGCAACGACAGCGGTAAATTCGAGGGTTCAATAGCCCTATCACCAATGCCCATGAGTCATTTTTTGCGCGTAAAAAACCGAAAGATCACATTCAGGCTTGACCACAACATAAAGCAAATGCATTATTTATCGATCACCTATGATTGTTGGTTATTCCATGAGGCACCCATGAATTTACAAAAACTGTCGCGTATGGACCTCAACCTGTTGGTTTCTCTACAGGCTCTGCTCGAGGAAAAAAGCGTAACCCGCGCCGCCCAGCGTTTATACATTACCCAACCGGCTATGAGCCGAGTGCTGCAGCGCCTTAGGCAACAACTGGACGACCCTCTGTTTACCCGTTCCGGTAACGAATTGGTACCAACGCCCAGGGCGCAAGATTTACAGAGCCGGTTGCCCAATATGTTAGAGAATATTCTCGAAATGGTGGCTCGTGGTGAGTTTGACCCAGCCTCCTATGAGGGCGAAATCAGCATTGCCGTCCCAGAATTCTTTGCCATTTCATTGATCTCTCAACTGACTCGGATGTTAAGCGAGCAAGCGCCCGGGGTGGTGCTGTCAATTTCGAGCGATACCGACTCTGTCGAGGGCGAACTGGCTGCCGGGCTACTCGACTTTGCCATCGATATCGATAAAACGCTCAGTGATGATATCAGCGCCACGCACCTGACCACGTATCGCCCCTCTATTTGGATGCGCGAGGGCCACCCTTTGGCGGCTAAATCTAAACTGACGCTGGACGACATTCTTGAATACCCGTACGTGCAATACTATTTGCTGATCGCTAAACGGGTCAGCGCGAGAACCGACTCACGGTTTGATAAAACCCTACGGCGATTGGGTCGAAAACGTAAAAAAGCGCTGGTCACCAAGCAGTTTATGACCGCCATGGAGACCATCAGCGACAGTGATTGTTTAATGGTCGCGGCGCGCTATGGGCACACGCTCGAGGAAGAGATGTACCCCATCGTGCGCAAGAGTTTCCCAGATGATCTGCCACACGAAAAGTCGATTACCCTGGTATTACTGCAACACGCTCGAACCATGGACTCACCGATTCATCGCTGGTTGGTCGCTGCGATTCAGAGTATCGTTAAGGAATGACCTGCGTTGCGATAGCCGGTGAAAACGCTTTGAGCATCGATCTCGCTGAGCTGATAGCGCTCTAGCTGTTGCGTTCGAGTGCGCGCCAAGCGATATCCCTGCGATAAAAGGCGCCGTCCCAGTGAATTCCTCGACACAGCGCATAAGCCGCCTCTCTGGCGTCATCGACACTGTCACCCAAGGCCGTTGCGCAGAGTACTCGCCCGCCATTGGTGACCACAACGCCGGCCTCGAGGCGGCTTCCGGCATGAAATACCTTGCCGTCATCCGAGCCATTAGGGTTGCCGGATAAGCCGCTGATTGGCTGTCCTTTAGGGTATTTTCCAGGATAGCCCGCCGCGGCCAACACCACGCCGACCGCTGGGCGCGGATCCCATTTTGCCGACTGTCCGTCGAGTTTCCCCGACAGCGCAGCGAGGCAGTGTTCGACTAAATTTGACCGCAGGCGCAGCATAATTGGCTGCGTCTCCGGATCGCCAAATCGACAGTTATATTCGATGACTTTGGGTGCGCCGTCGGCGGTTATCATCAAACCGGCGTACAAAAACCCGCAGTAGGGGTTGCCTTCGGCCGCCATGCCCTCGACCGTCGGCATAATGATTTCATCCATCACCCGTCGATGAATCTCTGCGCTCACTACCGGCGCAGGTGAATAGGCCCCCATTCCGCCGGTATTGGGCCCGCTGTCACCTTCGCCAACCCGCTTATGATCCTGGCTGGTGGCCATCGGCAGGACGTTTTTACCATCCACCATAACGATAAAACTGGCCTCTTCACCATCCAGATACTCCTCGACCACAACCCGGTGGCCGGCAACGCCAAAAACGTTTCCAGACAGCATATCGGTAATGGCGTCTTCCGCCTCGCCCAGCGAGGTGGCGACAATCACCCCCTTGCCTGCGGCTAGCCCATCCGCCTTGATCACAATGGGTGCGCCTTTAGCTCGCACATAGGCGATTGCGGCATCGCGCTCAGTAAAGGTTTGATAGTCGCCACTGGGTATATTGTGGCGCGCCAAAAAATCTTTGGTAAAGGCTTTCGACGCCTCGAGCTGGGCGGCCCCTTGGGTGGGGCCGAAGATTGCCAGTTGACGTTGCTGAAAAAAATTAACGATCCCATCAACCAACGGCTGCTCTGGCCCGACAATCGTCAAGTCAACGCTGTGCTGGTGGGCAAAATCGGCCAGTCCGGCAAAATCATCGACGCCAAGATCGATGTTTTCGATGCCTGATTCCAGCGCCGTCCCCGCATTTCCAGGTGCTACAAAGACCTTGTCGACCCCGGCGCAGCGCGCCGCGTTCCAGGCCAGCGCATGTTCGCGGCCACCGCCACCAATCACCAATACTTTCATACCAACTCTTCTTAAAAAAACCGTGTATTATTGTATCAGACCGCCGTCTGCAGGCGATCAAAAAAGCGCAACAACCGGCTGATTGAGTCTTTTGTTAAGGCCTATTGGCTATGCGTATCGTATACACTGAGCGGCGAGCCATATGTTCCAAGCGAACCGCTTATCTGCCATTCACTTGCTGGCGTATAACGGCAACCAAAACTAACGAAAATCATTATGTCAGAACTCAGTACAGCCCCAGTCATCATGTGGTTTCGCCAAGATCTACGCATTCGCGATAACCCGGCATTGGTTGCCGCCTTGGGGCACGCCAAGGTCATTCCGATCTATATATTAGACGACGTCAACGCCGCTCAAGATCGCATCGGGGCGGCGAGTCGCTGGTGGTTGCATCACGCGCTATCGTCGCTCGGTCAATCCCTCGACGGACAGTTGCAGTTTTATCGCGGCGACGCCAGCGAAATCATACCGTCGCTGGTCACTCACTATGGCGCTACTGGCGTCTACTGGAACCGTTGTTACGAGCCATGGCGTCTGGCTCGCGATAGCCAACTGAAAATTCAACTGCGCGCTCGCGGTATTGCTGCCCATAGCAGCAACGCCAGCCTGTTGTGGGAGCCCTGGCAGGTGCTAAAAAAAGACGCCACACCGTATCGCGTGTTTACTCCGTACTACCGACGTGGCTGTCTATCGGCGCCAGCGCCGCGCCAACCGCTGCCCGCACCGACGTTGCATCTGGCTGACTGCGAGCCAAGCGCTCGCTCGCTGCGCATTGGCGATCTCGAATTGTTGCCACGGGTGGGCTGGGATGCGCCCCTGCGCGAATGCTGGGAGATCAGCGAGGAGGGCGCGCACCGCCGGTTGGACGATTTCGTTGATAGCCAACTCGACGATTACCGCGACGGCAGGAACTTTCCGAATCGAGCCAATGTCTCGCGCTTATCGCCGTATTTACATTTTGGTCAGATATCTGTCAATAGCGCGTGGTACCGCGCCCAGGCAGGCGCCAACTATGCTGGCGATGGCGCCGGCCTAGATACCTTTTTAAGCGAGTTAGGGTGGCGCGAGTTCTCGCACTATCTGCTCTATCATTTTCCCCAGTTACCGCGGGAAAACCTTCAGTCGAGGTTCGATAACTTCCCGTGGATTACTGATGCCGAAGCGCTATCGGCTTGGCAGGACGGCCGCACCGGCTATCCCCTGGTGGATGCGGGGATGCGTGAGTTGTGGCTCACCGGGTATATGCACAATCGCGTGCGCATGGTTGTTGGATCTTTTTTGGTGAAGAATTTACTACTTCACTGGCATCATGGCGAGGCCTGGTTTTGGGATTGTCTAGTGGATGCCGATCTGGCAAGTAACAGCGCTAGCTGGCAGTGGGTGGCAGGCAGTGGTGCTGATGCAGCGCCGTTCTTTCGAATCTTTAATCCGATTACTCAAAGCGAAAAATTTGATGGCGACGGCGACTATATTCGTCGCTATGTCCCGGAACTGAGCGCACTACCGAAAAAATATATCCATGCGCCCTGGCTTGCCCCAGAGGCAATATTAAGCGCGGCAAAAGTGGTGATAGGCGTCGACTATCCAGCGCCCATCGTCGACATTAAGGCCTCGCGAGCGCGCGCACTGGAGGCCTTTGCACACACCAAAAATGTCGGCTAAAGGCGCGTCGAAGTGTCGGTCAGTGGCGAAAATGGCGCATGCCGGTAAACACCATCGCCATGCCGTTTTCGTTGGCGGCGGCGATCACTTCGTTGTCGCGCATCGACCCCCCGGGTTGGATTACGCAATCGATCCCAGAACTGGCGGCGTTGTCAATGCCATCTCTGAACGGGAAAAACGCGTCCGAGGCCATCACCGCTCCGGCAACCGATAAGCCGGCGTGTTCGGCTTTTATAGCTGCAATCCGTGCCGAATTGATACGACTCATCTGGCCTGCTCCGACGCCGATAGTTCGACCGTCTTTGGCGTAGATGATGGCGTTTGATTTGACCATTTTGGCGACTCTCCAGGCAAACAGCATGTCCTGGATTTCCGCTTCGGTGGGTACTCGATCGCTCACCACCTTGAGATCGTCACGCGCGACCATGGCGTCGTCGCGATGTTGGATTAACAGACCGCCGTTGACGCGCTTGTAGTCGAGACTCGGTGGTTGTTGTTGACCCCACATTCCACACTCTAACAAGCGTACATTCTTTTTCGCCGCGACCGCGACAACCGCTTCTGCCGCCACACTCGGGGCAATAATGACCTCGACAAATTGCTGCTCGCAGATCGCCGCCGCAGTCGCTGCATCGAGTTCCCGATTAAACGCAACAATACCGCCAAAGGCTGATTCAGGATCGGTTTCAAATGCCAGTTGGTAGGCCTGTCCAATGTCGTCAGCCACCGCAACGCCGCACGGATTGGCATGTTTAACAATCACGCAGGCCGGCCGTTGAAATTGCTTTACGCACTCCAGCGCAGCGTCGGTGTCGGCGATATTATTGAACGATAATTCCTTACCCTGCAACTGCACAGCCGTGGCTATGCAAGCCTGTGGAGGGTTGGCCTCGGTGTAGAACGCCGCCTGTTGATGCGGGTTTTCGCCATAGCGCATATCTTGTGCTTTGCGATATTGGGCGTTGTAGGTGTTGGCAAATGCACTAGGACGGTTTTCGATATCTCGGCCACCGAAGTGATTGGCTATCATGCCATCGTAACTCGCGGTGTGCTCGAACGCCCGCACCATCAGTTCGTAGCGCGTCTGGTAGCCAAGCTGAGCCCTGTTTTCTTGTAACTCGCCGGCAACGGCGGCATAGTCTGAGGCGTTGACAACCACGGCTACATCGCGGTGGTTTTTTGCCGCCGACCTGAGCATTGTCGGGCCGCCTATATCGACGTTTTCCACCGCAGTGGCGAGTTCGCAGTTGGAATCGGCAACGGTATCGGCAAACGGATAAAGATTCACCACCACCATGTCGATCGGCTTGATCCCGTGCTCCGTCATGACTCGGTCATCGATACCTCTGCGTCCTAAAATGCCACCGTGCACCCGTGGGTGGAGGGTTTTCACTCGACCATCCATCATCTCCGGGAAACCGGTGTAGTCGGAGACTTCGGTAACCGCAATGCCCTCTGCTCGCAGCAGTTTAAAGGTTCCACCGGTGGATAAAATTTCAATGCCCAGAGACGTCAGAGTCTCGGCAAACTCGACAATTCCGGTTTTGTCGGAAACGCTGATTAGCGCGCGTGCAACGGTTTTTAAGTCGCTCATTGGCCCCTCTTTGGATAGCTTTATAAAAGATCGTAGTGTTTTAATTTTTTCCGCAGCGTGGCGCGATTCAGGCCTAGCATTGCGGCCGCTTTACTTTGATTGTGGCGGTTGTACTTCATAACCGCTGACAACAGCGGCGGTTCGACCTCGGCCATGACGATGGCGTAAAGATCGGTACTAGTCTGACCGTCTAAATCCGAAAAATAGCGCTCCATTGCATTGGCTGTACTATCGCACAGGGCGCCTGGAGGTTGGTTCAAATCATCTGAATTACCCATTAGGCGGCCCGTTGGCAAGCATGTAAATTATCACCAAAATAACGCTGAAGGGCCAGGCATTGAGCCGCTGCACTGTCCAGTTGATTAAAATCGCGGGTGAAACCTTTCCCCGAGGGCGACTGATTTAGGTACCAACCCATGTGCTTTCTGACCACGCGCACGCCGGTCGGTTCGCCGTAAAACTGGTGAACCGCGCTAAGATGGCGCGTCATCACCGCTGCAAGCTCGTCGGTGGAGGGTGGGTCGAGCAGCTTGCCATGGCTTAAATAGTGGTTAATCTGACGAAAAATCCATGGGTTGCCCTGCGCAGCTCTGCCGATCATTACCGCAGCGGCGCCGGTGCGGTCGAGAATCACGCGCGCCTGTTCAGGCAGGCAGATATCGCCATTGGCAATCACCGGGATTGTCACCGCAGCGACAACGTCGGTAATGGTGTCGTAGTCTACCGTGCCGACAAAGCGACAGGCGCGGGTTCGTCCATGCACCGCCAGCGCGGCGATACCGGCATCTTCGGCAATTTTAGCGATAGTTGTTGCGTTGCGGTTGGCGAGATCCCAACCGGTGCGAATCTTTAACGTCACCGGCACTGTTACCGCGGAGGTGACCGACTGCAAAATACTTTTCACCAGCGTTGGGTCTTGCAGCAGCGCTGACCCAGCAGCGCGGCGACAGACTTTTTTCGCTGGGCAGCCCATGTTGATATCTATGATCTCAGCGCCTTGTGCGACATTGTACTGCGCTGCTGCGGCCATCATGTGCGGGTCGTAACCGGCGATCTGCACAGATCTTGGCGCCGGCTCGGCACCAAATTGGGTGCGTAGGCGAGATTTACGCGTCTGCCATGTGCTGGGGTCGGCGGCGACCATTTCCGAGACCACCAAGCCAGCACCTAGTTCTTTGCAAAGCTGCCGAAACGGCAGGTCGGTAACGCCGGCCATGGGCGCAAGAACCGTTTGGTTGGTTATTTGATAGGCTCCAATGTTATACAAACGGACGCTCGCAACGGCAAATTTAAGGACGTTATAGTAACCTGACAGCGACTTGATAAAAAGTCGCTGGGCATAAAAAACCTTGTGCAACGCGCTCGATCAATCTATGTTGGGCGTGGATAGAGGCTCTGGTCGTTGACCTAGGAAGGTGTTTTTTTCGCTCCTAATTGGGCCCACCCCGACGAGATAATGGGTGGGTCGAATTGAAAGTGCGCCTTGTACGGGGCACACACCGCGTCGATTTGAGTTGCCAGAATCCCGGACAGGCAGATTTGCCCGCCGGCTTGAGTCATAGCCGAGAGCTGCGGGGCGAGTTGGATCAGCGGAGCGGCGAGGATATTGGCGAGCATAAACTCGCCATCAAGATCTTCGGGCAAGTCGCAAGGTAGTAGGCAGTCTATCTGTGATGCGGATATGGCATTGCGCTCGGCATTGTCGCGCGTTGCCAGCAGCGCTTGGGGGTCGTTGTCCACCGCAAAAACTTTACGTGCACCTAATAGCACAGCGGCAATGCCGAGAATTCCTGAGCCGCAGCCAAAGTCGATCACCGTTTTTCCGCCTAGCGGTTGTTGGTCGAGCCACTGCAAGCAGAGGAACGTTGTCGGGTGGCTACCCGTGCCAAAGGCCAGACCTGGGTCGAGAATGACATTTACCGCATCCGGTTGCGGTGGCGGCGTCCAGCTTGGGCATACCCAAAGCCGTTCGCCGCAGCGTACCGGATGAAAGTCTTTTTTCCATTCGTTGCACCAGTCCCGCTCTGCTATGGGTAGCCAGCGCACGGCTGCATTGGGCAATTGACGGCGCACTTGTGACTCGATCTGGGCACAGTCTAGGTGCGCATCAAACAGACCCGTGACAATACAACGATCCCAGAGGGGCGTCTCGCCAACGCCGGGCTCTAATATCGGTTGATCTGCGGCATCCTCCAGCGTTACAGACAGGGCGCCGTTGTCCAATAGGGCGGTCTCGATGAGGTCGCTATCGCCGCGCGTACAATCGATTTTAAGTTGCTGCCAATGCGTTTGACTTTTGATCGTCATGCGTCCCGTTACAGGCCGAGTTTTTTCTCGAGATAGTGAATGTTGACGCCGCCCTCCTGAAAGGCCGGGTCGCGGACTAAATTGGCGTGCAGCTCTATGTTGGTTTTTATGCCGTCGATGAGCATTTCGTCGAGGGCATTGGCCATGCGCGATAACGCCGAGGCCCGATCGCTGCCATAGGTTATGATTTTGCCGATTAGTGAATCGTAGTGAGGCGGCACCACGTAGCCGTTGTAAATGTGCGAATCGACGCGTACGCCATTGCCGCCGGGCGCATGATAGGCGCGGATGGTGCCTGGTTGCGGTAAGAAAGTCACCGGGTCCTCGGCGTTGATGCGACACTCAAAGGCGTGTCCACGAAAGACAATATCCTGCTGGGTAATGCTCAGAGGGTTTCCGCTGGCGATTAAAAGTTGCTCTTTGACAATGTCTATCCCGGTGATCATTTCCGATACTGGGTGTTCGACCTGTATTCGAGTATTCATTTCGATGAAATAAAATTCATTGTCTTGGTAGAGAAATTCAAAGGTACCGGCGCCCCGATAGCCAATTTGAATGCAGGCGTTAACGCAACTCTCGTAGACCCGCTGTCGCGCTGCGTCGGGTATACCGGGCGCTGGGGCCTCTTCCAATACCTTTTGATGACGGCGTTGCAGCGAGCAGTCGCGGTCGCCAAGATGCACGGCGTGCCCCTGACCATCAGAGAGTACCTGCACTTCTACGTGACGTGGGTTCTGTAAAAACTTTTCCATGTACACGGTGCCGTCGCCAAACGCCGCGAGCGCTTCGCTTTGGGTCACGCTGACCGCATTGACCAGCGCATCGGCGCTTTCGACCACCCGCATACCGCGCCCACCCCCCCCAGCAGCCGCCTTGATAATGACTGGAAAGCCGATGCGTTCGGCAGCGGCCTTGAGCGCTTTCGGGTCGCTATTGAGCGCGCCGTCAGATCCAGGTACGGTCGGCACACCGGCGCGTTGCATCGCTTGAATGGCCGCCACTTTGTCACCCATCACGCGAATTACGTCGGCTGTCGGGCCGATAAAAACAAAACCACTGCGTTCTACCCGCTCGGCAAAATCGGCATTTTCAGCTAAAAATCCGTAGCCGGGATGCACCCCACTGGCGTTGGTTATTTCCATCGCACTGATGATTGCGGGCACGTTCAGGTAGCTTTGGCTGGACGGATTGGGCCCCACGCAGATCGCCTCGTCGGCGAGTTTGACGTGTTTGAGGTTGGCGTCGACTTTTGAGTGAATAGCGACTGTTTTGATGTCTAATTCTTTGCAGGCGCGCAAAATTCTGAGGGCAATTTCGCCGCGATTGGCTATTAATACCTTATCGAGCATGGGGTACTCCTACTCGCCGGTTAAACAATGTTGAACATCGGTTGGTCAAATTCGACGGGATCGCCGTCTTCCACCAGTACTGCGGCAATCGTGCCGGCGCGGTCCGCTTCGATTTGGTTCATCATTTTCATCGCTTCAACAATGCATAAAACGTCGCCTTTGGAGACCGTTTGTCCAACGTTAACAAAGGCGCTCGCGCCCGGCGCGGCGGACGCATAAAAGCTGCCGACCATCGGCGAGCGCACCAGATGGCCCGACTCTTCTACCGCAGGCGATTCTTGCGCTACGGTCGGGTTGGGGGTGCTCGCGGGCGGTGTCGGCACGCTCGGAGCAACGGCAAATTGCGGTGTCATGGGCACTGGTGCGCCGCGGCTAATGCGCACCGACTCCTCGCCTTCGACTATTTCAAGTTCGTTGATATTGGACTCTTCGAGTAGTTCGATGAGTTTTTTTACCTTGCGGATATCCATTTTAGTCTCTCTTTGTTTGTTGCTCTATCGTCTGTTGCTCTATCGCGGGTAGTTTTTCGATCGCTGCCGCCAGCGCCAGTTGGTAACTCAATGCGCCAAAGCCACTGATAACGCCGATCGCAATGTCCGAAAAGTAAGAATCTTTTCGAAATGCCTCGCGATTGTAAATGTTCGACAGGTGAACCTCTATAAAGGGGATGGCGACGGCTAATAATGCGTCTCTCAATGCGATACTGGTATGGGTAAAGGCGGCCGGATTGATAATCACTAGGTCGGTGCCATCGGTCGCGGCGCTGTGAACGCGCTCAATTAACTGATGTTCGGCGTTACTTTGGAGTGCGCTGAGAGTGTGTCCCGCTTGCGCGGCGCTGGAGGTCAGCGTGGCGACGATGTCCCCGAGGTTGGCAGAACCATAGAGGCCCGGTTCTCGAGAACCCAGTAAATTAAGGTTGGGACCGTTTAGGAGCAGTATATTGGCCATCACAAGACTCAGAACGTGTTTTTAAGGAGGCTAGTCTGCACGAAAACTTATAAACTGTCTATATTTGTCGTTTAAGCTTAATTTTCGGCGAATTTAGGCGAACATGCGCTATTTATCGAGTCTTTTTTGAATAAATTTATAATTTTAAAGACGCCGCTTAGATGATCGCCGCCGATGTAGGGTCGTAGCGTGCAAAAAGCAGAAATTTCCAGCAAAGTCGGCCAACATCTCCTATTAAGCAGTTAAAGTGTGGTTATTATCGATCATTTTCGGTTTAGTTATCTATTTTTCGTTTAGCGTACTTAGGACTGTTCCCGGGGTTAAAATTTGATCCAGGACACGCGCTTGGTTTGTTCCTGCGGGGTAGAATAAATACAGCGGCACCCCGGTGCGCTGAAAGCGG
>Ga0115006_10002798_pt1 | contig 11646 bp, 7 predicted proteins | sample ArcOceMetagenome_3_FD_88943 | JGI IMG/M metagenome (GOLD analysis project Ga0115006, IMG submission 88943) | Marine eukaryotic phytoplankton communities from Arctic Ocean - Arctic Ocean- Svalbard ARC20M Metagenome | ecosystem: Environmental > Aquatic > Marine > Oceanic | place: Arctic Ocean...
ACCCTGGAGGAAGTCGGTACACTGGCGGCGGCGCTTCCACCAAATGTCGGCCAAGTTGCGGATGCGTTTCTTGGTCTGCTCGCGCTTCTTCTCGTTGCCGGCGTACTGGCGCGATTCCTCCACACTGGCCTGGAGGTCGGTCAAGATCTTCTCCCCCTTGTTCTGGCGTTCCTCGGCCTCCTCGTTGGTCGGCTCGGACAGGAGCTGCTTGGTCTCCCTCTGGATGGCCGCGAGCTCGTTCCGCTTCGACTGGAGGTCCTGGTTGGACTTCTGCTCGGCAGCGATGAGCTCGTTACGCTCGTCGGGAGGGAGGCCGTTGCCGCCATTAGCGGACTTGTCGTGATTGGTGAAGTAGAGGACGTTGTTGGCATTCCGGCCAGACTTGAGACGAAGACTGTCGACGTAGCCAGACGCCGATACCGATGTAGCTCCAGCAGCTCCGCTGCCGCCATCTCCTGCTCCTCCTCCTCCTCCTCCCTTCTTCTTATTGCCCTTCTTGGGCTTGTCGTCCTCGTCGTCGCTGCCATCGTCCCCTCCGGTAGTATCGACAATCATCTCCTCCAGACAGCTCTTGAGGACGGGGGAGGGGATGACGCCCTTGAGGCTGCTGTGAATTTGGGTGATGTTCATGGGACAGAAGACATCGTGGAGCATGTCGAAGATGACCTTCTTGGCCTCAGCCTTGTTGATGACGATCTTGTCCCCTCCCATATCCGTGGCGGCGTCCTGCCACTTCTTGTGCATGGCCAGAGTCTGAGCACTGAGCTTCTGCTTGCCGCCCCCAGCTCCTCCAGCATCCTTCTTCTTGCCACTGCTCTTCTTCTTCTTCTTGGTATCGGTAGAAGTAGTGGCAGCAGTGGCAGCGGCAGCAGCAGCATCGATCGACTTCTTCTTCTTCCTTTTGCCGCCGCCCTCCTTCTTGCCACCGGCATCGTCGCTGGACGGCTTCTTCGTGTCCTTCTTACTCTTCTTCTGCTTGGTGCTGGCAGATGGCTTGGTATCGCCGTCATCGTTGCCGGCGGCAGCAGCAGCAGCAGCCTCCACAGCACCGCCATCGTCGATTCCCTTCTTGGTCGACGACTTGCCCTTCTTCGTCTTCTTTGCGGGCTTCTCAAAGTCGCCGTCGGGGTCGTTGCCGCCTACATTCTCCTTGCCTTCGCACGCAGTAGCGGCGGCAGTAGTCTCCTCCTTCTTGCGGGGCTTCTTGGATTTGAGCTTGGACATCGTGGCGGTAGTAGATCTACTGTAGTTGAGACGGTACTTGTATCAAGGTCTTTGGGTGTGGTCGATTGGGTGTACTCGAGATGAAATGAGCGGGTCGAGTGGGTTGGGGTGGTGCGTGTCTCACTCAGGATTTGGCAGATCACAAAACGAATGACCAGCTGAAAAAGAATAATCGATCAACGCATTGTTGCTTTCTACATGCATCTATGCAAAAGGCCTACTGCAACGCAATTGGTACAACCATTGTTGCGCCGTCATCAGGCAGCTCAGCATCTACCGTACATGTACTGTACTAGTACCTGGTATCTGATCTGAAATCCAAGAAGCGACAGAAAATCAATCATTTATGCCCCCCAGCAAGCGGTCATTGCGCGCATTCTTCTCGGCTTTCCGGCACAGAACATTGCAACAAACAAAAGGCAACGGAACCATGATGGAGGGCAGCAGCAGCAACGGCAGCGCAACTGCCATCGAGCACGGCAGCGAGGATTCCACCCCGTTGATACGGCGGTCGGGAGGCGGTGGTAGCGGTGGCATTGGTGGTGTCGCGGCCGGCATGCCCGTCAATCTGGAGAGGCTGGGGATTGTGTAAGTTCTTGGATTCGGATTCGATGATTCGATTCTCAATAGTGATGGGCGATGTTCGGCATGACGAGGACTTGTTTCGTCTTATTGCCCTTGCATACATAAATACAAGCTTGTGCGCTGCAGCAAACGCCTTCCTCTCACCTACACCACATTCTCTTCCTTTACCACTATCGTATGATAGCCTCTCGGGATACACGGAACGAATTTCATTGGACACTCTCCGTCCTCTCCCGACGTTTCTCGGTGTGACCGGACCAGCCTTTTGCATTGCCGCCACGGCCTTTGCGCCGCCGACCAAGAAGTTGGACAAGGATGCCGCCGAAAAGATTGGGTCGCGACTCCGGCTGAACTTTGCCTACTTCCTCACCAACTACGCCCTGATTTTGGCCGGTACCGCCTTCGTCGTGGCGTTGATGCATCCCTCGATGCTCGTGTTGATGGGAATACTGTTCGGACTTTGGCACGTGCACTTCCTGCTGGATCGGGCGGCCGTGTCCATGGAGTACGGCGGAGTGGACTTTGGCGAGATATTCACCACGGGCCGCCGATCGTTCGTTCTGACCATCCTCACGCTGTTGGTCGGAGTTTTCAAGTGCCTCGTGCCCACGTTGGAGGTGTTGGCGATTAGTGGCGTTGCCATATTTGCCCATGCCAGTTTGAGAGATCCTCAGCACGTGGAAACGTGTATTGACTTTGGTGGCGGTGGCGGTGGTAGACGTCGGGCAAACAGCGATGCCGATGAGGAGTATGTGTTGGATGGCGATAGCAATCGAGAAAGCAATGGCGGTGGAGGTGGTATGATGAGCAATGGTGGATCAGGTGCCGGCAGCGGGGACGTGATGAAAACACCAAAGGGTGATCGAAGCGGCGAGCTGACGAGGCGGGACGTTGTATAGGGTTAGACTGCCCGGTGTCTGCGCCCGAAATCAGTAGGGTAGCACACCTGTTATTTGCAATGTGACAGCTTCGTGTCAACAGATGAGGCTGATCAGTAGCATGCGAGCTCCTGCGTGTCCGACGAGCGACGTCTAAAAAGTGTTTGCCTTGAGGCCGGGGACCGACCCGATACATAAATGTACAGTACATAAAAGGGTAAATATCGATGGCGATTGACACTTTAGAACAGCGCTGTATCGATGTGCTCTCCCGCAATTTCATTGAAAGGCCTATTACTCACAGCCAGCTCACACAACAAGCCTGAGCTGTTGGACCAGATCGAGGCGATCTCGATCCATACTGCCTCCGCCAAGGGAGCCGTCCTGCAATCCGCCCTTCAGCAATTGATTGAGGCTGACGATACAGAGAGACTGGTCGCCATTGATCTAGACGTTGTAGCCGAACATATTTTCGCTCTCAGGCTGACGAAGATCCCTCTGAGTATTGGTTTGAGTACGACGCTGGCATCCCTAAACAATCTGACCTCTCTGCAGATCGAGTTGGGACATGCGGGCATTTCCGGTGATGAAGCCACGGCATTGGGCAAAGTACTGCCATCGATAGAATGCCTTACCAGCCTTTCCATGACGAACTGTTGTTTGTCCGATGACTGTGTCCAAGCCATGAAGGATGGTATGAAGAGCAACACTGGACCATCTTCGTCGTCGTGCCTGCCACCAGGCCTCATTGCCCTCGATGTGAGCGACAATAAGCTCACCGCAGGCGGGTTGGGGATCCTCTTTGATATGATGGCATCATCGGTCAAGGATGAAAACAAAGGAAACTGCGTCTTGTCGAGCTTTGTTGCGGCGAATAATTGCATCGACGAGGAGGGTGGTAGATTTCTGGCCACGGACGTCTTGCCGGCGTTTACTTCTCTCGCATTTCTCAACGTCAAGCTAATTCAGTTGGGAGATGTAGGTGGCGAGATGATTTTCCGGGCACTACAGCAGCAAGAACTCAGCGATGCTGTCACCAATGGAAGGAGTCAACTGCAACACATTTGTCTGGCTGGCAATGGCTTGTCCTCCAAGGCGGCAACTGCTTTGTCGGAATTGCTCGGAGAAGAGTGTAGTGTCTCGTTGAGCTTCTTCGATTTGTCTCTCAACAATCTTTCGAGTGAAGACATTGTCAATGTCCTCTCTGCGATTGAAGAGAAGGCTCATCGGAAGGGTACTAGGACGACATGCAGCCTCTTGCAGTTGGATCTGCGTGAGAATCCTGGTCACGACGGGGAAGGCGCCGTTCGCATTGATGATATTGTTGCAAGGATTGAACGTGATTGCAGTGATGTGAGAGTTCACGTGTAAGGTAGGCAGCCAGATCGCAGTGTAAAGCCGGTGTCTGACATGGCTCCTTACTGTGTAACTACTCTTCTAATCTTATGAAAACAACTGCCCAACTCTAGAGGCAATGACCTGGGCCCAAGCCACGTCCCTGGGTGTGCAGCTCTTGGCCGTATCACTTCCAAGAACGAGCACTGACGACGAACTCATTGGTAAGATAAGAGCCTCCTGTGTATTCGGTGGTAAATAAGTGAACTCGACCCTCCCAGGAAGGGCCTGCAGTGTGGGCAGATAAGATTCCTTGGTAGATCCACCGCCGCGAAATCGATCCAGGATGGGGGTCGTCCGTCCTTCCGGCAGAGCTCTTCGCAGTGACTCCTCCACGGGGACGATACCCGATACTGCCACTGGCTTCCATGAACCATCTGTATTTGCCATTATCACAGCCGTTTTGGCGGGAGTTGCATCCAGCACAGACTCCAGCGCCCATTCAATCTCGGCCTGCACGGAATCATTGTCACTCTGCTCTGATAATATGATGCTCGTTTCCTTCAGCGCTTCCCAGTTGATGCTCGTCCGATCAAGCTCCACTCCATCCAACACCACCGATTCGGCCAAGGCTGACGTAACGTCTAACTTGGACACGCCGTTGAGCAGAATGGCACCAGAAGCAAAGACCGCTAGCAAATCGGCACGTGCCTGCCGACCGAGGGCATCGGCGCCTTCCGCAACAGACGACGTCAGGGCATCGTAATCGTCGAGGTGAATCAGACGATTAAACAGACATATGCTAATCCCGACAAATCCGAGGACAATGCTGGCACCGTCCGAGGACAACAGTGTTAGCACCGAGTCCACGACGCCCGTTGCCCCCGTCTCCTTCGGTCCTGATAATCGTGCCGTCCCCTTCCCAGTGGTTGGTCGGTCGGTATTGCTGTCGCCGCCACCACTTGCGAACAGGATTGCCTGACAAGAGGGTGGTTTGTGTCTGCTGTTATGTGATATGGCGCTGTACGTTGTAGGGTGGAACGCCAACGTTGCTTGAGACAGTGCACACAACGACAACGCAAGCCGCTTGGGGTTCGTCATGGTTGACTGAGAAATGCAGAAATGCAATGGCAAAAGGCAAGGGCAGCAAGCTGAAGAAGTCGACGTCACACCGAAACGTACGCGTACAAGTAAATTTATCGTACCCCCTACATACATTGCAACATGTACTAGATCTACATGTACATGTACATGTACATGCACAGTACGTAGGCCTAGCTCTCTACACTACGTAGGATCGATCGGTGTACATGTACTAGATCTAGTATGATTATGATAAGGTATGGCAGATTGAGATGATTAACTTCTTATCTTATCGTTAGATCTCCAAACTAAAAAAGACAACAACAAGACGTCAATCAATCAATGTTCGTTCGTTCCTAAAAAGACCAAACACATACGACGAGGCAACAGCAGCTTAGGCGCTGGAGTCATCAATGATCTGCTTGAACGAGTAAGGAGCGAAGCGGACACCATCGGCGGCGAAGAACTTGTTCTGGAACTCGACCCAGTGGAGACGGAGGGCGTGAAGGAAGCACTCAAGGACATCCATCATGAGCAGAACACCGAGCGTAACGCCGGCGAAGATGCCGTAGCCAATGAAGGCAGCGAACCAGTTGATGTTGAGGGTGGAAACCATGGCCTTCTCCCAGAAGACGGTGGCGAGCTCGGAGTGAGCAAGCGAAAGGGCCCAAAGACGAAGGTAGGAGGCAGTATTGGAAACCATACCCAGGACGAACTCGATAGTCTCGATGGCCTGGTGGATAAGGATCTCACCAAAGCCGTGATCGTCGTCTTCATCGGCCTCGCCGTGCTCCTCGTCGTCGTGAGCATGGTGATGAACAGTGCTCTGATGCTGCTTGGAAAGGAAGTAGGGCTTGGCGAGGAGCAAGATCGGGACGGAGGCGAAGGCGATGAGCAGAAGGATGTTCTGGATACCGGCCTGGCCGTAGTACATGGGCTCGTCGACATTGCCGGGCTGAAGGGCAATGTTGATGAGAGAAGTGATAAGGTTGGGAGGTTGGCAACCGTCGCCAGATCCGCCAAAGTTGAGAGGGCACATGTCTGCCGTAGTAGACTGGTCGGTACAGTCGTATCCCCAGGGGGTGCAGAGTCCGTTGCCTTGTCCGGCGCACTGGACCCAGACGCCGCACTGACCGTCGATGCATTCCTTGTAGTCTTCGCTGCCCCAGCCATCGCCGTTGGGCTCGAGGCAGGTGGCGGAAAGCATGCGGGAGTTCCAGTTGATGATCCACTTCATGAAGATGAGGACGATCATGTAAACGAAGAGGGAGGAGGCGAAGGCAACCATGGGAAGAAACTCGAAGAGGAAGTCGAGTTTTTGCTTGAAGTAGATGGCGTTGATGCCCTTGAGGCAGGTACCGGCAAACATCTGAACAATACCAAAGATGACACTGAGCTTCATCTTGAAGGAGTTGAAGAAGAGGAGCTCATTGGAGGTTACGTGCCACATGGGATCGAGACCGAAGGGGTAAACGGACTCGGCGGAACCAAACTCGGCGGTCTGAACGGCGACAGCGCCCTCCTCGACCTCTCCGTTGTACTGACCATCGAAGACCCATCGCGATCCGAAGAGGTTGAGGCCGAGGGAGAACATATCGTTGTAAATAAAACCAGCGTAGACGGCGAAGAAGCCCATCATGACGATCATATAGCGACCGGAATGGAGGCCGGCTGCCATCTCGCCGAGCTTGGCCTTGTCGTTGGCCTTCTCGTTCCAGAGGAGGTAAATGCCGGCGCAGAAGAGGAAGAGACCGTGGCCGATATCTCCGTACATAACACCGAAGAGGAAGGGGAAGGTGGCAGCGGTGAAGAGGGCGGGGTTGGCCTCCCTATAACGGGGAATACCGTAGGTGTTGACGAACTCCTGGTAGCCGTACGTGAACTTGTTGGTGGTGAAGTGGGTGGGAGGGGTCGGCCAGGGCTTGGGGACCTGCTCGATGTGGGAGGGCATGTTGGAGTCCATGCTGGAGTGGGCCCGGGTGATGGCCTCGCGGACCTCGGCGGCCGACTCGGAGACGACCCAACCCTCGCCGCGGAGCATGCCGGACACGTCGGACTTGAACATGTTGAGGGAGTGGTAGACGGCCTTCTCACGGACGACGATCCAGGTCCAGCGCTCGGTGTGGCGGGCGAGCATCTGGCACAGGCGGAAGCGGGTGTCCTGGTTCTTGAGGAGGACGGTGCGGGAGTCGACGAGCTCCTGGGCATTCTCGGTGAGCATGCGGTCGACGGCCGGGGCATCGTCCATGTCGGGGAGGGAGTAGCGATGAGCGTCGAAGGCGTCGCAGATCTTCTTGAGCTTGGTCTCGATGGAGACGGACTTGTAGAAGACGATGAAGACGCACTTCTCGATGAGCTCTCCGGAGGATGGGTCGGTGATGGGCTGCTTGATGGGGGCGAAGCGGACGTAGCAGTTGCCGCGGGTGGCGCGGAAGATCATACGCTCGAAGCGGGCCTTCTCCTCGGTGGCGACGACGCCGGTGATGGAGGAGAAGCGCATGTCCATGTCGCGGGCGGCACCGGGGGCATCCTCGGGGCCGAGGAGGCCCTCGGCCTTGTCGTCTCCGGCACCGGACTCGGGTCCACCGGTGGTCATCTCCGACACAGCCAGACGGGGGGCATCGGTCATGAAGAAACGACGGGCCTTCTCCAACACCTCCTGCAGCTCGACCTTCTCGTTGTACTCGGTCGTGAGCTTCTCGCTGTAGGAGTTGAGCTCCTTGAGCTGGTTCTCGTAGCCCTCGAGCTCGGTCTCGAGCGTTTCGAGGAGCTGGGCGCCGGTCTGGTCCTTGGTGGATCCGGCCGCGGCCCCGGAGGCGGCGGCATTCTCCAAAAAGGTATCGACGTCTCCGGCAGACTCGAGGGTGAGGTTGAACTTGTCGCACTCCCCAGCGAAGTAGCGGAGCTTGCGCTCGAGCTCGTCGCAGCGCTTGACGTAGCTAACGAACCGACGCTGGAAGGGGGTAAGGTCGGGGTTCAGCTGTGTGTTTGTCAAAAGAGGGGAAAGAATGGGGGGTAACAAAATAATTGGTGAGCGATTGATCAGGTGTGGTCGAAACTAATCGAACAGAAGCTAAAAGCTGAAGACGAAAACTACACATGCACAAGATGTGTCGGAAATTCCGCAGATGTTGGTGAACCGAAACCAAGTAAAAATACAGGAGCAATTCCTTCGATTCATTCAGATCGATGAATATATTGAAACATGAGACCGGCGACGAAGCGCTTTCTTTCCGTGGATGGTCATTGCAAACCCAACGCAACGGAAGGAGAGTTTCTCCCTCCATCGGCAGTTTGGTGCGCCGTCCATCTTCCGCCCTGCCGTTCGCACAGAACTCCGCAGGAAGCCTCCGGCCCGGCACACTCCACCAATCCCATCACACCGACGCCCAAACCACCGTCAATGCGCCGTCGTTGGGCCGATATAGCGGCGATGCCGGCCCCCACCCTCCTCTACCCGACCCATCCATCGGTCCGGGAGCTAAAAATTTCGACGCTGGCGATCTGTTGTGCCGTGCGGTCCACTTACGTCGGTGAACTGAATGACGCCGAGGCGACCGAGGTCGGCGAGGCAATCGTGGGCGGCATCCTGGTTGACAATGAGGGAGATGTACTCCATCTCCTCGGAGCGGAACCACTTCACCATGGTTGGAACGGTTCTCGCCGGTAGCGTTGGTGCCCGAGGCCGTCACTGATGGAAAAAGTGATAAGCGGCCGGTGGAAAAAAAAATTGCGAGGAGTCGAGGAGTCGAGTCGAGTGAATCATTTTCTTTAATTAAAAAAGGGGAAAGGAAAGAAGGAAAAAGAGGCACCTGCCGAATGACGTGTACACGTACGTACGTAGAGTTCTGAATGATGCGCACCGACATTTCCTTTTTCCCCTATACACGTACCTAGGTACAGTCCGGTCTAGAGTCTAGCTAGGTCCTAGCTACGTAGTAGAGTAAATCAACATGACATATTCATGTACCAGATTTTTAACAGACTGCCGATAGTCCACCGCTGCTCTGCCGTATGTATTCTATGGTGTTTCCATCGTCATCGGCAAGGCAAACCGAACCTTCGTCATCGTCGGCGTCCATCAATGCGGTCTTCTTCCTCCTCCCGCGAAATTCATTCCCAGTGCTGCTGCTCCTCAATTCAATATCTCCCCCCCGCCGCCTTGCATGCAAACAACTGGCAGGATCCCCATTGTCCCCATTGCCATCTGCATGCAAATATAGATCGTCTCCCAAATCATCGTCTACATGTAGGACGCCTTCCCGCCGTCGTTTCCCATCATTACTACTGCTGCTTCGGCCATAATTTCGAAGGACACAGGGAAACACATAACGGTCCTCGAAGGTTTGAATTATCCCCGCCTTTTTGCCCCCGCCGGTCTTCTTTAGGTATTCATCTTCGTCGACATTGACATCTATTTTCAAAACATCCAAGGCAATCTCTGTCGTCCCCCCAAAGAGAAATGTTGTCGTGAGCACTACGACCATTGTGGTGATGCAGAAGGGGGCCTGGTGGCCGTTGGCATCCGGGAAGGTTTTCGCACAGGCATAAGCAACCGCCCCTCGTAGCCCAGAATACCAAAGCATGTGACAAGTGTTGGTCTCAATTTTCAGATCTTGGTGATGATCAGAGTGCTTCCCTTCCCGGTTGTATTCTGTATCCGACAAAGAAGTTTCCATCGTTGTTGTCAACGAGCGATTGAATATCACTTTATTCCAAAACTTACCATCAAGCCATTGGTTGTACAATATCGCAATTGGGTATATGTTTGCAGCCCTACCCAAAAGGCACGCCAGCATGGCCCACGAGATGAATTTGGGGTAGAAATTCCCGTGGCTTTGTAGCCCAAACACGCTCAACCCAAGCTCGAGAAATATGGCCGTCTCAGCGAGATGCGCAAAGACATGAAAGAACCCGTCGGCCAAACGGCTGACTTCTCTGGACAGATTCGGCTCTGCGTAGCGTCTTGCAGATATTCCACAAAACAATATGGTAACAATCCCAGAAAGATGGAGTACTTCTGCCACAAAGAATGGAACGTACATCACCAGTATGTACAAAGATAACTCGAGGAGCCAAGAATCTCTGAACGCGACGCTCTTGAACACAAGGGCTACAATAAGGCCGGAGAGTATACCCAGACAAAGGGATCCGACCGACACAATCGAAAAATCAATTATGAACGCCAACAAAGCAACCGTTACTTTGACAAAGCCCTTTTCATTTCCGACGAACTTTGAGAATGCATTGAACAGGACCAATCCGACGGCATCATTGAGGACGCTCTCGCCAAAAACTAAATAAAACAGTCTAGGATCAACCTTTTTCGATTGAAAAATATTGAGTGTGGAAACAGGATCAGTCGCCGATATAAGTGAGGCAAAGGTCAGGAGCTCGGTAAAAGACGGAATAAAGTCGCTGAGGCCGGCAGCTACCAGTATCTGAAGGAAGAACGCAATAAAAAGTGTTGATATTGCCGTACCAACGCAAGCAAAAGAAACGATGGGTGTAAAGTCCTCTAAAAAGAGTTCCATCTTAAGTCGGTAGCCAGAATGAAATATGATTGGCGGCAGCAAGGCGACGAAGAAAGTTGTGCTGGAGAAACTCAGCACCTGGTTGGCGGCCACGTCCACCACATCCCCAACTGCATCGTCGTCGCCGCCGCTGGACGTTGCAGCGTCATCGTCATCGGATGGTACGACAAGACGAATGATAAAGCTGGTCAGTGTGCCCAATAAAATGCTAACGCCAGCCTCGGGCAAGACCGCCGCAAGCCGTGGCCGGTCTTGCAATAGCTTGCACAACACCAAGGTGAGAGCCAAAAGCGAGAGGAAGACGACAAAGTAGAAGGATATGCCTTCGGTCGATGCAGTCCAACCATATGCTGGGCGAACGCTACTAGCATCGTCGAACTCATCCACGACAATTATGGTTGCGATAGTGGCATTGTCGATCGCTTCAGTGGCGTTTGTAACATTATTGCTCATAACTTCGCAGTGAGTTCACTCTGCTTTTTGCGGTGCCTCCGCCCGCTCACTCCGCTCCTCGCTCGCTCCGTCTCGCGCCTTCCATGCTGTTCCCGATTGTGGGTGCAATTGTAGTCCCGATTTTCGGCACAGAGCGACGCGACTGAGCGACTTGCAGACTGATGACTCACTCATCAACTCAACTCAATCTAACTTCCGCCCGGCCGCAGCTACGAACGTAACTCGTACTAGTACTAGCTAGTACCTTTTACGATGATGTACTCGGCTCCTACTTTGATGTTGGTGCTGGCAGCGTTCGTTGGGGGTGTCGCTGGATTCGGCACATCGGACGCCGTCTCGAGGCGGGAGGCCTTTGCCTCTGTCCTTGCCGGTTCCATCGCGATCCCTGCCATCCTTGTGGCTGCTCCCGATGAAGCTGGAGCCTTTGCCAATAAAATCAGCGACAAGTACGCCGACAAGCCCAAACGGCGTGGACCAAAGCCCAAGGATTTGGGAGTTGCCAAGAGAGTCGACATGGGAGGAGACGAATACATGGGACTGAAGAACTGTGGACC
>Ga0115006_10002799_pt1 | contig 11643 bp, 9 predicted proteins | sample ArcOceMetagenome_3_FD_88943 | JGI IMG/M metagenome (GOLD analysis project Ga0115006, IMG submission 88943) | Marine eukaryotic phytoplankton communities from Arctic Ocean - Arctic Ocean- Svalbard ARC20M Metagenome | ecosystem: Environmental > Aquatic > Marine > Oceanic | place: Arctic Ocean...
CCACGGACGGGGAGGCCCCCACCCCGCCCCCCCCCCCCCCCTCCTCGTCATTTCGCTCCTCGCCTTCGATCCTCGTCTTCGCAGGTCTACTCTCATGCATGAGCTGTGCCATTCAGCGCAGTGGGAACTGGATGGTAACAGGTGAGGACAAGCGAGGAGCGAAGGACGGGAGGAGCGAAGCGACGACCGTATACTACGACAGCACAATAACTAACGACCTTCAGCTCGTCGCTCCTCCACTCGTCGCTCCTCCACTCGTCGCCTCGCTCCTCGCAGAGCCCCAAGCCACGGCCCAGTGTTCGTCAAGTGGAAGGGCGTCGCGGAAGACGCTTACCCCGGGGTTATCGTGAGCACCAGACACAGCTACGAGATTGAGTACAAGTACCAGTATAAATGCCAGAACTCCTTCTGCGGGAAGGTCGTGGGGAGACAGAGCAAGAGCATAGACACGGACAAGAAGGTATGCGGGGCGTGCATGGGTAAGCTCGTGCTTGTGGGAGAGGAGGAGGGAGGGAGTAAAACACCCAAGAAGGCACAGACGGAGTACCAGAAATTCGTAAAGGCCAAGAGCGGGAGCGTTAAGGAGATGCTGAAGGCGTGGAACAAGGGGAAGAAGGTTAAGCAGCAGGACGTCATGAGGGAGATCGGGGAACTTTGGAAGGTCGAGAAGAGGAACAAGGGGAAGGAGGGGAAGGGGAAGGAGAACAAACCACAGGAGAACAAGGGGGATCACTCGCCTAAGCGATCGCCTAAGGGCAAGACAAAGGCCAAGGAAGGTGAGATCCGCAAGGAGCGAAGGACGGAAGGCTGGAGCGAAGCGACAGCTATGGTCGTTATCGACAGCGACAGCGATGAGGATGAATTGCTTGGACTTTCCCTGAAAGATCGCCTAAAGCTTCGAAATTAAAAAATTCGGTTTAGATCCAAACATATCATATCACTTCCCTTGTTGCTGCAAGTGCTTCCACCGGAGGTAATCTGCGGCTTCCTTTGCGTCCATCTTCACAGCCAGCTTCCCTGATTTTGTCTCTGGGGAAAAGGTGATGGACTTTTTCCTAGCCTTAACGACACCCCCCCTTCTACCCAAGGTCTTCTTCTTTGCGCTCATTCTCTCCTCCGCGACCAATTTAGCCTGTCCTTTAACAAACCTCTCCCTGTCTACCGTGTTCCAATAGCTCTGGCTTCTGTCCCTCCCCGCCCCAGTCTGCAAAGCAACAGGCTTCATCCTCTCCTCCATCGCCCTCTTCTCCCTCTCCCTCTCCACAACCTCCTTCGCCCTCCTCATGCTGTCCGCCAGGAACATGCTCTTTCCGTACTTCCCGTCCTTCCCCCACTCCTTCTCGTAAAGCTTCTCACCCTCCTCCATCGCCTCCTTCCTCAAGAACTCGTTAACAGTACCGAGGCTAGCGTTCCCGCCCCAGTTTCCGCTCCTCGGCGACGACCGGGGTACGATCGCGCGGGTTTTGACCTTTGTGGGACTAACGTGGGAACCCTGGGCGCTCCAACCCATTGAGTCGCTCGACTTCTCGAAACGCACGCTAACTCTTCGTTTGCCTCCCCCCCCTCTCCCCCCTGCACCGGCTTCTCCACCCCCCCCACCGCTGCCGGCCGGAGTTGAGAGAAGGTCCAAAATGCTCTTCTCTCCCTCCTTTGACTTTCTCCTTATCTTCTTTATCCTTGACGCCCCGTCCAAACCTAAGGTCTTGATCGCATTGAAGTGATGATCGGGGAGGACGTTCTTATCGAGCTTGTAAACCATTAGCAAAAGCTGCTGCATGGCATCGGAGTTTCCCTCCGTTAAATACTGTAGCTTCTTCTTCAATTCACGGAGCTCCCTCTCCTTCTCGAGAATAGAGGCCCGGAGAGGGTCAACCACAGATATGTAGGTCGGCGTTGCAGAATGTTCTGACGTCGGAGGATTCAATGTTGGGTCAAAGTAGTCGGAGAGGGATAGGATGCTCTTCCGTCTTGTAGAACCACCAGCCGCCACGGGTTCGAACGCCCTCTTGCTGTCGAGCTTCGCGGGGGTCAAAAGACTAGAGTTTCGAGACCGAGCTCCGGTGCTCGACTCAGTGCTGAAAGGCATCAGAGGAGCAGGGGGCCCGGGAGGCGCCTGACTTCCCAAGCTAACCCCTCGTTCCCTCTCTCCTCCGCCCTCAAATCTTCCGCCCCTCGACTCTACGCTCGCTCTCTTCGCCTTGCTGGACGCTAGGACAGCGCTAGCGGCCTTGGGAGTGAAAGACAGCCCCCCCGGTGTGTGCGAGAAGTTGGGGTTGGTCGTCTTCGCAGGAGTGTTATCCGCATTCCTTACGGCACCCTCGTACAGCTTGCTCATCCTCTTGACCCTACCCGCACCCGGCCTCTCGTCGTTAGGTATGTTGTGCTTGGTAGGGGCCTCGTGAAAGTAGTCGTGGAGGCTGGAAACACCGTTCCTCTCCCTCAGCATCGCGAGGGACTTCTCCTCGTCCGACAGAGGTCCCTTCACGGGGAGAGAAGAGAAGGGGGTGGCCTTTTCCTTGAATGTTTGGCTGTTCTGTCGATTGAAATTGCTGTTTTTACGCCCGTAAAGGCTGGCACGGCGCGCTTGCCGAGGGCTCTGAATGACGTTTGAAACTGGCGCAGGGAGCTGAGACGGCGGGACTGCCGGAGGGGGAGGGGGAGGAGGAAGATTAAAGACCGAGGCTGGCGGCGAAGTCGGAGAAGACGCTCTGGGAGGAGGGGGAGGAGGAGGAGGAGGGGGAGGAGGGCCAAAAGAGCCGCCAAGGGCTTCCGAAGTCTCTCCAACGGCTTCCGACGCGGAAATTTCTCCAGCAGGCACTCCAGAGGCCTCCCCGATTGCTTCTTCGGCACCGTCCCCGCCCTTTGACAACCTCTCCTCCAAGCTGTTCCTTGGGGATGTCTTCCTCAGTGACTTTCTCAACAATTCTGGATTCGCCAGCCCCTGAAGGGGAATCTTCGCCGAGTAGTGATTGTCAGGCGATATAGGCACGTACGATAACCGGAACTCTTCCTTATACTCCTCATACTCCTCATACTCTTCCTCCTCAACCACCTCTTCTGCAGGTGGAGGGGGGGTCTGAGGAGGGGGGGGGGTTGCACTTGCGGCGGAAGAAAATCGGAGGTGGTATTGACGGAGTCTCTCTTACGTCCAGGAGGTGGAGGCGGCTTTCGGGTGGGAGGAGGCATTACAAATTGTTGTGTCCCGAGAAGGTAGTAACAGCCGGGAGAGCCTGTAAGACTGACAAGCTATCGCGATCCTAATAAAAATCAACAGGGGATAGATAAAGTGTAGATGCGAATATGTGCAAAAAAATTCCCGAGAGTCTAAACACGGGGGGACGATGAAGGAGGTTTTTGCTAACCCAGCAACCCAAAAGGCCTCCTTAATAATTTCTCTATCCAACCTTAATCGAATCCATGAGCGCGTTACCTTCTCTAACAATATTCGGCAAGCTATCTTCGGATCTATTGTCATCTCTAATTTCTAGCGCCAAGTCCTTTTTGATCCAGGCAGACGAGATGGCCCTGAACAATTTTCAGGCCGAACTGGGTAAAGTAGGGAGCAACAAGGATGCCAAGACAGTAGGTGCGTACGGTCCATATCATTAGCCCGCGCTTCTTACCCCCATATCCGCACAAACTGACTAACCCTCCGTTCCAAACTCTCAGGCAAGATCCTGCTCTCTCTCATTCCCAATCTTGCCCTCTCCGATACACCCGTGGCTACGCGCCTGTCCAATGTGGAACTCCCGGAGGGTTGGAACGATGCGGCGAAGAATTCGTTCGTCGAGTACCTTGACTCGGCTGTTAAAGAGTGTAGGGAGTTCAGGGACAGGGGAGGTCAGGTGAGAAGCGATGGGAGGAGGGTAGTTGTATACTGCCCACCACTACTGTATATTTCCTACCACTACCGTTAACCACCATTGCCGCGCTCGCTTTGCTCGCGACTTTTCACAGCTTATTGTTTACACTGATGACGGAAAGGCTCACTCCACGACTTCGACGGCGTCCGTCCCGCCCCCCTCCTTGAGGTACACCTTCGGTGTGACCTCCTCCACCGACCTTCTCTCGAGCGTGGGTAAAACTTTCCTAAGGTGCGAGTTCAATGGGGAGGTGGTGGAAATGGATGTCAAGGGAGTGTATAGGATGATGGCGGAGTTGGAGCGGGCAAGGAACACAATGGAACTCCTGGAGGGAGGCGACTGATGTAATAAGCCAACACAGTGCGATTTTGTATTTTACACCTAAGTTTCTTCCTTTCCCTCTCCTATTTTCTTTCACCCCCCCTTCGTTCTTCCTGTACTTTGACAGGGCAGCGCGTTCTATACTATAGCATCTCAACTAATTCTGCCTGGCTCTTCCTGCGGCCTTTCTTCTTTGCTGTTCCGGAGAGCCGTTCCCCTCCCTCTGCTCCACTTTTACTACCGGGGCCTTCCACGTTCACATGTTTCTCGTTCTGTGCAATCTTCGCAAAGGTCACCGCAAGGTCCGACTTTAGGAAACGAGGAAAGGGGTCTCTTGCCATCAACCTGAAAATCTCCTCGTTGGCCAGGTCGAACATCGCAATGTTGCACTCTGTCACGTCCTTAGTGAGCATCTCCTTGATCCTTGCACGCTGACTTGCAGGAATGTTCACCTGACTGACCGCGGCCTGGCTAATGTAGGTTGTATAAATAAACTTGGCGCGCTTCTTGAACAGGACCTTGTACTCGTGAACGGCCTCCCAGAAGGCAATGTTCTCGACGTTGAACTCCCTCGACAGAAAGAGCCTAAAGTAGGACCTTGCTTTTGAGTCCTGAAGGCACGCCTTGAGATCTTGGAGCTCGGGACGGGCGTGAACCAGCCGGTCGTTGGTTGCGGCGTCCATCTTCTCATCTGCATCGTTCGTTGGGCAGATCCTCCTGCCGCCCCTTGCGGGGCTCATCTCGCTTGGAAGGAGCTTGCCCGTCACCTTGTCTGCCTTCTTGTTGAGCTTATCATCCCTCTCGAAGACATTGCTCATTTTGTCCGCAATCAAATCAATAAAGTCGAGTTCGTTGCCTTCCGCCATGCTATCCCCTTCACCCTCTTCTTCCGCCGAGAGCACAAAGACCATCCCCGCAAGCTTCTTCACAAGCTGAGTGAGCCTCTCGATTGGTCGGATGATCATGGTCTTAGCATCGTTGTTAAAGATCCACGACCCGACCGAGAATATCATCACTACAAAGAGAGTTAGGAGAATGTTCATCACCCTCACTTCCGTCTCCATTTTCTGGTCGTCGAATATCGCCATCACGAAATCACCGCCCGCCGCCGTGCCTTGCTCATATTTTGTCATCACCGTCTTCCTCCTCAAGTCGAGGGTGTCGGCATCGTTGTACAGGACCTGCCCGAAGTTCTCCAAGTACAGGCAGTTGCTGAAGCGACTCAAGAAGTCAATCCCAGCCGCGTCTTGGCTGGTTTCGCACTGGCTCTGGTCAGTCGAGGTGGAACAGCTCATCCCCCACATGCGGAGGAAGTCAAGGGAATTCTCCCTGCTGGCGTCGTACTCTTGCACGTCGAGCTGAGGGACGACGGCCAGGATGAGGAGGACACCAATCACAACACGCTGGGACACCAGGTTTGCATATTTGAGCCCAAACGCACTCGGCTTGGCGTCGAGGCGACTATCCTCGTCATCATCCTCGTCCTCGATAGAGGCCGCTTCCGGTTCTCTGGCTGACCTCTCCCTCGCATCGCTCTGCCTCTTTTTCCGCTCGGCCTTTTGCTTCGCCCTCTTCCTCGCTTCACTCCACGAGTGCAGCATGAGTAGGCACTGCATGGCTCTCGCGGTCCTCAGGACTCTGACAATCTTCGCAATCCTTCCAACCCTCACCATGGCGGCGGTCCTGGCCACCCTTCCGGCCCTAGCCACACCTAAAATGGAGTCCGCAGTCTCATCGCTCGAGTAGTGGTCATCGCTTGTCTGGTAAACAAATATTTCCGGGATGAGGAGGAACGTCCCTACAAGGTCGATGACCATGAAGTACGAGCCAAAGTAGTTCTTGGTAAGGAAGGTGTGGACGATCATCTCACAGGCGAGGATGACGAAGACGAGGATGGTCACCGCGGCGAAACCCGAGTCGATTGCCTTGTCCGTCACCCAACCGAAGCATATATCCTGCGCGAACAGGGCCCACATGACAGAAAGGAAGGTCACAAACTAAGGGCGAAAAGCGAGGGGCGAGAGTGAGGCGAGCGCAATTTACAGATATAAGTCATCAAGACGACGGCACTCAGTTCACCCTCGCGCCTCGCCCGTCGTGCCTCCCGTCCTTTGACCCTCAACCCTTCTCACCTGGACCCTAGGCCCTCGAACTATTGCCCCCAGCTTGCTGAGCGCCGGAATCTGGTTAAGACGGGAGACAATATTGATATTTATCCCACCAACTACGCCATGACCACCATTATTTTGGGTCAGCCTGTGTTTCTTTTCATCCTTTTTCATCAGCTCGGTTGAAGAGTCACTGTCTTTATTAGATTTCTTACCCACAAATCCATCGGGCTTCGAGTCTCCCAGGGTGGAGGGCTGGGCGAGGATACCAACGTTGTCTTTATTGAGCGTGCGCCTCTTTCCCCTCAATTTCCCAGGGTTTTTGGTGTCCCCACTCGAAGTATAATTTCCAGCACGCCCGCCCAAAATCCCCACAGCACTGTCCCTTTTCGAAATCTTCGTCGAGGACACGCTCAACGACTCAATCTTAGAGGGGGGGTCAGGGGAATGCATATTTCGGATCACCCTCCCCACAAGAAGCAATGAGAGGGCCTGAATTTCTTAACCGCTCATGAGGAACCAGCAACCTGCCTCCTCATTTTTATGCAAAATTCATATTAATATTCAAATTCATTTCAAACGTCCAGAGCGCTATTTCTACTCTTTCGAAAGTTCGTTCCAGATGATGCGCAGGTGTTCCTTGCTCTTGAGCCTCTCGAGGAAGGAGCTGAATGAAACGCTAACACTAACATCCCTGATCCTCTCCCACTCCGCCGCCACCCTCATCGCGCTCTTGATCAATTCCTCCGCCTTCTCCCTGTCGTTCGCCGACGCGCCGTCCTTGATCTTCTTGTTGATTGCCTTCTCGAGCCCACTCTCGATGTAGAGGGTAACGTTCTGGGCAACGAGGGCAGGGTAGAGCTTGGTGAACTTGATGACGAGCTGGTGACAAGCAAGGTTAGCATCAGGCTCGTCGCCGAAGCAGGGGGCGAGCTTGGGGAGGAGATCGGCGACGGAAAGGTGGCCGGGGCACCGGGTGAGGACGGAGTCAATGATGGAGATGGAGGCCTTCCTGAGGGGCAGGGCGTCGTCGACCTTGTGCTTGAAGGGACCGAGGTCGATCACCCTGATCACCTTGAGGCCCAGGAAGTCAAGGAGGGCGGGGAGCACGACGCTGCCGAGCTGGGCAGTGATGGTCGTGTGCTGGTACCAAACCGCAGCATTGATCATGAGAAGGGTGGCAGTCCTGACGGCAAAGTCTTCCGACTTGAGGTACTCAAGGAAGCCGCTCATGTGCTCCGACACGACGGCGACGTCGACCCTCTTGGATCCTAGGGCGTTACGGACGGAGGTGGCGATGGTCCAAAGCACCAAGTTGGACTTTTCTCCTCCGTCCATCTTGCCCTCTCCCAGGGTCTTGAGAACGGGCAAGACATCCCTGGCATTCATGGTGATGAAGCATCCCATACATTCTGCCGCCATGCTCCTGACCCCCTCGTCATCGTTCTCGCAGAAGGACACCAAGTGGGGCATGATGACCTCGACGTTCTTGGATTCCACCTCCAGCCCGTTCGAGATGGCACACACGATGAGCTCCTTCAGGGACGACAGCACAAGGTAGATGGAGGTGCCGTTGTTGAGCGCGTCGAGGATGACCGGAAGGAAGACGTTCATAGCGCGAACGGAGACGTGTCCCAGGGCAAAGGCGGCGGCTGCCTTGGTCTGGTCGTCCTCGTTCGAGAACGCGGAAAGGAGGATGTCCCCGAGCTTGGCAATGGAGGATAAGTCCACGCGCTCTCCCAATGCCCCAATGGTGAGGAGGCCCAGGCGCCTCTTCAGCTGGTCTGATCCATTCACATCAACAACCAAATCGTCGATGACCTCCTTCTGGAGCTTGGCGTCCGCAACAGCGCAGATCGCAGCGATGCAAATTGAAAGATTCGACATCGCCTGCTGCTTGGCATCCGGGTCCACAGCGGCGTAAAGGGCAGCGGAGATTTCCTTGAAGGTGATCTCGGAGCTCCCGGAGATGGAGAGTTCCTCGAGGAACTTTGTGGTGCTGTCGAGCGCCATACCTTGGAGGAGGGGGGAGGTGGCTAGGGTGATTAGGGGGGGGAGGGTCGTACTTTTGACCGTCTTGAAGGACTCCTTCGAGGAGACAAGTACGTCGTAGGATACGTTAACGGCAAGGTGGGAGACCTGCAGGTCGGCGTCGGTGATGAGGGGGGCGGCTTCGGCAAGGATGATATCGAACAGTTCGGCGGACATCTTGTTGTTGTTTGACTGTACAAACGCGGAGATGGTCTCGAGGACGCAGAGCTTGAGAGATCTGGAGTGCTGGCGGAGGAAGTGGGCGAGCTGCTCCGTGGCTTCGGAGAGAATCGAGGAAACGTCAATCTTGAGGGGAGACGAGGCGATCTTGCCCAGAGTTTTGAGGGTGGAGGTGCGGGTAATCTCGTTTCCTAGGCGCTCGAGGAGGAGGGCGAGAATGGTTGAGATCTGGTCGGGCGAGAGCAAGTTTCCCAGAGTTGCGACGAGCTCCCCAATGGCGACGATACTAGTCTCCTTGATCTCCTGGTCAATGTCGTTCTCCTTGAGGCGCGGCTCGACGCTCGCAAAGAGAATGGCTGCGCACTTCTTCGTGGTTTCCCCGTCGAGTCCTCCAGAGTTGTCGCTCATTTCATCCTCCAAGTCCTGGGCCGTGACGAGAGACGGAACAAGGGATAGGACGCGGATTGCCTCGGCAATGATCTTGTACCAGTCCTCAGCGGCCGCGGACTGGACGAGGGGAAGAATGGAGAGGACGTGGGGCTGGACCGTGGAGGGGAGGTGGCTGTCCTTGCCGCACTTGAGGGCGTTCTGGAGGAAGAGGAGGGAGTCGAGCTTGACGGCCTTGGAGGCCGAAGGTGAGAGGGTGATTGCCATGACGTTCATGACGACATCGACGGACTTATTGTCCCCAAGACCACCTGGAGCGTTGCAGAGGGCGGAAAGGAGGGAGAGGGTGGCGGTCTTGGACCTATCGGACTTGGTCTTCATCTTGAGAAGCTGCGATCGAGAGAGAGAGGGGGCGAGGAGCGAAGCGAGGGCCCCCCCTGTTAGTTATAGCACTAGCTGTGATAGGTGGCATCTTGCTTTTGCTGTCGCTTCGCTCCAGCCCTCACCTTCTCGCAACCCTTGATGATCTGCGGAGTCTTCTTCTGCAGGGACGACAGCATGTAGGCAGGGGAATCGAACTTCGACTCCTCGTCCACGTCCGTCATTTCAACGTCCCCGTTAGGGGTTGTTCCCGACGCCTTGTCCGAAGCGGACACGATGGAGGCGATCGAGTACTTTATGAACTCGCTGAAGGCGTTGATAACCTCTACGCGAACGTTCTCCTCCCTCTCCTTGAAGCGGGAGAGCATGATGTCGAGGCAATTCATCTCCCACAGCAGGGAGAGGTTCTCCTTCTGAGACGCAATGACGGCGGAGAGCGCGTTCACTGCAGAGTACCTGACCTTCCACGACGAGTCGTCGTCGTCAGTGTCGTCAGTGTCGTCCTCGTCGGAGTACTCGTCCTCCTGAGACGAGAGAAGCGAAGCGACGAGCAAAAGGTTGTTAGTTATGCAAATATGAGGCATGGTGCTTTTGCTGTCGGTTCGCTCCAGCCGTCCTTCCCTTCAGCCGTCTTTCGCTCCTCTCTTGTCCTCACCTCCTTATCCTCCATGTCCTCGTCATTGTCCTCCTCCTCCTCGTCCGAGTCGTACGTGTAGTTGGGGTCGAACTTGATGAACGCCGAGCTGGTCTTAATGATGTTTGGAAGGTGTGCCTGCACCTCGATGGGGCACCTCGTGACGAAGCTAGAGAAACCGTTGAAGCAGCTCTCCCTAAGCTCGTTCGTTACATCCTCGTTGTCGGGTTCTTCAACATCATCGTCCCTCTCCCCGTTGTCGTCGAATCCAGCCCGCTGGAGGGAGGTGAACTGCTCGAATATGGGAACGATGCGGTGGAGCTGCTTACCTAGACGGTAGCCGACGGTGGAGGAAATCTGGCACATTGCCTTGATGAGGGTGTGGGCCTAAGAGGACCGAAGGAAGCGAGCAATGCAAGGGTGGTTAGTTATAGTCCTATACGGTATACGGGAGGAGCGCGTAATTACTGCTGCTGCTGCTGTCGCTTCCCTCAAGCCCCTCACCTTGCTCTTGTCCTCAGTGGCCCCGTCCCCAATCTGCGTCATGAGGGTCTCAACGAGCCTGAACAGCAGGGTGTCATTGACCACGACCGCGAGCGTTCCCAGCACCGCCGTGGACTTCTTGCGGACCACGTTGGAGGGGGAAGAGAGCTGGGTGAGGGTCTTGGACATTATGGTCTCGTGGGAGGACTGGAGGGCGGACTTCGAACCGAAACGCTTCAGGAGAGCGTCGAGGCAGTCGAGGCACTCAGTTTTTATTCCGAGCTGCGGGAAGGGTGGAAGTGGGGGGAAGGGGGGCATTAGTGTGGAGTTGTTATAAGCCCAATCCCCTCATCTGCCATTCCCATTTTGCCTCGCGCAATATCGCCTCGCCCCGCCTCACCTCATCGTCCTGTTCGATCCCTCCCAGCAGCCTAGGTGTGAGTTTGGGTGTGACCTTGATCCCAGCCCCGTCCGGCACGCTCTGTATGAGCTTCTTAAGGCCGATGGAGTAGATGTCGAGCAGCTCGGCGTTTCCGGTTAGGATCAGGGTTATTAGCTTGTCGGATATGTTGTAAATTGAGTCCTCTCGGACCTGGAGGAGGAGGACACCCAGGCATTTCACTTGGGAAGAAGGGAAGGTGAGGGGAGAAGGGCAAGCAGCAGAGGGAGGTGTTAGATGTTATCTTACTCGGGCACTGCGAGGTTTGCATCGTAGCGTGGTACGGGGGATCTCATAAACGATAACGGCTTGAAAGTGTTCCTCACCTGCTATGGACTGAACGTCATTCGATGAGTCATCCAGTCTCTCAAGCACGCAGGCGCAAACTCTGCGCTCGAGGGACGGGTCGAGCTGGGTCTGAGTGTCCTTCGAGAGCAGGTTACAAAGATCTGATGTTGCCATGAAACGCTCATCTAGATCACGGAGGGAGGCGGAGGGGGGGAAAATGGGGTGGTAAAGGGGTTAGGAGGAATTTGGGGTAATGGAGTAAGGATGAAGGAGAGAACTACAGCAGTAATTGACATAAGAGGGGGGAATGAAGGGTGAGATAAGGAAGATGGGATCACACAAGGGCAATAAGAGAGTTTGGACGAACGAGGGAATGAATAGGAAGTGATTTTATGTTGTTGTTATTTATATTTATACAAAATAATGATATTTTGAGTTTGATCACACCTTTATCGTAATCAGAAGCCTTGTCTATTAGCTCCTGTATTTTGGTAGGCATGGTGAATTGGATTTGGGATGTGATTTGGG
>Ga0115006_10002801_pt1 | contig 11642 bp, 9 predicted proteins | sample ArcOceMetagenome_3_FD_88943 | JGI IMG/M metagenome (GOLD analysis project Ga0115006, IMG submission 88943) | Marine eukaryotic phytoplankton communities from Arctic Ocean - Arctic Ocean- Svalbard ARC20M Metagenome | ecosystem: Environmental > Aquatic > Marine > Oceanic | place: Arctic Ocean...
CTGTCCATCCAACGCCATCGGCATCTCAGCCCAAAGGACAGTTTCCCACTGGCAGCGACCCCAGCTGTGCTCCTCTTCCCGTCCTCCACCGTGGGCTTCGGGTGGTGAGACCAAGAGACTCCCAGGACGCGCTCAAGGCCGACGGCGGCTGTGTGGCCTTGGCGCGCGCTCAGAGGCGGAAAACCATGCGGCTGCGGGTCTTGCTGACGGCGCTGGGCGTGTTCACGCTGGTGAACGGGGCCATCACGTTCTACCTGGTCCACACGATGTACGGGGACGAGCGGCAGCGCGAGCAACGCGCTGCAGACGATATGCATGAGCAGGGACCACCCGCCGAGATGCCGGTTCTAGACGCACGGCCACCGCCACCGCCACCGCCGGTACCGCCGCCGCTCGCGCCCCAGGCGCTGCCACCACTGCCGTCGCCGCTCGCACCCCGAAGGTGTCGGCTGCGCTGCCTCAGCTACAAGAAGCATCCTCCCAGAGCACGCGGCCTCGGTGAGTGCTACGGCGATCGCGGTACTCCGTATGTCCAGAAAGCGCTCGGCGGGTACTTCGAAATGACCCAGGGAGATGACTGGGATCTGCTCTGGACACTGGTGCCACAGGCGCGGTATGACCTTGCGAGGTATCGACCGGAGCTCTTTGTCCCGGAGGCGAGCCGAAGTCTCTCACTCTCACCTCCGCCGCTGCGACTCTGGTGCGACGATCAGGTCGACTCGATCATGTTCCTAGCGGGTGCCGGTGACAAGTGCCGCCTCGCAGAATATCTGGCCGCAGTGCACGAGGCCCACACGCTGCACTCCTTCATCGGCGGCACGCAGCTGCTCAGCGTCAAGCTGCAAGAGCCGGCGAGGTCAAGCGGCCTCGCTGAGTTTCAGCGGGCTATGATCGCATCCGGCGTCACCCGGTGGATCTTCAAGCCTTGCAGTGGCGGCGGTGGCGATGGCCAGGGGATTGTAACGGTCGATGATCTCAGCGCGCTCCCTGACGCAGGGACGGGTGTTGCGCAGCCGTACGTGATCAATCCCTACCTCTTCCAGGGCGTCAAGTTTCACCTGCGGCTCTATGCGCTCGTGACCTCCTACGGGCCGGTGCGTGCCTTGCTCTTCAAAGAGGGTCTGCTGAAGCGCGCGGGCAGCAAGTACGTGGAGGTGGACGATGCGGTACTTACGGAGATGCAGCGGAGCGGCGGCGATGCGGCCGACGAGATCCGCAAGGCACACTGGACGAACCAGCACGTCAACAAGGACACGCCACCGCTGCCGCTCTCGGAGTTCTTCGCGGCGGTGGATGCGGACGCGGGCGACCACGGCCTCGGTGGCACGGCTAGAGAGATCTGGCGGCAGATGCGGGTGCGCAGCAACGCAACACCTGCCGCCGCCGCGCAGAGTCCATTGCGCATTGGTCTCAGACCGTGGTTGTTTGCCTGTATGTCTGCGTGCCTTTGCAGGGCGATCTGTCTAAGATTCTGTGCGCACGGGTGAATCCAGACATGCCAAGCTTCGTCACTGCACCTCCTTGGTCTGAGGCACGCTACGGCAACTGCTTCGATGTGCTCGGTATCGACGTAATGTTCGACCACGGTGGCAGCACCAGTACTGGCGGCGCTCCCCGACCGCGGCTGATGGAGATTAACGTGGGGCCCGACCTGACCGCACACGACGGCTGGGATGACGAGCTGAATATCCACAGCCAAATGATGGTAGAGCTGGCTGGGCTGCTAGCGAGTCGGTGCGTGCGGTGTGCGTGCGTGCGCGTGCGGTACCACCTGCATCTGACCTGCCTACTTACCGCTTCACTGCAGTACAGTGCTTTGATCAGACGTGACATGCCTCTGAGCGACTATTGCTGCGGCTTGTTTGGCGCCTATGTGTCTGTCCGTTCGCTCTTCAGTATGGAGCCAGCGCCAGGGCTATCGGATGTCCGGCACGCAATGCGGCAGCACGTAAGCGCCGAGGAAGCGGCAGACATCGACCAGACGGAGGCGGAGGAGCTGTGGCAGCTTATGCTAGAACGTGAGCACTTGCGCAGCTTCGATCGACTCGTTCCACCATGGCAGCCACCGCAGCGTGCCGGCGGCGGCGCGCTTGACGAGGCGGAAAAGGCGAAGGATCAGCAGCTCGCGGAGGAGATCTCTGGTATATGCCTTGGCTCGACGCTGAAAGGTGACTATGACAGCGCGTCAGATACTGACGGCAGGGAGGCAAAGCTTCGTCGCGCCGCTGAGCTGCTCCGCGCGCGCGAGGATGAGTAGAGGCGATGTGGTAAGTGTGGGTGTCTGTGCGACGACGGTCGTGCGAGTACTGTCTCTGTGGTGAACACGGGCTCTGTTTCGTTTAAATCGCCCTCAGGTGCACTCACCGCCCGCAGGTGCTTCGCAACGACCTAGATATTATCTACAGCTGCCACACCACACCTACAGGAGGAGGCGGCCCTCACGTCACGTCACGTCACGTCACCTCACCTCACGCTGCTGCCTGCCTCGCTTCCTCCTCCATCATTTCGCGGTCGTAACGTTCCATCTCTTCCATCTGCTCCCGCCGTTCTTGGGCCTCCTTCCTCAATCGTTCCGATGCAGTCATCGGTCGCTCTGCTTCCCTCGGCGTCATAGGGCGATCTGGCTCGGCCGCATCAGGTGCAGTAGCAGCGGCGGCGGCAGCAGCAGCCGCCGCGGCGGCCCGTGTCGCTTGGCGCTCCCGCAGCTCGCGAAGTTCCCTCTCATCGTCAGCGTCGAGAGCATTGAGCGCCGACTCCTCCGGCTTCGGCGGCTCGAAGTACATCGGCAGCTTCTTCCCCTCCATGGCCTCGCGCAGCATGAAGTTCGCAGCGCGGTGCAAGTCAGGGCGACCACCGCGCGAGAAGAACTTCTTCCGCGTGGACATGGCCTCCGCGAGCGCCCACGGAGTCCAGCCCCCCTCACGCCCAGGCTCCACACCGTTTGCCCACTCACGTCCGCCATCTGCAGTGATCGCATCCTGCTCCTCTGCGACAGCCGGCTCGACACCAGATTCCTCGCCGTACGACTGTAACGCGTAGGCTGTGTGCAGTCGAGGCAGCGATCGCTCTGCCCAGAACCGCAAGGCTGAGTACGGCTCTCTCAGTTGCGCGATACTGCATACAAACAAGCAACGGCAGAGTCAGACCTCAGACACAGGAGGCGTGAGACACGAGGAGATACGAGGCCGCTACTGCCGCTGCTGCTACGCCACACTCGCAGGTCGGTAGGGTAGGCGAGTAGCGAGCTAGCATCAAGTGCTTCGCTAACTTACGGAATCGATCCGAGCAAGACCTGCAGTCCAGGTGGCACATCGCAGCGCGGGAAGATCACACCCGGACAGTCAATCACCGCCGTGCTGCGGTTGAGGTAAAGCGACTGCAGATGCTTCGTGTGCCCCGGCGTGGACGACCTCGAGACGACCCTCGATCCAAAGAGAGCGTTGATTAAAGAGCTCTTTCCTAGGTTCGGCTCACCGACCACGCCAATGGAGACGCAGAGTGGTGCGCCGCCGATGCTGCCCTCGCCCAGACCCGCAAGAAACGGCGCCGCCTCGGTCACGGCCGGTGGGGGCGCGGTTGATGCAGCGGCAGGGTCAGCTGGCCGCTCGATCGGCCGCGGCTGCACACGGCATTCACCGAGCAACTCCCATACATGCTGTGCTGTGCTCCGTCCGCTTGCCTCGTCACCACTGGCGGCAGCGGCAGGTGCGCTCACGGCTTCGTCCGCGGCGTCATCAGTACGCTCGTCCTCAGACAGCGGCGGCGGCGGCTCCATTTCAGGCTCTGGCTCTGGTTCTGGCTCCTGACTAGGCTCTGGCCATTTCGTGTTCTTCAAGATAAGCTTGATCAAATCTTCCTTTGGTGTGTTTCCCTCTGCAACCACGACGCATGCACGCACGTCTGCACTTAGCCACATGCTGTGCACTTGCCGCACTTGACGCGGGCAAAGCAGGCAGGCGCAGGCGCCGTGGTCGATAACTCGGGACACAGAACTGCTAAAGAGAAGCTTGAGTCGCACCGATCGCTGCGGTGAGCAAATCCTCGCTAATTCCCAGCTCGCGAGCCTCTGCGCGCAGCGTCCTGACGCTGCATTTCTTCAGCCGCGCCAGCTCCTTCTTCTTCACCGCTAGCAGCTCCGCTGCTTCTTTGGCCTTGCTCTGCGTCGCTACGGTCTCTCCGAATGTGTGCGCCCGCGGATGCCGCCCGCCAGCCTTGCCCTCCAGGCCGACACCTGCGCCGGACACGCCGACAGAGATCGGGACGCCCGCGGGGCACGCAGCCAGCGAGACGACCTTGAGCCCCGGGTACGCGTCGCGAAAGTATCCTTCCCACATGGTGATCACGCTCGTGGGCACGAGGTCCGCCTTGTTGAGCAGCAGCACCGCGGGTTTGCGGTGGTCCTCCGCGATGTGCCGGAAGAGCGACTCCGAGAAGTGGAGCAGCGGAGCGCGCGCGTCCGCCAGCATCACCAGGATGTCGGCCTTCTCAACCGTGCGCCAGAGCTGGCGCCACACCTCCAGGTTGTGCTCGAACGAGTTGAGCCGCTCGGTTTCGAAGCTGGAGTAGATGCCGTCCAGCCAGGTCTGGAACGCCTGCTCCTCGCGATGCTCCAGCTGCTGGGCCGACCACGACGGGTCCCACTTCGGGCGCGTCGGCATGCCGATGGCCTTGGACTGGTCCAGACCGACGGGACTGACCAGCCGCGCCGGCCCGTGCACGTAGCACAGCGGCCGCGTCGCGTCGGCTCGTCGCGCATCGATGACCTCTTTGCTGTCCACCGTCAGGACCGTCCGCAGCTTGTAGCCGTTCGCGTTGCTCATGCCGAGCGAGCTCTGGCCGCCGCCGAGCATCGGCGTCTTGCCGCCGCGCGAAGGAGGCGCCTTGCCGCCGCTGGGGCCCTGGCCCTTGGCGAAGAGAACGGCTGCGGGCTGCGGCGGACCTTCAGCGACAGAGGCCGCCGCCGCTGCCTGCGCGCCAAAGTCCCAGGAATCCTTGAAATGCGCGCGCCCACCCTTCCCGCCGCCGCCGGCAGCATCGTCGCCGCCCGGCCCGCGGCGCGCCTTCTCGCGCTTGGCTTGCAGCTGCGCCTTCTTCTGCGCGCCGCTGAAGGGCTTCTTCTTGGGCATTCTTCTGGCTCAGCGCTCCCTGCCGTGAGCGAGCTCCCGGCTCAGCCGGCCCAGGGCTGGGCAGCAGGAACCCCTCAGCGCTGTACAGCTGGTTCGTGCGGCAAGGTCAGCGCCATATCCGCGGTCGCACCATCGCGTGCGCCGAAGGATTGACCGTCGAAGTGCCTTTGGCTGAAGGGGCAGATCGTCGATTTTCGCAGCTCACTGCGGCTCACTTGCTCAGCTGCATTGATGTGATGCTGGCTGCTGGGCACAGATCCACGCGCTGCACTGCAGCGTTGCCCTCGCCAGTGCCGCCCGCCGCCACGGTGTCCGTACTGCGGAAGCGCGCGCTCATGGCGGAGTTCGACTGGAACGGCACCGACTACCAGCACATCCTCACAGGCATCGAGGACAAGGTGCTGACCATCACCTTGAACCGCCCCGAGGCGCGCAATGCCTGGACGGAGATCATGCGGAACGAAATCATCGAGGTGGTCGATGACTCGCAGCGCGACCCGGGCGTGCGCGTCATCGTCATCACCGGCCACCCCGACGGGCGGGCCTTCTGCGCGGGGATGGACCTCAGCGGTATGCCGGGCGGTAGCGTGATGCCGGGCGACTCTCACCCGGGCCGCGCCGGCCACAGCGCGTTCGCTCGCGACGGCGGCGGCCAAGCCTCGCTCGCCGTGGCCCGCAGCCTCAAGCCGGTGATCTGCGCGATCAACGGCGCGGCCGTGGGGATCGGCGCCACCTTCCCCTGCGCCTGCGACCTGCGCATCGCGGCCGCGGAGGCCAAATTCGGCTTTGTGTTCGGGCAGCGGGGCCTCACGATGGAGGGCTGCTCCTCGTTCTTCCTCCCGCGCCTCGTCGGCATCACCAAGGCCAACGACTTCGTGCTGACTGCGCGCATCTTCGAGTGCGCCAGCGAGGCGGACTGCGGCCTCTTCGTGCGTCTATCTGTCTTCTTCCTCTTGTTCGCTGCCGCCGTTGCTAGAGTTTGGCGTTCCGCTGCCTGCCGTCGCTTCTTCTCCGCCGCCTCAGCCAGTGGTGCAGCTTCCTTGGCCTCCTCTGCCGCCTGCGCTTCGCGGGCCTCCTCTTTGAGCTTCTCGAATTTGCCGCCCGCAGACGGAGGTCGTCCCTGGGGCGGAGGTCATGTCGCGCGCGATGGAGATCGCCAAGCACATGGCCACCAACGTGGCGCCCATGTCCATGATGCTCAACAAGCACATGATCCAGCGCGGCTTTGCGGAGGACATGTCGCCAGAGATGGCCCACCTCATCGAGTCAAAGTTCATGGCGGGCTGGCGGAACCCGGACAATGCGGAGGGCGTACAGAGCTTTCTGGAGAAGCGCGCTCCGGACTTCACGTCCGACCCGTGGCGTGACACGCCGCCCAGCTTCCCTTGGTGGAACGAGCGCTCGGTGGTTCCCAGCCAGCCGCGCTACGACCGCAGCCCGCGGCGCCCCGACCTGTCCAAGCTCTGACGCGAAGGCTGGGCGAGAAAACGGGAGCGCAGGGAAAGAGGGGTGCGGGGGGTAACGCAACGGATCCGCACACGTGTGTCCAATTTGAGTGCAAACAAAAGAACCGCCGCACTTTCGAACGCGGCCACCCTCGGTGTCCCTTCCTGCCGAAGCTCCCGATGTGCGTGCGCACGGGTACCACGCGCACGACTGACCACGCATTGATCATCAATCACATGGAGGGACGCGTCACGGGGTCCTCTTCATGTCATAGCACCGCGTTGATTTCGTCGTCGCTCTTCCCGAGCCCGTACTTGAGCACGCCGGCCCGCAGCGACTGGATTGCGTCCACCGGGTCGCCCTTGAAGACTGAGCTGCCGGCGACGATCATGTTGGCGCCCGCGCCCGCTGCCTCCACGATCGTCTTGGCGCTGAGGCCGCCGTCTACCTCGATGTCGATTTCGGGGAAGCGAGTGCGCACGTCGAACACCTTCGGCAGGACGTCGTTCGTCGCGTGGCCCGGCCCCATGAAGGACTGCCCGCCAAAGCCCGGCTCCACCGTCATGACTAGCACCGTGTCCACCAGCGGGATGATCTCCTCGATGTCGGACACCGTTGTGTTGGGCTTGATGCCCACGCCCACCTTCATCCCCGTCGCACGGATCGCCTCGATGAGGCCCTTCGGGTCGTCGGTCGCCTCGATGTGGAAGGTGTACTGCGCGGGCTTGCCCTCCGCCGCGCCCACGGCCTTCGCCACGGCCTCGACCCACTTCCCCGGCTCCGCGACCATCATGTGGACATCGAGGTATGCGTCCGGGATGTTCTTGCGCAGACTCTCGATCACCGGAAACCCGAAGCTGATGTTCGGCACGAACGCGCCGTCCATCACGTCTAGGTGCAGCACGTCCGCGCCCGCCTCGAGCACCATCTTCGACGCCGCCTCGAGGTTCGACAGGTCGCAGGCCAGGACGGACGGCGCGATCAGCGGGTCCTTGCTGTGGCACGGACACTGGTATGTCGGCGGCGCCTGGTCGGCCGGGGTGCAGTACGGTAGCGGCATGCTGCGCTGTGCCGCTGGCGCAGCTCGCGCAAGCGCACCCCGCCGCCCACGCAGCAGCACCTCCGCGCTCAACTATCGCGCGTGCACCTGGCTGGCGTCTGGTGTGAGATCGACTCCGACTCTGCCCCTTTGCTGACTCTGCCCCCTGGCCCCTGGCCCCTTCATCGATCTTCACAAGATGACAAGATGGCACGCCCTGCTGCAGAAGCCTGCGGCACCACAGCGCTCCGAGACGAACAACACAGTACCGCCAGCAGCGCCTCTGGCCACTCACCGTCGGTCGTAGTAACGCACAGCACGTAAGCGCAGGTGGCGGTTGGGAAGTCAGCGACGCCAGCAGCCGTACCGTAGCGTCACCCACGGCCGGCGGCGGCGGGCGGCGTGTTTGTTTTGTGCATGGGACGGGGAGACGTGGAGCAGCAGCTGCTCGAGATGGAGCCGGCGGCGGCGGCGGAGACGCAGCAGCTGCGGGAGGCGACGCAGTCATCACGTGGTGCTTCCAAGGAAGTCACGGTCGGCAAGGACGTGCTTGGCCCCTACGTCCTCGACCGCCTCTGCGGGCGCGTCGAGTGCCCGCGAAAGCCGGCGGAGGGCGCGCAGTTCGTGCCGCCCGCAGGGCCGTGGAGCGAGCTGCCCGAGTGGTGCCACGTTGGCGAGTGGTCGCCGGCGGCGACGGCCTTCTTCGCGCTGATGTTTGTGCTGCTCTGCGCGGCGATGCCGGTCGCGCTGGGCATAGGGCAGCGCGAGCAGATGGCGGAGGTGGTCGCCGATCTCTCCGCTGACGGCGACGCCATCAGCTGGACCCCGGTATTGGCACGCGCCATCGGCGGCACGTACGGCATCGCGCTCCTCGCGGGCATGCTGAAGGAGATCGGCTGGTGGCCGCTCGTCACCTACACGATGATCTCCTGGACGCTGCTCTCGCTGCGGCTGCTCTTCGCAGCCGCCGCGCCCTTCTCGGCCTCCTTTGCGTGGGCGGCCGAGCTCATTCGCTACATCGCGCTGATGCAGACCACCGTCGTGGTGGTGGTCTGGTGGCTCGCTATCACGCCCCTGGTGCTCTTGCTCGAGAAGAACCCCGCCAAGCGCAAGGAATTCTGGAACTGGAACTTCAGCTTCGCGCTGGTCAATGTCCACTGCCTGAACCTTCCGGTCGCCGCTTTGGACTTCCTGAGCGCGCCCCGAGCGCTGATGCCGATGGATGTGTTCATCGTCGGCGCCGTCACGTTGACGTACGTGCTCTTCTACACGCTGGTTTTGGATCGGAACGGCATCTTCCTCTACTTCATGTTCACACCGCGCCACCACTGGTGCTGCGTCATCTACGCCGCGACGCTGGTGCTTATGGGCATGATGTTGTGGGCGTGGGTGGGCATCGGCGGATGCGGGATGACAAGCTTCTCCTGGTGAACGTGTGCTGCACGCGACGTCAGGCGTAGTGCAGCATGCTGATAAGGCTGCGGCGAAACGAAAATGCATCGATGAGTTATTTCATAGAGTCTACTCTTCTCACAGAACGACAAAGTTCGATTCGTCGAGCTACGCTCCTCTCGCTGCCAGCCAGCCGCCATCAGTGCATCGTCGGCTTGCAGAAGGTGCCAAGGGACTGTGGTGTACAGTTCGCGGCCTTGGCTTCGAGCTCGTGATGGCCGCAGCAAGCCAGGCATGCCTGCGGCGAGACGGCCTTGTCAGCGCCGCAGATGGCTTGCAGTGCCTCCTGACACTCCTTTTGGGGGTCGCTGCTGAAGAGGACCGACTCGGCGTTCCAGTCGGGCCCCTTTTTTGACCGACCCTGAAGAGACACCGCGGCATAGACGTCGACGCCTGTCTTGAGCGTGAGCTGCGCAACGACGGCGGTGCCGCTTGGGGCCTTCGGGTTGTCCGGGTTCATGAAGAATATCGCGCCGTTGTCTGTGTTGATCTCGGTAGTGTTCCTGACGGCACGGTTACAGCAGCAGCCGCAGCAGAAGCCAGTGGTGAGGCTAGCTTTCGCGCGCGCTAAGCAACGGATAGATCCACAGGGCGGCGACGCGCGACGGAGTTGCTGCCGATCTGCAGCAGCCACGACTCACCAGGAGGTGTAATTGATGCCGACGCCCGAGATATCGCCCTCGGCGTTGCCGTCGGTGATACCGATCGTGAGCCACGAGTCCCACTGGGCCTCCTGCTTGTATTGCCAGAACGCAGGGTTCGTGCCGCCGATATTTGAGCCAAACGGATCGCAGTTGCACTTCCAGGCCGCCGGCATGACCATCGGGGCGTCGTGCGAGCCGTAAATGGTGTACGCGTTCTTGGCGTTGCCGAGCATCTGGACGGTCAGGTTCCAGGTGGTGTAGCCGGGGATGCCCTTGCCTAGAGTGCCGCCGGTGCCGTCGACGACCTTCGTGACTGCGGGCACGATGCTCACACCGTTGGTGCCGATGACCGGGCCGGCCGCACTCCTGTCGTACACCACGGTCGCCTCGATGCCGCTGCCGTCCGCGTTGAGCTTGCTGCCGGGCCCCGCCCACGGCGCGGCCGCCGCGAGGACGAGCGCGTGCGCAGCCGCCGCCGCCAGCACGCCGCGTGCTGCGCTCGGTGCCATGATCTAGATGAGCTGGAGGGGGTTCGAGAGTGCGTCTGTGCTTGGGGCCCACGGGCGGAGACTGCCACACTCGAGTGCTCCTCGGCCTTCGTTCGCGCCTGCTCAGCCGCCGCTTGTTGGCGGTCGGCGACTCACCGGCGCAGACATGGGCGCAGAGCTGGCTTTGGAAATCAGGGGCAGTGGACACAGATCTATGCAGTTGGTGATCCGCTGAACACACACGACACACGCTGAACACACCCGTCTTCTGCGGGCCCGCGCACCGCTGAAACGGACGGCCGACACCACAGCACCAGGGTGGCCGGTCGTCTCCGGCTGCGAGCAGCTGCCCTGTCAGCACCGCCTGCTGCTTCTTTGAGCAACAGCTTATCGCGACAGGCTGAGCTATTGAGGCTGCGGCGGTGCAACGCTCAACGTGGACGTTTCCTTCGACGGGTCGCGCCGGCGGTGAGAGTTGAGAGAGAAGCGCTTCTGCTTTTGCCCAGGGCTGGCCCGTTAGATGCAGGCGGTGCGCGACCCGGCGTCGATGGAGCCGCTGCGAGCCAACAGCTTCGGCCAGCGCAGTGGCTCGCTGTACACGCCGTGGGAACCGCGGCCCACGAAGCGCGAGCAGTCGTTCCAGCGGACGCGTCCGCGGACCCCGAACTCGCCGCGCTCCGTCGGGCTGGCGTGCACGTCGCGCCAGCAGAAGCTGCGCAACAACGCCGGCGAGGTCTTCTTCCCCCACGCGGTGCGTTTCGACGTCCCGCTCGGCCTGAACGCCCGGCCGCCGGGCTCGCCAGGCACGGCCACTGAGGGGCGGCGGCGGCGCGTCGCGCACGCGAACCGGCTCGAGTCGGGCTGGACCTCGCCGCGTAAATGCGCAGTGAGCAAGCTGCCCACCGTGAGCACCAGCAGCCCGCGCACGGCACGCACCAAGGAGGAGATCTCGGTGACGACGACGACTCGCGACTCGCACACGGGGGCTGTCACGCTCAAGCTCAACGACGACGAGAAGCAAGAGCGCGAGCTGCAGCAGATCTTCCACCAGATCCGCGAGCAGATGCATAGCTCCCGCAAGCTATATGGCGAGACGGTGACCGACGCGCGCACCCTCTTCAAGCAGGCCGACCGGGACAATTCAGGCACGCTGGATAGACGGGAGTTTTCCGCGACGCTCGAGCGGCTGGGCCTCGGGCTTGCGCCCGGCCAGATAGCCATGGTGTGTGAGTTCATGGACACGGACGGCAACGACAGCATGGACTACAGTGAGTTCATCCTGCACCTGGTCGTGGGCGACGACAGGCTAGAGGAGGAAGAGGCAGCACGCCGCAAGATTTCCATTCATAGGCTGCGCGCCGCTGCGTGGGAGGTGCGCTTGACCGTGGGTCAGAAACGGCGCCACAAGTCCGAGGAGATGCAGAGGCAGATCCACCTAGCAGAGATC
>Ga0115006_10002802_pt1 | contig 11639 bp, 15 predicted proteins | sample ArcOceMetagenome_3_FD_88943 | JGI IMG/M metagenome (GOLD analysis project Ga0115006, IMG submission 88943) | Marine eukaryotic phytoplankton communities from Arctic Ocean - Arctic Ocean- Svalbard ARC20M Metagenome | ecosystem: Environmental > Aquatic > Marine > Oceanic | place: Arctic Ocean...
ATACTCCTCGTACCATGTGGTCCACGCACCCGACGTCGTCCCGTGCGTCCATCGCAGCAGGATCCGCGTCGACAGCTGCTTCAGCCTCACCAGCTTCACGTGCTGCTCGTACCAGCACTCCCATGCATGGCCAAGGCTTTGACGCATCCATCGTAGGCATGCCCGGTTTCCCACGGTTTGAGTGCGGATGGTGTCGTCCTTGTGTTGTCTCCATGCCATGAATGGACGAAGTGTTTCTCGGTGCTGGCATTTGAGTAGGACCCTTGCTCCAACAACTCCAAGTCGTGTTCGCTCTGCGTGGTCACTTGTCCACGCGGACCAAGCTCGGGACATTCCTCGATTCGACCATTTTCGCAGCGTCCTATTCTTCATGAGTTCCACCGTGGATCGCATTCGATTTTCCTCGTCTGCTTGCAATGTCCATGTTCTCCATGCTGCGCTGAGAGTCGCACGCATCAACTTGATAACGCATTTCTTCACGACGCTGCTGCGGTGCACTTCGAACGTCCACTTTACCCAAGATTGCGACATCTGCCTATTCATCCATCTGCCAGCAATCTTCAAGAGAGTTCTGCTATGTCTCTTGCGATGGGCAGTTTTCGCTGTCCAGGAAGCGAAATTGAGCGTCAACGTGACAAAGTCGAGCTGCCTTTTCACTTCTCCCACAAGTGCCTGGCGATCCTGATTTGGCACTGAGCTTTGCTGCCATCGATCGCATAGAACCGACACTGACATCGTAGACCCCTTGAGAGCGCTCATCACATTTTCTGCGTAGCGATCACGGCGCTCCCACGTCCACAAAAGCCGTTGGCAGCCTGAGTTAATGTGGCGTGTCTTGAGGTTGGTGTCGTGCCAGGCATGAAACAGCTGCTCCTTGTGCCGCCGATTCTTGGCCATGCTGAACTCGTCGATGCCATTGAGCATCTCAACATTGTACAGCACAATATGGCGCCACGCTCGGAAGGTCATGATGCAGTAGCGCTTGCGAAAAAAGGCTTCAGCCTGCGCCGCAAGCGCTAAGCGCCACCTGCTCTTGAGCTCACGGTGCTGGTAGCAGTGCTGCAGAAATTGTATAACTCGCGAAAGAAGGCGATGCGTTGTGTTCAGAATCAGCCTGCATTACAACATATCTGTCAATCACTTGCCAGTTTCGCACTGATCTCTGCATCTCTTGCAAACGTCGCAAGAATATCAGAGGACAGCATGATCACAGACAGTGATTCTCAGGACAGTGCTCACATGATTTCTTGCAAGAGAAGAAACACCATGTTGGTAGCTCCGTCCATCCCAAGCCGAGATTTGCGCGACTGTCTTTGAACTTGGTCTTGAAGCTCCTGAAAGGTGGCATTCTGCGACTCAATCTGCTCCTGCTCTTCCTGAAGCTCCATGATGGTAGCGCGAATCTTTCGTTTGAATTGTGCGTGAAGACTGCTCAGCTTGAAGAGATCCACATCCCGAGCCGGAGTCGCACGCTCCATCTGTTTGCCCTGCACAAGACACGAGGTTGCACGACATCATCAGAAATGCGATGATGGTGCGCTGTGCATGTACAGCACGCCTTGCCGCTGAGGCCAGGCTGCCTCACCTTGGCCATGAAGAAAGCTTGCTGACTCTGCACGATCAGCCGACTGATGAGCTCCTGCTTCTCCCCGAGCATCCTCTCCGACTCCAACGCCCATGACGGATCGCCTGGGCCGGCAGAAATCTCCAAACCAGCCGTGATGTCCCTCGCTGTGCGCACCTTTAGCTTGACCGAGTCCAGAAGGCCTTGGACTTCCAGTGTCTGCTTGACCAGCGCCAGGCGCTCCTCTTCCAGCGCATCGTTACGCTCTTGTAGCCATCGCGCGCTTCCTGGCACACCCTTGTGGCTTGCTGCCGATGTGCCCTCTGATGCCTCAGACCTCGCCTGCGCATGCAGGCGCGGCTGGCTGCCGTGCTCGGACGCGGCATCGCTCTCAAACCCAGCTGAGTCCGAATGGTACGACAATGCCGTGGTGCCGGCCTTCCTCTCGCCCCTCCGGGGCTGGTGGTGCTGCAGCGACGCATCCTGCAGGTCGCCCGAGTTGCGCTTTGGATTTTCAGACTCCATGGCGGCACTGCTCGAGAAATGGGCCTGGAACGTCTTCTCGAGACTCGGAAGATGTGCCACTGAGCTGCTTGCTCAAGTCTTGCGCGACGTGCGCCAGCCGCCGCTAGCAGGCGCGTTCGGGCGTCGCGCGACGCAATCGATCTGCGTCCTCGGCGACCCTCGGAGTCTGTCTATTTCGGCGCCGAAGTGCAGAGGCAAACTCATCATCATGAAAACAATGAAGTACAAAAGTACCATACAGTACCATAGTCGCATTTCACAATGCAGTACAGAAGTGCTTGCCAAAAAGCCTTTTTTTTGATGAAAAAAAAAAGGAGACCCCCCGTCTCCGAGTCCTCGTCCCTCACGGCAAGCTCTCACCTTCGCCAACCTCCTTGCTCGTAACATACAGGCGCAGTGGCAGGCAGGCTCAGGCTGCGCCCGGCCTGGAAGCTATCAGCAGGGTCCGAGCGAGTCTCATCACGTTGTCTGGCACGTCTGTCTGTCTTGTTTTCAAAGCAGATCCTGCCCTCCACAGGTCTGTTTTTTTGTAAACCCGGAAACGCTGAGTGTTTTTTAAGATCAGTCCACCATGGCGACAGCCCTCACTCTCGTCAGGCTTAAGTGACGCCGTCAGTTTAACAGCGGGCCTCTGCAGTACGAATAAACTCCTCCTCTCCCAGCCTGGGAACGCGACCGTGACGGCATGGCGAGTGATTAGACATTGGTGTTTATTGGTACGTTCAGTAACTCTGCACTCGTAAGTGCATTCACAAAAGAGTTTCAGCCTTCGGACTGAAGGAAGGGGTCGGGTGCTGACCCGGCGAGTGACGTTTGACGGATATCCGAGAATGCCCCAATGCCGGTTGACAAGGTGAGCTACTTAGGTACAGACAGACAGAGGTAGAGACTCGGATTAAGAAGACCGAGGGATCATTCTGAAGATGATCCCTCCGTTACTTGTGACCGTAGATGCCTAAGGCGACTGTAGATTCCTACGGCATCGAGGCCCGGGATTCACTGCAATCAACATGCCAGTGCGAAGACATCCTCTGAAGATGTCTTCAACCCAAATAAAGATCGTTTTGTACACGTTTCAGTGTTTAATAACAGATAACGGCTAAAATCTTGTACATCGGCGGTTGATCAACCGCTCGACGTCACATTTTTGCCATCAGGATGTTACAGAGTTACTTCGTCTCCGAACGGGCACGATCCAGGTTGGCGAACTGCTTCTCGAAAGGCTCGGAGAGCCGGAGTCGAACATTCTCGCCTGTGTTCACGCGCGAGCGAAGCGGGGGCGGAAAGGAGGAGGGGGAAGGGAGGGAGGGAACGCAATAGGTTAACAGCGAGACCGTGAGGGTGGCTGTTGTCTGCAGGAAAGTGGCACGGAAACGAGCAAACGAAAGCCTGATCGTGCATGCAAAGCATTGCGTGCGTCGGTGCCTGTTGTACGCGCAAGAAACCTGCTCCCATTGGCTCTTGCCATGGCGATTGATTGGACCAGCAGAAGCTTGCCTTTTGATCGATGTCATACGTCTGACTTCTGACAGGGCTACCGCCAGCTCTTCGACCTATGCAGCGTCAATGTTGTGCACACGAATCCACATGTCAGCGAGATGCAGAAAAGACCCAGAGACAGACAGATGCCGGGAGTGCGCACGCAAGAGTGCGCACGTCAGGGTGGGCAAACAGCAGGAGCCACACACACTACCTCTCTTTCTTTCACAACGGAGGCAGAATCGCCGGGGTCGGTGTAGTCATCGACCAGTGGCCAATTTGAATGGCTTGCAATGCTCTCATCAACGTCATGTCCGGCCTCATGCAGCACAAAGCCCTCATTTTCAATCCTCGTGTCTGCGCAGGATGCATCCACCAACTCCCTGCTCATCGAACGAGGTCCATTTGCTGAGTGTTAGAAAGAACAGTTCGCAAGCACGGGCGGCACGGGAGCGCGCGCTTGTACGAAGCGGCACCAGCTGCGGTGGGCGTTCTTCGTGGCGCTCGGTTTTGTGCCAGCTGCCACGGCCTGCAGGATGCGCTGCCTCACTGGCGCGTCGGTCCTGTCGACCCTGCGGAAGGAGTCCCCGGCCCGCCCAGACCCAGCCTCTAACTGCACAGGCGAGACGGATTGCTCGCCGTGTGCTTTGACCCTGTCCTCTGCAGCATACATCTGCATCCGCTGGCGCCGAATTCCCGCGTTGTCCACGCGCGGTTGCCCATCGTCCGACCCCTGGCAGTCTCGTCTGTGAGCCATTTTCCCCGGCTCGCTCATCATTTCAAAGAGCCTCTCCTCGACGCCGTTCCACAGCTGCAGCGCGCACGGACGAGTTTCAGCGCCTCCTTTCAGCGGTGTCCGCAGGAGCTCGCGCGGCACGGGATGCATCACAGCACGGCATGCATCCGCGCTGGGCGCCTGCACGCAGACCTTGTTCACGTCCAACATTTCCTCAAAGCCAGCCCAGCTTGCGCGAGGCCGGGCGCCGGCCATCTTTTATGCCCCTGCAGCGGGGAGCCGCAGGCACGCGCAGACAACCCGCGCGCCCGAGCGTGTGTGCGGAAGCTCCCGAACCCCGGATCCAAGCCCCGCACAAAAATGCAGAGCAAGCACTCGTCGATTTTGTCAGGCGACAACGCATTGTTTTGAGGCTCATGAGCGGTACTACTAAAATGTGCACTGTCATAGAGCGGCGGTCTCGGGCAATTTGAGTTTGATTGCTCGATCTTTGTGCGGCGGCTGGTAAAAGGCCCGTGGAACGGTGCGTGAATTTGAAGTACTCGCGCGCGAACGAACCTCGCTTCGCGCCCCTGAGCTCCACCCTGGTACAATGATGTTGAACGAACCTGCTTTTGTTTGTCAGAAATCCAACCTGCATCATGCCAGAAATGCCAACCTGCATCATGCCATAACCGGGGTGTTGGATTCATGGCTCTGATCGGCATCAATTTTCTGCAGAGCAGGACAGTAGGTTTCCGTTCAGTTCATTTGTCGACCCGTCGAAAATGAACCCACTCCGCAATAATAAGGCCTAAAAAAGGATAAAAAGAGTCATGAAATTACCAGTAAAGCCCCAACTTTTTCGCATTTTTGCTGGCAGGCTGCGGGTTTTTCGTCCGCCAGAAAAAGAGATCTGTAAATTGAACTGAACAGAAAGCTACTCCTTCGCCGGCCAGAACTTTCGGAATTTTCGGAGGGAATCTTCCGACGAACATCACGGCTTTTTTTGTTTTTGTTTTTCCCAGCTAGGGTGTAGTAATAATAGGGCGTGGTAATAAAAGGCGGTAGTAATTATAGGGTGTAGTAATAATAGGGTGTAGTAATAGTACGAAAGTCATGAGTTCAGTCATGACAACATGTGTTATCTGATGAAAACCCGAAGACACGTCTGAGAAAAGACATCTTTTCTGAGCGTGAGCCGTCGAGGGAACACCTTCTGCATGTTATATTGTGACCATTTCTGCTCTTGAGAGGGAAAAAGGAGCTTTTCGCCCTAGAGCGACTTTTTCCCCCGTGTTCTTAACCTGTGGTCTGAGAAATTCCCGGTACAGATTTTTGCTTAACTTTTTTTTTTAAGATTTGTGCCCCAAGAAACAATAAACAAAACCCTCTCTCTCCCATTTGTTCCTAACGATCAGCCCACACAATCTACCAGTAATTGCCTACCGCCGCGGCATCGTGACCCCTAAAGGCGCAGGCCCGGCGCAGGCGCAGACGCTATCGGGCGCGCCAGTCGGTGCGGCTTTCGTGCGCATGACATCCGAGGCGCACGAGGCGTCGCGGGCGACGACCGGGGAGAGGCCCGCGAGGTCGTGTTCGTCCCGCCAGCCAGACGAACCATTGGCTCAGTGCGATACCTCATGCCATGGGACTCCAGACGTTTGCGTGCGCCTTGCTGACTCGCTCTGTGCTGCGCGTGTGACAGCACGCACAGGCGTGAGCTGAGATGGCACTATGACGACCAAGTTTTTCGCTTGAGCACGTGAGAGTTCGCCTTTCGCTGCGTTCGCGTGCACCGTCTTGCGTGCCTGGCGTGCGAGTCGCCGCGCATGCGCGTGGTCGCGTGCGCGGCGACCCGCACGTGTGGTTGCACGTGGAGCCGCACCAGCCGAGTGCGTGCGCAGCTGCGCCTAGCTGCCCACCACGTGCCCGACGGGTCATCGGTGTTGCATGCGCAGGGGCGGGGCACTCGCCGACAAGCGCCTGATTCCAGTGATAGAGGATCGCCTGTTCTTGTTAAGCTCGAAATCGACTCCCGTTGCAAAGCCATCAGGTGTGTGCATCTACCTACGCTGCAGGCAGTCGCGTGTCCGCGGGTGCGTGCAGCCAGTTTCGCATTCGCAATTCGCCACGGCTTGTTCTGACACAGCGTTTCGACAGAGTACTACATCTCACTGAACAAGCGCCTACAATACAGTGAGCACCTTTCCCCAAAAGTGTGTGTTGGGAAAACGGGACGCCGAGCCCCAGCCCACATCACGCACGGGCGTGCGTGGCGGTGTACTGCGCCAACCAAAGCTCCCGCATTCTCCTCACCTCGAATGCTTGTGATACAGTTCCCTTTTGCGCCGACTTTGGGCCATTCAACCTGGGCACCACATATCACGTCGTTTCAATCTTGAAAAGCCTCTTAAAGCATCCCGACCACCGGTGCGATCTAAGTAGGGGTGAGGAAAAGGGGGGAGCACTAATCACCACTGGCTAGACGGACGCCGATTTTAGTATCACCGATTTTCGTATCAAGATTGCACGCGCGAGCATTGTGGATGCATGTACACGCACACATACGAGCTGCACTCTCACGTACACACGTACCACTCACCTCATGATCAAACTCGAATTGAATTTCTCCTTACACCGGTCGTAATTCGCAGCAACACCAAAGTGATATACTTTACCACCCAAGAGCCCACAGACATTACCAACGCGATCTATCTGCTCGGGGCTTTTCTGTGCCTGTTTCTGGACGCCACTCCTGACGAGGCGTTCAGTGCGTTTGCAGAGCTTGAGCATGAGAAATGGTGAGACACAGTCACGGTTTAGGGAGGGCTCCGGGGCGTGGTGGTTGTGAAAGAATGTTAGAACGTAAACCGTAATGTTTTGGGTTGCGCCCGCGCGTGCCCAAGTGCCTGTGAGTACCATCTCTCTACGTTTGACGGTGCGCACGCATCTCCGACAGCTTACCGTACAGAGACGCGACCTGGACGAAAAGCACCTTCGATCTGCATGTAAAAGATTGTTGGTCTGCGCTCTTGAAGGCTTCAGAGGTGCGTCAATGCGGGTGTTCGAAAAGTTATCCCTCGGGTCCTTTGTAGCCTCTCGTGCGTGTGCGGTGCCTTGGGTTGCTCTCTCATGTCCTTGGTATGATGCTCGCTCAAGCACGCACAAAGCATGGTGTAAATTAATCCAACCAATGCACAAACATGTCCACAGGCAAACTTGTTCGACGTATACCAATTTGACAAGAACCACTATTTCTACTATGATGACCCCTTAAACGGAGAATTTCACGAGGTGGTTCCGGGAAAATTTATTGCGTTCAGAGGCCCATCCGGGGACAGAGTCGAGCTGGTGAGTATTTTCTCGCGTGCATGTGCAGGAAAATGTCATCAATATAGTGTGCTCATGCGTTGAATGTGGTTCATTGCGTCACTGGCGTAAAGATGCTGCAATATCACATTGCAGATGCGCAAACCTGTCATGTTCAAATAATTTAGCTGTGAACATGACAGCTCTTTAGCAGTCACCGGTGAGTGGCCGCCTGGTGGTGTAAGTGTCCCGAACATCGCATTGCATGTTGATCATCATCTGCATTTGTTGTATACGTGTGTTTCTTGGACGCCGGCAGATGGATGGTTCATACACTCTACCAGCGGAAGACTACGTGGACGTGTTCCATTCCAAAAGAGTAACAGATATCGTTCGGCTGAATTCAATCGAGTACGATGCTGACGTGTTTCGCCAAAGCGGCTTCAATCATCATGATTTATTCTTTGACGATTGTTCCACGCCTGACAACTCAATCGTGGATGAGTTTCTAAGGATCTCCGAAGGGGCTGAGGGGATAGTAGCTGTGCACTGTCTCGCTGGACTGGGGCGCACAGGCACCCTGATCGCACTGTATTTGATGAAACACGAGTTTTTCACTGCCTCCCAGGCAATTGCATGGCTCCGCATCTGCAGGTATCCTTTCTCACCCATAGATCCGCATGCACTGGTGCCTGCCATGCCTCCGTTTCCGCGCCCATCTTCCGTTGTGGCGTTGCTGATGCACGGTTGCGTCCTGTGCGCTCCGATTTGTTCTGAATAATTCTCTCCCAGGCCCGGTAGCGTAATTGGGCCGCAGCAACAGTACTTAGAAGCGATGCAAGATTTCATGCATCAATGTGGCCGCGAAGGCCATACCGGATTTCCGCAGCTATCTTGCACCGACACCTCCATGATGACGTTATCCCGAACAAAGTCGACAGAGGCCCGCGAAGCTAAGAGAAGCGGCTTGCTTGCTGATATGGTCACAGGTTCTGGCAGCAAATAGAACTGCTGAAATTGAGAGAGCGAGCAATGCAGAGAAAGGTAGGCAGGTAGATGGGGTGGCTGGCGTTGGGAGGAAGGAGGCACAGCGAACGCATATGCTCGAAGACGCATGCACGCACATGTTGTGATCACGATTCCACTTTGCTTGGCGCACTGACATGCGTTGTCAATGAACAGTGGGAATGAAGAATCGAGCAATTCTGCGAGCAAGGGGATCTTGTGACCAGTCTAAGACAGCTTCTGGCTCTTTGTCGGCCTCTTCTGCGAGCGATGGATTTTCGCGAACACACAGTGCTGACGGTGGTGGATTTTTGCTGAAGCCAAAGACAGCTGAGACGGTGGACCGAACTGAGCATAGTCGGTCTTTGAAAGACTTAACGCGCACGGCCGAACCACCCAACACAAATGCTGCCCGCCCACGAAGGCCGAAACACCTTTCTCGCGGCATAACACGGACACAATCAGCTGGGGATGGGCTTGGAGCGATGGCAGGGGCTGCTCAAAGGGCGAAAAAGTCCAACGGAATTGGTGAAGCATGCGCGCAAGCTCTGTCCATGTGTCCTTGCATCTCTCATCTCGACCATTTCGCAGAGGTGGCAGGCTCTAGATCCACGATTTACGTGAAGACTTGTGCAGGGCTTGGTGGGTTGGGAAGCCAACGGAAAGGCCCTGGCATTGAGATGGAAGCAGGTTCTGACAAGAAATGCGCTGCCCGTCACTCCGGTCCAAGCAACTCCGAGGTTGCATGTGCCTGTGCGCATCTATGCACGTACACAGCGCATTTTGAAATTCTAGACGTGAGATCAGTGCCTTGCGTTTTTGTTTATCTCACGTTTCAATAACTTTTTCAGTTACTGCCAATGATTTCCAAGCAAGAACAAAACGTTCAAGGGCCGGGACTTGAACCAAAGAAACCAACGACTTTTGTCTCGGGAATAAAATCGTGCAGCAACCGTGATACATCATCGCCAACTTCGTCAGCGCTTCCAGTGTCTCCAGTGTCGCCCACTTGCCTGGTCGGATATTATCACGATTCAGAAATTGGTCTGCTTTGACAATCTCAGGCGGATCGATAATCTTGTGTATGTGGATGCTGTGCACTCTGCGCAATGTGCGCGTCGACGACGTCTCATGACGTTTTTTGTGTTTGCCGTGGATTGCTGTGTGAAACAGCGGGCCAAATTCAAGGATGTCAAGTCACAGACCCATGGCCCAGCTCCGCTCTCGGTCAGAAAGACTTAACACCACAGTTTTAAATCCTGTTATCTAGAAGTCGAATGGTCAGTGCTGACGATGCCATTGTCTGCAGGGAGGCCGACGTATCTTGAGCCCACAGGTAAAGGAAACGAGCTGAAGTGCCTACCAGCTCATGCCTTCGTCTTGTCTCAAATGACATGATACTGCAAAAAACGCGAACCAGTTGCTGGCCATTATTGGTGCAAGCACCACGAGGTGAAGAATTTGTGCAGAATGGGCTGACATATAAATTTGATGTGTGTGTGCCTGGCACCCACCGATCTGGCAGTCCGCACGACCTCCGAGTGCGCCCAGATGTTTTGATGGCCCGGGGTCTTCTTCGGATGCATCTCAAGCAGGTGAGAAAATTGAAGAGGAAGGGGAGAAGGAAGACAGGAAGGGCGAAGGGGCAAGGGAGCACTAATGTGCCAGCGAACGATAGATGACTGTCTTCCAGAAAGCAGAGCGCTCAAGGAGACTGGGGTTGGTCGCCATACCGTGAAAGATTACATGGTGTCTGGCATGTCGGACTTGTCACGGTGCGCGCGATATACAAATGCCTGATTGCGTTGTGTGTGTATGGCATGGAAACAGGCACAGTAACAGATAGCCCTACTGCGCCTGCAGAGCAAGAGCAAAGTTTGAGTGAGCGCTTTACAAAAGTCAGGCGTTGTGTGTGTGCCCGTGCATTTTTTGCTGCTGTTCTGCTCAATTTCCATCATTGACCTGGATCGCGTCTTCTTCAACTGATTTGGGAAATGCCCGCTTTCCGCCCACGTTTCCATACTTTTGCAGTGCAACTGCTCGAAAAGAAGCGCATGATGATTGCCGCAGGCAAAACTCGGAGATAAAACTGTCGCACGTTAGGACCTGCGCCTGTATTCTGTAACATATTCAACCCTCACGATTTCCCACTCAATAAAATGGGATTGGCATATTGCAACCAACAGTGGCGGAGAGTGAGGGGTGTACGAGACTGACTACCGCGCAGAGCAACACGCTCACCGGTTGGGCTTGTTTTCCGCTGTATCCTGCCACCACATCTTTGCCCTCCCTGATCAACGGACCCACTCACTTCTCTCTACTTCGGGCTTGCGCTCTCAGCATCCAGACTTCAGCATCCAGACCACATGGCCATTGCACCAGGGAGCCGAGAGATTGGGGAGGGAGGAGGAGGAGTGACAAGGAGGAGGATCCTCCTCCTGGCGGCCGGCCAGTCAAGAAACTCACCTCTTTGCCGTAACCCAAGAGTTGAGAAGACACGCAAGAAGGATTGAAGACACGCAAGAAAAGTTGTCAAGTCTGTTGAGTCAAAACTTCCGAATGAACCGAAAAGACCCTAAATGCCACACGCGCGTCCACCCGCAGCGTGCAAATGATCAACCCAAATGTAGCACCAAGGTTACAACTACCTGTGGACTACCGTATGGATTTCGTAATGGCACTCTCGCCCTGCCGCCGTGTCAAAAAAGACAGGGGCCCGCAAGTTCCCGAGTGTACAACGCTCTCACTCCGGATTCTTGCGCGGTCTACCACGCGGCCGGCCAGTGGGCACGTACGTCTTCCTCTCCGATGCCTCCTTCCGGGGGCGCCCACGTCCCTTTTTCTTCTGGACGGGCGGGGCTGCCGCGCCGTTCAAGTCCACTTTGTTAGACACTTGCCCGTTTGCACCAGGCACTTGCGCTCCGTTGTGCGCAGTAGCCTTGCTTGACGACATGCCCGCGGCGATGTTGTTAGAGAACCCGTTTTGCTGCACGGCACGTCGGGGTTTGGGGGTGGAGGCCGGGTATGGGGGGGGGGCGG
>Ga0115006_10002804_pt1 | contig 11633 bp, 15 predicted proteins | sample ArcOceMetagenome_3_FD_88943 | JGI IMG/M metagenome (GOLD analysis project Ga0115006, IMG submission 88943) | Marine eukaryotic phytoplankton communities from Arctic Ocean - Arctic Ocean- Svalbard ARC20M Metagenome | ecosystem: Environmental > Aquatic > Marine > Oceanic | place: Arctic Ocean...
GAGAGAGAGAGAGAGAGAGAGAGAGAGAGAGAGAGAGAGAGAGAGAGAGAGAGAGCGCGCGCGCGCGCTAATGTCGTGTGTGTGCGCGTGCGCGTGCGTGCACATCTTGGTGTCCCCCCAGGACTAGTCAAGCAAGCATCGCGCCTCACCGTTGACGAGCATCTTGGTCTCCTCGTGAACGGGGAGCACGTCCTGCTCGAGACACTCCACCCGTCGGTTGAGCCGGCGCAGCGCCGCCGAGGACGACTTGGCCAGCATGTCGGCCCGCGCGAGGCCCACATCCTTGTTGCCGCTTGCTCGCATTTTCTTTGGTGTGAAATTTTTCGTTGTTGGTGTGCGGTTGTTCAGGCGCTGGTGCGCGGGGCGCGCCGTGCCCGCGGAGCCAGATCCGTGGGCCAGCAGCGGCCCGTCATCCCGCCGGCGACGTACTCAGCGCCGCCGCCGAGGCGCGGTGTGTGCCCCCGTAAGCCCAGCCATTTCGATTTGCGTGGCCCACGAACTCGTTTGACTCGCGCCATTAGGGTGGCTCCGCGAGCATGTCATCGCGCTCGAGCTCGGCGCGGTCCGTGTTTGTGGGCAACATCCCGTACAGCGCCACGGAGGAGCAGCTCGAGGACGTCTTCCGCACCGTCGGCCACGTCGTTTCCTTCCGGTGGGGCGGGAACCCGCGGCGTCGCAAGCCAGCTCTGCGCGCGCGCGCCGCGCCCGGCGCCGCGCCCCGGCGGACTGGCGCGCCCCGCGGGGCGCGCATCCCGCGCGGCCTGGCGTGCCTGTGCGCTGCGGCAGCGGGCCAGTCGCCCTCCGCGTCTGAGCTGCTGGCTGAGAGGCGCCTTACTCCTCATGACGCTGCTAACTGTGCAGGCTCGTCAAGAACTCGGATGGGCAGCCAAAGGGCTTTGGCTTCTGCGAATTTCGGGTGCGTGCTAGCTCCCACTGTTACTCTAGAAGCTGCGAGCGTGCCGTGCAGTGCAGGGGGCTGTGCAAAGCGGCGCTCTACGGCCCCTGGGGCGCGACAGGCGCCGCGAGCTTGCTGTGCACAGCAAGCTCGCGGCGCTGAGCCCGAGCGCGAGCTTCTCCGGCAGGATCCAGTGTGTTGCAGCTCTCTCTGACGCATCGGCGCGTGTGCTGCAGGACGCTCAAACGGCTGAGAGTGCCATCCGCAATCTCAACAACTACGATTTCCACGGGTGGGTTGCCGCTGTGCCTTTGTGTCTGTGCGCTTGCGTGCTGCAGAGCGACGGCACGCTGACAGGAGGGAGTGCATGCAGGCGGAGCCTGCGCATTGATTATGCCGACAAGCTTGGCGATAGCGGGGACAAAAAGCCAGGCGGCGGTGATGAGGGAGGGGGGCGCGGCCGAGGTGGCGGTGGTGGGCAGCGAGGGACGACGAACTCGATTGAAATGGTCAACGGGGTGCGTCTAGCCCCTCGCCTCTGCTCCTCTCTGCTCCTCGCTGTTCGTCTCTGCTCCTCTCTGCTCCTCCACGCCCTCCTTGCCCATGCTCCCGCGCGCCCCTCGCCTTGCCTCACCGACGACATGCATACGGGGCCTTGACCTGCCGCGCAGCATGCATGCTGCAGATGCCTGGCGCTCTACTGGCGTCATGCTTTGTGCCGTCATGTGCTAGGCAAGGCGTGCGACCGTGGGGATGCGCCACGCCGCACTCTGCGAATGCAACGGAGCGGACCTGACTCTGCTCTATGTCCCCTCCCCTCGTGTCTGCTCTATTGCCCCTCCCCTCGTGTCGACGGCGGGCGTCACGCATGCGTGCGTGCGCAGGTGGTAAAAAACATGCCGCCCGACAGGATGTACGAGGTGCTGGGGCAACTCAAGAACATGTGCGTACAGAATCGCGAGCACGCACGCGAGCTCTTTGCCAGCCACCCCCATCTCGCTCTCGCCGTCATGCGCATGCAGGTTGCCCTCTCTCTTTCTCTCCCCAGTTCCTACCATGATGCGCATGGTGTGAGAGGGGTGTGCGCGACACCGGGAGCACGATGCGGGAGGCGGCACAGCAAAGTGCGCGACAGCTACATGCACGCGTCGGTGCTGAATGCCATAGTGGTGATTGCTGCAGCGCGAGCACGCGCGTGATTGAGTGCAGTTGGAGCACGAGCACACGCGCGCGAGCACGCGCAGCGCTGGGCTGATGGCACGCAACGGCGCAACAGGAGCGCCTGCAGAGCCTCAACAGCGGCGGAGGAAGGGGGGGTGGTGGTGGCGGGATGGGGCACGACAGGCCGCACGACAGGTGTCTTGCGTGCCGCGCCCTCTCATCTCCGCTCGCTTTGTGTCTGCTCGGCCATCTTATCCCAGGCCCGATAGGGGCCGCCCTCTGTCGCGGCTCCCTGCCGCCTCGCCTGTGCCTGCTCGACTTTCTTGAACACTAGATGGAGGGAGGCAAGGGGAGAGGAGGGCAAGAGAGCGTGACGCAAGCTGTGACAGTCTGGCAAGATGTGACTGACGCAAGCATGACGCGTGCTGGCCGGCGTCGACGTACACGCGTGCTGGTCGGCGTCGACATAACAGAGGCATGGGCATGGGGCCGGGGATGCGAGGCTCGGACATGCGCGGCCCAGACATGCGCGGCCCAGACATGGGCGGAGGTGGCATGCGGGACGGACCGGGAGGCATGGGCGGCGGCCCTGCCATGGGCGGGCCTGCTGCCATGGGTATCTTTCTCGCCCCCCTCTGTCCCTGGTGCGCACTGGGCGGCATGGCCACCAAGCAGCGCTGCTTGTGCGGCATGGCCACCAAGCCATGTCACGCAAGGAGCGCTGCTTGCGCCAAGCGTCTGCGGCTCGCGAGGCGTTGGTTGACGCATGCATCCTGTGCTCTCCTCCAAGCGCTAAACCCTAAACCCTAATCCGCAAGGCGCAAACCATCAACCATCTGCTCTTCTAACCCTAAACCGTCAACCATCTATGCTCTTCTGCAAACCATCTATGTCCTTCTGCAGGGCCTCCAGGCAGGGGCGCGCCTCCAGGCATGGGAGGCGCACCAGGGCACATGATGGACATGGGCATGCCGCGACCTTACGACGACGGCCCGCCGTCGCAGGCAGCGTTCCAAGGGGGGCCAGGGGGCGGTGGCTACGGGCCCGGACCCAACATGGGAGGTCCTCCGGGCATGGGGCCCCCGCCGGGCTTGGGCCCGCCGCCCGGCTTAGGTGGAATGGGCGGCATGGGGGGGCCTGGCGCGCAGGGCGGTAACTTGGGTCCACCCGGTATGGGCGCCGCGCCCCCGCCCCAAACCCAAAACATTCTTGCCAACCTGACGCCGCAGCAACGCGAGCAGTTTGAGCAGCTCATCAATTCCACGCCCGAGCAGGTCCCGCCCCAAAAGTCAACGCTGTGTGCTCTCTCGCACATTGGCTTCTCAACCCTCCCCATACCTGGCCTGCCACGCACGCACGCCGGCCGTGGCACGCGCCTGTGCTCCCTGATTGCAATGTGAAGGGTGGAATGTCAAGGGCAAGTAGCTGACTTGTTGGGGATGAGGACTGGCAGCTCAACCACATGCCGCCGCATGTCAAGAGTCAAGTCCTTGCTCTCCAGGCGCAGGTGCGAGGTGGACGCTGACGCCCAGCGGCTGTCATTCCCCAGGGGCCGTCAGCCCGTGCACCTGCTCTCAGATGCCCCTCCTTTCGAGGCACGCGCCTGCCTCTCCTTGCGAGGCTCGCCCCCTCCGCCGCCGCCTCAGACAGGAGATGGTATCATCCGACACCAGAGATGGCGGCGGCAGAGAGAGAGGCGTGGCAGATAGGCGAGGCAGATGCGATAGGCGAGGCAGATGCGCCAGGCAAGCTGACGCGAAAAGCCCACGTGCTGTTCGCGTGGCGAGCTGTGGCGAGGACACGAGGATATGACTCCTGTTGTTCATGTGCCTTTGCTTCATGTGCCTTGGCAACATGGCATTCCGGCCATCATGTCGAGAGCGCCGGCCGGGCGTTTATGTTGAGGGAATGCGTCTATTACTAGCGCATGCTTGAATAAAGGCTGCTTTCCAGCACATGCGCGGGCTTGGCGCTGAGGGTGTTGGCGTGTTGCCGCTGAGGGGTCTTGTGTTGGCGTGTTGCCGCTGAGGGGCCTTGGCACCAGATGGGCGCTCTAACACTACGAACAACACTCACGCGTGTGACGCGGACGGTGGCGTGCTGCAGTTTGCTTGCGTGTGAGCACGAATGGCGACCGAACTTTTTTCAGCGTGGCATTAGCACTAATGAAAAAGATTTGACTACTGTGGCAGCGCCCCGCCTAGTCACAGCCAACCACTGTCACACGCACCCGACGTCGCAGCCAACCTCTGTCACAGTGATCTGCAGTCACCACCACCCGGGAGTTTATTAACAGCATGACGTGGTGTGACATGTCACGCATGTGCTTGTCGCGTTTTCCGAGTGACATGCCGCGTCGTGACATGTCACGCTGTTGACGTGACGTGCCGCGCCAAAAAACGTGACATGGCCGGCATCACCTGCCACACAACAGGCTTGCCGTGGGTCTCCTCCGCCATCGCCACACGCCACCACCACTCGTAAAGCTGGGGAAATTGCCAGTGCCCCCTGTTTGGATCTTGCACTGCGATTTGGCCGTATGCCGTTTTATAATCATCAGTCCTAAGCTAACGCGGGGGGCTGTAGTGAAAAACTTGGCTGTAGTCTTGAACACTTCTCTCCGCCCGGTTAGCAGAGGGCAGTAGGAGTCCACAAAGACGAGTGCCGCCTCCAGAGGTCTGATAGTCTGACAAAGCCACCGCCTCTAGGCTCTAGGACCAGCGCGCGCACGTCAGAGCTTGACGCCCACGACACACCAGTTTTCCTGGTCAAAGTACGCCTGCTCCAGCCTGCAGCCGCCTGCCAGCTCTGCCACGACCAAGCAACAAGTGAGCGCATGCTGCCGCCCTCATCCTGGCCGCTGCCCGACTCTGGGGGCGTTGGCCCAGGCGTGCAATGCTGACGATGCGCTGGCACACAGAGGAATAGGCAGGCCGTGCGCGCGGCAAGCACCACACTGCATGCAGAAACTGCATGCAGACGATGACGGCTGCAGGGGCAGCGCACGAGCACGCGCCGAGCAGCGCACGCGATGCTGCCTCGAGCTGCACGCGTGCCTGCCAGGCTGGCGCACCTAGCAGCCTGTCGGATTCGCCTTGGACAAACATGTGATAAAACCGCTTGTACACCACGCTGCCGCATGCAGGGGAGAGTGCGATGGGGGCAGAGGAGGCACGAGAGACAGCGCACAAGATGAGTGCACAAGACGCGCGGCGGCCGCAAGCACGGGGACTGGGTGGCAAGCACGCTGCCTCCTGCTCCCCTGCCCGGTGCTGCACCGTGCCGCCTTGGGAGCGGGGCGGGAGCACACAAGGTTGGAGCAACTGGCAGGTCAGTGCCACCAGCGCGTGCCAGGTTGGAGCAAGCGACGGGCTGGTGCCAGGTTGGAGCAAGCGCCTGCGCAGCGCCTGCGCGCCCAGGCACCATGGCCAAGCAAGGCACAGCGACCAAGCAAGCAGCACGCCCGGCGCGCTGCAGTGCTCTAGCCGCACGTGCAACCTGTTCTTCTCCTCTACGTCTTCTCCGTGTCCGCAAGCTTCCTTCTTGAAGGTCTTCTGGAGGTGCCACGGGATGAGGTTGTCTTGCTGCGTGAAACCTGGCATAGCACCGCGCGCAAAGCACCGCCGTCGCACCCAGGCAGGCCACGCCACGCGTGTCACCAAGGCAGCGCAGGACAAGGCGCAGGGCAGGGGCGCCAGGATGCCGTCCCGCGCAGCCTCTCAAGCGCACGCCCCTCAGGCGCACGCCCAAGTGCTGGTGGGGCCGAGGGCGAGGGCGCGGCAACCGAGGTTCCATGCCGCCGTGCGCTCCCCGGCAAGCCCAGGTGTTGACTGCGGCCGGGGTTGATCTTGTGGCAGCCGCGAGCGCGCGCGGCAGCTGGTGCGTGCGTGCGTGCGTGTGCGTGCGTGTGCGTGCGTGTGCGTGCGTGCGTGCGTGTATTGTTTTGGTGGAACCACGGGCGCGTCTGTGTGTTTGGGCAACCACCAAGCGAGCGCATTCGTGGGGCCCCCACCAAATGGTATGGCGCCCGGGCCAATTTCCCCCCGCCTGGGCATTGGTGCACCTTTGGCGTTGATACACCTCAGAAATGCTTGGGCGTTGATCCACCTCAGGAATGCTGCAACGGGGTAGCATTGCTCCCGAGAGCGGAGCATTACCCTCGCCTACCACATCGGGAGCGGAGCATTGCCCTCGCCTACCACATGGCCTACTGACCCTGAAACCCACCCCCTCGACGTTTCCTGGCGTGCCACGGGCCCCGCGTGGCAGTCACGCGGTGCGCGTGCGCGCCAGAAGCTACATGTGCTCAAAACATACAGGGACATGCGCACGCGTGTGCATGTGCATATGAAAGAGCATGTGTGCGGTGGAAACCTTTGCGGCGGCCAGTCTGCTCGTAGGCCCAGTTGTACAGGAGCATGCGCCCGCCCGGCCTTAAGATGCGCAGAATCTCCTGCGCCCAGCCGCCACCACGCAAACAAGCCAAGCACAGTCTCAAAAAGGCGTCTGCCTCGGGATTGGCGTGAGCCTGGCAGGGCTGCAGTGGCAGGACGGGAGAGCACATACGTTGCGCACACCATTCTGCTGGCCTTGATGCTCGCTTTGCACCCTCGCTTTCATTCACGGGCGGGGACTTGCAGTAGGAGGGGCAAGGAGGGGGGAAGGGGTGGAAGGAGGAGGGCGCATGCGGGCGGCGCAAGACCTGGACGGCTGCTACTCGCCGCGCCTCGCTTGACAGGTGGTGGATGACCGCAATGGAGATGGCTGTGGTGGCAAGGCAGTCAGATGGCGGCGGCAGCAACATCAGAGGGCTGTGCAAGCAAGGCGGTCAGATGCCAGACGCTCGTGGTAGCAAGCCGGTCACATGCCTGTGCGTGCAAGCCGGTCGCAACCCGAGGTGCGCATGACTTGACGCCAGCACAGCTCAGCTCAGCGAAAGCACCGCGCCATGAGCGCGTCATGAGCGCTCCCCGCGGGAGCTCCTCTGCGCAACCTCAGTCTGCCCCGCTTCCCACGCCCCTAGACGTGCTCTTTCGCGTCCCTCAGAGCACGCGCAACCTTGCACACAAGACTGCACATGACACCGAGTGCGAGGCAGGGCGACTCGCTGCCAGACGCTGGCCGCAGCTGCGCCAACCAGCTGCGAAACACCAGCTGCGCCACACCAGCTGCGCCAACCGCGTCCACACGTGCCGCACACCACGCGCACACGGCAAGCGGAGCACGGGCGCACCGGCATCGAAGGACGCGGTGCGATACGGCAGTCGCAGGGTGTCGGCCACGCACACCTCGTGCCCGTTGCTGCGGCAGCACTGAGCCAGCTGGCGTGTTGGCAGTTGCGCACAGTCCCTGTGTCAGCTGCCGCCTCTGGCGCTTAACCATCTTTTGCCAGCTGCATGGGGCAGGTTGCTGTCAAGGGCCCGGCATGTGCATGCCGTCTAGGCAGGCATGTGTACGCCGTCGAGGCAGGCCGGGGGGCATCCGGCCTGCGCCCCGCGTGCTGTCCCTGCGCCGCATCCCTCTTGAAGATTCGCACCACCGCACGGGCACACGGACACAGACACGCACCCCAATGCTGCGGTCGGACCCGGCAAACACCAAATTCCCCGGCCTGACGCCCATGTATTTGCCTGCAGGTGCGTCTATCAGGTGCCGCCTGCGTCTATCGCCGTCGACGCGGTCGGGCGTGCGGCACGACATGCAAGATCGCGCGAGGCAAGCGCACGTCTTGACCAGGGGCCCTGTCCTGCAACCCCACCTAGCTACAGGCACACGCAGCGTGCAGACGAAATGCGCCGTGCTCATCGCGCGGTCCTGCAGCCATGAATTTACCGTTGCCGCAGCCGACATCTGCAACCCACGCGCCGTCGTCCAGAGAGTCCAGAAACTCCACCACTCGTGGCCACGGCTTGTACCTGCGGTCGCGAAACACCGGACACGGCGGACGGGTCATGTACGCCCACCCAATGCACAAAAGCGCCCACGATCGATCCATGCGCGCGAGCGCACAGGTCATGGCGCATCTGGCCCGCAGACACATTTCGGCGAGGTGACGCCACGGGCGGTACCGCGTGTGGCTGAAGTGGGAGGAGATGGTGTTGTACACGCCATGCACGTGCTCCTCCTCAAACAGCTCCGCATCCTCCTCCCGCAAAGCCCTGCAGACAGCCCGCGATCCACGCGCTTTCAGCGGGGCCGCGCATGCAACCTCTGGCTCGCACAATCCCGCGCGCATGCAGCGCGGCGCCCCGCAGCTCACGGGCGACGGCGCGCGAGGGACCCACCCGACAGGCTGCCCGCTCGGCGCGATCAGACCGCTGGCGCCGCCGGACATTGCGGGGGCGGCGATGGCGGCACCAGGCGCGCCGCGGAGCCCCAGGAGCACGCAGCACAGCGGGCCCAGCAGCGCCCGCTTCCTCGCAATCTTGCTGTGCCTCCCGCGGCCGGTCCTCCCTTCCTCCCTTCCCTCTTTGCGATCGCACGAACTGCATCCGCTGCGATGTCCAATAATGGCGCTGCAGGCCGCGCGGCAAGCAGGATCGAGGCGGAGGACGCGGAGGCCGTGCACAATGCGCTCCGCCGACTGGGTATGATTGGGTCGCGCGTGCGTGCACGCGCGCACGGACGCACGGACGCACGTAGGGGCGCTGCGGCTCAGTATGTGTGCGCTCTGTGCACAGGCATGGAGCAGACGGCGCGAGGGCGGCGCGTCAAGAGCTTTGTTGACGAGCTCCGTGCGGTACTGCTGCCCGCCACCGTGCCGCTTGCGCACGCTTGACACGCGAACGACGTGCGACGCCCGTGCTAAGTGCCCGCGCCTCTGCCAGGACGAGCACGGCGGGGGCCCGACCTGCGAACGCCAGCCACGCATACCCCAGGCGCAAGCGGCCGCAGGCAAGGCGGCGGGGGACCGGGCGGGCGAGGGAGGTCCAGCAGCAGGCGCTGCGTTAGCGCATGGCGCCGCGTCAAGCCCGGCAACGCCATGTCCCGAGCGGAGGACGGCGGCGCTGAGTGCTGGCGATTTGCATGCCCTGGACAGGGCCATGACGCGGCTTGGAATGCACGACAAGGCTGAGGGTGCGTCTCAGGCCTGCTGGCTTGCTCTTCTGTGTGTGTGTGGCCCCGGCGTCTTGCCCTTTCGGGGAGGGTGGGCGTGCGGCGAGCAATGACGTGCAGCAAAACACGCAGGGCGGCGGATAGCTGAGTGGATGCGCCGGCAGCAGCTGGCAGCCGTGTCCCCAACTTCTGCGCTTCCCCCCTCGCCGCCTCCTGCCCCACCGATGCTCCTGTATCCTGGCGAGACTCGGGCCGGCGCAGATACGACAGAGCGTGCTGCTGACGTGGGCTTGAGGAAGGCACAGGCACAGGCGGCGGAGAGTGCTCAGGCACAGGAGAGTCCTCAGGGTGACGCGCCCAGCCTCGACGCCAGCCCGATCGCCGTGTCTCCTGCCCACTCGCCCTTCATTGCTACTCCCCCCGCCGCCCCTCGGTGTGTGCATGTTGTCGTTCTTGGTGGTGGTGGTGGGGTAGGTGTTGGTGGTGCGGGCGGGGGGGTCCATGGCGCCCGGGGCGCCCCCCGGCAGGCCCTGGTGTTGGCCGCCGCAGGAATGATAGAGTGTAGCATTTCCTCCCCGCGGGCGCACATGGGCCTGCCGGGGGGCGCCCCCCGGCGGCATGGTGCCGCGGGCGGGTTGCTGGCAGGAAGCGAGTAGCAGTAGCGAGGAGGAGCGTATTGCGACGGTGGGGACATGAGGCTGTCGCAGGACCGCATGCACATGTCAAGAGTGCCGCATGCACATGTCAAGAGTGCCGACACCATGTGACGCGGAGAGGGAGGGAGGCAGGCCCTGGCTACCGCGCGCGTTACCGTGCGCGCTCCCCGGAGTGTATGGACGCGGGCAGCTTCTGGACACGCTGCTGCACGGCGCCACTGGCCCAGGCCTAGATCGCGTGCCCGTTGTCGGTGAGCGCCCCAGCCAGCCAGCAGCAGCTCTGCCGCCCTCACAGGGCACGCTTGCCGCGCGCTCTTGAGCAAAAGTCTGAAACGATGCCATCGTCGAAACCAGCTGGGTGCGCGGCTCCTTGCTCAATGTCAATGTCCTTGCTGAATGTGTTCTTGCTCAATGTCATGCGTGTGGTGTTGCCAAAGTTGTGCGGGGAGCCACGGGCTCCGGCAAGACGGCCTTTGCCGCGCACTTGGTTCGACGCCTGGTACTCAGCGATGCCGTGCTAGTTTGTGCCTCCGCTACGTGCTCCTGCTCTGCCGTGTTGCCCCCCGCGCGCTCTTCTTGTGTAGTAGTAGTAGTAGTAGCAGCAGCAGCAGCAGCAGCAGCAGCAGCAGCAGCAGCAGCAGCAGTAGTAGTAGTTGTTGTTGCGCTGCTTGTGCTGGGCTTCCTTGACACAGTGGCGGCAAACTGGTCTGAGCACCCGTTGCGGCGCACGTGGAGCGAGAGCGCTAGCAGAGAGGACGAGCAGGACTTGCATGTCAGAGGCCGAGCCTGATTGAGATGTGTGGCACGGCAGGTTGAGCGCGAGGCTGGGTTGCGGCCAGAGGCGCGGCAGGCTCCTGTGCCGGACTGGTCCCGCGCATTGCAGGTGGCCAGCCTCTTTTGGCACGCGCACTCGGCAGGCGGCACCGAGACCTCGCCTACCTCTCAGATCTCGCAGATCATTGGCGCCCCACCCCTGCCGGCCGCGTCCTGGTGCCCCCCCATCCTCGCGCGTCCCGTGCCCAGCGTGTGCGTCTGCAACACGCATGCGCGCATGCACAAGCAGCAAGCGCCGCGTCGGGCGTGGTGTATGTGTCCCCGGGGTGCTTTGCCCATCCGGTGCCCCGAGCTTTCTGGCTAGGTCAGTAGGCGATAGTGTAGGCGAGGGGCGGCCTGTGCGGCACCACACCTGACCTCAAGGCGTCTGTCTACGCGTGTATCCATGCCAACATACGGCGCGGGCCTTCAGCATACCCAGTATGCTCAAGGAGCTGCAGGCGGTGCTGGGGGCTGTGCGCAGGCAATGCGGCGGGCAGGCTAGTCCTCCTGCCGCTGTGCCGCCGCACGCTGCCAAAGGACAGCAGCTCGACGCCAGACGCCTAGGTACAGGACCCCACGGCTGCCCTCGCCTACACTATCGCCTACTGACCCTGTGCCCCGCGGCCTACTGACCCTGTGGGCCAGAGCTGGCCCCGGGGCACAGGGCATCCGGCAGCGCGGAGGCTGTGCTTGCTGCAGCACGGGCGCTGGATCGTGCGCACGATCCTTGCTTGCGGCCGCCAGGCCTTGCTCAAGCTTTGCGCCTGGCAGGAGCGGAGCTGGAGCAAGAGGTGGAGCGCATTTTGACGCGCGGCTGCCTCCTCCTCGTCTTGGACGGCCTCTCGCCTCGCGCCGCCTCTCTTGTTGCCCACGCCGTCCTCTGCGCACGTTCTCTGCCCTGCCCTATTGCCTGCCTTGATGCCTCAAGGCTCTCGCTCGCCTTGCATGCAGCCCTTGCATGCAGCCCTTTGCACACGCACGTGCACGTCACTGCCGCAAGCACCGAGGTCGCCATGCCGTGCCATATGAGCGTTGATGCCAGAAATGCC
>Ga0115006_10002805_pt1 | contig 11633 bp, 11 predicted proteins | sample ArcOceMetagenome_3_FD_88943 | JGI IMG/M metagenome (GOLD analysis project Ga0115006, IMG submission 88943) | Marine eukaryotic phytoplankton communities from Arctic Ocean - Arctic Ocean- Svalbard ARC20M Metagenome | ecosystem: Environmental > Aquatic > Marine > Oceanic | place: Arctic Ocean...
CAACCAGTCGTGTTGTCACTACTAATCATAGTGATATAGACTGTCAGCCTAAATTTACACTCATAACGCCCTGAAAACCTTTATAATCACCTTCATCTTCGGCGGCAAATCTCCGAGTGGGGTCATTTTTCGTCCCACAGTCGACTGCCGCTAGATCAGCTACCCAAGGTCTGTGATGTCGACTAGGGGCGGATGGGATGGCGAGGGCGAGGATGATATAGGTTTAGGAGGTGGTGGTATGAGTGACACGGAGTTCGACTTCCTCTCATGTGGACCACGTACGCCAGTGGAGGATCAGAAGAAGAAGAAGTCTCAGTATGGCAAACATGCCCATTCCTATTCCCAACAACTCAAGAGCCTCTTCGAAGAGCAGCAACAAACTGGTAGGTTTAAAGAGAAAAGACGCCGCAAATCTGCGAGTTCTATGGTCGATGCGACCTCCTCCCGCGGCGTCCACCCCGACGATCGCTATAAAAATTCCTTTGACGGTATAAGGACTAGTGGCGGTAGCATCAAGCCCAACCACAAGGCAAGGAGGGGGAAGAAGGATAAGGATCAGTCATATGAAAGCCTTAACTACAGCCCCCAGACCACGAGCCGTATGGAGATCAGAGAAGAGGTTGAGGGCCTGAGCGACGCAGAAGATCCCAAGCGTCGCAGTACCAAACCAAAGAAGAAGAAGAAGAGGTGAGACCGGACAGTGAGGGCTAGGTGGAGGGCTTGGCGGAGAGCTGGAGCGAAGCGACAGCAGTAAACCACGTATCTCTCTCTCAAGATAAAAACTTTTAGCTCGTCGTTTTGCTCCTCACTGCCTATTGCTCCTCACCGCCATTCACATCGTATATACCCATATAACTAACCACCCTTCCTGCGCTCGCTTCGCTCGCGCCCTTCTGCTCTTCGCTTCGCTCATCGCAGGTCTCCGGACGCGTTGGATATACGGAAGGTGAACGGGAACAGGAATGGATATAAGAGGGCATCGACCGCCAATGATGCACTCAACTACGCGGACAGCCAAAGTCCGCCCCAAAAAAGGAAGAAGAGCGGACAGCGCATGGATCGGGAGGGGAGGCCAATGGCCGATTTAGATAATGGGTGGATCCCCAAGTCAAAGGATCTGCCCCCCTTTCAAATCAAGAAGAGTGGACAAAGGGTTAGAAATGGCCAAACCCAGGGCCCAAAGAAGAGGGAATATAACAGCGATTCTATCCTTGCTAAGCTTTTGGGGGGTAACGGCTCCCCCAGCCCGACGAGGCAGCAACCGAAGAGGAACAAAAGCAAGAACAGGAAGAAGTGGGGGAACGACACCAGCGCTGAACAGCCGATTTGTCTTTTGTCAAGCAGTGACGAGGAGGCGGAATTTGACGACTTCGATGAAGACACCCAGCAGGTGAGATTGGACGAGGAGGGCGGCTGGTGCGAGCTCGGTGTAGCACATGCTGCCAAACACCGTAACTAACAACCCTCGCTGCACTCGCTTTGCTCGCACGCCGCATCACAGGCCAAGAGACTATCTCTACAAAAACCATCTTACAGCAACATCCCCTCTCCAGGAAACCCGACAACGTACTCAATCGATGTCGTGAAGATTGCGGTCGGAGAGAAATTCGTTTCCAGAAAGGAAAATAGGCTGTCCTTCAGGTTGGGTCCAAGACCGAAGATGATTCTATCATTCACCAAACCCCACAAGAAGGGTAAGAAAGGCAAGTTCAAGGAAGGGGAGAAAACTTATGTGGAACTTAGATTGAGCTTGGAGGACGGAGAGTGCCCCATTGAAGGTTTCAACTTCTTCCTCAACGAGGCTGAAGATAGCGACGAAGTCCCACAGTTCCTCGCCTTTAGGATTGCTCCGAGCGAAATGAACGGCCTCTCGCAATTCCCAAACTACGTCCTTCCTAAAGGAGCTTACGAGGGTCTGGATGGCTCCAATCAAATCAAGAAGGGTCTGATTGTGGTTGAGATCCGAACTCCCCTCCAGGCCAAAACCGACTTGAGCGAGGTCGTCAGTAAGGTCCAAACACTGCAAGCGTTTACGGGCACCAGAATGGAAGAAGAGTTACCACGCGAAATTGCCAAGGAGTACGCTCAAACGATCATGGCCGACAATGCAAGGGAAGAGCAAGAGATGGAGGAGAAAAAAATGAGAGTGAGGACTAGGGGGAGCTCGAAGAGGGGCGGGACAAAGGCCGACGACGAGCTGCTGCTAGTGTGGCCCTTCGAGATCGAGGAGGAGAACAGGGAGGAGATAGCAAAGGATGCGGGCCCTCAAGTCCAATGGGCAGGAAGGGTCGAAGAGGAGGAGAGTGAGGACAACGAACAGGAGAGTCTGGTGGAGGATAGCGATGGGGACGACAGCGGCGAGGCGAGGAATGTCACAGACACTAGCGCGAACAATGCGAACAATAATACGAACACAAGCGTGGACAGTACCGACAGTGTGGGGGTAGACTTCACCTTAGGGGGCCATGCTGGCAAAAGTATCCAAGAAGAGGAGCCGGCAGGGACGACCAAGGCTCAAGCTCCAAGCCCCCCCCCGGAGGTTGGGAGCGGGAAACGGTCTTCGAAGGATAAGGTCACCATAACGTCAGGAGATATCGAGAGACTCACGCCTGGGGAGTTCTTGAACGACAACCTCATCGACTTTTGGACGAAGTGGATCACGAGGGAAGGCAAGCACCTGGGAAAGTACAAGTTCTTCACGAGCCACTTTTACTCAACCCTTCGTGACGAGGGCGTTGAGGGTGTCAAGAGGTGGACGAAGAATCCCGAGCAACTTTTGAGAAACGATTTCATCTTCTGCCCGATCAACGAATCCCTCCACTGGAGCCTGGCAATCATTTGCAATCCGGGCTTTTTGCTTGACCAGAACGGCAAGCTTAATGCTCCCGAAGTCAAAGACTTTGAAGGCTTAATTGGAAATTACACCAACGCCGAAGACGATGATCTACGAGAAACATTGAAACAGGACATAATGGAAGAAAAGGCAACAACTATCATTGTCCTGGATTCCCTCAAGGCCCACAACAAGAACAGAATCGGAAACAACCTTAGAAATTGGCTCAAGGCCGTCGTCCAAACTGCGGACCCAAAAGCCAAAGAGTCTAAGCTCGACTATGTCTTCAAGAGGAAGAGCGAACTCTTCAAACCACAAACACCCAAGGTTCCCTACCAGCTGAACTCTTGGGACTGCGGTGTCTTTGTCTGCCAGTACGCCAACGCCTTCGTCAAAGCAATCTCGTCCGGGAGCCTTGGGTTAGGGTTTGGCGTTTTTAGAACACAGCGTTGCCTGTTGGATTTGGACGAGTTTGATTTCGATCAGCGCGACATTGATCCCCTCCGAAATGAAATAAAGGACCTCATACAGGGACTTAGTGTCAAGTACGCAGAGTTCAGCAAAGAAAGGGCCATAAGGGAGAGGAAGGAGAAAAGCGAGAGGAACAAGAGGAGAAAGGAAGAAGAGGAGAAGGAGAAGATGAGGGAAGAGGAAGAGGATGAAGTTGACTTGGTATAGGGAGTCGGAGGCTGAAATGGAGGATTGGCAGGGAAGGATTGTTACGAGTTGGGAGAAGGTTAAGGAATTGTATGAAATAGCGAATATGTTATGTAAACCGAGTTTATTTTGGAGCGCAATTCTCATCTGTTTCCTAATTACTACTTGCTGCTCCTTGTTTCGACAAATTCTCCCCCCCATTATCTCCCATCATTAGATCGTGTCAAAACCGAAGAAGTTGAGGGCTGTGTCCATGATGACGAGCTGGAGAGTGGCCTGAGGCGCAAACCTTCCCCAGATGGGAAAGAAACCTCTGTAGAGTGCAAATGGTCCATCCTTCTTGACGGTCTTGACGAAGCAGTCGGCGAAACCGTTGTACACTTTGGCGTCAGTAGGCTGATTCATGAGGAGGGTGCGCATGTTGTCAAAGGGCGAGACCGTGCAAGTCATGAAGAAACCCGCACCAATGGCGGACATGAACTGCGATGAGCGGTGTGAGGAGCGAAGAGTAGGGGGGGTTAGCGTATTGTATAGAGCAGCACCAGGAGTGTCTAACCTCACCTGGCACCGAGGGTCCCGGCGATCCCAGCCTGTCTGCTCGTTGACTTTCCCCTTGATGAGATCGTAGCACGCCATCTTGGTACCGTTCAGGACGCATGCCCTCAAGATGTTCGCCTCGATTCCCCTAAAGAAGCCACCTATTCCCTGGTCTGCGTACATTTTGGACATCAAGGTGCCGAGGCCAGGCCCGCCTTCAGCCTTGGAGTTAGCCATCATCATCGTCTTCATGACATCGAAGGGGTTGCCTACTACAGAACCAATACTTCCAGAGAGGGATCCAGCGGCGAACTTGAGATAAAAGGGAGCGTTCTTGTCCTTAGCACCAATGGCATCACGGATCGGCCCATAACCTACGAGGAGCGAAGCGACGAATGGAAGATTGTTAGTTATGGTGGTGGGCGGTATGCTGCTGTCGCTTCGCTCCAGCCTTCGCTCCTCGCTCCCCCTCACCTCCCAATTTGATCGTGGTATAGCTAGACTCCCTCAACCAAGCAGCCTGGATACCCTTCCACAGCGCCCCAACTCCCTCCGACTTCATCATGGCCCCAAAATCGAAGTGCCCAACCTGCATCCTGCAAAGGAGGGACGAGGAGCGAACGGCGGTGAGGAGTGAAGCGACGAGCTAAAGGTTTTTATCTTGGAAGAAAGATATAAAGTGTACTACAGTCGCTTCGCTCCAGCCCTTCGCCCAGCCATCCCCCCAGCTGTCACTCGCTCACTGGCTCATCCTTCAACCTCACCTCGTCTTCACAGTCTCAATAGGATGAGTGAAGTTAACAGCTACCAAAGCGGTCGAACAAGCGAAACCCATACTCTGCAGAGCCGACGGAGAACCTTTCTTTGAAGCCGTGCACATGACACTTTGGTGGGAAGTAAGATTTGTAGAAGTTGGTGTCGAGGATGATTTTGAGGAAATCTGATATAGGGGATGGGACGCGGTCAGGAGACCTGAGATGGTATAAGGGCTATTAGTAGTACATCTCATACTAACGGGACAAAGGAAAACAGTACAGGAGAAAAATTATAAATTTGGTTCAAAAGCAAGTTATAGCAGACATTAAGAAGCGCGCCAAGGTCGCACCGAACAACAGTGACTCGGTGCTTAAGACTCTTGTGCCACAGATTGTATAGATACGCTCTCAGAGGGAGAAAATAATCAAGGCTAGGGCACATGTTGGAGGAATGGGGATGAAAGGTGAGGGCTGGGGGGCTGGGTGGAGTGCTGGGCGGAGTGCTGGGTGGAGTGTTGGGCGGAGGGCTAGAGCGAAGCGACAGCAGCATACCGCCCTCCACTATAACTAACACTCCTCCGTTCGTCGCTTCGCTCCTCACCTTCGCCCCTCAATTTCGCTCCTCACCGCCACCAGCATCTGCAATGAAGACCCAGATCGCAATTTATCAGGCTATTGGTAGCGTCGCCGGGACCATGAAGGTCGCCAACGAGGCGATGAACATATCGAAGATGAGCGCCTCAATGCAGTTAGGGTTAGGAGTTCGCTAGGCAGGCTGAGAAGACGGAGGTTTCTGAAGAGTTAATGAACGACGCTCTCGCAGGTGCTTTCGACGTAGATGGGGTGGAGGAGGAAGCGGACGAGATTACGGTTCAGGTGCTCGCGGAGCTGGGCCTTCAGCTCGACGGCAGATGGCCCAAGCGCCGACCTCACAACTTCCAGTTGGAAACAAGGACAAGGTGGACGATGAGGAGTCAGCTGCGGCTAATATTTGGGAGAGCGAGCTGCCGGACTTACAAGCGAGGCCGAATGCTTTATAAAATATAAACCGCCCATCCCGTGTGCAATATACAAACAGTGGCATTCATTTTATGATAGGCTCCTCCTTCCCATCTCGGTCATCTGGTGTTGACGACAAAGCACCCGTCCTTTCCTTTCCTTTCCTTTCTTCACCGTGGGCACGTTCACCGTATTGAATTTCACCTTGGAATCCACGAACGCTGTGTCTACCTTAACGGGCATGCTAGCAGCTAGTCCCTCCTTCCAGGCCTTGGGGACCTTTGCAGTATCTGCGCGCGACGAGCGAAGCACGGGTCAATTTATCGTATAGAGCAACATGACTTGGTAAATGACCTCAATCTCATCGCTTCGCTCATCGCATTAGGCAGCTCGTTAGGCTCCATTCTCACCTGCCTTGCGCATTGCAACGGTGTAAGTAGAGCCCTTTCCGCAGTCAAAGCTCCGCTTCACCTTGAGGTTTTGGCGGGCGTCCTCCTTTATGAGCTTTTGATTGATCTGGACCTTGCAAAACAGGGCCCAAACCAACTTTTCAAAAAATGAAGAACGCGGTGTTCATGAATTAATGACCGGAGACAAGCGAGATATATATACGCAACTACCATATATACTAGTGATATTGCGTATCGTTGCTGTCTTCAAATAATAATAAACTTCTACTTCATTTCCCCCCACTAATTTTCGTGCCGTTGACATTACTATTCACGTTACGGTGAGATATTGACGTTGAATATCACTTGGAGAAATAAATTTAATAATTCTAGACAAAAAAGATTGCCAAAAAGCTCTGTCCAAAATTCTGGAGTTCCCAAACTGCCACCTTTCACTTTTGGTAAGTTTTTATCTCCTCCCAACGCAATATCTCATCATTAATAATTATTTCTAATATCAATTTATAGTCTACTTAAACTATATATCACTTTATTGAATTCAATTACGAATCATAAATGGTTAAAATCTTACCCTCAATGCTCCCGACATCACCAGCCTTTGCTCACAAATTTCTCCCCTTTCTCCTCCCTTTCTCCTCTCTCTCTCCTCAAGTATCACTCTAATCACTCGCCCCCTTGACCGGGTCACCAAGTCATTAAGAGGAAGGTACTCAGGAAGGTTTTTGGAGGAAGAATTCATCGGAAAGGTTCTTTATCATTCAAGGCTTAAACACCCTCTAAATTCCATGTTATATGAGACATTGCACGATCAGCAGCTAATGCAACACGAAATCGAAATCGAAATCGAAGTCGGCATCGAAGTCGGCATGGAAATCGAAGTTGGCATCGAGGGATACAGAGCGCTTGAGCAAGTGAAGGAAAGGAAGGCCAAATATCAATCCAGAGAAAGCTATGACGAGGCTACCGACTGGTTCAGCCTTGGAACCACATGCTACGCCCTCCTCTTCGGCAAAAACCCCTTTCTTTCCAAGACCGAGATCGCCAAGTTGGTGGAGTCGGGGGAGTACAGCGACCTGACATCCGCCGACGACATGGACACGACGGCAATCCCCAAGGCTTCGATTGACAACGCTGAAATCAAGGCCCTGATGCTGGCGGTTAAGTACCCAAAGGACCTCGAAAGCGTTCCGAAGAATTTCCTCGAAAGGCTCATGAATCGAGACGCTACAAAGCGTCTTAATTACCAGGGCATAAATCAACTCGAATTCTTCAAGGAGCTCCCCTTTGACCCAACTTTAATGGCATCTAGGGAGCCTAATAAAAAAATCATGGCTTACATAAACTCGAACTTCCCCGACCTGACTCTGGGTGAGCCGGCCCAAACGACGCCTCAACTTGCCAGTCCAGACGCAAGGCGAAAATGCATCAACCTTGAACACAAACTTTACGGCATCATCGGTTGAAATACCGAAGGTTCCTTGAAGTTTGACCAGCTTTTTGTGTCCCACGAGAACATTTGGGACGTAGTGGAGCAATTCTGCCAGGAGGTTTACGAGGTCAGGGGCAGTGAGGTAGCGGATAGAATGGAAGATAGACGGGTCAAATGCGAACCAAACGAAAACGACAACGAACTTTTCAAGAGGTGGGGGTACATTTCAACCACGGCAACAAGGGAAGAGACAAAAGCAGCAGCGGACGCAGGTTTCTTGAAATTATCAGGGGAACCATCGGGATCAGGTAACTAAAAACCTTTCCATTGCTGCCTATCATAGTTTTTTACATTATCTAAACATAACATGAAGCTCAGGCCTTCTCGAAGAGGACGACGTCATTGATCGCAACAACCTCCATTCCGGACCCCTCGCTTCCGTAGACGTACTCGTCCACCCTAATCAATATCTTGTCCACCTGCCCAAGCACCGCCTCGAATTGGGCCCTAGTGATGAGCTTCCCCTCCGGCTCTGAATACCAACCATGGTCCTCCCTAATGACTACGCTATAGAAATTCCATTTCCCCACCCCTCCGTTGTCATGAGGGGCACCAAAAAGCCTCTTGTGTGAAATAGCCGTTCCGTCGTTTGCAATAATCACAACCGAACCTCTACCATTCCTGTTGTTTCCATTGTAACTCGACGCCATCAACTTGTACTGCAACCTTCCGCCGTAAGCTTTCAATAGATCCCCTTTGTAACTTGCATCGTCCGCGTAGAAGTGCCATATGTTAGCGTAAATCTCACCGCAAGGGTAAAGGGGGGCCATGCTCTTGGGGGTTCCAACCACGAGGCTAGACCCCGTGGAGGAAGCGTAACCCCTGTTCCCACTGCTGTGGGGCGACATACCTTGCCCCGAAGAATCGGCGACCACCCTTCCGCTTGCTGTCGAGACGGCAAACTTCCAAAATATCGGGACAAACTCCATTGATACCTCGACGGGGATCCTCATCATTGACGTCCCATCTTCTTGAGTCCCAAATTTCTTCGAAACTAGAACATTCTGTACCTGACCGATGAAGCCGGTATTTTCCTTCAGTTCGCAGCTCGCCAAAACTCCATCAGAGTACTGGCAAGGACCCTCCTGTGCCATGCCCACCATGGTACTCCCTCCAGACCGAATCAATTCCCCGGACTTGTACGGCCCCCCCTCAAAGACATTCGCGCCATCGACGAAGCATAAGACCCTCCCATCCGTGCTCCTCCAAGAAACAGTGACAAAGTGCCAGTTGTCATCGGCCAAGTTCACCCCAAGCTTGATACCGCGCCTGTCACCACCTGTAATGCCGTCGTACCTATCGCCAGCGTCGACAACCCTGTCCTTAATCAACAAGCTCAGGTCCTTGTGGTTGCTGAGAAGGACCTCGTGGAAACCCTTTTCGTCCTCATTCTCTGGGCAATCCACCATGTAGCTGAACAGCGTTCCCTCGGGGGCACTCGCCATACTGCTTCCCCTGACCCACATGGCAATCGTCATCACGTCGGTGAACGAGTCGTCAAAGGGCTGCATAGAAGCAACATAACCGTTGCCGTCCAGCTGCAAAACAGTTGACGGCTCTCCAGTGGACGGGTTGGCCAGGGCATTGTCACCATACTGGCAAGAGTAACCGCAAGGTTTCAAGGGAGCCGCGTAATCGCACTTATCGTTGTACTCAGAAGAACTGTACATAATGTCGTTCCCGGAGAGGCCATGAGAATCGACCCAAAAGGACTGAGCCTCGTCAAGGAACAAATCCTCCGCCTCGTTGCCCAGAACCTCCCAGTTGCTCAAATCCGAAGATGCGCCTTGACCGTAAGTCGACGCGACAAAGGAAGTCGCAGCCATCTGGGTGCCTCCCACTCCCCAGTCGTAAAGTCTGACAGTGGTATTCCTCAAGGTGCCAACAACTGCATTATAGCCAACACTGCCGTAGTAGGGGTTGGTTAAAGCGTCGTCAATCTGGAGGTACACGTCAAATGTCTCGTAGTGCGGTTCGATAACGTTGTCGTCGATAACAGGGATCTCGATGACAACCTCAGTTTCCCCATTCTTAATCGTAACGACATCATTGGTGTAGACGTAGTCCGATCCCGCCCTTGCCGTCCCCTGAACAGTAATATATCTAACCACCACATCGCCAAATGTCCCGTGGGTCCTAACGATGTTGAGTTTGGCACTTCCGCTGCCCTCAGTGGTGAAGTACTCCGTCTCACCAAAGTTGAAAATCCCAGACTGCTGGTAGGGAACAATCACAATAGCAGCAGAAGTGATAGTCCCAATGACAGGGGCCCCAATATCCAAGTATTCAACAGTTGGAGCCGCCTTGACGGCCGAGGTCACATTCCCAGAATTAAGCGCGGACGTCGGGTCATTCGCCTGCACAACCAACTCTTGCACCAGCTCAGTTACAAGCGGCTCAGCAGAATTCTGCGACACCGCAATCTCAAAGTTCACAATAATGGAACCAGAGATGATGCTAAGGATAGTAATACGCGAGGTATCGACCCCCAAAGCGCCACTAATGTCGGTGACAAAGTTAGTCTCGAATTGCGTCCTGGCAGGGGACCCCTCAGGTATGTCGTCCACGCTTCCTGCCAAAGAAAGGGCTACCTCCGCAGGAGCCTCAACAAACACCTCTTCCACCTCCTCCTCAGCAACAGCTGTATCAACCAGTGTCAGGCCCTTGTAAATCTTCCAACCTTCGTCCTTAAACTTGTAGCAGAGCACAATGGAAGTAAAACCGGAAGAAAATTGGTAGGTGGCCTTGGATGCAACTACAGTGGTCTCAGTCGAACCACCGGCTGGCTGGTAGGAGTAGCAGTCAGCATCAACATTGGCAGAAGGGTCAACAAAGAAGGCAACATCGGAATCTCCAATACCGCTTCCTGAAAAAGTGAACTCGACCTCGGCATTCAAGGTAGAAAGCAAGGTCATGTCAACTGACAAATGGATTATTTCCCTACTGTTCAGCGAAATTGTTGGAAACAAAGTGTAGTTGGTTGAGGCAGGCCCGAACCTGTAGCAAAGGAGAACGGGGGCTCTGTCATCAACACCCTCAGTCGTCTCGACCTCAAAAAAGCTAGCTCCCTCATTCATCTTTGTAGTGTCGTAAGAGCGGGTAACATTCGAGGGGGTGTAGATACTCGTCGCTCGGGCATCATTGTCAGGACCTTCGCCGTTGGCACCGGAGTCTTCGCAGTTATCGGCAGTGTTAGATACAAACTTTACGGCATCATCGGTTGAAATACCGAAGGTTCCTTGAAGTTTGACCAGCTTTTTGTGTCCCACGACAATGGAACTCACTGAGGATTTCATCACTACAGGATCAAGGACAGTAATTTGGTACTGATCGTAACGAGCAAATGGCTCCTCATCAAATTTGTAGCAGAGGACAACATTTTCCTCCGCGGAAGTGAAAGTGACCGACGAGGCTGATGACTCAACTTTACCATGAGAGCTTCCAGCAGCAAAGGCATAGGGGTCGCTGCAGTCTTCGCCGTACGACACAAACTTTATAATGTCGAGGTCAGTCACCCCATCCCCCATAAAGCTAAGAGGCTGAGCAGCATGAATGACGGCGTGGGTTTCGTCAAGGCCACCAAGAATTTTTAGTGCGTTCACCCTGACAGCAAATTGAGCGTAGAGTTTGAAGGGCTCGTTTCCATGTCTATAACATAGCAGGAACGAAGATCCATCCGGAGAGGGCGACGTGAAATCAAACGACATCATAAGGTCACCAGTGAGGGTGTCCTCAGTGACAATTGAGGCATTGAGCATCCCCCCTGAAATCGAATTCTGGCAACCAGCATCGTCTTCGATCCCCTCGACCCACTTGGCTCGATCTCCTAACGCAACCTGTCCGCCATAGATCTCGAAAGCTTTAGTATTGAAAGCAACGGCTGACGTATTGGTCCCGGCGGTAGCCTTCAGGTCTCCGAAGGTCTTGAGGGACACCTTGACGTGGGTGAAAAG
>Ga0115006_10002806_pt1 | contig 11632 bp, 10 predicted proteins | sample ArcOceMetagenome_3_FD_88943 | JGI IMG/M metagenome (GOLD analysis project Ga0115006, IMG submission 88943) | Marine eukaryotic phytoplankton communities from Arctic Ocean - Arctic Ocean- Svalbard ARC20M Metagenome | ecosystem: Environmental > Aquatic > Marine > Oceanic | place: Arctic Ocean...
ACAAAGAGAAGATTGTACTTATGAAAGGGGTTAAAAAACACCATGCGATCCAGGGAATTTTGGCTGCCGTGACCATAACTTGCGGCATGCTTCTCTTCTGCCTCATGGGATCGAGGGAATCTGGAGATAAGAGATTTACTACGAACATCCTTGCGTTCATTGGTGGCCTGTCTGTCCTCTTCGTCATAACCATTGAAATTAGAGTCCTCTTGAGCAAAAGGGGAGCCTGGGGAGGCAGGTCAAGGGTTCCAAGCGAACCCGTTGGATTCGTTAGCGAGATGAGCAATATCTGGCTATTCATGGCGGTTGTGATGACTACAGCCTACTGTGGGCTCTTTCTTGCATATGCCATAAACCCGCACGGTGGTTGGTGGGTAATTGCCAACTTTGTTCTCCCAATTGTAAAGCTCGTGTACATACTCTCTTTCTTCATGAAACCCCTAAGAAAGGACAGATTTTACATACGGTATGTTCTCCCAGGTCATTTCTTTAACGCGTTCATTGTTGACACCCTCCTCACAAGCGGGTCAGCTTGTCTGACGACTCTAGGTTTCCTCGACTTTGAGTACGCCACATGTCTTATAGAAGAGGAAGACGCCTCGTACTGTAATAATACTGCCAACGCGGCCCTCTGCCTCTCCATCTTCCTCGTTGTCGCCACATTGATGCAAATTGCGCAGAAAACAGTTCCCACTTCCATCAGGATGGCCAACGCCATGACAAAGGAGAAGGTGGCATCATTCGACTTAAATGGTAAGGAGACTGTTCAGGCTGCGTGCTTCTCTTTCACAGGAGTAAGCGCTCTGTTTCTACTCTCATCCCTTGGGATACCAGGTGAACCGAACCAATGGAACTTCTGGGTCGGAACTATTGGAGCTCTGGTGCTCCTTCTCGCAGCTGGAATAGAGATGAAGGAGATTACGCGAACAAAAGTTGAAGAAATTGACGCCACGGTAGAAAGACACTTAAACGCGCTGAACAAGTTGGGGGAGAGCAGACGCTTCTCTGGTGGCCAATTGAGCGAAGGGATGGCAATGGGCGGACTGCTATAACGATAATAATAACGATAATAATAACAATAATAATAACAATGATAACGTTAATAATAATAATAACAATAATAATAAAGATAATTGCATTTGTCTAACTACACCACGGCATACGTTCGCAACAAAACAATTCTTGTTACTTCCTTTTCTTCTCTTCTTCGGACCAAAACCTGGGGCTTCCGTTACCCTGTCCATCTTCCATCTGCGCTCCAGTTCCCCACCCTTCCCTCCCTCGTACTCCCGTCCTCCCCATCTTCCCCTCTCCGACCCCCCTCGACTATCTCCCTCCTTGTCAACCCAAAATATGGATGAGGATGATAACGACATTGCAGATGCTGCCTTCATCCCCTCTCAGAAGTATGGACTAATGACGAGTGCGAGGATTCACGCTGAACACAGGACCGCCGTCGAGGCAGGGATTCGACGAAAATCACAGCTTCCCCTGGTAGATACAAAGGGAAACCCTTTGACTCTGGTCGGAAAGGCTCACTGGGCTGAGGGCCCAGGTCTGTCGTACTTGGAAAAAATGCGCCTAAGAGCGTTGCCCTCATCGTACACAAGGGACAGTGTGAGTACAGTTGTCCGCCTTCTCTACCTGCCCCCACCCTGTCTGTGCTAACCCCCTCCCCCTCCCCACTCTCCCCTCCCCACCAGGCCATGAATTTGGTCCCGCAGCAGACAAAATTCGCGGACACGACCGACACTAGCCTTCGCGACGCGTCGAAAACAGGAAAAGTTTTGGACATGAAGTTTGACTCTAGCACTTTCTCACAGGACCCTCTTGGTGGGCTTAGGAAGGACCTTTACTACATCTCGCCTTATCTTACCTGCGAGGAGTGCAACGGCTTGGTCTACATCGACGCATCTGCGCTCCGAAGTAGAATCGCACTGAAAAAATTCGAAGAGGAGGAAGACGAAGATGGTGAGATTGTGAAAAACGAAAGGTGAGATTGGACAAGGAGCGAAGCGACGAGCTGACACCGTTAGTGTTGGGAACGAAAACTATACAAGCTCGTACCTTCGTTCAAGGCGCATCCCCTCTCCAACCACCGCAATAATTCTCATCCCTCGTCCTAACCCTTTTCGCGATTCGATTCGCTTCGCTCATCGCAGCATTGTGTTGCCTCCTGAGCCCTTGCCCCCCTGTCCAGGCTGCGGCCGAACAAACACATTCCGAATCGGCGCCAACGACCTGACTCTTCTACTAGCGGCCAACGTAGAGGAACTAGAACGTAGGAAGAGGGTGCAGAAGAGGATGGCGAAGAAGATTCAGGAGTGTTACAGGTACTACCTCAGGAGAAGGTACGGGCGTGCCCAGAGGCATGCGATCATAATTCGCCGGATGCTAGAAGCTCGCTGCTCGGCTGCCATCCAGGCGATGGTTCGCGCAAGGTTGGCAAGGAGGAGATTTGTCGTGGAGAAGGTGAGATTGGATGAGGAGCGAAAGAGGGCTGGAGCGAAGCGACAGCTACTGCAATGTCTAACATTTCCCTCCCTCGCTTCGATCGCACCCCCTTGCTCGTCGCTTCGCTCCTCACCCCTCTCCTCGCCCCTCTCCTCACCCCGCTCCTCGCAGGCCCTCTTGGTCATCCAGGATTCCCACAAGATGTTGTTGAACAGGGCCATTAACTGGGCGGGGTACCACAAGCGTGTGTACTGGTATAAGACAAAGACAGAGCTAGCGGTCCTTTACGAGGACTACTATATGCTCGTGGAGCGCACTGGATTCAACCCTCCCCTCTGCGTGGTGGAGGAGAATATTTGTGAGATCGCCCAGCGCATAAAAGACCGCGAGGCAGAACTTGCGTGCCGAGTGCAGGCCCGTTGGAGAGGAATCGTGGTGCGAAGGTACCTTTCCATCTACAGATTGGAGGTAACCAGGGCACGCGAGATCATGGCATGTTGCACCTTCCGCCTGCAGCGACAGTGGAGGGGCTACCTTGGAAGGAAGAAGGCGGCATTGATTCGCCGCGGGCAGCTCAACGACAAGCTAATGGACCAGTACCAAACCGAACGCTTTGAAAAAGCCGAGAAGCTGCTCATACGCAGGGAGAACTTCAAGATGAATGCGCACTACACCAAAGAGAGGCAGGAGGAGCGCTCCGCGCGCTTCACTGGCCTGACGAACCCCAAAATGTACGACGGCAAGAAAATGAAGGCTTACTTTGAGTCTTCGTACGGCGAGACTGACGCCAAGGACGTTATGGACGAGTTCATGGAGAATACCCTCAGCAGGAAGGAGAGAGATGACGACTTAGCCAAGGAAAAACACGATCGCGCCGAGTCGGTCCAAACCATGCAGGCCAAGGATCCCGCGATTATCCAGTACTTTGCGGAGGAAATGAGGGTGAGGAGGGAGGGCATAATCAAGAGGTTGACAAAGGAGAGGCCCATCCGCTCCGTGGGGAAGATGCTGATGGAGCACAACAAGAAGGGGGTAAAGTTTGAGTATCCCGAGAGCTGCTACACGGATCCCATGGCAATCATTCGCGAGGACATTATAGTGAGGGAAGTTAGAAGGGACAAGTTCGGCCGCCGAGTCAGGGACACAATGGAGAAGGACGAGCTGATAAAGTTTAAGATGGAACAGGAGGAGAGAAAGTTTGCCGAGAACGAGAAGAAGTTCAGTAATAAGAGGGAGACTCGTCGCAAAGGTGTTGTGATTGAGACTCTTGTCAAGGACGCTCCCAAGGAGGAGTTGAAGCCCGGCCTTACGGTCAAGGACGCGCTTACCGATATCATCGATCAATACTAAAAAAAGAGGAATGATGAGTTGTTGTTGTAAATTCCTCTTTCTACTGACTCAACACACACACCAAAACAACGCATCCTCCCTTCCCTCGTTTCCCACAACTTTTATCTTCTTCTTCTTCTTCTTCTTCTTCTTCTTCTTCTTGCTCCTGCTGCTGCTGCTGCTGCTGCTCACAGTATCATGCACTTGAAAGTGGGCTTCTTCTTTTTACTCATGCTCTCCTTCTCCTCATTGTCCATCTTCACAATCTCCCTCACTGCCTGGTGGAAGCACTCCTCGTTGTTAATCTTGCTCTTCGCGGATGTCTCCATGAAAGGGCATCCCATGCTCTCCGCAAGTTCCTCTCCCTCGGAGGTCTCCACCTGCCTTGACTCTGCGTCGAGGTCGCATTTGTTACCCACCAAAACCATTGGTACCTTGTCAAGTTCCTTTGCCCTCAAAATCTTCTCCTTGAACACAGTGATCTCCTCAAAACTAGCCCGGTCAGCAATGCTGTAGACCAGAAGGTATCCCTTCCCCTCGCGCATCCATTGGTCCTGCATTGACGAGTATTCCTCCTGTCCGGCTGTGTCGAGGATGTCAAGGATGGCTGCCTCATCGTCGATAAATACCTGCTTTCGGTAGCTATCCTCGATGGTGGGATCGTACTCCTCCATAAAATTGTCGGTGACGAGCCGAATTACGAGGGCAGACTTTCCTACACCTCCACCGCCCAAGATGACCAGCTTGTATTCACTCATATTTCCGTGTACGTTGCCAAAGCTGCTAACACAATCTGCGTAACGGGGAATAACACACGGATTAGCATTTAGGCGACAAATGGGTAAACTGATAGCTCAATGCTAGGGGTTTTCAACAAGGACATGGCAGCGTAGGAATCGCAGCGAACCATATTTGGGCTTCTTTCCTGTCGCCAAAATCACTGAGCCCCCAAATATCGAAGTCATAGATCAATCCAGACGATAACACCCCCCAACCAACAGCGAACGGCGATCCATCAACCCCCTCCCCTTTCCTTTGGACAACAGTCTCCTTCGAGAACAGCGCTCTCAAGGTTAGGTTTTTTGGGCCTGTGTCTACTCATCCGCCCCATAAAACACGCAAGAGAGGCCATTATACGTAAAAAGTCACGATATCCAGAAAGTAATACGCCTTTCACGTTATAGCACTTACACTAACAAAATTTGAGCTGTTCGTCGAAGAGAAGAGAATCATAGATGTTGTTTTCAGACAAAGACCTGACAAGGAAGAAAAAAATGACGGACGATTCGCTCCCAAAAGTTACCTCACCCCAGTTTGACTCTAAGGATTCCCTAGGAGGGATGGCAATCGACGGCAGTTGGGTGAAGAAGGACACACAGGAATACAATCGAGCAGAGTACGATCTTGAGATGGCCCTTGCGCCTCTTGGCCTGGCCCCGAAAAACTTGAGTATTTGGAAGATAGACAACCCAGTGAAAGAGGCAGCCCATCATAAGATGTGAGTAACTTTTGTACCCCTTGGGGCCCTGCTGAGGCCTCTGTTCCCGTCAACTGTTACTCCCTGCCGGGGAAGTCTCCCACATTGTCTGGTTTGGAATCCGTCTAACCCCCCACCCCCCTCCTTGCCCCCTCATCACATTAAATCTTCCGTAAAGGCTGAAGAAGAAGCTCCACCTAACGACGTGGTCCGACTTTACCACCAAACCCTCTGAGGAGCTGTTCAGTGTGTGCCAAGATGGGTTCTCAACCAATGGTGACGAGGGTGTCATCACAACGAACGGTATCATACCCTTTGTTGGACACGAGAACTTGGGGGACAGATGCACCATTTTGATGTTTGACACGATTGTGGGACTATCCAAGGTTGTGGATGAAACAAAAAAGGTGAGAAGCGAGGGCGCAACATGAAACGACTGAGCGCAGTATTGCACAGCGATGCGCTAACAACCCAACAAAACCCTCCCGTCCTACTCAATTCGCTCGCACCCACTTCGCTCGCAGTTCAACGCCTCCCACTTACCTCCTGGCTACGACTCTCTTTCTCTCCAGAAAGTTTACGGCAGCGAAGGATATGACAACAACGACGACCTCTACTCTGACACATCCTCCAACTTCGACATCGACGCCCAGGCCGCCCATTCCAAGGAATTCATTCACAGGTATCAAATCTTCAATGCCAACGCCCTCTTTGCAAAGTACGTCATGCGATTCACACTCACGAAGGAGGGGGACATTGACAAGGAGAGTGACGTTGGTGTTTACGATAGGAGGGACTTCTTCGACCTCCAGGATTGGCGTCCCGTTACCCTGAGGGAGAAGATGCTCCAGTCTTCCCTCGCACCGTCCAACAGGAGGGACGCAAACCTCGTTACGGTTTCAGACGCTTACAAGCAGACCGTCGCAGTTTCGAAGATGCAGGACCCCAAGGTCGCTAACGCGCAGAGGGTTATAAGGAACACTCTTACCTCCATTGACGACAAGGTGAGGCAGGTGAACATGAGCTTCGCCTCTGGGGAGGAGGCGATCATCCAGGCGGCGAAGGACGCCATGGAGCAGCTGAGGAACGAGAGGGACAGGAAGGTCAACGTTCTGATCGCGACCGAGGGCGAGCTCAGGAGGAAGCTTCAGGAGATTGACTTCTTTGAGGAGCATCTAGTCAAGATGAGTGAGGCCGCACCGGAGGTGGACTACCTGCGAATGTGGAGGTCGCACACAGAGCTTAGGGGGGATGTCTTTGGGGATCCGAATAACCCCAAGGGCGTGATCAACAAGGAGCTCAAGCTTATTTCCAACGTCCAGACTGACATGATCGTGGAGGGTAGGCTGGAGGTCACTAGCAGTGACTCCCACGAGATGATGAAACTCGGGTTCAAGCCTAAACCGACGTCCGACGCAAGGCCAGAGGGCAGTTCTTCGTCTGAGGGTATTATGGGTAGTCCCGAGGGTGCCAGTGGTGTCGTTCAGGATCTCAACATGATCAACCCTACAAGCGCAAGGTCCAACGCCAACAACAGCTCGTTCACGGCGTCTGTGATGACCCCTGGTTTATTATCTAAGGAGGGGGCGCACAAGATGAAGACCCCGATGGCGGAGAGGCTAGCGAGGGAGGCTGAGGAGGCCGCGGAGAACGAGCCCCCCGTCCCTCACTCTACAATCAAACCGACCCCACCTCCAATCCACGACGCACCCGTGAAACCAAAGCGCTTCGTAAGCGTCGACGATAACCTCAAGGTCGCCTCGAAGGTCTCCAGATTCAAGCTCAGCGTAATGAGCTCGAGGAAGCAGAGGTTGGTCGCCAAGGACATTGAGGTGCAGCAAATGTTCGGACAGAGCCGCATCCTGACGTCCGTCGACGACGCGCGCTCCCTCTTCTTCTCCCTGCCCGGAAAATCCGTGAGCATCTCCACCCACCTCCTCTTCCAGGCTGGGGAGGTTGCCCCCACGGAGGAACTCACGGATCCCACCATAGACGATTTCTACAACATTCTCCTCAACACCAAATCCCCGACGGTCTTCATAATAAAGTCGGGCGACTACATCTTTGGCGCCTACGCGTGCACCTCGTGGAGGGAGGGTGAGGGAGAGGAGGAGGGTTTCTTTGGCAGTCCCAAGTCTTTCCTTTTCAGCATCACATGCGACATTAAGGTGCCCTTCATGGGGCGGACCCTGGACGTACAGAAATTTGAGGAGGCGAAGATGGAGGGCAAGATGCTGGCGCATGAAGCGATGATGCTGGGAGGGGATTTCATCAGCTTTGGGAGGAACGACCTTGTTATCGGGGGGGACTTGCAGAGATGCAGGAGCAAGATCGAAGAGAGCTACGGGATGGGACTGGAGGAGGAGCAGGCGAAAACTTTCATCGCTGGGACGAACGTTTTTTCTATAGACGCCATTGAAATATTCGAGATTATCCAGTGAGAGAAGTGACAAACTTGTAACGAAAACTAACTGCCATTGTCGGAATGAGAAAATATAACCACGTTTTCCTTTCTCGCATTTCAACCATGCGAATTAGATTCTATCCCCCCCTTTCTCATCTACCTTTTCCTCGTGGCAGCGATAGCAAAGGCAGCAATCACAGCAACGATCCCAACAACGACCACCTTATTATCGATAACGAACCCCACAGCCCTGACCGCCGCCCCCTCGGAGATGGATTCCCCGTCCTCGCCCAGTCCCATGTCCTTAGCGACCATCTTTGCTGCTACGGGGTGGTAGAACTGAGACAAGAGAAGGGAGGGGGGGGGAGGGGTTAGCGAAGGTGCGAGGTCAATATGAGCCCGTTACGTTGTCGGGGGGTGTCGTAAATTCGTCTCACCTTCATGTTCTCCTTGAAAGTTTTAACAGCAACCTCCCTCCCCATCTTGCTACCATAAAGCGCCCTGTATATGGGCCTCACGAATTTCATCCTCCCCTGCGTCGTTATGAACTTAAGGCACGGCTCGAGGATGCTTCGGTCCTCCGCGTTTATGCAGAGGAGGCTGAAACGGTGGAGGATCTCGGAGTTTTTAACCCCGCTGTAACCGTAGGTTGAGTCCATCGCACGGGTGGTGCTGGAGTTTAGGGACCGGGAGGAATCCTCCAGGGACACCAGCATGGCGTCTAGGAAGCAGGTCCTCTGGTTGGTGGTCCACTTGGAAGTGTCTGCAGTGGGTTTACCCACCTTGCCAGAGTCGAATTTAAGCCACTCCGCAGCGAGATCCTCGCTGGCCTGGCTCAGGGTCCTGTCGAACGTCGGCGTCGCAGGCAGTCCCGGTGAGTGGAACCAAGTGTCCCAGTCGAAGTCCTTGAGGTTCTTATGTCCCTTGAAGTAGCTAGTGAAGTGAGTCCTGAACTCTGTGGAGGTTACGGTTATGAATTTAAACGTCGTAAGGTACGTTTTGGCGTACGCCCCGAAGGCCTCCTCTCCGACCCTCCTCTCAAGGTTAACCAGAAGGTTGAAACCCTTCTCGTAAGGTACCCCGCTGAAAGCATCGTCAGGGTCACACCCCCCAATGACAGGTACAAGCCTTGAGAAATCCTCCGGCAGAAGCGCAACGTCGTCCGTGAGGTGTTTCCACCCTCCGATCGCGTCGAAGTCAAAGAATTTGGGGTCGTTTTTCATCCTCCCCATGATCCTCCTCTGAAGCCAAGTGGTCCAACCCTCGTTCAACCAGAAGTGCTCCCACGTACCGTTCGTGACAAGGTTCCCCGTCCAGCTGTGCGCGATCTCGTGCGCCACAACGTCAGCCAGACTCCTGTCCCCCGCCAGCAGCGTAGGGGTAACAAACGTAAGGCACGGATTCTCCATGCCCCCGTACGGGAAGCTCGGGGGGAGGCAGACGACGTCATAACGGCCCCACATGTAGGGGATGGTGAGGTCCTCTGCGGTCTTGAGGAACTCCTCGGTTTCGGAGAACTCAAATGCCACTGCGTCAACTATGCCGGGCTCAGACCAGACCCGGCAACGGTCGGATATATCACGCGAGGCGAGGTCGCCCACGCATATAGCGATCAGGTATGTGGAGGTTGGTACGGGTTGTTCCCAGTGCCAGGTTGTTTTCCCTCCGTCTTCCGATTTAGTGGATCCCTTGGAGAGGGCTGACATGAGGCAGGTAGCCCAGGAATCCACTGTCACGGAGGCGGAGTAGGTCAGCTTTACGGCGGGGGCGTCCTGGCAGGGGAGGAGGGTGCGGGCGTGGATCGCCTGGCATTGGGTGAAGAGGTAGGGGTGGACCTGAGAGGAGCGGGAGGGGAGGAGAGTGAGGAGCGGAGGGGTTTAGAATAAGTGGAGAGGAGGATAAGGGGAATATTAGGTACAAAAATACCAGGTTGCCACGCTAGCGGCGCAAAGAATTGCGTTGTCAGCTAGTCGCTTCTCTCTTCCCCCCCCCTCACCTTCCCGAGAGTCTGGCTCGGCGGAAGCCACTGAATAGCGCTGCTCTTCGGTGTCGTGCTGTACTCGACCTTAACCTCGAACGTTCCAACTCCCCCCTTCGGCATGGTAACCTCCATCCTCCTCCCGAACACCCCCTCGTCCATCCCCTCAACTACTGTCATTGAGTGCTCGGCTGAACGACCGTTAACGGAGACGGACTTCACGAGGAGGTCCTTAGCGTCGAAGTAGGCGGTCATGGAGGATGGGGGGGCGGAGGGCTGGCGCTCGCAGGTGAAGGTTGCGGTGCCGAATATTGTACGGGTTGAGAAGGAGACAGTTACGGAGAGGTCCAGGTGGGTGCAACGGTAGACATCACTGGAGTAGGAACGGGGAGGGGAGGGGGAGAAGAGAAGGAGGGGGGAAGAGGGGTTAAAAGGGTTAAAGGGAGAACGAGAGGAAGCGGGGATGGTGAGTTTTAGTTTTTTTATAGTGTTGAGTAAAGGTTAAGGGGGATTTACTTATTAATTTACTTACGGGTTTGAAAGGGAGGAGGGATCCTTTGAGTTTGATGCACGTGCTATATCTGCTTCTGTTACGTTTACCATTTTTAGAAGTTTTTGCACAAAAATCAGACACAAATCAAAGGGAGAATGACATGGGTGATAACGTTATATATATTATTAATATATATAGTATCAACATTATCATTTAATTATCAGTATAAAATTTTAAGTTCATCACTATTAGGGAAGGGATATTTAAGGGCTGTGACTTCATCGAGTAACACAGAGGGATCTATATCTAGTGATATTTCATCAATAGACTATAATACTTATGCAGATGGATGGTATAATAGTTTAAAAGATGAGATACCATATAGAGATTGTACTAAATCTATATTAGGTGATATTCCTACAGATTTTCCAAGAGGTAAGCTTGACCGACTCGGGATAGGATGAAGGAATGTATAGTGAAGTCATTGACCATTGATACCACTGATCATGACTATATATCAGCACATCATCTAACATTTCCTCAACACTCCAAACCACCCCCCCACTCCTCTCCCTCCCTCCTCTCCAGGAACATACTACCGAGTGGGTCCTATGTTGTTCACCCCAGGTACATCCCAAGCCTCCAACCCTAACAAAACGTACCTCCAGAAGCGTCCCCCCCCCCCCCCCCCCACGTCCCCCCCCCCCCCCAAGCGACACGGGGGGGTCCGGGGGGGACATTCGGGGTTTCCAAACCGACTGACAACGCTGCAAGGGGGGAGGAGGAGGGTACAAATGGAAAACAGGAGGGAGGGAGGGAGGAACAGATCACATACAGGGTGAGATTCGTGCGCACCGCGGGTTTCATGAACGAGCGTAAGCGGGGGGGTAAACTGTACAGCTCCCTAGAGTCCACCCGTTCCTCAGCTCAGGCTAAGATCCCTCGTTCCAACGACCTCCCTATACCCCTCATTAGACACCACCTCCAGCCTGGATTGAACAGGAACAGGAGGAACACGTCAAATACTAGGGTAGTTCGGTGGGGGGGGAGGCTCCTTACTATGTGGGAGGGCGGACTGCCGTATAAACTCGACGGACTCAGCCTGAGCACAGACGGAAAGTCACAACTTGGGGCGGTACTCAAATCTGACGACTCCTTCGGGGCTTCGGCGAGATACGACAGCGCGGAGGACAGCTGCGCGTTCTACAGCAACTCCCAGGATGTAAGGAACTCCAAAGTCTCGGTTTACGAGTTCGACAACAACTTCAAACTCAAAAACGGATCCTCCGGCATATTCGGTGAGGCCGGGTTCGGGGGGGGGGTCAGAATATTTAGCCTCCCCGGGTTTGTGGTAACATCCGACATCGGCGTTGCGGGGGGTTGGTATGTTATGTGTTCCCCCGTTGTAGAGGTTGATCCTATCAAATACACCTTCAACAAAGACCCTTGCAAATGCATGACTGTCAACGAGGGGGGGGGGAACTTCCACCTCCTCCC
>Ga0115006_10002807_pt1 | contig 11632 bp, 10 predicted proteins | sample ArcOceMetagenome_3_FD_88943 | JGI IMG/M metagenome (GOLD analysis project Ga0115006, IMG submission 88943) | Marine eukaryotic phytoplankton communities from Arctic Ocean - Arctic Ocean- Svalbard ARC20M Metagenome | ecosystem: Environmental > Aquatic > Marine > Oceanic | place: Arctic Ocean...
CAACTAACTCTTGTGTCTTCACTTCGGCGCCGAGGAGTAAGTCGGCAAGGAGGAGTCGAGTCTAGCTAGCAAATGAGGAACCAATAGTTGAACTTGGATGGTTAAGTTATTGAATTTGATGAGCTCACGTCGTCCATCCCCGAGTCCAGCGCTGAATCCGCCCACCACCCATCCCCACCCACTGCACATGACTCAGATGCAAGCCTCCGGCCGTTCTTCGACCGTCGATATGGCTTCCGACGCATTTGCTACCCCCATCCAGAATCCTTGCCACCGCTCTGTGTTGCTGTTAGCGTAGATCTATTATTTGCTCATTGTATTACTCCTGTAAACCCTTTGTATATACAGGCACCATTGTGTCCGGTTTTCGCAAAGCCGCAGACGCCTCGCTTTTGATCGGCAGTTTTCGGCGCTGCCATTTCATGTTGGGATCATCAAGGGGGTTCTGCTTCTGACTTCTCGAATAATTTCATCGTCCGTGTTGTTTGGATGACCATCTACTCCAGGACAGGGAGACTCATTTCTAATGGTGTGACATCATTTTTTAAGAAATAATATGAGGTCTTACGACGTATTCTGCTACGGCACCAGCTTCCGAGTCCACTCGTGTGGTTTTGATAAGGGGATCGACAAGCACGTATTTGTCTTGGAGGAGGTCGACTCCGTTTTCGACAAGGAACCTCTGGCTGGCGTGAAAGTTCCACCTGCCTACTACGTAGTACCTACCAAGTACCACCAAGTACCGGTAGATCTAGAAGTATTGGTTGATTCGATTCTTTTTCTTTTTCTTTTGATCGATGCCTCATTGTACATACGCGGATTTACAGCTGAGCTGTAGTTTGATTGGTGAGTTGCTGCTGAGTTGAATAATAGTTTGTTGATTTGTCGGGTTCTTTCTCTCTAGGAATTCCTAGTAGACTAGCTAGCCAGTAGAGCTGCAAGGAGTAGCAAGTATATAAAATGATTCAAGTTGGATCACTACGCAGTTAGGCTATCAAATCGCCCTGCAATATTATACTCATGCGCTTTTCCAGAAGCTCTTGGAAAAGTCGGGCATGCGGATGTGGTCGGGGTACTCCTGGTTGCCCTTGGTCTCCACATCAGCGGCGTAAACGTGGGTGAAGAGACTGTCGAGGCTGGGCTTGGGAAATTCCTTGGCCGCCATGACCTCCTTCTGCACCTCCTTCCGGATGCGCTTCTCAATGTCCTTGAGCTCCTCGGCGGTGGAAAAGCCGGCATCGATCATGGTCTTCTTAACGAACTCCAACGGATCGCGGGTGGATCGGGTGAAGGCAATCTCCTCGCGGTTGCGGTAGGTGGTGCCGGGATCGGACATGGAGTGGCCGTGGTAGCGGTATGTCATCATCTCGACGTACATGGGCCCGTTACCGGTGGAGGTGAATTCGCGGACGAACTCCATGCCCTTCTTGACGGCCAGGACGTTCATGCCGTCGATGCGGATACCGGGGATGTGGTTGCCCATCTTGTAGTAGTCCGAGTGGGAGGAGTGGCGGTCGATGGAGGTACCCATGCCGTACTGGTTGTTTTCGATGCAGAAGATCATAGGGAGTTTCCACAGGCTGGCCATGTTGGCCGACTCCCATATCTGACCCTGGTTGGCGGCACCGTCGCCGTAGCAGGCGATGGCAACGTTCATGGGTTCGCCGGGCTTGGCGTTGTACTTGTTGGCGAAGGCCAAGCCAGTGCCGAGGGGGACCTGCGCGCCGACGATGCCAGCTCCGCCCCAGAAGTGACCGGCCTTGTTGTAGAAGTGCATCGACCCGCCCTTGGCCTGGGACATGCCGCATGTGAGGCCGAACAGCTCGCCAACGATCTCCTTCACCGTCCCGCCGCGGAGCAGGGCGATGCAATGGCAGCGGTAGGAGGTGATCCAATCGTCGGCGGGGTCAAAGGCGGCGTTGATGCCGGTGGCGACGGCTTCCTGGCCGTCGTACAGATGACAGAAACCGCGAATGTTCTTGGCCTTGTACTCATTGTCGCACGTGATCTCCATCCGGCGCATGGTGTACATCATCTCGAAGTGCTGCATCAGCTCCTCCTTGGACATTTCTATTGAGTTCTCCGGGGCGGTGTCGAGTTTGTACATCTGTGCCCAATTACAGAAGCCAATTAGGAAAAAGATGCCGCGCCATACCGAACAGATAGATGCCGATCCGTGAAGCCAAGGTGGGAGTAGGGGGTACATAGAAGAATTTGTGAGAACGCAAGGGCCGGCAAAAGGAGGAAAGCACAGAAAGTTCCGGCGGGAAGAGAACCACCCAAAAAAGTGCTGGATTTTCCTTCGCACCACGGAGGGCATATATTAGAATATCCCAACAATAATAATACCAGCATATCGCAATGCCACGTATCCCAATGCAAGGGCGGTAGGACATCCCATCCGAACCAAAATGCCGTTGTGTGGCCGTCCAATCCATGAGTTTTTTATTCTTCTTCCGCCGCGGCATTATTCTTTCTCCTCGGCCGACGCACCTCGAACGAACCCGTCAAATCGAACGTGGCGGTTTCGGACGACATGGCCCGGAGGGCGCCCAGGCGCGCGGGGGTGGCCGTGGCCGCCCGCCGGGCGGCGGTACGGGCCAAGGCGGTTGCGGCGAACATCTTGGCTTGGTATTATTATTGTGGGCCCTTGGGCTGTTCGCATTCGCGGCGACCGGCGAGTGATCGACGCGCGGACGGACAGACATGCGCAATCGGCCGGGACCAACACTAAAATCGGGAACATAAACACAAGCAATCAGAAAAGCAAGCGGCAGCGCGCGGCAGCAGCGCGCAATTGGCGCGCAGCAGCCTTGCTTGGGCAAGCCGAGCCCGCGCCCACGCCACGCTATCGCTACTAGGTACACGTACTCCGCTCCACGGAGAGCAGAGCAGCCAGAGAGTCCGCGCAAGCACCGTGGAAGAGACACTCTTGTGCTGTCCTGGTCCTTCTGCCCTCTCGGTTGTGCGTGAGAGAACCGCCACGCGACACAAATAAAAAATAATTATTTGAGTGGCTTGCGAGCGGCCAAAAAAATTCTCCACGCTCCGCTTTGGTGGGCCCTTCGTTTGGCCAAGGCCCTTGCCCTAACTCCGCCTCGTTTTCGCCGAGCAAGGGTTACGACACCCCATCTACGCGGTCTGCCCAGATCGGTCCCCAGTCAGCCAAGATGGGTGACGAGGCTACGACCATCTACCCCATCAAGTACGTCGTCGATGCCAGCCGCCCGCGCGATTCCCAGCCCGTCGTGGTCGGGCCAAGGACCAACGCCGAAGAGTCCTACTCGGCCCTCGCGGCCGTCTTCAACGTCCTCCTCCTGCGGAACAAATTCGATGTGCCGAGCTTTGGGGCCGATAGCATCGCTTCCGATACGATGATCGATCTGATCGGTGAGAAACTACAGCAGCAAGAGTGTGTGGAGGGGAGGGTTGGGATTCGATTCGATTCGATTGATTCGCGCATGGCATTGCTCCTTTGGATGAGCCTTTGGCTCGGCATATCATTGATTGTCTATTACGTGGCATGTGCTCCGTTATGTTATGATCACACCGATGTCATACAATGCCAACGCCCGAAAATGCATATATGATTACCGTAGTCAAGGTGGTCTGCCTTCGCTGGCCCATGCAATGCCCACAATCATTATTAATCTTTCTGACCATCCATCCATCCATCCATCCACTTCCCTTTTCTATACAGGCAACTTTGCATACGAATTTGCATCCGAAAGGGGGGATGATAGCGCTGTCATGGTCATTTTTGAGGCTGTCCCTCGGTTGAGAAATCTGGAAGTGGAATGGGCCTGCACGCATGGCCTTTGTGGGCTCGAGCTCGGGGAGAAGTTCCGTATCTTTCAGCTGCTCGACATCCCTCTCCTGAACGGCACCGTCGTGGACCCGACTCGTGACGATGAATTCGCGGCCTATATCAAGGACAAGACCGGAGATGCGCTGAAGGCACGCTTGGCGACTCTTCAAGATCCCGAGGCTTCGGCCAATGAAGACGGGGCCCAAAAGGAGCTGTCCTTTTTGGAGGCTGCCTTGTCGTCATACCGACCCCTCACGCCTCACGGATATCGCATGCTGCAACAGAATGTCAAGGAGGGGGAATACTGTATCGTAGCCTTCGGGGGGAGGTTTTTTACCCTAACAAAGAACAATCGAACACTTTATATACTCGTTACGGATGCCGAGCTCTTCGACAACAAAGGTGTCATGTGGTCCAGGCTATCCAACCAGTACGGCCCAGAATTCTTCGTCCAGGCCGATTTCGCCACGAGAGTCATGGTGGAGGCCGATATCGATGACTTCTCTTCGGATCTGGACTGGAGAATGAACGAAGCCACCAGGGGGTGTATGGAGGATCTTCAAGAATATCAATTGCTTGGATTCGATCCAGAGAACGAGGGTGTCGACGCCCTTGAGCAAGCGCAGCGAACCGCTCTCATGCCCAACCCCGCTGGAGACGACGATGCACCTGCAGGTGGTGCCGGTGGTGCCGGTGGGAGTACCAGCACAGAAGATGCCGATCACGAAATGGCTTTGAGATTGCAGGCACAATTCAACAACGAGCATGCTCTTGGTAGTGCTCACGGCGATGCTCTTGGTCAAGATGCGTTCGAGAGAGCGCTCGCGGGTGCCTTGCGCGATACTGGCGCTTCTTCTGGTGGTTCGCCCCGGGCTGCTGCGCAGAGTGTACCTTCAAGGCGCTGGAATATTGATCTGGCTGTGGGAGTTGAGGTTAGGCACAAACACCATTTCAATCGGTTCATGAAAATTGACGATGCTCCGGAATGGGAAAGTGAGTTGATGTTTATCATCTTTTTTCGGGTTTATCTCGACATGTCGCTTGCCGATAGTCATCATGATTCTCATTGCCTTTGTTTGTTGTCTCTTTTCTCCTCTGGTCTATGTAATTTGTAATTTACTATGCAGTGTGGAACCGTGGTGTCAATGCCATCAGAGAACATCCAAATGATATTATGCAAGAGCAAGATCTTGTGTTTCTTGACCTCGAAGACCCGGTAGTCAGGGACTGTACAGCCATGGTGAACCGTTCGCAGAAGATCGTTCCAGATAATATGCGCGAGGATGCCGTCCTGCTTCTCTCCGGCGACTACATAGGGAGGCAAGAGGAACGTGCTCGCCTCCAGCGTCTCCTCGAGGGCGACGGGTCAGCCATTGAAGATGACGATGGTGGAAGCAGTGCGGCCGCGGCGACAGCTGGGAGTGCCTTGACGGAGCAGACTCGGAATGAGCCCGTCGATTCGTTGAACAAAAGGAGGAAGAAATGGGCAAAGGCCATTATCAACCATACCAACGAATCTACCTACGTTCGAGGCTCGGCCCTCAAAACTGCCGTCCTCGGTAGCGGTGCCAGTGAAGAGGATACGAGGGGTTTCGAGCAGGTCATTGGCGATTTGGTTGCTTGCTGTGCCCTCCATCCGATGATTGACAATGACGGTATTTATTCTGTCAAGTTGTGGAGAACTATCCGGCAAGTTACGCCTGGTCCGAGGGGCGAGGGTGTCTACCTCATCGGTGATCGCGGCCCCAGTATCGAGATGAAGGAGTCTAAGGTCCGCTATGGGAACCTCGGTCCCGGCGATGGTGATGATATCCCCGTGCTCGAGGGGCGTGAATATAGTGTTGACAATGACAATGACAATGTTGATGCTCGCACCGACGAAGCCGCCACCACAGCTGCAGCAGCTACCGTTATCCAGTCTGTTTGCCGTTCCAAGAATGCCCGCAGAGAATACTATGAGTTCCGTTCAATCCGGATCGAGGCCGTTATCACCATCCAAACACTTTGGCGTGGGCATAGCGTCCGGCGCACCATCCAGCACAACGGCGCTGCGACCATCATCGAGACCTTTGTGCGCGTTGTTCTCAGTAAGCGCGCTTTCAGGGCAGCTAGTGACCGCCGTCAAGTAATTGAAAGGCTTGCACGTGGCTATGTCGCCCGTAGACGGTACGGCCCGACCATAAGGGCTGGTGTTGAGGAGTGGAGGCAGGTCCAGGAGTGCTGGATACCAGTTCTCCGTCGCGTCGAGGAGGCCGAGGAAAGAAGCAACGGTTTTTTCTCGTGGGCTGCCCTCAAGAATAAAAGCTACGACATTAGTCAGGCTGAGGCCGATGAAGATGCAAAAGAGACGAACAAACGAATTGACGCCGCTCGCGATCGCCAAGCCTCCGACGATGAGAACGAGAACGACAGTGTCGGGGATGTCGGTGAAGATGAAGCTCGGCGGAGGATTGACGAAGAATTGGTGAACGAGAACAAGATTTACGTCGAAGAGGAATGTGACGAGCTCCCTTCTGAATCATACGACAACATTTTACTCACGGCTTCAGTGCTCAAGTGGTTCAAGAAAGCAGACACTCCGTTCAAGGGATTCTTTCTTCGGAGAATGCGCCAATTTGCCAACGGTGAATACGAGCGTTCGCAAAAGCTTCGGAAGCTCCTCAGGGGCTCGAAGCACATCATCTGGGAATGTTATCTCGAGCAAAAAGTAGCACAAAGGATCTTGTTCACTGAATGCCGCACCAAGAACGAAAGCGACGGTAGCTTTAAGAAGAGCATTCTCGTCTGGTATGTCGCCAAGCACGACAATGTTTCGCGATGCATGTGCAAGATCGACGAGGCCGAGGGGAGAATGAACCGCCAGGCCTTCGTGTCGAGCGCATCTCATCTTGTTGAAAACGGCGAAGGTGGTGTCAATACTGAAGGCACTACAAAAGATGGGGCTATGATCCTTGGAAATGACACTATCCTTCTTGACCCAAACGGAAATACACCCCTGAAGATCCATGAACTCCCTCCAGCTGAACTTGACAAGCTCAACATCAAAAATTGGGAGCCGCCCTTCCGACTAACGAATGATGAACGGAAGATTGTTCAGACGCCGGGAACGGTTCTCGTGCTGGGAAGGTCGGGAACTGGCAAGGTAAGGCATTCAACTGTGGCGGGGGCAGCGTCGTATGTAGTTTCCCTCTTATCTCGTTATCTTTTGGTGTACATGAATATTCCTCACGATGTATCAACCATCCTTTTTTCAAGACTGTATGCATCGTCAACAAGATGGTGTATGATGTGTATGATGTAGTCCACGACGAGGGTAAGGAGCCTTTGAAACAACTCTTTGTCTCCCGATCTCCTCGGATCAAGAACCTCGTACAAGGGTTTGTCCTGGATGGGAAAAAGGGTTCGGAAACAAAGTGTAAGTCGGTCTTCGAGACGTATAATAGAATGATTCGCGAGTGCAATGAGTCCCTGGAAAAGCTCGGCCAACCCACCACAGTCGCCAGTATGGAATTTCCGGCACTGGAGCGTACATTCGATGGATTTGAAGCAGAGTTCTTTCCGAACGTGAAGAAAGAATTGAAGGTCAATCTGTCCGCTCTTGTTCTCTGGACTCAAATCAGGTAAGAATTTCCCGCATTTTTACTACTAAACGATTGACTTGGTGCGTCAGTACCAAACTCGGTTTTCTCACATACGGACACCTCAATCTACCCGTTTCTCCTTGTAGGACCTACATCAAGGGAAGCATCGAATCCGTCATGAAAGGCAGGCCTCTGACGGAAGAAGAATATTTGGACCTTGGCAAGAGTTACTGCCGGCTAAATCAAGATCAACGTAAGGAGGCGTACGCTGTCTACAAGAAGTATGCCAGTTGGCTCGCGGAGAAGAAATTTTACGACTCCTGTGACCGCACCGTCGACATTCTGAATCGGCTTCGCGCAGTTCCTCTGGAAGAACGGATGCAAACCAACCTTCATTGGGACAAGATTTATATTGACGAGTGCCAAGACTTCCCATCTACCGACTTTGCTCTATTTTGGACTTTGTGTCAGGGTGGCGGCGATCTCTTCCTCGCGGGAGATACCGCGCAGAGCGTTGAAAGTGGTATTAGCTTTCGGTTTGAGGAGGTTAAGCGCGTCTTCTACGAGATGAATCAGGGCGATTCATCGGGCGTGCCGCAATCTCCTCTCAGTATCCACATCAACTTCCGATCGCACTCGGGTGTTCTTGAAGTGGCATCGGTGGTCCTCAAGATTCTTCACGATGCATTCCCGGGAGCTGCGAACAAGCTCAGAGGTGACGAGGGTTTGTTCAAGGGCCCTCGCCCCTGTATCTTGAGTCGAAAGGGCGAGAAATTTCTTGGCCTTGAAGCTCTTGTTGAGCTACTAAAGAAGAATCCGTCCCTTGTCCTCCTGACCCCTGATGAGAATACGGAGAAGCTGAAAAATGGTCTAGCCGAGCTCCTTGGGAAGAACTTTGTTGACGACCTCGTTCTTCTTGGTATTTGGTAAGTATCCCAGAGCCCCTGAGTCTCTTATCTTTCCCTTCTCGTCATTTTTTCAAGAAATGCATCGCCTTGGTATAGCTAGCTCAAATCGCCCGTACTATTTCCCTCTTCATTTTTGGTGACGAATGTACAGCGAGGCAAAAGGTATGGATTATGACGAGGTCGTTGTCGTCAACTTCTTTTCCTCTGCGTCCAAGGCCACCGCCAAGGGGTGGAAAGAACTGTTCCGTCAAGAAATGAAAGAGAATAGGAGCGCTGATCTCAGCCTCCAGGAGAAGTATCCCGAGCTGGAGATGCGACTCAAGCTCCTCTATACGGCAATCACGAGATGCCGCCATCGCTTGTTCTTTGTAGAGACAAAGCCATCCGATGTCGGTGACGCGTATTCCCGCTGGGTGATGGGGACAAAGCTCACTGAAAAGCAAGATATTGCCGACCTTACCCTGACGCTGAAGTCTCCGGACGAGTGGAGATCCCTGGGCGTTGAGTATGCCATAAATGCGGAGGAGCAGGAAACTGCCCTGGAAGCCGAGGCATGGTTCAAGCGAGCGGCCAGCTGTTTCAGACGCGCCAATGACACATGGCTGTCGGCTAAAACCAATAATCAATCAACCGTCCGTACAAGGACTAGCCAAGTCTTTGGCAGTGAGTGGAACGAAGCGAAGGTGAATGTCCCGCGGCTCATTGCTGACTGCTTCCAGGAAGATTGCGGTTTCATCGACGAGGCTATTGTTATATGCGAACGCTTCCGCGACCAGTGTCCTATGGGAGAGACAAAGCTGAAAGCCAAGGTCGATACAACTCTCGAGAAGCTGAAAGTGTCGAAGGCGGCATTTGAAGACGGCTAAGACAACATTTTGAGATTTTACCGAAAGTGTGAGTGCCGTTGCATGGACTGCGAAGATCAGTAGTAGGGGTAGGCGGTCTGTGGGTTCGACCGTCTTCTATCATGCCCATCAACTAAGAAATACGAGTACCCTAGATAGCTCGCATTTTATTGTATTGTACTCAGAAGTCCACAAAATACAGTTTTGATGATGAAGTACTCGCCTATGTTATTGGGCATGAGTTCCCTAATACAGTGTTGCAATGCTCTATTGAAAGCTCTAAACTTTAAACATTGAAACGAAGTATGGAAATATGCATCTATCTGTTCTGAATTTCAATAAACCAGTGAAGAGAACCGACAGCGGCGTCCCATACCATAATCAGCATCGGATATGCGATGTAAAGCAAGCTTGCAACTCTGGCAAAGCCGATGGACTTGGCTGCCGATACCACGGCCCAAACATTTCTACTTGTGTCCTTCATTGATGGATTCACCAGAAGCTGAAGGAGCACCCCAGGAACGATCCAACGCGAAAAGAAGGGTTTGGGAACGACCAACCCGGATTCCGATGACAACTCTCCTATATAAAACTCAATAAACACACTCGCAAATGATACAATAGGTACCACATTGGCCAGGAACTGAGCTAGCTGGACGGCAACCAACCCCCAGAATCTTCTCGTAGTATCTGGATCGTTGCTTTGCAAAGAAGCAGCGCACATCTCAGCAAATTCTTTCAGGTCCTGCTTTCTTAGCTCTCCTGTCATTTTAGGGGCTAGAGACAGAGAGAAGACCTCGAGGAGGACGGTGAGGACGGTCACACATTTCCAAAGAACCGCAAAATTTGTATCAGGCCTCAACAAAAACGTCCTTCGATCTCTCTTCCCTCTTCTATGCAAAGTCATTTGCAGGACGTCGGACTCGGATATCATCCTACGCTTGGAATTTTCAGCATGTACCAGGTCAATCTTGGCGATTCCAAGACGAGCTTGCGATGCCTGTCTTCTCAGACGCAGGTGAATTTTTTTCGCAGATTTTGTTTTGCTTCGACGGTCCTTCATCAAATTCATCCGCTTCTCTGTTTTGGACTCCCTTCTGGTCCGAAAGTTGCGTTGAATCCGAAGGATGGCGGCTTCATAACGACGTTGTTGCCGCATCCTAGATAGTGTCGAATTCCACAACTGGTTCGCCCTTCGACTTCGCCGACGTTGCGACCACTTGCGATGCAAATCGATACAGTGCCCCTTGAATTTGTTCAAAGTACCAATAAGCGGAGTCAAAAATTTGGCCCAACGGATGTAGGTGGCCAACTGACGCAAACGAAAGTGCAGCTTCAGTGGATTAGTGAGAGCAAGTGCAACAATTTCCTTGGAAATGTATCTTTTCACTAATGCAATGAATTGTTTGATTTGCACCGATAGCATTGAGTTTGCCCTGATGAAAGTCATTTCCGCAATACTGCGCATTGCGTTGGCCCCGCTGCTTGTTTCGTTGAACAAGGGCAAAAGTAAAATTATCCTGAAGAAAAGGAAGGACAGGAAAATGTGGAGTCGTTCCAAGCTCCATTGATGGCTGTTCTTCCTGCTATCTGCTGGATCAAAGCTTCTCCTTGATCGCTTCGTTGTCACTTTCATGTTGGCATAGGTAAATGCTGCCGCCTTGGCACTGCTGATGTGATGGGAAACCGTGAAAGCCAAGAACGCATGGTCGATAATTGTAGCCTCATTCGCTGAAAAGTAGCCACATACACTTGCGGCTTCCAGCATCGCCAAAATGGATCCGAGTATGGCAAAGGCGCTGAACAGCCTTCCTTGTCGCGATGCCTTTGTGTTATTATGCTCATCGCTCTGTGGCGAGTGGAACAATGCAATCGGCTTCACTTCGCTGCTCGCTGCTTGACTTTCACTTTCGCTACTTCCAGGACTGCATTGCGGCAACTCCGATTGTAGCCCCCGAGTGGCCTGACGGCAGGCGAGGATGTCGTGCATATCGGTAATGCGCCCCTTGGCAGGCGAGGGCTTCTCTTCCATGCCATCGCCGAGAATGGACTCGTCCTCTTCCCCATCGTCTCCCGACAGAGACGCCGTGGGACCCAACAACAATGATGGGTAACTTTCGTCGTCGTCGTCGTCGTCGTCGTCTACATGTTGATCTACTGTCTCAATTCTTCTGTGCTTCCTCTTGGAATGATGATGTTGGTGACGCCGAGGCTTGTCCCCACGCTCGGAATGATGATGCTGGTGGTGACGCCGAGGCTTGCCCCGCCGGACCGTTACATTCCTTGCGGGCGAAGAGACGCACATCGCGCTAAGTATGTTTTGGATCAGAAAACTCAGATCTATGAAAAGCGAAGTGAAAAACGGCGGCGGCGAAGCCGTGCGTAGCCGCCTACCGTACATGTACGTAGGCCTACATTACATGTACGTACGTACACGAGCAAGCCGACGCGTTTTTGTCTTGTGCAATCAATACTAAAACTTTCATTGCG
>Ga0115006_10002808_pt1 | contig 11630 bp, 16 predicted proteins | sample ArcOceMetagenome_3_FD_88943 | JGI IMG/M metagenome (GOLD analysis project Ga0115006, IMG submission 88943) | Marine eukaryotic phytoplankton communities from Arctic Ocean - Arctic Ocean- Svalbard ARC20M Metagenome | ecosystem: Environmental > Aquatic > Marine > Oceanic | place: Arctic Ocean...
CATAACAACCCTTGACTGCGTATTCAACCCCGCCGACCAACTAATAACCACCACCCCCTCACCATATCCAATCAGAATCGCCTACACCCCCCACTTCCCCCCACCCCAACCCCAACCCCCTCTCCACTCATTTCTTTCGTCTCATCATCCAAAATAGACGAAGACAATTCCAACAAAAAATAGTGAGTTTCCATCATCAAACATCTATCCCAATCCTTCCCCTCCCGGCTACGTACCATACTACCCCTTCTCCTCCTCTATATATTGACGAAAATGATTCCACCTATTAAGTTCCCCCAAACACCCCATCTCTCTACCCTCGATCTCGACCCTCCCAAACTGCCCAATATCATCTCCCTTCCTACCCCTATAATTACAGCGTAGACTTGATCTACCTAATATACTCCTAATTTACAAATATCCAATAACAACGATACTCAATTATTCCTAATAGTTGAAATCTGGCACCCCTTTCAATCAGCTTTGATTTCTCGCCCCTCTTGAATAGCTCTCTACGAGTCCAAACAATCAATCGTACAATTCCTCTACTTTCCTCTCATTATAATTTTCCACCTCGTTACACCAATCTCCACCTACATTGCCCCTCTTTCCCCCCTCTCTTCCCCCCCTTCTAAACCTTACCTCCCCCCTTCTCCCCTCCCCCTCTCCTTCTCCTCCCAGAATAGAAAATGGTCAAGTCGAAGAACACATGCCACCACAATGCCTCCGCCAAGGCTTTCCGCCGCGGAATCAAGAAGGCCAAGAAGCAAAAGACAGTTTCTACCAAGGGCATGGACCCCAAGTTCCTCAGGAACCAGCGTTTCGCCAAGAAGTACAACGGAAAGAAGAGGGTCGTTGACTCCGAGTAAAAGCTCCATACTGTAATTTGCGAAAAAACGCGCATTTTATTTATTTCGTTTCCAGAATCTGTTCAAAAGTTGGTCTGCGATGAGCGAAGCGAATCGCGAAAAGGGTTAGGATGAGGGATGAGAATTGTTACAGTAGTTACGGAGGAGGTGCGTCTTGTACGGAAGTACGAGCGTGGGCGGTTTTCATCACTAGATATGGCTTTACTAGCTCGCTTCGCTCCTCGCTTGGCCCCACCTCCTCGTTCTCATCCCCAACCTCGTCCATGTCCTTCCAAATGTTGAAGTAGTTCCTTATCCTCGCCCTCCTGTTCTCAATGTTCGTCTCCCTCAGCGCCTTGATGAACGCGCTAACCCTTGCCCTCTTCTGGGCATTGTCGATTCCCATCCCGTCCTTGGGGTCGCTCAGGTTCTTCTCCATGTCCCTAGGCGTCCAGTCCTTGTCGAGCAGCATGGCACCGTTCATTAACTTGTCGTGAAACTTCTCAGCGACATCGTCCAACTGCAAGGTTATGAAAAGGGTTAGAACAAACACATTCTCATCACATTGCCCCACCTCCCCCCACCCCCTCCCCCCAAACTCACCTTGACGATGCTCTTGATCCACTCCCTGACGTGCCAAGCATCCCACGTCTTCACAAACTCGTGGTCAGGAAACATGACCTTTACGCTCTCACCCAATTCGTCCTTCTCCTTCCTTTCCGCATTAGTAGTACCTTCGCTAGCGCTCTCGTCCTTCTTTTTCGACCCTCCCCCCTTGCCCCCCTCTCCCTTGTAAAAGTCTTCGTCCAGGATGATAAAGTCTTTCTTCACGAACTTGTCGATTGCGCCGTCGTCATACTGGACGTTCCACGTCATTACCCCTCCACCCCCCTCTGCGTTCTTGTCGTTCACCGCTATGCATACCCCCTTGAACCACGATCTCAGCCCCTTCCACCTCGCCTTCACCCTATCCCCGACCCTGGGCACCTTCGACGCTTCGTCCCCGCCTCCAACCATGCCCAAGCCGATGATGGACGATTTGCGGTGGAACCCAATGTCCTCTATCACTTCGTAGTTGCTAGACAAGGGGCCAAGAATTGGGGCGCTCGTGCAGCTGGTGACGAAATCGTCGTCTTCATCTTTGACAGCCTCAGGCTTCTCCTCGACCTGCTTTGGCTTCCTCACTGGTACATCACTCTTGAGCCCAGCCTGTTCCTCCTTCTGCCCCACCTTCCTTTCCCTCTCCACGTTGGCAGCGTGGATAAGCTCATCAGCATCGCTCTCAAAGCTGTCGTTGATATCGTCATTCTTGCTGAGCTCCAGGACCCTGCCTGGAGAAGACGGCGCAGCACGCTTTTGAAGCACCGAGAGTTTGTCGTCGACCGTGTGCGCCTTCTTCTTTTCCACAGCGGCGCCTTTCTTCTCCGCAACAGCGACCTCCGCAGCCTTTCGCTTCAAAACGTTGATCTCCTCCTCCACGACCCTGATTCTTCCCCCGTACCCTCCCACCCCCGTCTCAACGTCGCCCAACTTTAACTTGAGAACGCCCAGGTCCAGCCCAACCTCCTCAAGACTCTCCTTCCTCTCGGTTTCTTCCCTTCCCATACCGACCGAGAGCTTGCTAACCGTCATGCTCATCTTATCCATCTGATCGGCAACCTTCTTCAGAGCCAAATCTAAGACGGCCGAAGTGGCGAGGAAGAGAATTAGTTTATTGTATGGTCCATCCGTACGCAGCTCGCTTCGCTCGCTCGCTGCCTCCGCTCCAGTCCGCTCCGCCTCACCTCCCCCCGTCTTCTCCACCTCAAGCTTCTTCTCCAACTTCCCGAGCTTCTCGACAGCCCCAAGCCCGAGCATCCACTTCTTCTCGTTGTCCTTGAGGACCTTGACCTCCCTGACTATTCCCTCGATCTCCTGCCCCCTCTGCATGAGCATGCTCTTTACACTTTCCACGCCCTCCTTCATCTCCACCATGGCGTGACCTATAGTCTTCTGCCCTGCCCTACTCCTCTCCCTGTCGCCTTCGATCTCCTCCCCCAAACCCTTAACGGTGTCTTCCAACGACGAAATTTCAGTCTTCAAGAGGGCCAAGTCGTTCTCTGATGCACCGTCCTTGTCGGAAATGTTGAGCTCGGCAAGATCCTCTATAGACTTCCCGTTGCGGTCCGCCTTAACACTGATTCTCTCGATGTCACCTTTGAACCCGCTTTTCACCTTGCCCAGTTCCTCGCCGACCCTTGCAAGCTCCTTCTTGCACGACTCCAATTCCAGTCTCAGGCTACCCCCCCCAACCTCTTCCTCCCTCTTATCCTTCTGAGCCTTGTCAGTGAGGATCTTCTCCAGGACCACACCCACCCTGTCCTCGAACATTTTCTCGACCTTGGCAAAAATGGCGTCAGCGAACTTACTCTTCTCGAGAGCGACCCCTCCAATGCCTCCGCCCAGGAGCCCTTCCAAGCCGGTTCTCACCGACGCGACCTCTGTTGCAATCGTCGTCTGCATCCGCTCCACCTCCCCTATCCTTCCCTCGAACGCCTCACTGACTCCCTTCCACTGGGACTTGTTGCTACCGATGAAATTCCCAAGCGTAGCGTCAAGCTCGCTGTGAGGAGGGGTGGCGAAGAGCGAAGGAGCAGCCGAAGGGTCGTTAGTTATAGATCTGTGGCACTTTGCAGTCGCTTCGCTCCAACCTTCCTTCACTGCTCCTCGTCCAGTATCCTCACCTCCTTCCCACCAAGTTCTGGGTGCTCATGTTGACCTGAACGAGTTGCTGCTGAAGCATCTTGAGCCTCATGTCATTCTGGTTCATGACCGTGTCGGCGTGGCCTATCCAAAGCTGGTGCTTCGCCGAAAGGGAGTTTGCATGGTCCAAGGTTTCCACCCCCATGGTCTGGCGCTGCTTCAGCATGCCCAGATCGTTCTCAAGCTGACCAACAAGCCTCGCCAGGTTGTTCTGTTGGGCACTGATTTCCTGAATCGAGCTCCTGTTCTCCTTATTACTCTGGGAAATGGAGTTGAAAGTGTTTGAGTGTGTCAAGGCCAGGTGCTGGAGGTCGCTCCTGAAGCTATTGGTAGTTTCACTCAAAGCATCGAGGATAATGTTGGTATCTGAACCCGACGATTTTTCAGAAAGATGCGAAAAAATTCGCATAGAACTCGCACCATTGGTCAATAACAGGGGAGCTTCCGGGTCTGTTCGAACACTAGGAGGTGGAGGAGGAGGATTTGAGAAATTATGAGAAAAATAATCGTCCGTATGAGAGGATACGGATGCCTCAATAGCGGCCCAATCAATGGTTCTATCGCTCATTATCGACTTGCCAGCCAAAGAGGCAACAGATAGATTGGAAGCAGTTTGTTGTGAATTGAAAGTAATTCCAATCGCTTTGCATGAAATCCTCGTTCGTGTTTGTCGACATTGAGATAGATAGTGCAGGTAAACTAGATTTATGGCGCCGAAGATGCAGGAAGAAGCACATTCTCACATATCGTCGCCTTCGCTTTCAGTCGACAGACGTTCCCTTGCTGCAGAATTCGTCAACGCGACCGACACCAGGTATAGTTTCTCGTCAAGTTCGCTGCAATTGCTCGGTGGTTCCGAGGTGAAGCGTATCAATGATTACTACGAGAATGATCATGACTTTTCCGAGAAGGGAAGGATCGACGCCAATCTTCCAACGACGAACACAAGCAGGATTGTGATAAGGACGTTCGATGAGATGTGTCCACTCGCTACTGAAAATTTCAAGAGGTTGTGTCAGGGGAACGGTGGATTGGTGGGGGAGAGGTAAGGCGCGAAGAGTTGGAGCGAGTGAGCGAGGGAAGCGATAGGAGCATACTACCTAACGCCACTACTGATATTGTATCCTCCCGGCCTCCCTCCCTCCCTGCTCATCGCAGTGGCAAGGCACAGACGTACGATGGTTGCGTGGTGCATCGTGTTCAGTCTGAGTTTGTGGTACAGACTGGGGATTTCGTGTTTGGCAATGGGTCAGGGGGGGAGAGCGTTTTCGGTAAAAAGTTCAAGGACGAGAAGAACGGTCTAACGACCAAGCACGATCGTCGGGGTTTGGTCAGTATGGGGAACAGCGGAAAGAACAGCAACACCTCCCAGTTCTTCATAACATTTGCCGCCCTCCCTCAGTGCGACGGGAAGCACGTTGTGTTCGGGGAGGTTGTGGCGGGCTTTGAGGTTCTCAACCTCATAGAGCAGATTGCAGGCAGTGCCGACGGGAACCCCAAAGTGGGCGTGAAGGTTTTCAAGGCTGGGCTTTGGAACAAGAGCATGCCTGCTGCAGGCTACTGGATGAGGGTTCCGGACAATTGCTTTTCAGGGTCCACACCAGTCTTTTTTGCCTTTCCTAGGGTCTTGGTTGTGGCACCGACAGAGGCGGCGACCTTGAAATTCCGAAGCGCACTCCAGAGTACTTGTGTCTGTGTGGTTGAGACGTTGGTTGTGTCATCAGAAAAGGTTGGAGAGACCCTCGAAGAAACCGCCAAAACAAGAGGGCACGCTTACGACTATATACTTTTGGCACCGGCCTTTCAGGAAGAGCAAATAGGTTCCTTCGAAGGCATCAGGATGGGCTTCAGTAAGCCTTTGGTGGGAGAAGTTGGACCACTTGTATGGGAGGCGTTTAAAGAATGGAAGCTAGACCCTCGAGCGTTGTAACACAAAATGGAAGTAATTCCTTATTCGTTTTAAACATTTTCATTGTTATTCATTTCCCGTCTTGTTGCCGTTGCGCTCGTCGACAATCTCGTTCAACCTTCCCCGGATTTCACTGGTTAGGTGCGAGAATTGCCCTCCCAGCTTAACTCCCGGCATCATCTCTAGGATCTCTTCCATGACTGGGTCGAACCTGCAATGAGCGAAGCGACCAGAAGAAGTTGATTACTTGTGCGAATATGTGATATGTTGCTTATGCTGTCGCTTCGCTCCAGCCATCGCTTCGCTCCTCGTCCAATCTCACCTCTCTAATTTTCGTTGTCTGAGGAGGCGCTCCTTCTGCCTGTACCTTCGGGAAACCAGGGACTTGAGCCTCCCTCGCTTTGACCGCTGCTTGACGAGGAAGGGGTCTTCGTGAAGATCTTTGACTGTAATCTTGTTGCCCTCTACGTGAACCTGTGTGGTTTGGTCCTTCTTAAACTTTTCGTTTGCGCCCTTGGCGCCCATCCCCAGTTTGGAGTCGAGGGGAAATATGAGTTCCGCGAGGCGACGGGAAGTCCAACCGTTTTTAATTGTAATACCAGTAGCTCCAGCTAGCGCGTCGTAGGCGGCAACAAAGCCATCCCTAACCCCCTGCAATGAGCGAAGCGACGAGTGGAAGGTTGTTAGTTATAGTGTTGCTGTCACTTCGCTCCAGCCTTCCGCTGACGTTGTCAGAAAGTCGCTTCGCTCCTCGTCCAATCTCACCTCAATCACGACATCTAGTCTCTGCTCCAAAGCTGACATCTCCGGGTATTTCGAGTCCACCATTATCGACGCCAGGTGAGCCTCCCTCCATTCCTCTATCTTTGTCCCCTCGACCCCATCCCTGCCGTAAACCACCTCAGGTGGGGGAATCGGTATCTTATCATTTGGACTAGTCAGACCCTTCCCTGTTGTAAGCATGTCCTCGATGTAAATGTATTGTTGCCCGCCCTTCTCATACCACTCCGCGACCTCCTCCATAGCGTTCTCATTAAAAAAATACGGAGCGATGTACTTGTCGTATATACCGGGAACGGTCTCTAGGGGGGCACCATTGGGACGAGTTCTCAGGCCAAAACGTGAGTCGCTGGGTCGTGGGTCTTGGAGTAGACTGCGGATCGGTAAGGGACGGGTTCAAAAACGAAAGCGTCAAAATAGATCTGCGATGAGAGAAGCGGATCGCGAAAGGGTTTAAGATGTGGGGACACCAAAAAAATAGCGGAGGCTTGCGAGAGGGCGCTTCTTGAACGGAGGTATATGCGCGATCAGTTTTCAGCGCCAACACTGCTGATCATAAGTCGTCGCTTCGCTCCTTGTCCAATCTCACCTTCTCTTCCTCCTCCGACGGTCGCTTAAGATACATGGGGGACCCTCCAACCCCAGGAACAACCATGGATGCAGCCAAGCAACTAAAGTACCCGCTCCCCATCCCCCTCGTGTCATCATTTACAGTGGTGGTGGGGGTAACAATACCGGACTGCGACGAGTGAAAGGTTATTAGTTATATATGCTGCTGTCACTTCCCTTTAGCCCTCCGTCCAGCCCTCCGTCCAGTTTTCCGTCCTTCATCTCACCTCCTCACTATACTTTGAAAAAAAGTCCCCGTTGGCGTCGGAGAAGACAGCGGTGGTAAAGTCGGACGCCGATGAGATGACATTGAGGGACTGGTACGGAAGGTTGTGAATGAAAGTCGGAAAATCGAACGGACGAAGACCAGATTTTGACATGATACCTTCGAGGACGTAGGAAATGTTCATTCCTGCAGTAGGTTCGAACTCGATCTCGATCGGAGAACCGCCGGAGTCGGTCTCCACAACAGGATCAGTCATATTCGGGGAGCCCTGCGCGTCCGTGCCGTTGACAGATATGAACTGTACGGGGGGGGAGGAGGCAGAGTCCGGAGGGGGGGAGGAAGTCTTGTACCTCCTCATGCCAACCCAGCTCTTTGCAGCGTTGCGAATGATCTTATTCTTACGAACGAACAGCCTATTCTTTGGAAGTAGCTTCGTATAAACGTCAACGCACATCTGACGGGAAATCATGTACGATCCGACCACAGAGCCTGCTGAGGAACCGTAAACGGAATCGAAACAGTCGAGTATCCCAAGCACGGCAATGGCGCTGGCCATACCGGCGGAAACTGAACCTCTCATCCCACCGCCCTCGATCGACACGGCAAGGTGAGAGTCATCTGTCCTGTTGAAGGGTTTGGAATGAGTTCGAAAGCGATTCTGGCATGCGATGAGCGAAGCGATCGCAAGAGAGGTTAGGATATGAGATCATAATCATTGCGATGGTTACAGAGGAGGCGTGTCTTGTCCTGAAGCATAAGCGCGTGCGCTATTTCTTGCTCCTCGTCCAATCTCACCTCAACCAACTTCAAAACAGCATGATCTCTCAACATAGAGGACAATTCTTCGCTGTAAACCTCCTCCTTCACCGACAACTTAGGAAGACCTAGGTTGCCAAGGCATTCTACACCCTCATCAGTACCCTCATCACCTCCTCCACCTGAAGAATTGCAGAGGCGCCTCCGAAGTTCTATTGGATCATTGCATTCGATCAGTCTTTTCTTCTCTTTGACCCCTCCTACTCTTCTTCCTAGTCTAATCTTCTTAGATACACCACCCATATCGGGTTTAATATTATCGGTGCCTTCATTTCCTCCACCATCCCTCGCTTCAGCACTGAGCTGTGAGGTGAATCTATTGAAGGAAACCTGTTGTAAGGGATTCAGAGGGAGGATAGGCAACAACGTGGGGTGGAATCCACCGGAAAGGGTCCAAAGAGACAGTAACATTAAGTGGAATAATTCCATGTCAAAAATTGACTTTTTTTCCAGCGCCATGTTCTTCGAAACATGTGGGCGCCCATGTTGCGTTCTTTCTCCGGTAGAAATAGTGTATGTACAAATATTTAAGCCGTGAAATTTCTTTCTGATTCAGTTTCGTTATTGTTTATGTGCGCATTAGCCTGAAAGAAGGAACATCAAAGCAGCAACTTATCCCAGTCGTTCTGTTGCTCGTCGTCCACCGCAGACACCAGCGAGGAGTTTGGACCTATCTTCTTCTTCTTCTTCTTCTTCTTCGTTGCACTCGGCTGCTTCTTCTTTGCCATAGGAGACGTCTCGACCTTCCTGGAAATGTTATGAAGGTTTGAGGTGATGACTTCCAACTTTCCGAGCAGCTTCTCCGCCCTTTCTTCTGCCTCCTTCTCGAAGTCCTTCTTTCGGTTGACCTTCTTGGAAGCTTTTGTCTTGGCGACGACGATTGGGCTGCTCGCCCGAAGGACGGTCAGCTCAGCGTTGGAGATGGTAGGAGAGACGCTCTTCTTCTCTTCCTCTCCGTGGTCAGCAAAGGAGGATAGTGGCGGCGGTGATGAGGGCTTAGCACCAATAGACTCGATTTTGGCCACTGGAGCAACACCGTTCGCCTGTTCCTCCCTCCTTCCCTCCTCCTCCTCCTCCTCCTCCTCATCCTCCACCACCACACCCTCATCCTCCTCATCCTCCACCCCCATACCCTCATCCTCCTCCCCCCCCCCTTTCCCCGCCCTCTCCTCGTCTTCGACCTCAACCTCGTGCACGCGGTCCTCCTCATTCTCTTCTTCCTTCTTCTTCTTCTTCTTCTTCATGTCCTCGCTCCTCTTCATGCCCCTCAGGCAAGCCTCGTAAACTTCGTCCTCTAGCTTCTTCAAACTCACAGCCTTCTTCTCCTCCAAGCTCATCTTCTCCCTCTCGTTCAAGAGCCTCTCTTCCCTCCTTCCGGCCTCCTGGTCCTTCATCCACTGCCTGCCCCTCTCCAGCCTAGCGAGCCGGGAGTCTTCCTTCTCCTTCTCGAGCATTACTTCAAGGACTGAGATGGAGCGGTTGGGAGGAGTCTCAAGGTCGGACCTCGGCGTCATGAAACGGGGGAAGGGAGCCTGATGGCAGCGCGAAGGCGTCTTCTTCTTCCTTGACGACGCGATCAAAGGCTTCCTCTTAGGAGTGGCGTTCTTGGGAGAGGTGGGATTCGAGTTCGAATTCACAATACTGCATTTGGTAGGTTGGTAGAAGCTGAGCTGCTCAAGAGTTCTGGAAGGCTCCTCGTTGTTCTGTTGCAATGAGCGAAGCGAGGAGTGATAAGGTTGTTAGTTATGAAGGAGGGTAGTATATGCGAAGCGACGAGCTAAAAGGTTGCGAGCGCAAGGTAGAAGAGCTCTTCTTGAATAGCCTAATCGGTATGCTGTTGTCGCTCCGTTCCAAGATGCCGTCGTTATGTAGGAAGGCAGTATAATGCTTTTGCTGTCGCTTCGCTCCAGACCTCCACCCAGCCCTCCGCCCAGCTCTCACCTCCTCCTCAAGTTCTTCCCTCTCGTTGTGGCCGTTCTCCTCCTTCTCATCAACCTTGGAAATTGAAACAAAGCCGTGAGGCGAGGACGTTGGCGTCTCAGACGCAAGGAGAGACTGGGGAGGGCTTCTCTTCGTCAAAGCACAAGTTGGGTTTGGAGACCTCGACTTGAGGGGCGAAACACCGTCGCCGTAAGTGGAAGCGACTGGGGTCTCAACTTTGGCCGACTTAGTCTCGACTTTCAACTCCTCCTTTGGGTCGCTCTTCTTTAGCACAGCCTCTCTCTTCTTTCGGACCTTCAACTGCACTCCATACTCCTTCCCCAAGCTCTTCATGTCCTTGACGAACACTGCGAGGAGCAGCATCTTGTTAGCTATGTGGGCAAGGAACGAAGTGCCGAGTTACACGTCTGTCGCTTCGCTTCGCTTCGCTCCCGCCCTCGTCCTTTCGTACCTCTGTCTGCCCTCCTAGCAGCCTTTCTCTTTTCCTTCGCTGCGACCTTTAGCTTTCGCTCCTCCTGCTTCATTATGCCCATGATGGGCTCGTTCCTCCCCCCACCCCCGGCAGCAGCACATTGCCTCTTGAGCTGCTTGTTCAAAATTTGTATCTGCTTCACCTCACTCTTGGCTCTCGCCATGGCGTTCTTGACCCGGATCCTCTCGGACCATATTTTGGCCTTGGCAAGCTGAAGGTTACGCGCCTAAAGGGAAAAGGAGCGCATCGACGAGCGGAAGATATGCTGTTAGTACTAGCTAGGGCAAGGTTCGCCCAAATGCTGTTCTTTGCTTTGCTCGAGCATCTTACCTCCTCCTTCGTCATCTTGCTCGCCGCAGAATACCTGAGGGAGGGCGGAGAAGAAAGCGAAGGGGGTCAGCAGATAGAAGGAAAGGGGATGCAATCGAACGCAACGAGTCTCTAACCATCTTGCAGTTCCAACCCTAACCATCGTGCGAGCTCCCAATACTGCAGAGGTATTCACTCACCCTGAACTGGGCCATTTAGTGCCCCCTAAGCTCTGGTTAGACAGACAAACCCCCTCGAGCACCTTCTCATCCCCTTCCAACCACTTGATCAGGCCAATTTGATGGTTAGCTTGATCCACGTCTTCGTTGAAATCCTCGCCATCTGCCACCAACTCGGCGGTAATCTCTACTGCCAGTTCCTGGGCCTCACTATCTTACATGACACAAACACCACCAGAAATTTTGCTGCCCGAGGTGCGCGTTAAGCCCCTCATTTATGCAAAAACCTCAGACGTATGGGAGGGCGCAAATGGAGAGACCCAAATCAAGCTCAAGTAGCAAGGTCAAGGCCGGCGCGGATCTCAAAGCCTCCCAAACAGAACCGACCAAGTGGGTAGTTTTTTTAGCCGTGTGGGCCCGGAGCGGGTCAACAGAAAGAGAAAATAGTGAATTCCCCACAGATAGTAAAAATCGCCTTTTCGATCAAAAGAAGCACAGGTTGCTACACTGTGAAAAATATGGCAAACGATGACGAGGCAACAGAGCTGACGCAGATCTCTCTCGATGTTGACGAGTCTTCGACGCCCAAGGTTCCCTTGGTGAAAAATATTGTCAAGCTGAAACGTGTCCCCGACTGGTAAGAGGATTGTTTATCCGCACTTCTTCTGCTTTTCATGCCCCCGCCTTTTTCCCTCCCTCTCTTTCCCTTTCCCCTCCCCCACCCCCCTCCCCCCCTCCTCCCTCCCCTCCTGCCTCTCCTCTCTACCCCGCCCTCCCCTCTCCTCTCCCTCCCCCCTCC
>Ga0115006_10002809_pt1 | contig 11628 bp, 5 predicted proteins | sample ArcOceMetagenome_3_FD_88943 | JGI IMG/M metagenome (GOLD analysis project Ga0115006, IMG submission 88943) | Marine eukaryotic phytoplankton communities from Arctic Ocean - Arctic Ocean- Svalbard ARC20M Metagenome | ecosystem: Environmental > Aquatic > Marine > Oceanic | place: Arctic Ocean...
ATGGATCTTGGAGATACTGTTTCTTTCTTAAAATTAAGAGGAGGTTATTCTCAGGTAGCAGGTGGTGCTGATAGTCCATATGCTTTAAGTTTATCTTACGGAATATTCGGACAAGGTCACTTAGGTGCTTCTCTTGGAAATATTTCTGGAGGAACTATTCCAAATTCTGAAATTACTCCTTTTGAGAAAAATGAGAGTGAAATTGGTGTAGACTTAAGATTGTTTGACAACAAACTTTCCATAGATGCTACATACTATGACAATGAAACTTTAGGAGATATTGTAGGAGTTAGTGCTTCTTCAACTTCAGGTTACGGTGCGGCTCTTGCAAACCTTGGTAATATTTCAAACTCGGGTATTGAATTACTTATTAAAGGTGAGATAATGAGAACTGATGATTTCGCTTGGAACGCATCAATTAACTACACAAACAATACAAGTGAAGTTGTTGCAACTAACGATACTGGTGGAAACATCTCAATGGATGAGCCTCGTTCAAGAAACTTAAGAGTTACTCACATTGTTGGTGAAAAATACGGTGCACTGTACGGTTCTTCATATGTGAGAAATGATGCAGGTCTTATTGTTCATGAAATGGTTAATGGAATTCCAATTCCAAAACAAGGAGCTAGAAAAATCTTAGGATTTGGTGTTGCTCCAACATCTGTTGGTTTTGGATCATCTTTTAGATACAAAGATTTCAACGCTTCAATTTTAGTTGAAGGAAAAACTGGAGGGCAAATCTACTCAGGTACAAATGCCTTTTTAATTAGAAATGGTCATCACAAGAAGACTATTCCTGCTGGAGGTCGTGAGGCTGGATTTACACCAATTGGTGTGATGGAAGATGGAAGTTCAATTACAACGTCTATTCCTCAATCTCAACAAGAAGACTATTACAGAAGAACTTACGCTATTGCTGAAGAAGCTATACAAGATTCAGACTATATGAGAGTTCGTCAGTTAAGTATTGGTTATACTTTACCATCTAATATGTTAGAAGGAACATTTATTACCAAAGCTACTGTATCGCTTATTGGAAGAAATTTATTTTTCTTAAGTAACAGTACGGATAACATAGACCCTGAGTCTGCGTATAATAACGGAAACTCTGCAGGTTTAGAATGGTTTGGTCTTCCTGTTCCAAGAACAATTGGTCTTAACCTAAATCTTAAATTTTAAACTTAAATAATTATGAAAAAAATACTATTAACATTTTTTGCATTAAGTTTTGTTCTAACCTCATGTGAATTCGATAAAGGATTTGAGGAAATGAATGTAAACCCTGCAAAAGCAAATCAAATTGCCGTAGCAAACAAGTTTGCAGCAACTCAGTTGTATACGTCAGGAAGTAGATATGAAAACTGGAGAACCAGTTTAATCTACCAATCAACATTGATTCAACATTTTTCGTCTACGGCTGGTTACTGGTCTGGAGACAGATATTTTAGAAACGATGGATACTCTACTTCATTGTGGGATCGTAATTACCCGGAAGCTGTTAAAATGATTGAGGATATTAAAACTCAATTAACATCAGAGGGAAATAGTGGATCTGAAATGGGGATGACTCGTATTTTAAGAGTCTTTATTTATTCTAGACTAACGGATCTTCATGGGGACGTTCCTTATAGCGAAGCTGGTCAAGGGTATACTAACGGAATATTAAAGCCTAAGTACGATGCTCAACAAGATATCTATATGGATATGCTTAAAGAGCTAGAAGAAGCTGTTGCACAAATTGGTTCTTCAACAACTTTAGGAAATTCCGATATCATGTTTAAAGGTGATACTGCTAAGTGGAAAGCTTGGGGTAACTCATTGATGCTTAGACTTGCGATGAGATTAACAAAAGCGGATTCTGCTACAGCGAAAGCTTGGGCTGAAAAAGCTGTTGCAGCTGGAACTATGACATCTAATGATCACATAGCACATGTTCCACATACAAATGGACCTGAGGGAATAAATCAAAATGGACACGGTGAAGTATTTGATGCAGATGGTAACCCTAGAATCAGTAAAACATTTGCTGACTGGTTAAAAGACGATCCAAGATTACCTATTCTAGCCGCTAGAAGATCAGATGGTAGCACTAACCCTGCAGATTTAATTGGTATGCCAAATGGAAGCACAGGAGCTACAGTTCCTGACACTTCGATTTATGCTGAGCCAAATAGAAATGTAATAACAGGAAAAGATGCTCCTATGGTTTTTCAAACGTATGCTGAAGTAAGACTTTTAAAAGCTGAAATGGCGTTTAGAGGTTGGTCAGTACCAGGATCTGCTGAAGCTCATTATAACGCAGGAGTTAAAGCTGCTATGCAGATGCTTAGTCAACTTTATACAAATGCTGCTGTAATTACAGATGCTGAAGTTGATGCGTACTTAGCTAAAAAGCCTTACGATGCTAGTAAAGGATGGGAAATGATCAGTGAACAATATTGGGCAGCTACTCTTCTAAATGAGTACGAGTCTTTCTCAAACTGGAGAAGAACTGGATACCCAACATTAGTTCCGACTAGTGATCCAGGAAGTGATACAGGTGGACCTATTCCAAGAAGGCTAATTTGGCCTGAAGGAGAAGCTTCTACAAATGCAGAGAATTTTGCTGCTGCAATTGCTAGACAAGGTCCTAACAATATGGTCACTAGAGTTTGGTGGGATAAATAAGAAGTTTTTTGTTTTTTATATATTAGAAAAAAGAGGGATTAAGTTCCCTCTTTTTTATTTAATATATATGCCCAACTAGAAGTAGACTTAATTTAAATATTTTTTTATAATGGATGTGTATTTTCCTCCAATAGTATAATGATGCCTTCCTAAATTCACTGTATTACTCTCAAATGAGGTTATAAAATCTACATTAATTACTGTAGATCTGTGGATTCTGACAAATTTATTTTGAGGAAATTTTGTAATGAAATTAGAAATGTTTCCATGAACCATATAAGAGTTTTCCTTTGTAATTATTTTAGTGTAATCTTTCATAGCTTCTAAAGCAATAACATTAACAAAAAATAATTTCACATCGCTTCTGTCACTTCTTACAAAAATGTAATCTTTTTTTGTTTTGGCTACTGTTGACTTTATTGAAATTTTCTTAAATATTAAAATCAGAATAATTAAAAATATTATAATAAATAATATTAATCCAATCCATTTTAAGTCTATATAAGATTCAGATAATTCTGCTTTCTCTTTTTTAAATAGCTCATTTAAAAGAGGCTCCATTTCTATTGAGTAAAAACTAATTAGATTTTTTTCTAACCTGTTATCAGAGAATTCTTTTGTATAGGCATATAACTTATTGTTTTTTTGCTCATAGAAAAGATTAAAGTTATTAGCTAAGATTGAAGTATTGAAATTTATTTTACCACCTAAATATATTTCATCTCCATTTTCAACAGAAACTTTTTTTAGATTTATAGACTCTTCTTTTCCATTATAAACTAAACAATAAAAATAGTCTTCAGGATCATTTAAAATTAAATTTTCAGAAATTGAATTGTGATTATAACTAAAGCTTTTTTTCCAAAGACGATTTATTGAACCTTCATTTAAGTTAATTTCAAACAAATCATAAAAGGGTATTTTGCCTATATTTTCATCTCCAGAGAGATTACCTTCTCCACCATAAACAAGTAATGAATTTTTTTTTGTCAAACTCATTCCCGACATATATCTAGGAGAAATATTATCTCCACTAAATATAATTTTATCAAAAACATTTGTATTGAAATTAAATTTTAAAAAGTCATTTCTGAACTTAAAATCACTGTAACCTCCAAAAATTAATAATGAATTTGACAAATAATCATAATGAGTATTAAAATTAAATAATGGCTGTTCTAAAATATTGTAGCTATACAAATTCTTCCAAGTATTAGAGGATGAATTTATAGATCCTAAAGAGTAAGTATTGTTCAATTGATCTTTAGAGTCTTTTTCTAAAGATTGAACTCCTAATTTTTTATTTAAAAATTTATTCTCTGAAGCATTTGGCTCTCCTGTTTGGAGCATTAAAATTTTGTTGGTTTCAGTATTTAAAAATGCTTTTCCACTTGTGTATGAATGAAATTTTGATGGATTATTATAAGAATTGTTACTTATTATGGTCGACACTACATTAAAATCATAACTATTATTTTCTCCTAAAATTATAAATCGCATTTGGCTTGAATCGTACACTACATTGTGATTTGAATCTAACTCTAGTTGTGTAATTAATTTCCAGTCTTTGTAACTTTCTGCCACCCATAAAGGATTTTTAATTTTAGCTTTAATGTTATTGTTTTTTGCATTAACAATTGTTCCTTTTTTTTCACTAAAAGGAAAATAAACATTTTTGTTTTCTGTTAAAATTCTTAAATCTTTTAAATTAAACGCCGGCACATTATCATTAAATTCGTTTTGACCAAATACAATATTAACTAATGAGTTCTTTTCTTTAAATAAATTTTCAATTACAGAGGTTTGATTTAAAAAGGTTAGTTCAAGTTGATTAAGAGAGTAATTGATTTTTAACTTAACGTTCATCCATTTTTCAAACTCAACATAATCATCTGGAATTTGAATTTCTAAAAGGTTTTTAATTCCTTTAAGATTAAGTTTAAGATAAGGTTTGTTGTCAGTCGAATATGTGAAATCGTAGTTTAAAGATACAGTAGAATTGTTTACAGTATTTTTAATATTTAGTATGTCACCTATAAAAAGCTTGTTATAAACTGAAAATTGAAAACTAATAATTAAGCTATCGTTTGCTATAAAGGAGTCTTCCAAAAAGATAACTTGAGATCTATTCTTTTTTGGTTGATCATTAGAAATGAATTGAAGACCATCTTGAGAATAGCCTACAAAAACATTCAGAATAAATAATAAAGTAAAAAGAAAACGCATTTTAATTTTTAAATAAATGTAAAAAAAACTAATTAATTAATAGAAGCGTCTAAAATAATGTTCTGAAAAACATCATCATAGTCGACTATATTTTTCAAATCGTGAACTTGTTTGAAAACTAATAATATAGTTTTATCCTTTGGATTTATAAAATAACTACATCCAAACATACCAGACCAAAATAGTATTTTTATTTCTTTAAGCGAGTCATCATTTTTATTTCTAACTGTCATCCCAGAAGCAATGCCGTGACTCATCTCATCCTTAATATGAGCAATTCCTTGAATAGTATTTAATTTATATATTGTTTGAATTAATAAAACAGTCTCTTTTTTTAATATTCGCTTTTGTTTGAAACGACCTTTGTTTACAACCATAGTTAAAAAATTAGAATAATCTAAAATAGTTCCATTCAAACCGGCTCCACCTGAAAAATAGGTTTTAGCTCCTTTAATAGGATAGTTAATGTCATAGCTAGCCGATTTATAATTAGTCCAATATCCATTTTTATTAGTTAACACAGGAACTAGAAGTTTAGATTTGTCCTTATTAACATAAAAGGAAGTGTTTTCCATTTCAAGAGGAACAAAAAAAGTTTCATTAAAAAAAGTATTCAATGATTTCTGGGATACAATCTCAATTAAACGACCTAATACTTCGTATGACCAGCTGTATGTGAATAATGTTCCAGGCTCATTTACAAGTGGAATTTTAGCCATATTTTTAATATTATTTTTTAATGAAACGTTTTTTGTAGTATACAGATTGATTAAACTATCTTTAAAAAATTGAGTATACATTTTACTGTAAAAAGTATTTGATGCATTCGAAGTATAAGGTCCATAACCTAACCCTGAACGATGTTTCAATAAATCTCTAATTGTAATTTTATTAATGGCAGGTCTTGTGATATAAGATCCAGTTATTGAATCCATTCCTGTATAAATATTTAAATCATTAAATTCAGGGATATATTTACCGATTTCATCATCAAGATTTATCTTACCATCCTCCATTAGTTTCAAAATACCAAACGCAGTTATTGTTTTGGTTATGGAAGCGATTCTAAAAATAGCTTTTTTATCAATTTTTTTTTCTTTTTCAGCATCTGAATACCCAAATCCTTTAAAATAAATTAAATCATCACCTTTTTTAACCATGACTACAACTCCAGGTAATTCATTGTTTTCAATTAAACTTTGCGCATAACTATCTATGTTGTTTAATTTGTCTTTAGAAAACCCGTGTACAGTTTTACTCTTTTTCTTATTTTCACAAGACAAAGAGAAAACAACTATCAATATCAAAAGTAAAATTCTCATTTTAGTTTTAAATTCCTTGTTATATAGATTTTAAAAATATATTTGAATATCGTGTTTTAATTTATTTTTTATATAAAACAATGATCTTATTTACACTTTTTGTATAAAAATCTCTGTGTTTAGTATTAATTCCGTCATTTAAAAATCAACTATTTCTAATATTTGAAACGGTTTTCATAAAGTTTTGTTTAAATCGCTAATCTTTATAAACTAATCATTGGGGTAATTCGTTACCCCTTTTTTTTTAATCATTAACTCTGGGCTTAAATCTGTTGTGAGTTTAAGTAATTTATAAATAATTGATTTTATTATATTCATACAGATCTGTCGATTAAATAATCATTTTCGTCGAATTTTAATTCTCAAGTTATTTTTTTGACTGCTATTATTTGAGTTTTTTATGGTATTGATAATTGAAAATATTCCTTTTTTAGTATAAATATTCATTCATTTCGTATAATATTATCCCATAACATCCAACTATTGGGATAAGTTTAATTGTTAAACAAAATTATTAATCAATCAAAACAAAATTTTATGAAAACAAGTTTATTAAGTTATTTGTCTTCTTTTTTATTGGTGTTTGCTTTCGGTTTTTCCGTACAAGCTCAATCAATAAGTGGGACAGTAAGCGATGACAATGGTGTGCCTCTTCCGGGAGCGACTGTTATAGTCGAAGGAACTCAAAATGGAGTTTCCACTGATTTTGATGGTAATTATTCAATTAACGCTTCAAACGGGGATACCCTTGTTTTTAGTTTTGTTGGATATTCTAATCAATCGGTAGTTGTCGGATCTTCTGCAACTGTTAATGTTTCTTTACAACCTGACAATGCGTTGTCTGAAGTGGTTGTAACTGCACTTGGTGTAAAAAGAAATGTTAAAGCAGTTGGGTATTCTATCACCCAAGTAGGTGGTGAAGAACTAAGTGACAACAAAACTACAAATGCTATTAACTCACTTCAAGGTAAGGTTGCCGGTGTTGTGGTAACTGGTTCTGCAATGGGAGCTAAAGGTTCAAGTAGAGTTATTATTCGTGGTGCGAGTTCTTTAAACGGAAATAACCAACCTTTGTATGTTGTTGACGGAATTACTATCAATAACGATAATCTAGGTGCAGCCGGTATGTGGGGTGGTACTGATTATGGAGATGGTGTTTCAAGTATTAACCCAGATGATATCGAATCTATTTCTGTTTTAAAAGGTGGTGCAGCTGCAGCACTTTATGGATCTAGAGCTTCTAATGGTGTTATTTTAATTAATACTAAAAATGGAGCTGGTACTAAGGGAATTGGTGTTGAATTCAATTCTTCTATGCAGTTTGATATGATTAATGAAGGTACTGTTGATTTACAAAGATTGTACGGTCAAGGTCGTGACGGTGTTCACTCAGTTGGTTTTAATTTCGAAACTTTTAACAACTGGGGGGGGAAACTTGATGGATCAATGAAAGAACAATTTGATGGTGTTTCAAGACCTTACTCATATACGGGAAGTAACGACAAGAAATTTTATAGAGTAGGTGAAACTTACACTAATACTATAGCTGTTTCTACTGCTAATGAAAATTCTAATACTCGTTTTTCTATGACTAATTTGGATAATATTGATCTTGTTCCAAATTCTTCATTAAAAAGAAATTCATTTTCTTTAAATAACTCTAGTAAATTTGGAGATAAAATTTCTGTTGATGTTAATATGAAATATGTTTTAGAAGATCAGGTAGGAAACCCTAACATATCGGATGCATCTTCAAACTCACAATGGTCTGCTCGTTACTCTGCAAATTCAATTGATATTTTGAATATGGTAGGTGAAGGAGGAAATGGTACAAATGCAGACGGACTTGAATTTGGTTCAAATGATAATGTATACATAAGTAACCCATATTTTGCTGCTTATGAATTTGATCGTCTTTCAAATAAAGAAAGATTTATTGGTGCGATTAACGCTAGGTATGATGTAACAGATTACCTTTATTTAAGAGCTAGAATTGGTGGAGATAGATATACTTTAAGAAAAACAAATCATACACCTTACGGAACTAGATTTCAACCAATGGGTTCTATTAGTGAAGAATCTAGAAATTTCAAACAATACGATGCCGATGCATTTTTAGGTACTGATAATTTACAAATTGTTGATGATCTTACTTTAAATGCATTTATTGGAATTGGGACTAACTACCAAAATATGGAAATGGTTTCAGCTACTGGAAATGACTTTATTGTTCCTTTTTTAGTTAATGTTAAAAACACAAAAAGTCAATCCACTGGATTCAATTTTTGGGAAAAGAAAATTGAGTCAATTTATGGATCTGCAGAATTTGGATTTCAAGATTGGGCTTATTTAACTTTAACTGCTAGAAATGACTGGTTCTCAACATTATCTTTAAAAGATAAAGTAGCTCCAAATAATGACTTGTATACTTCAGCTTCTCTTTCATTAGTTCTTTCTGATGTAATGGATCTTGGAGATACTGTTTCTTTCTTAAAATTAAGAGGAGGTTATTCTCAGGTAGCAGGTGGTGCTGATAATCCATATGCTTTAAGTTTATCTTACGGAATAGTCGGCCAAGGTCACTTAGGTGCTTCTCTTGGACAAATTACAGGATCAACTATTCCTAACACTGAAATTACTCCATTTGAGAAAAATGAAATTGAATTTGGATTTGACGTAAGAATGTTTGACAATAAACTATCTATTGATGCTACTTACTATGACAATGAAACTTTAGGTGATATTGTTGGAGTTAGTGCTTCACAGACTTCTGGTTATGGAGCGGCTCTTGCAAATCTTGGACATATCACAAATAAGGGTATTGAATTACTTATTAAAGGTGAGATAATGAGAACTGATGATTTCACTTGGGAAGCGTCTTTAAACTACTCTAAAAATACAAGTGAAGTAGTTGCAACTAACGATGCTGGTGGAAACATTGGTATTGGTAACCCTAGAGATTTGCAAACAGGACTTAACGTAACTCATATTGTTGGAGAACAATGGGGTGCATTATATGGTAATGGTTTTGAAAGAGATTCTCAAGGAAGAATTATACACATTAATCAAGGAGGTATTCCTGTGCCAAAAATTGGAGGCAAAAAAATCTTAGGATTTGGTACTGCTCCAGAATCTATTGGTCTAGGATCTACATTTAGATATAAAGATTTCAACGCTTCAATATTAGTTGAAGGAAAAATGGGTGGATCGTTTTGGTCAGGAACAAACGCCTATTATAAGAGTTATGGACATCATAAAATTACTGTTCCTGCTGGAGGTCGTGAGGCTGGATTTACACCTGATGGTGTGATGGAAGATGGAACTGTTATTAGTACTTCTATTCCTATGTCAAGAATAGAAGATTACTGGGCACAAACTCAGAATATCGCTGAAGAAAACGTTTACTCTTCAGATTACATGAGACTTCGTCAGTTAAGTATTGGTTATAATGTACCATCTAGCATGCTAGAAGGATCTTTTATTACTAATGCTAGTGTATCGCTTATTGGTAGAAATTTATTTTTATTAAGTGACAGTACTGAAAATGTTGATCCGGAATCTGCGTATAATGCAGGTAATGCAGTTGGTTTAGAAAGAGGTGGATTGCCTGTACCTAGAACAATTGGACTTAACATAAACCTTAAATTTTAAACTTATATAATTATGAAAAAAATACTATTAACATTTTTTGCTTTAAGTTTAGTTCTTTCCTCTTGTGAATTCGGTGAAGGTTTCGAGGAAATGAATGTAGACCCAAATAAAGCATCTCAGCTGGATGTAACAAACAAATTTGCAAACGCTGTATTAAACACATCAGGAAGTAGATATGAAAACTGGAGAGCCAGTTTAATTTATCAATCAACTATGATTCAACATTTATCTTCTACGGCTAGTTACTGGTCGGGAGATAAATATTTTAGAAGCGATCAATATGCAAATGCACTTTGGGATCGTTATTACCCAACTAACATAAAACAAATTGAGGATATTAAAGCTCAATTAATATCAGAGGGAAATAGTGGTTCTGAAATGGGAATGACTCGTATATTAAGAGTATTTGCTTTTACAAGACTTACTGATATATATGGAGATATTCCTTATAGTGAAGCTGGTCAAGGGTATACTAACGGCATATTAAAGCCTAAGTACGATGCTCAACAAGATATCTATATGGATATGCTTAAAGAGCTAGAAGAAGCTGTTGCTCAAATTGGATCTAGTACTACTATGGGTAGTTCTGATTTAATTTTTCAAGGAAACACTGTCAAGTGGAAAGCTTGGGGTAATTCAATGATGCTAAGACTTGCAATGAGATTAACTAAGGTGGATTCTGCTACAGCAAAAGCTTGGGCTGAAAAAGCTGTTGCTGCTGGAACTATGACATCTAACGATCACATAGCAATGGTTCAACATACTGATGGACCTGCTGGAATCAACAAAAATGGACATGGTGAAGTATGGCAAGCAGATGGTAACGCAAGAATGAGTAAAACATTTATGGACTGGATGAGTGGTGATCCAAGATTAACTGTTTTAGCTCAAAGAACATCTGATGGAAGTAATGCTGTTGCAGATTTAATTGGTATGCCAAACGGTAGTGATGGAAATTCTGTTCCTGACTCAACAATCTATGCATCTTTACATGATAATTTAAAAGGTGTGGATGTTCCTATGGTATTTCATTCATATGCTGAAGTAAGATTTTTAAAAGCTGAAATGGCATTTAGAGGTTGGTCAGTTCCTGGTGATGCAAAAACTCATTATGAGGCTGGAGTAAAGGCAGCTATGCAGATGCTAGGTACTATTTATCCAAAAACTACAGCTATTACTGACGCTCAAGTTGCTGGTTATTTAGCTGCTAAGCCTTACGACGCGTCTAAAGGATGGGAAATGATCAGTGAACAATATTGGGCAGCTACTCTTTTAAATGAGTACGAAAGCTATAACAATTGGAGAAGAACCGGATACCCTACATTAACACCTATAAATTATGATGGTAATGTAACAGGAGGAACTATTCCAAGAAGACTTATCTACCCATCATCTGAGCAAGCTACCAACGGAGATAATTATGCTGCAGCTGTTGCAAGACAAGGTGCAGATGATTTTACAACTAGAATCTGGTGGGATAAATAAGAAGATTTTTGTTTTTTATATTTAAAAAAGAGGGATTAATTTCCCTCTTTTTTTTTTACTTTTATTTTATGAAAGCATTGCTTTTAATATTTCTTTTATTATTTAATTACTCTTTTAGTCAAGAAACAGTTTTTGAACTGCTAAATGCAAATCAAACTGGAGTTGAGTTTAATAATATCATCGAGGATAAAAAAGAACATAATATTTTACTTTATGCAAATTATTATGGAGGAGGTGGAGTTGGTATTGCTGATTTTGATAATGACGGTTTACA
>Ga0115006_10002810_pt1 | contig 11627 bp, 3 predicted proteins | sample ArcOceMetagenome_3_FD_88943 | JGI IMG/M metagenome (GOLD analysis project Ga0115006, IMG submission 88943) | Marine eukaryotic phytoplankton communities from Arctic Ocean - Arctic Ocean- Svalbard ARC20M Metagenome | ecosystem: Environmental > Aquatic > Marine > Oceanic | place: Arctic Ocean...
CTGGGTTTCTCTGCTCGTGCGCTTCAAGCCTTTCTTCAAGCCTTTCCCTGTGGAGCGTACACGCGAATGAAAAGGCACATCAAAGAACAAATCATACCTGGATCAGGAGCAGGCCTCCGGTGACCTGGTGCAAGCGGTATACGCTGACGGCCCCGGGAAGCAGGCTAGTGACATAGACAAAGCGCTGGTCCGGGCTCATCGCCAGAGCTTCCACTCCCCCCTCTACCTCTGTCCGGCTCAAGAGGAGAAGCAGCCCTGACACACTGTCGCGGTGGTAAACTTCAATGTCTTTGGAAAAGAGGGAGGCAACGAGGACAAAGCGGCCATCCGAAGGGCTGACTTGAATGCTCAAGGGCCCACGTAAGCCGGTCACATTTTCGACGCGTCCAAAGAGCAGTATGCCCGTGGACTGTGTAGAACTTCCGATGAGATAATGGTTTCCATGTGCGTAAAAGTGCGCAGCGGATGCTGTAATAGAGGAAATTACTTGTCCGGAAGACGCATCCAGTGCATTGGTTGAGACCTGGACTGAATCGACAAACATGCTGCCGTTGAAACGCATCAGCACAGAGTCGGTGTCGCGAGATGCGAGCAGAAAGCGCTGTCCGAGGGCTTGAAACGACGTGAGCGTTCGTGCTGACTGCAGCGCTTGCACCTCCTGACCCACAAGCGATCCCATATTGTCGAAGACGAGCGAAACGACTCGAGTTCCATTGTCTTGGCCAGCAGCTGCAAACGTACAGTAGAGTTTGTCCTGGTACACCATTGCTGACACGTCGGATGCCGTTGCTGGGAACGCGTGCGAATGAAGACGTCGTGCCTGTGAGTCAAGAGATGCCGTCATGGTATACATCGAGTCACTCGCCGTCCCGCAACGACAGGCGAGTAGGACACAAGCAAAGCAAAAGCAGAGCAAAGAAACAGGTGTTCTCAACGGGACCGATCATAGGCCTAACCAATGAATCCCAGCACAAAAGAAGCATACCGCAACAAGACCCGAGCCGACTCGTTGAAAGACAGTGGGTGCCGGATCGGTAGCGCCAGGCAGCTGAAAGTGACCGTGCGAAGAGCTGATGACAGAGCCCAGCTGGTAGATGGCGCAAGGAGCGGCGCTGCGCAAACTGGCCACCACGAGCAGGGTGACGCCCGCAAAGTCGATGCTCTGCAGCGAAGCGGCTCCCATCTCATGGAACGTTGACTCGCTGTTCACATCCACGGGTTGCGTCCGAGATGAGTTCCACCGGTAGAGGGCGCTGGCACCGGCAAGGTTGGCCACAGCCACAAACTCTTGCTGAGTGAGCGCAGGATCGCGCACGATGACGTGTCGCCACCGCTGCGCGCCCCGCGTGGGAACATGCTGCACAGGCTCCATTTCAAAGTCCTCTCCAGACTGGCCTTGGCGGACTTGAAACACGGGCGAAGTCACGTGCAACGACAATCCATCCCACATCCTAGCGGCGAGCAGGAATTGCGGCTCTTGACCCCAGCCCGTGGCGGGCGAGGACACGAGGGTGAAGGACTTGGTACCCATGACCGAGTATGCATGCGCCGAAGGGCATCCTCCGCATTCGGAATCCTCTGGGAACACGACGTCCGCCCCGTAGCCACAGGCGTATCCTCTCAGCGCTCCACTCTGTAAACGAGGCAGCGGAATGGTTGGAGGACACAGCCGGCGTCAGTCAGACCCGGGTCTTACTGCCCTTGTGATCCGTGTCTGACTTGAGATCGGATCGCACGGTACATGTAGACGCAAGAAAGAGCGCGTGCACGATGTTCGCAGAAGGCAAGCAGGCCCCAAAGCAACAGATCTCCAAATACTAAACTCCAGATCCTAAAATCTAGACCTGGCAGGTGGACTGTCCGAAGACACAATTGCCGCCACGACAAGTCTCCATGTTAAAGGTCGGCAGGCGCTGCAGCATCTCCCCGCCCGCACCTTCCGGCGCCTCAAATTTGAACATCTTGACCTGGTGTGGCACGCATACATGGCGAGCCTTTGTCAGATTGGCAATCGAAATTGTGGGCGGAGGAACGCGAATGGTGACATCAACTGCAGCCAAGTGAAGAGGGTGATCGGAAGGCAGGGATTACCGACGACAAGAAACGAAAGTGTGATAGACCGCCACGCAGGGATGGGTGGAGCACAAGGTTGTTGCTCGCCGTTTTGAACGTGTACCACTGCTGCACGCTCCGTGGAAAAAAGGCAAAGCCGCACTCTGCGCTTACACATACCTGTACATACACGCGAAGGCACACGCACAAAGGCGTTGATCAGGCGTACTTGAGTGTACATATGCATAAGCAAACACACACGGGCAACTATGCACTTGTGTACATATATATATGTGTGTGTGTGTGTGTGTGTATGACATGTATATATATTTGCAAGCGTATGTCTGAACATGCGCGACACCATGACACGCATCGCCAGCAAAAGCGCAAGCACCTTTTGCCACAATGGAGCCCAGTGTGAAATCGGGACGTGAGGCGGAGAGGCATACGAGACAGATAGGACTGGAGCCCGGAAGCCATGCGGCCAGAGCGGGGTGCGGCACTCAAGCAACTCGAGCTCGTCGCCTGCAATGCTGCACTCGTCGGACGCGGCAGAGAGAAGCGCGCCAGAGGGCTCGTGGTATGAGAACTCAACCCGGTAGCGTGTGGATGGAAGGAATTTCCCGAGGAGTCGGATGGTGCTAGACTCGTGCGCCATGGCGGCTGTGGAGTCTGGGGAGCGAATCTGCGGGAGTGCAGCCAGGAAATTGCTGGGGTCTGAGGTGCGCCCGGAGCTCTTGACCCAGTACTGGCCCATCGTGGTCGCTGGCAGCGCAGCTCCAGCCGCGTACAACGCCGCCACCTGTGCGCTCGAGAGGGCAGTCCTAAAGATGCGCGCGCTCTTGAGAGCGCCGATGTGCGAAAACTTGTGCTTGGCATACCTGTCGTCATATGTTCCCAACGTCAAGGGCGTCTGCTCAGAGCGGCAATAGCTCGATAGCCATCCTTCCTGTCCGTACAAGATGGCGCCACAGCTGCGCGCCAAGTGCCCCCCTGAAGCCAACGCACCGGCTACACATGCAGGCTTGGACGATACGGAAACATTGTTGACTCGCAGCTCGAGGTCTCGGCCGTCATAGAGGGCGACCAGATGCAACCACTCTCCGCGAACAATTGCTTGGGTGTGCAACACCTCCATCTTGTCCACGGTCTGTTGCGTGCTGTCGGCGCCGCCCTTGATGTTGCCCTCCAGTGCTATGGAGAAGAAAATAGTGGCCAAGGTATCGTCACCGTCAGGCCTGGTAGAATAGCCTAAGGACCAGCCCGTCTGGCAGTTGGGCAGCTGCAGTTGTGCTGCAACCAGTCCTCCATACACCACTTGCGAATCTTCAATCGTGAACCACACTTCGACGGACATCTGCTCCACGGGGAGAGAGGCGTTGTCCAGCTGTGCGAGATCATCAGTGATGTACAAGCCGGAGTTGAGCGTGCCATCAAACTGCAATGCTTGCTCAAAGCCTGAGCTGACGACGAAAGTCTCCAGGGACGGAGGGGTGGCGATAGGAGCGTCGGATTCAGGGCTCTGGCGCACGGTGCTGCCAGCAAGATCCCAGTCTTTCCACGGGCCAGTCTTGCAGAGGGGGCCGAGCAGCACAGCGGCTCCCAGGCGATTCACGTGGTCTCTGATGCCCGCGGGGAACACCAAAGTGTCAAACTCCTCGCCACAATCTGACCTAGGGCGGTAGGCCGAGCAAGCAGGCGACATGCTGTGCGATGCGTCCGGCTCATTGCACGTCACTGTGGTGTGCCCCGACCGCGAAAAGTTGGAAACGTGTATTTCACCGACATCGCTCCGCATCGAATCGACATGCATGTTCCAGAGGCCAACCGTGGCCGATGCCAGGCCCCTGCAGCACTCTTCGTCGCACCCCGTCCAAAGCCCCATCGCACCCGGCTGGCCTTTGCGACACAACTCGTCGCCTGCAACAGAGGCCGTGGGCGAAGATGCCGTAATGTCATCGAGCATTTGCTGAGAAAGGCTGAGGTCGAGACAGCCTGACGCTACAGTTGCTATCCTGCCTTCGCCGCGTGCCGAGGAGCCGGAGGAGAGAGCAAAGGTGTCCCAAAGGCACGCATCCTCGGTGTCGACTGTCATATGCTCACTCACTCCCTCGTACACGTTTCGGACCAATCCAGCTGGGCAGCCGCACGCGCTATTGAGATCGATACGGCCCGTGGATTTTTGGCCAAGGGTAAGGAATGTCTTCAATTTGCCGTCGCCGCCTTGTAAAACAAAGGTCCCAAGCCAGGATGCGTTCAGAGTTGCGCCCACTGAAATGGACACGGAGTTATTTTGCCAGATCGTGTACTCTACAGCTACCGCCATCGCGCCGCCCGACGTCTCGAGGCGTTCATGTCGCATCACATAGCCCTGCATGCCTGCATCCACAATCTGCATGCCAACGATTAGATGATTTGGTGGAGCTGAAGACACATTTTGGTTATGTTGATCCTCATTGGCGGTTTGGTCTGCGGAGCGATTGGTGCTGTTCACATTCAACAACGGACTCAAGAAAAGTGAGGGAGCAGACAAGGGTGGAGAGAGAGCCTGCGGTACCCTGCCAAACGCAAGGCTAAATTTCTCAGCAAAGACCGAGATGTTGGACCGGACGTTGGAACCCTCCACGAAGAAATCAAAGCCCAGATCCGGTACCCTGTGCTTGACATCAGGCTTCAGTGGCGGCCCACTAGAGTACAAGACTGTCCATTCCGTGAGCATGCTGTCGGACGACTTGTTACCCGATGGCCTCGTCTCCCCAGCACCGCCCTCGTCAGGAACATGACACAACGCATTGAAAGTGAGCAGAGCCGAAGATGAGCCCGACGAGAAGTTCTTCAAAACCGCGTTGGTGGTCAAATCGCGCAACTGGAATGCGACGTCAAGATTGGTCGTCACCTCGTTCTCCGCTGAATGTGTCTCTGACTGCACAAGGATTGAGTTGTTGCTGTAAAAGGTTATTTCAAACACATGGAGTGGAGTCCCTTGCAAAGTTGGAATAGAGGTGTTATCAAAGTCCCTCACAGCTCCCCGCCGGCTCTCATGGCGGAGCACGAAAGCCGAGCCTTCTGCAGTCTGTACATATTTGCCTCGGATGAGTTGTGGGGAGATGGAATGCACTTGACCAATGAAGTCCTCAGAGAAGGAGGCCCGGAGATCGGACTCTAGCATGAAGCGGCCTGCAATGTGAATACGGCCATGCAGATCGATGCCAAGTGATGCCGCTATTGTGCTGTCATAGACACAGAGCTTGAAACCAAAGTCGGGAACTTGAAAGGCAGCGTCGCACTTGGCAATGCAAGGCCTCATATCAATTCTTGTGCTCGTGTGAGAAATGGTCTGGCGTACGCAACGGTTTAGGCATTTCACAGCGGAGGCAAGGAAGATGCTGCTGGAATTTGTGCACATGTGCGTGCACGGTAACTCCCCTTCTCCATCATAAAGAACGGTCCATCCGGATGTTTTGCTGCACGTGAAAGGCTGTCGATTGATTGATTTGACATCAACACTCAGAACTGACAGCGAAGATATAGCCGCACGATGACTTGCAGACAGGCTCTGCACCTCGATTGGTCTATCCTGCAGCCAGAAACTGCCAAACCGTAGACGAATCTCTCCATGCGACCTGCGGTTAATGAAGGAATCCTGCAGTGCGCCCCCCGGCTTCCCTTCTGAAATGTCAGGAGGTCGTGAGAGAATAGCTAGGGTGTCGGTCTCGAATTCGGCAACATAAACGTGTCGACCGTCCGGGCTCAGAGCATAATCGGAGGAAGGATGGAGGCCATGACCATCAAACCCCGAGCCGAGCACTGGATCATCGTGCATGCCTTGATAAGCCAGCGACTGGCTGCTCATGTTCCACGTGTACATTCCCAATGCTGCTGGGTAGAAGTTTTCCGCTGTCGACATGAAATTGGCAAAGTTGTGGATGACTTTTGTTGCATGGTCGCCATTCCCCGCGGCTTCCAGGATTTCAATCATTGCTGTATTTTGAGCATGCAAGCGATCGGGCTCGGTGCATAGACGCGGCACATCTTGCAGGTCGGGAGAGTTAACGAAATGAGGGCATGAACAGTTGCTCCCTTTCGCATCCCTCTCTGTGATACACTGAACTGAGTTCAAGCTGAATCCAGGCTTGATGTTGGCTGATTGCACGTGGATCCAGAAGACATGTTCATTTGAAGCCCCATCGCCCTGCAAAGCCAAGGGTGATGGCATCAAGGCTTTGGTCATGTCATCTTTTTGGCAGGCAAGGCGGCACGGCTGGACGATAGGGTCGAAATTATGCGATGTGCCATCGTCTTCAAGGATCAGAGCGACGCGCACCCACCCGAAAGAGAAGGAGGAAACTTCAAACGTCAAAGTCCCGTCGATACTGACCCGTGGTGGTTCGAGGAAAAAGTCAGGCTGGCTCAGGTGAGTCACCCGAAACGTTACTTGCTGTTGCTGGCATGAAGAGTCAACTTCGCTGGCCACACAGTTTTCGTTCAGAGGACCTGCAAGCACTTGATCTGCAAATAACTGCCGTCGGGTCGAGTGCTCCCCCGACAGAACCTCAACGATATCTGTGCGCAGAACGAAGCTTGGTGGATCATTCACTGGGACCACGACAAGTTGTACGGTCTGGGACCCTGCCCGATCTCGGCGCCCATGTATGAATGGACTATCGTATACAAGATCAATCGTGAGCCAGGCTTGCCCAAATTGATGGGCCTCCAGGGAAAATCTCACTATGCCAAGCGCGTCGACAGTGGGTGCGCCATTTGCGGAAAAGAGATGAGTGCGATCCACAGAGACTTCGAAAGCAAGGTTGTATGCTGCTGAAGTGCCGGTCACCACATTGGCCAGATCAAGCTCCACATCCCCACTGTCCTCAAAGACAGTGACTCCGCAAGCCTCAAAACTTGGCAATGACATTATTACGATCCTAAATTGCTTGGTTGTTGCTAGATGAGACCCATCTAGAGCCCTTGTGTCTGAAATCGTCAGGTTCATTTGAACTTCGCCCTCTGCATGGTCGTAGGCTTGAAACTCCAGCGAGCCTGAAGATACATCGACTCGCGGCAAAACCTGGAAGAGCGCATGCACAGCGCGAGAATCAAAGGGCACCAGCTCCAGTACAGCCTGCTGGTTTTCGCAAAAATCTTCCGCAAAACAGCGTGCGTCAGTGGAATTGGCTGCTGCTAGATACGCGCTGATCTGTATTGGGGCAACTACATGCCAAGCGGCTTCGAATCCCGGGCTTTTCGTCCAATAATATGGAGATGTGGTGAAAACCAGCTGCAAAAAGCCGGTCCATGACCGCAGCTGCAAGTCACTGCCAACAGTGTCGCCCGACAGCTTAGCGACCAGCTCACGCGCAGAGCAATCTGCCGCGAAACAGCGGTACACTGCAACAATATCGTGGCCATGATACGTGTCAAAAGAGCGGAAGTTAAGGACGATGTCCCAGGATGATGAGATGAGCCATTCACAATGAGCATTATTCTCGTAATTTCCTGATCCGTCAGAAAATGTGCCATTCATCTCACCGGATGTCGGAGAACAGGCACACGAGCCCGAGCACGTGAAAGAGGATTGAAAGCCAATAGGCTTCACACGGCAGTTGCCTAGAGGGCAGTCTGCGACAGTGTGTGATTCGTAAGGACCCATCGAAACGGCACGCAGAAAATGCGCAACATGCACTAAACCTGCATGCTGATAGGAAAGCAGCGTGTTATCCTCCGTGTCCGTCGAGAGAATGAATGACGGAGGCGTGTTGACGGGAACCACCTCGATTGTGAATCGTCCCGTCCACGTGTCGACACCCCCACGGGCAACGCCTCCATTGTCTATGAGTGCTACCTCGAACTCCACAGTCCCGAAACGATGTGGTTCAGTCACGATCTGCAGCATCGCATCACCGCTCGCGCACTCGGAGAACATCCCAGGAGCCATGCCTGTCGTGCCACCGCCACACGTGCAGCACATGTCTGTGGAGTGTTCGAACCCGCACTGGCCTGGATTCTCTTGATATGAAGCACAGCCACGCCCAAAGCTGTCGCTCCAAGCATGCGACCTGCACGCTAGACTGCTATGACTATGCTGCGATGGTGCATCACAACCAGAGACTGGGATTCCCGATATTGGGACGCAGCTCGCGCTGATCTTGCTCACAATGCCAGTAGATCCCGAAATCTGTCGGAATTTGAATCTTAATTTCTGGTTTCGTTCCAGACCCCTGCCCAAGCCTCCTGCTGTCACATTGGTTGCAAATTTTTCGAGGCACAAGGTTGTGCTCTCATTCAGTTTGACATGTCTCTGAAAGTCTGCAAACGGCTGTGAGTTGACAGGCAGGATAGTAACAGCTACATTCACCAGCGACAGGTCCCTTCCACCCATTGCTGTGCCTCCGCTGTCTCTAATTAGGATCTGAAACAAGGCAAAGCCCGTGCAAAACGGCCGAGGACTTGCCAAAACCATCTTGACCTGCTGCGACAAATCCAGACTAGTCGCAGAAGCACCACTCGCGTTCAGGTGCACAGAGGGCATTGCCGTGAAAATATTCTCTATGCCAGCACTGCCCGCTGCATAAGCTGGCCAAGAGGCCAAGCAGAAGGAATCTTCAGCCGCTCTCACTCCCACGATGTCATGCGATGAATAGTAGTAACAGCCTCTGTCTGGGCCGTATGTCTTAAGGTGGCAGGCAGAGCGTGTCGGGACTAGCCACTCGCCCTCGCACAATTCTTGGCACTCAGCCTTCTGGGCCTGATCATCGCCCGAGAGTGAGGATGACAGCAGTTTCATGCCCCCAATGAGAGAGTGCCCAGTGAAGTTTGTGCAATGGCCTCCTCGCCAGGACGGTAACTCCCGAGCATCGTTGGAAAAAGTTGCCAGAATCTTGATGCGGACGCTTAGGTTCTGACTTAGGCGCTCATTCTGAGGTCCGGCAAAGACGCCGTCCACGACCATGCGCTCTGAACTTGGTAGTATGTCCTGAGCTTCGTCCATAAATTCTGAATAGACCAAGCTTTGGCAATCCAAAACACATGTGCGGTTTTTGCCATGTGTAACGCAGAGGCTATAGGAATCCTCATCTGCACAAATTTCACCCAAATGCACAGAATGAGCAATCGAACAGAAAATCTAGCAGCACAGAAAATGAGCACACTAGGGCAACAAGAAGAAAGAGAAGCACATAATAAGAACCTGTGAGGTCAAGGCCAAGTTGAGGAGAGTCTTCATTGTGAGCAGGTGCGGTTTGCAAGGGATCTGATTCATGCGACCCTGCCGTGTGCAAGATCACAGGCCCCCAGAAGCGTGGCTTCAGAGAATTTATGCACGCCGAGAAGTTCGAGAAGTCTAGTGATCCTGCCTTAACAACACATCTTCTGAAGGCCTCGCTGTCGCATTGGTTGCTTCCAGCTGTTGCACTGCAATTGATCGAAGCGTTCAGGTGCGTGAAGTCGTGAGAGCATGTCAACGGCTTCAATGCTCTCGACGAATTGTGCGAAGGCGCGTCATTGACTGCAAGTACGTGAATGACAAACATTTGAGCTGCCGACTTGTTTTGCCCATTGTTGTCGCAATTCCCGTCGTCTATCAGCGTAATTGAAAACCCGATTGACTTGTGCGAGTAGGCGTTGGGGTTTAGCACCAGCGAAAGCGTGCCATTTGATGACAGCGTTGGTCGTTGCGCAAACAGTAGTGCTGAGTCTTCGAGTGGAGATGTCTGAACCAGGACGAACGTGAGCTGCTGCGAGAGCTCCTCTCCCGACATCTCGCCAGTCGATATGTTGGTGGCAAAGAAGGGCCAATCAAATCTGAGCGAATCTTCCCAAAGCTCCAGGGTCTCAGTCTGCAGATGGAACGAAGGAGCAGAGTTTACGCTTAAAACGGAAATGTTGAAGGATTGAGCCGTTGAGGCTGGAGGGTCTCCATTATCTGTAAGAACAGCAACGAACAATACTGTTCCAAAAGCATTTGCGTTGGTGCGGAAAATTAGCGAGCCGTTGGAGTATAGAACTGGCCCGTAACTAAAAACCCTGCTCCAGTCTGTCGACTGGCTGGACACTGAAAATTCTACGCTCTGTCCCTCCTCATCTGGCGTGTTCTCAGGACCAGGACCGATATCCACTGCAGAGTCCGCATCAACGTAGTCCTCAACCGAGAATTCATCTTCCAGGACGGTTAGATTTAGGCGCGGCATAGTGAAGCGAGGGGGCTGATTGAGAGCACTGACGACAATCATGAAGATGCCATTCGTTTGGTTGTATGGCTCACGCGGCATGACGAATGTCACAGAAAATGAGGCATTGCCCACTGCAAAAGGCTTCATGTTGACAAAGAGCTCCCCAAATACTGAGTTCCCTTGTTTGCGTAGTTCGATGCGTGGCGTCCCCTGAACAGGCGACGGGTGCGACTGCGGGATTGGATGGACGAGTAGATAGGCATCAAAATCATGCTCATTTGTGACACATTGCTTCAGCGTGGATGACACAGATCCCGCCGTTGTCACGGTATATGCCTCCTGCACGAAAGTGTCGTATTCAATGAGCGGGGGACGGCCTCGACTATCCGGATCGCTGACCCTGAAATCAAGTGAGCTTTGAATGAAATCATGCACAGTTTCCTTCTGGTCACCAGGCCATCTTTCCGTGAATTCGACCAGCGTCATCATGCTGAACACAACGTGCACACGCAGGATCTCCGAAAAGTCAGATCCTTTGATGCGAATCTGGTAATCTACATCGCCAAAGCCGCCCGGCGGTTTCACAGCAACAAAGGTTCCATTACAACAGGTGCGCGAGTCGAGGCAGTTCGCCCTGCACCATACGTCGATGGACACGGACGACAAAATCACAGGGTCGTGAGTGCTATTCGCTTCCTGCCACGGGTCCCCCTCGCGTTTTCTCCAACGCAAAGGCTTCACATCAAAAAACACCCGTTCGCGGCCTTGATCATCGAGCGGCGAATCTCTTGGTGATACAATGTCCCGTACCATATTGGGCAGCTCAAACGGAGCATCTTCGGGATGGTCGAACCCGAGAATAGTAATGGTCGTTTCAGTCATTGTAAACCGAGACGCAGTGTGGTCCCAATTCTTTACATAGGCTTCTGATTGCAAAACCTCAATGCTCTGGACACCGGTTGCTGCCTCCAGCCTCTGCGCGTACACGTGCGCACGACTCGTGAAAAGAAGAGCCTGTTCCGAGTCTACGGCTGCCATCTGAAAGCTGAGACTATCATTCATGCTTAAGATGCGGGCTAGTGGAAGGCCCTCGGCGATGGCAATGACCTCGCGTGCAGCCTCGAAAATCAAATTCTTTACACATTGAGTATAATTCAGCCTTGCGTCGGGACTGTCCCCAGCTCCGCTGGAAACAACGCAAGCTTGGCGTTTCAGAGTCCCACACGCTGCCAGGTTACTGCAATCCATCGTAAGGTTAGAATCTGTCATGTTGAAGCGTATTACCGCGTAGGTTGCCGCCACTACCACCGATACATGCGCCGGAGCTGACACATTGACCCCGGCATACGATAGCGCATGGGCGGCGGCGTAATGCAGCGTGCCCGCGGCCAGGTCCTGGCTGAAGCC
>Ga0115006_10002811_pt1 | contig 11626 bp, 4 predicted proteins | sample ArcOceMetagenome_3_FD_88943 | JGI IMG/M metagenome (GOLD analysis project Ga0115006, IMG submission 88943) | Marine eukaryotic phytoplankton communities from Arctic Ocean - Arctic Ocean- Svalbard ARC20M Metagenome | ecosystem: Environmental > Aquatic > Marine > Oceanic | place: Arctic Ocean...
GCGGATCAACCAGATATCCCTGTTGACAGACGCTGTCGAAGTCTACGCTAAAATGCGGCATTGGAAAAAGATCAGCCATCGCCTGCTCTAGTAAGGATCTCCTTGGCCCTGGAAGCAGAGACGCACCAACATCTTCTGCTCGAGCCTCCGAATATACGGCAGATGCTGGGCCGTGGTCAACGAGTCCTATAGTGATGCCAGGGCCATCGGACACCACGCGCTTCGGTGCTGACATTGCGACACTGCTAACCTTTCTCGCAGGGTTTGACTGAATCGTGACCGTTGCAATCGTTGACCGATCCGAATCACCGCCGCCGTCGTCAAGCAGCAAGATGCGACACTTGGCAATTCCAAACCAACCCTTTGAAACTTCAAAGCCGAAATCACATTGGCGCATGCCGGTACTAGATGAGCAATTATCAACCAGAGGAGAACCCCAGTCAACGAAGACACCCGCATCGCTGACGTCAGTCTGGATAGAGAAAGACAATTTTTGTCCCTTCTCATCCATGCCCCCTCCTGGAGAGATGTTCGAGAGGAAAGCCGCCTGGGTGAAAACCCGAATGTCCGGGGGCAAAATTATCGTAGGACGGGATATTTCAAAGCTCGGTGCATCATTCACGGGGATTATGGAAATCGTCAGCGTTCTGGCATCAGATACGCCATTGCACAACCTTGGATCGGCGCAACCATTGTCGGTCAATTTCAGCACTGCGGTACACAAACCGTTCTGATTTTCTGCGACCTTGAATATTAGGTGGCCATCGATTGAAACAGCTGGCCGGGTTTCAAAAAGGTATCTGGCAGAGATGTTCGTGACGCTAAATGTTGCTAACTGTAACGTCTCGTCCCGAACCGGTGGTCCTGTGCGAATATCTGTAACAATATCAGGGAATTCGTTCTCCCCGGAATCCTCCAACACAGAAATCAACGAAGTCTGGAGATCAAATGAGGGCGCATCATTGACTGCTAAGACATGTATTTCGAGCACGTGATCAGTTGACGTGTCCTGTCCACCTGCATGTACGCCACCAGAGTCCTTCAGCACGGCATTGAACTTTGCAATGCCGTTTTCATGCTTCTTCAAGCGAAGGCTTAGCGTGCCATCACTGTACAACCGTGGACTGGTCTCGAAGATATCCAGGGACCCATCGATGAATTCCACGTAAAATGACAAGTCTTGAAAATGGTGTCCGGGCTCTGACATAATGTTATACGCAAAACCGTGCCACACACACACCGGTTCATCCTCCAATATTGTCAAAGTCAACGGCATGTCGAACGATGGCGCATCATTGACCTCAACGACGGTGATCGCGACACTTCCCAACGAATACGTGTTTGCCCCATTGCTCAACTTCACCTCGAAGACAGAAGCCCCAGATTGGTTGCATGCGGTTCGAAAAATTAGTCGCCCCTTCGGGTCGAGGGTCGGGGCTGCACCGAATAGAGCATCATTGGTAGTCTCCAACTCTTCAAGAGTGAACAGCAGAAGACCTTCCCAATCTGTTGATGCATAAGAAAATACCTGCTCGCCGATAAAGTCCCGGGATGAAAATTCATCTTCGTGGACTGTTATGATTCTGGAGGTGTTCGCAATCTTAAAATTTGCCTTCGGCACAATTGGTGGAGAAATCAGTATGGTGAAGTATTTTAACCTCGAAGCGGCGGCGCCACCCTGTGCGTCTCCGCCATCGTCTACTGCCTGCACAGAAAACTCTCGTGATCCGTGCTCACCTGGGTGAGTCTGAAAAGACAGCGTACCCTGGTTGCATACTTGAGGATTGGATAAAAACATTCCAAAGTCATCTGTGTCATGCTTGGGCACCGGCAATACGAGAAAGGTAACTTGTTGTTCTAGGTCTGGTTGAACAAAGGGCTCCAATTGCAGCTCGGAGACAAACCCTGGAAGCGCAAACATACTTTTAGAAGATGCATCGTCCGTGACATTGATGCTGTCAGAGGACAGTGAGAATGTTGGTGGGTCATTGAGCGGAGCGACTGAAATGATTAAGGACCTTTGCATGCTAGACAGCGGCAACCCAGAAAATGACAGCGCTACGTCAAAGTGCAACGTGCCATAAAAATGTTCGAGAAGCCCGAATGTGAGCGAGCCACTATCGTCAAGGATCGGCTGTCCGTTTTCAACAAATGCCTGATTCAAGGATCCGCCGCGTTTCTGCCTGATTGTGAAAATTGGTTTTCCGCATTGCGTGCGACCTGCGCCGCACTCCAGGTCTACTGCAAACATTGCAGCACTGTGCCACCCGGAATCTTCAAAACACTCATAAATTCCGTTGTCCTTCCATCGAAAATGGGGTAATTCATCGCGGAGATAATCCGTTGACTCGGATATCGCTTTGAATGAAGCACGAGAGTGGTCCTCTTGTTCAAAGAAGGTTTTGTCCGAAAATTCTGACACCGAAATCACAAACGCTGGGCCTTGAATGAGCTCCGTTTCGCCGGTATTGAGCTTTTCGTAGAGCACCATGTTATATGATGTCGGCATATCCCAACGCGGGGTTCGGCACGCCATCGAACTGGAGTCTAGCACCGACCCCTCCGTGAGTACGCCATCGGCACCGTGGCTGTTCAAAAATTTGCATGAATAGTGTGCTTTTGCGTTGAAACCAGCTCCAACTATTGTCACGACGCTAGATGTGCCCGTGACGCTTGGAAATGGGGTCGTGACGTCAAGATATGCAGGGCGCACTTGAAGTAAATCTAGATCAAGGCCAGAACGGAATTCAATTTCTGCAGGCCACGCAGTTGGATTCTCTAGATTGCCAGTAAGATCGTCTGGGCGGGCAAACAGTCGGACTTTTACAGTGCCAGACTCCCACTTCCACCGCGGTGTCGTACAATCAAGTTCATCGCGCGTCGTAAGCTTGCACTGCATGTTATCAGTGCTTCCATCTGATGCGCTTAAGACGGCAGCGTACTCGTAGGGCCCCATATGAAATCCGTGTCCCTTGAAGGTGATAAGGTCCCCTCCGAGTGCAGAGACTGCACTGATACTCTTATGGTAGCACTCAGCCGTCAATTCGAGCGTGAGTTTGCGCGTTGTGTGCAAAGACTTGTGGCCTTGGCTGATTTCAATTTCTACAATCTGTGCTGCAGCTTCTTGTGCAGAAAATTCACACCGTAACAAAATAGGGCTGACGGGGTAAGCGAGTCGGGATGACATTGTGCTGGGTGTCGAAGGTACTGTGCTCGACATTCGAATTCTGCACGCATAAGCATTCGACAGATTTAGACCTTGACCTACTACGTCCAATCTGAAAGGCGAACCGACCACTACCTGTGTCGGCATTATGGACTCGATTGTGGGGCACAAAAACAAAGTGTGCCCTGAGTCGCCCACGAACGGCACAAGCATCGAACCGGAAGCCAGGGAGAAGTGCACCTCCACGCAGTCAAGCTCAGGAGATGACAGCGAAAAACGATCTCGAGTGAACCAGGTTCCCCAGCGAGGAGTATTACAGTGGACAACAGCGGAACTGTGCATATGAGCAGGATTCTCGACGACCGAGTTTGGAGATTGAAATCGGCACGCTAGTTCAGATCCATGGAATGCATCGCCGTGGATATAAAGAGGATCCCCGCCCCTCAGCGGAAGTCTCTCTGACTCCTGGCCCCCACTCATTCTACTCCAACTTGGCAGAAATTCAAAAACCCTTGACTTGGAGTTTTTTACGCCAGTGAAAGGGAGTTGCTTGTGCCCTTCTAGAACGGAGACTGAAGATCGCAGGGTTTGCTCGTTCCAGTTTGGCGTTAAGCATTTGAGGCGTCGGTGGTCTATTACTTCTCCATAGACTCGTGCCACAGGGACATCAGAATCTGACGTCAAAAAGTCGCATGAGTAAATATGATTTGATCCATCGAATCCATATCCTCCGACCGTTATAGTAGTTCCTCCGCCTGCAATCCCCTGCGAGATATCCAAGCTAGTCCATCCTGCTTGAAAGTGAAAAGTTTGTGAGCCGCATGCGGCTGCATACAGAATCTCCACATTAGAGGTGGAAAATAATCTGACATCAGCCTCTCCTGCTTCGCTCCAAATGTTCGGCAACGCAAACAGAACAGGACCGCCACCGTGGCCCACAGTCACTGGCGGGGACCTGGCAGTGAATCCTTTGCCAGAAAACTCCAGGAAGAGATCCACAGTAGCTAAAGTGCCCGAAACATAGATACCGACTGAAGTTCTGCCATCTGCCGGTCCCTCGGGAGCAGATAGCCATCGCCATTTGGCCTCTTTGGACGCTGGTGTACAGCCTATTTCAAGCGGAAGCGCAGCCACAACACCATTTGAAGTAGCATCCACGACCCGAATGAGGCCATGCGCTGGGACCTCGACGGCACATCTCGCCGATGGCACTTGCAGACGTTTGCCCCCCTCGTGACCAGCTCTGATACTGCGAGTCGACTCAACTAGAATCCATTCAAGTTTGCATTCTATCAAAGAGTCACCAGCTGGCAGTGTGGCAGCGCTTCTGCCCACCACCGATGAAGAATGGCAAGGGATAAGCTCACAGCGTACAGCCCGCTGGCCAAATCCGTGACCACTGATCGAAGCAGCAAGCCCATCTATGCTCAAGGTTGAGAGCTGAGCAGACTGTATCATGGCGACATACCTCAAGGGCACGCGATCTTCTCCGGCCACTGAAATCAGCGTGCTAGACTCGTGGCGCTGGGTATCTACAATTTTCAAGTGAGCATTTCCCCATCCATGCTCTCGTGCCGGCACAACGCATGCCATCATTGAATCATTCCTCGCGAAGTAGATCTTCACGTCCACGTGGCTCATACTGTTGAAAAAACGGCAAACGAACGCAGATTCTCTGCTCGGATCCAAACCCGTGTGCTCGATCATGAGCTTGCTTCCCCCATTTACCGGAACCGTCAACAAATCATCGATACCCTGTTCAATTTGTTGCTGCCACAGCACGATCGAGATCCAGCGCCCTCGATACTGAAGACTGCAAATTGCCGATCGGCTGGGTTTGATCTGGACGCTTTCATCTTCAATTAGTTCGACCTGTACTTGCTGTTCATAACCTTGCCACGGAGGGCACGTAAAAAGAATGCGATCATCCGCAGATGGATGTGAAGGCGCCGAAGCCTGTCGCAAGCGCCGGCCTGCACGATCGACACCGATAAAAACAATTTGGTATGATTGAGCAGGGTGGAATCCTCCCCCTGTGACCATGACAGCGTCTCCACCTGCTGTCGAACAAGAGTAATGCTGCGACATGCTCCAAAACGAGACGAATGTGAATTGCGCTGGTTGACGTTGTGGTGCCACTTCAAGCTCAAATTCACCAACTGAAAGTGTAAACGCCACTGTTACTTCTGCCTGAGGCCAGGGCGGCGGCATGCACTGCAACTCCAGGGAGGAGATAAAGACCGCGTCCGACAGTGATGCCCCAAATCGGCACTTATACTGACCTGCCAAATTGAAGCCAAATCCTTGGATGGAAACGACAGAGTCTCCTGAGGCAAGTCCAGACGCATTGAAGTCCTTAATGTACCCATTGGATAGATCTTGGAATCCAGGCGCGTCAGAAACAGCAAAAAACCATTGCGATGACCCAGGCCGCGCCAAGCGCACGTCGTCTGCAAATACTGAGAGGGTAAAGATATTGAGATTAGGGGAATCAATCGCTGGCATAGAACATGTCGCAATACATTCACCACTTCCGATGTGTGCTGCCTCTGAAACGACCATGATCGAACCGTCAATTGACACAAGCTCGCACCTCACTGCCTGGCTTTGACTCAAAAGTCCCCTACCAAGCACTGCTATCTGAAAAGTACTTCCACTCTTTGCCCACGTTGTAGTTGAGTGTGTCCACGAAGGCAGCACACGCAAGCTCTGTGACGGGTGTACAGGAAGCGCACAAGAGCATGCAGCATCCGGACATCCGAAGGACAGCGGTTCGCCGTCCCTGGACAGAGACACAGAAACGACGCCAGAGTCGATCTGAGGAAAGATAGAGCATGACAGCGAGCTGTCAGATTCTATGACGGCATCCACGTTGCGCTCATCAGCAGGTGCACCTGTGGCAACAGTTACCATGCATCTGTATCTGAACTTGTCAGAGAACCCAAGCCCACGGATGAGGATGTTCGTCCACATTCCTGCGCCAATGCGTCCGACATTCATACCAGTCCAATACTCCCGGATCAAAAGAGGCAAATTTCCCCCGCTCCGAGGAACCATGTTCAGTCCTTGTAAGATGTGCACCTGCGCACTGCCTGCCTGTGTAGACCAACAGGGCATCCGGCAGGTCAATTGCGACTCACTTGGAGTACACTGTGATTCAATGGTATCTCCTGTCGACAAGTGAAGGAGCCGCACGATCAAAGGAGAATCGGACCCTCCAGATACGCGTGCAAAGTCAAAATCAAGTGTGCTCTCCGTGTTCGCATGCACGGACACTGTTGCCCGGTGAGCCCATCCCGCAGACGAGAATTCTATCCTTCGATTAGCAGTTGACGTGCAGGAAAGCTTCTCACCGTCTTGCATTACATTGAGCACTGCGCTCACCGCCCTGTCAAACACTGGCGCATCACACACCAACACTGCGCACCGCAGCCCCTTGCACTGTGTACGGTCAACCACAGCCAACGTCTTTGTTTCCGTCTCATCCGTTGCGAATACACACATGTATTCGCGATTTTGATAGAAGTTGTCTCCAAAGATCTTCAACTCGGTGGTGACATTAGAGCAGCACGGCACTCGATGTGGTGCAATCCTGTTCCAAATAGGATTGATGCGAAACAGAACGCTGCGACTGACCTCAAGGCCCACTTTTGTGATAGAGACCGCGGCATCACATGGGCCTCTGTGCCAGTGCGGCATCGTAAAGATGATAGCTTCATGTGAATACGGAGTCGACGCGCCACTCACGATAGCAGCGCCGCCACACTCAATTTTCAGAGCGTACTTTGTTTGTGAAAACCCGCTGCCGTGAACCGTGATCGGAAAGCCCCCTGCTGCCGAGCCAGAGCTTGGAACAACAAACTCGACATTTTCCGCGATTGTCAACACGGAATCTGCCGCAGGACCTTCAATGCTGATCCGTTCGTCTCCACGAAAGAGCCGTACACGTGCGTTTTGCCCGGCTGCGTCCCATCTACGCAGCGCGCAAATCAACTCGCTTTTGCTGCGAGGTGTGCAAGAGCAGTCTTGATTGTGCGTTTCGAGAACGCTTCCAAGCTGCAAGTAGTACTTTCGGTCCATCTGGAACCCGAACCCGTGGATAGTCACTGCAGAACCCCCTGCTGACGAAACTCGAGTTGGGTGGAGCACGTCCCATCCCTCAACAAAATCCACACTGAGGCGCTGTGGATGGCTGGCTCCGTCGGGAAACGGCGGTATCTCCGCTTCCACCTGAAGATTGTCATCTCCGTCGACAGAGGACAACTCATGACCATGCGCGTTTTCGATTAGGGCGACCGTCACGCGTGTGGGATCGTAGGGCCATGTTTGCAATGTGCAGCGGATTGCAGTGGTGTTCAGCACCTCGGCAGTGGCTGATTCTGCTCGGTTGCCGCTGGCATCGGTGAACAGGCATCGGTACTGCCCGTGCAAGTCAAATGCCGCCCCTCTCAGCAGCAGCTCTGCTCCAGCAAATGCCGGCAGCGAGCTCGGGTACGCTCGCAGCACAACCGGCGAGATGAAAATTGTGCAAGGGTCGTCAGTTTCGCGCGGGATCGGTAACCCCGACTTCGAGAGACTTAGCTCATAGCGCCCCCCAGCGAAGCCTTCGGGAGGCCGCAAGCATCGGAGGGCATTCGGCGACGCGACAACCGCCTGCCCATCAGGTTCGCACGCGCACAGCGTCAGCACGCGGCACGCTCCAGTCAGGGCCAAGCGACGCGCGGGCAAAGCACGAGACCTCGGAGCTGATTCGAGTGCACGTGTCCCCCGAGCGGCGTGCGCGTGTAAAGTGGCATTCGTAGAATGCGCCGGCGATGAAGCCCTGGCCGGCGACAAGGAGCTCCTCCAGGAGGTCCGCGCGGGCGTGCTGCACGTTGGCGGCGGTCCAGCGCTCGGCAGGCTCGCAGCGCGCGCCCTCGGAAAAACTGCCGCTGCTCAGGCAGCGGTGCTCTGCGGCGCCCTCCGCCGCCGCCGAGAGCTTGAAGCCCCGGCTGCACGCCAGCCTGGCCGCCTGCGGATAGAACACCTCGGTCGGCGGGTCGGCGACGCCGCCGGCCACCGCGAGCTTCCCGCACGAAACAGGCTCGCACGTCTTGCCCGGCGTGAAGCGGCCGTCGAACAGGCACTGCACCGTGGCTTCGCCCGGGCCGGCGAGCGTGTAGCCGGGGTCGCAGCTCAGCGTGGCGCTGCCGAGGGGGCGCACCTCGCCGGCCGGCAGCGCCCGCCCGTGCGCGAGACGGTACCGCCCGCACCCGGGCAGCGCCATGCGCGGCGCCCCGGCGCCCGGACGCGCCGGCCGTGCGGCTTCCGCGTCGGGCGTCGACTGCGGGCTGCTGGTCTGCGCGAGCGCGAGCAGCAGCAGCAGCAGCAGCCCGGGCTGCATGCCGTGTGCGGCGGTGAACTCCACCGCTGCTTGTGTCGCTTGGTTCTGAATGGCAGACTCCACGAACACACTCTCACGAACGGGCTCGGCCTAGCCGAAGGGGGTGCCCGCAGCTGCAGTGCAGCCGTGGACAGCCGGGGGCCGGGGCGGGATGGGGACACGCTGACAGCCGCGGGGCAGGGCGGGATGGGTGGGAAAAGGGCGCAGTCGGCGCTGCTTGTGGCCGCGTTTGCCGCGGCCCTGCTGCCGGCGCGGCTCGACTCGGCAGCGCCGCCGCTGCGTACGCGGCAGATCTCGTTGCCAACGCCGACGCTCCCCAAGCGGCCGTTGCTGATGCAGCTGAACACGAGGGTCCTCGTCTCCGAGCTCGCGCAAAGCCTCGGCCGGCCGGCGAGCCTGGACGACATACCGGACGCGGCGCTCGACGATCTGGCCAGCACGGGCTTCCACATAGTGTACCTGCTCGGTGTGTGGCGCACGGGCATGTTTGGGCTCAACAAAAGCAAGAAGCTGCTCTCGCAGGACCCCTGCATGGCTGGATTTTCCGAGGAGGACGTCGGGAGCTCGCCGTTCGCCATCACAGAGTATGCCGTGCCGGAGGATCTCGGGGGCGACGATGCGCTGGGCCGGCTCTGCGCCCGCATCCACTCAAGACGGATGCGGGTCGTCGTCGATTTTGTCCCAAACCACGTTGCCATCGACCACCCGTGGGTCAAGACACACCCGCACTTTCTCATCAAGAGCCGCAACGACGAGCACGTGCGCGACCCGGGCAGCTATTTCGAGTCGGGGGGGGACGCGTTTGCCTTTGGCCGGGGGCTGCTCTGGGAGCCGTGGGAAGATACAGTGCAGCTCAACTACGGGGAGCCCGAGCTTCGCCAGGCCATGCTCGGCATCCTGCGCAAGATTGCGGGCATGGTGGACGGGGTGCGGTGTGACGTGGCCATGCTCGTCGAGCAGGAGCTTCTGCTCAGCACATGGGGAGACCAGCTCGAGCCTGAGCGAGACCCGTCCCTGCAAGACACCTCGGAATTTTGGCCAGCCGCCTGCAGGGAGGCGCGGCAGGTGAACCCAAACTTTTTATTCATAGCAGAGAGCTACTGGGAGCGGGAGCAGGCGCTCATGTACAAGGGGTTCGACTTCTGCTATGACAAGGTATTCTATGACCGCCTGGTACAAGGTGACGGCGAAGGGATCGACCACCTGCTCAACCTCGGACGCAACTATCAGGTCTGCATTGCTCGTGTGCTTCGGTTCCACCCGCCCTCTCCTTATCTCAGTTTCCCCTGCTACGCGCCCTCCCCCTCACCTCCTCCCCCGTGTGTGTGTGGCAGGACAAACTCGTGCGCTTCCTTGAAAATCACGACGAGGACCGGGCGGCGGCGGTTCTGCCCAACTTGGACCAGCACATGGCTGCGGCCGTGCTCACCTTGACCGCGCCAGGGCTGCACTTCGTGCACGATGGGCAGCAAGATGGTCGGCAGCGCCGTGTGTCCATGCACATCACGCGCCGCCTCCCAGAAAACGAGGATGTTGGAGATGACAGGCTCAAGCCCCGCTATAAGACGCTCCTCAAGGCTGTCAGGGGCGCTGCACTGCGCGACGGGGCGTGGGAGCGGTGCCACGTCTACGAGAGGCTTGGCGATGGCAGCGAGACGCCCTGCACGCGCGTCATGACACATCTGTGCTGGAGCCCGCACGAGGGCGGCGGGCCGTTTACCGAGATCGTGGTGGTGGTGGTCAACTACTCGCCCATTCCTCTCAACGTGCGCATCGCCGTCACCGAGTGCGGCACGGGCGCCAGCACCATCTCTGAGCTGCTGGCTGGGCGCATGTGCTTCCTGAGCGATCGCCTCGGGCCGCGCACAGCCGACATTGACGGCGAGGCCTTGACAAGTACGTAACGGTCGCGTGCCGCGTGGAGGGCAGCACACACGCGCACGCTACACACAAGCGAGCACGGGCGAGCGAGATATACGCGTCGTAATGCGTGTGCGACAAACTCACATGCGTGCGCGCACGCATCCCGGCGCGCCTGCAAAACAGCCAAAGGGATCGATTTATTCTTGGACCCCTGGGCGGCGCATATTTTTGACGTGCTCGAAAAGTAAGGCGATCGCGCCAGCGCGTGTTTGTGTGCACGCATTTGCGTGCCTCTCTGCACACGCATGCACGCGTGCCCACGAACGCGCGTCCTGCCGGTGGCGATCTGAGTGCCAGAGAGAGAGAGAGGTGGAAGAGGGGGCGGCGGGGAAGAGGGAGGGCGGGGGGGGAGGGGGGGGTGATCATTAGGTGATAGGGAAGGTAGCACCCACGAACACGTGCCACGGCGCAGTGTCTTGGCGGTGCGGCAGATATACCTCGATGTAGCGATGTTGGCGCAGAATGCGGTCGCGCCCCTCTTCCTATCTCTCCTACGTCTCCTCGAGTCTGTCCCGCATGCGCCATACCGCATTTTCTATGATTCTCCCATGCGATCAAATCTTCGCCCTTCACCACGCCCCCCCTCTTCTACCTGAACCCCAGCAGTAAATCTCTCTCTCTCTCTCTCTCTCTCTCTCTCTAGAAGTACTAAGAAGGAGTAAGAAGCACTTCTTTCTTCTTACTCCAGCTAAGATAGGAAGGCACCCAGGCCGTGAATCGTCACGAACTAATGTCGTTCACATAAAGTAGAGAAGAACACGGTGTTTTCAGCTTGTGCACAGCTCGTTGGCAGCTGTATTGACATCACATGGTAGTAGCAATAAGAATAAAACCCGACGATTCCTCCTCTTCACCTCCTCTCGCCTTCTCCTCCTCTGCTCCCGTCATCCCCCCCTCCTCCCCCCTTCTCCCTACCTCCTCCTCCCTCTCAGCCCCCCTCCTACATTGTGGTGTTACGCAACAGGGCGTCGTGCTCATCGACTGCAGTTCCTTTCCTCCTCCTGGCGGGCGCGCGCTGCGCGGGGGCGGGGCCGGGCGCAGGCAGCAGCGGCCCGGGCCCGGGCCCGGGCTCAGGCTGGGGGCTCAGGCTTTTCCCGGGCCCGTAAGATCTGATTGGCCTGCAAAGCCTGCGCTGAGGTGTGTCTAGTACCAGA
>Ga0115006_10002812_pt1 | contig 11626 bp, 4 predicted proteins | sample ArcOceMetagenome_3_FD_88943 | JGI IMG/M metagenome (GOLD analysis project Ga0115006, IMG submission 88943) | Marine eukaryotic phytoplankton communities from Arctic Ocean - Arctic Ocean- Svalbard ARC20M Metagenome | ecosystem: Environmental > Aquatic > Marine > Oceanic | place: Arctic Ocean...
AGTTCTTGGGCAAGCTGCGGTGCTGTGACCCCTCCCCGTCGAGTTCGCGAGATCGAGCTTTGTTTTCCGAGCTTGACGTGCTAGGCGTGATCACTTTCTCTCGTCCCCTCTTTGCTCGCCGTTCTGGCGTTTCCAGTGGCGTGAATTCCTCGCCGCACGTGATGCCCGAGCCATGTCCGGTCTGCGCACATCTGAGCTCTGGCTCTTGGGGCTGTCTCGGGGAGGCTAGGTGAGGGGGGGGGGGGCGTCCGTCATTGCGGTGAAGCCTTAGTGCGTGTGTGTAGGTCGCTCTCCAGCGCCAATAATCACAAAACACCCCACCGCGACACGACACTCGTGAGGGGGGCGCCAGGAGAGCGCGTCGGAAAGCTGCACCTCGTCGTTCATGTTGTTGCGGTTGTCGTCATCTCGCGTCGTCTGTCACGCAGACGGCCGGGGCTCTCGGGGGAGACTGTGCCCGACCCCTCCACTTCCTCAGCACATGGCGGACATGCCGAGGCTCGACTGCGCCTTGGCGACGCGGAGCGTCTGCTCGAGGAGCAGCCGCTCCTCGGCCGCGCTCACCCAGCCGGCGCACGTGGCGGCGGCGGGGCCGCGCAGCTTCTTGAGCTCGGTCACCGCGGGCAGCAGCGCGCCCTGCGCGAGCAGCGCCTCGGCGTTGCCGAAGACGACCGCCGACTCGCCGCCCACCACCTCGCTGCTCGCCTTGACCGAGATCGAGCTCACCAGGCCCGCCAGCGCGTACCCCCACAGCCCGGAGCCCTCGGGCACCAGCGCGGCGCGGCGGCCCGCGGCGGCGACCGACTCGAAGCGCTCGCTGAGCTGCGCGAGCGTCGGCACGGGCATCGTCGTCTTGTCGAGCTCGGCGGCGGCGAAGACCTCGTTGAGCAGCGGGTCGTCGAGCTTCTTGGCGAGCGCGGGCAGCGAGCGGCAGTGCGCCGCCATCTGCTGCTTGTGCACTTTGCCGCCGAGCGCCTCGTCGATCGAGAGCACCGCCGCCGACAGCTGGTGCGTCGCGTGGCTCGCGCGCTTGTACGCCGTGTCGGTGGAGAGCACGCCGTGCAGCGCCTCGACGTCGAGCGAGAGCGCGTCGAGGATGGCCGACTGCGACGACCGCTCCGCGAGCATCGCGCGCGAGTGCTCGTTCTCGAGCTTGGCCGTCTCGACGCGGATCTGCTCCTCGGCGTGCCGCTGCGCCGCCTCCTGGTCGGCGGCGCGCAGCGCGCCGAGCTCCTTGGCGAAGGAGGTGTGGATCTGCTCGAGCGAGTCGGCGTACTGCGCGCTCAGCTCGTCCTGCTCCTCGCGCATCCTCACCACGATCCGCGTCTCCACGTCGGCCTTGGCCTGCTCGAGCTCCTTGGCAAACGTGTCGTCCTGCTGCCGCAGCAGCGCCATCATCTTCTCCGAGTCGACCTCCTCCTGGCGCTGCACCGCGCGCTGCAGCCGCTCCGCGTCCACGTCCACCTGGTTGCGCTCGTCCAGCATCGCCTTGAGCCGATCCACCTTGGCGACCAGGTCTGTGGGCCGAGGGGAGGTGGGGCACACACGGGGCGTGAGACGACTCGGGGAGCCCGCGGGTGGCGTGTGAGGGAGCTGTGCTGGCCGCTCGTCACACCTGCCCTGCTCTCGAGGATCGAGTCCTCCGACCCACCGCCCGCACCCTGCGGGATCATCGTCGTCTCGAACCTCCGCAGCTCCTCCGGGCTGGGCGAATCGTGCGGGGCGTCGGTGGCCGCCGAGTGCGCCACCGCGGCCTCGCCCGAGCTCGTCGCGGCGAACGGGTCCGTCCGCGCGCTCGGTGACGACTCGCCAGCCGGCTCCGCGTGGGCCGGTTTGCTGCGAAAGAGCCACATGCGCTGCGGCTGCTGCGCGCAAGCTGACCGAGAGTCGCGGCTGGCTGAGTCGCTGCCGTGCCGATTGTCCCTTGCTTGCCCCCCTCCCCCTGACTGACTGAAGTTTTTACAACGCAGGCCGTCACCACCTATCCGGCGTCTAAGCCCCCGGGACACCAGCACTGGGTCAGTACCAGCCTAGGGCGCATCCCGCGCCGCTGGCCGCGCACATCCTACCGGCTCATGACACGCGCGGACTTCGGTTGACGCAAGGGTTTCTGGGGATGCACGCTGCCTGACGCAGCCCATCATAGATAGATAGATAGAGGGAGGGAGATTCCACCTTCCTCCATCGGCCCTGTGGTCCCAGGTGGGTGGGTTCCTCTCCGAGAATGTGTAGCGTAGCCCCAGTCGTGCTACTAAATCTATCTATCTATCTATCCAGCCCATCAAGCGTTGCCCGCGGCGGTATATCTCGAGCGCACGCACAATGCTCAATGCGCCCTACTTAATATCGTCGTCAAAACTCAAAAGATCTGCCTGCCGAGGGTGCTCACCTTGTCAATCGTCTTGTTTGCGGCGACTCTGGAGTTTTCGGCGACTCGGTGACACAGCTTTTGGTTCAAATGGCGAAGCGGGTCGGACCGATCGCTCGGGTTGCCCAGCCCCAGAGTGCAGGTGTCGTTGAAGCATGTGCAGCCACGCCCACACCAGTCGCAAGCCATCCATTGGCACTGCACCTTGGCCACGATTCGCATCGTACACGGTCTCCAGGCACCGGGTGACGTGCTCAGCCATAGACGGGTGTTCTTCTGGGGCGAGGCCTCGAGTTCGACCCTCCCCATCTTGCAGAACATCCAGTCGCCTCGTTGATGGACCTGAGACAAAGGCTCGCCCTCCTTCATGCCCCACTTGAGCGCCGAACGCAAGAACTGCTCAGAATAGAATCGGCGCGGGGCGCCGAAGGCCTTAGGAAGGACGTCCATCCTGCGAAGGTACCTGCGCATCACGTCCCGGGCACCGACTGCGAACTTGTCGTTGATGCCGTGACAGCGCGACATGTGCGGCACGAACATGTGCCCTGGCTGAAACTTCTCTGGCGACGGCATCGGTGGCGCGATCTCCCAGGACAGGTCGACTCGCATCCTGCAAACCACATTGAACTGCCAGCCGCGCTGCGCCTCGTTTGCCTCGATCATGTCGAAGCAATGCGCGCAGTCGCCCACCTCGATCATGAAGCCACGGCCCGAGCGAATCGGTCGAAACGACTTGGGCGCCGTCGTGTTGTGCACACGCTGGGTCTCGATGGTCGTGGAGGAGTCGAGCAGATCTGTGCGTCGTAGGAGCTCACGAACGGCCGACCAGCTGTCACCAATCGGCTGCACTGCAAACACGTGATGCGGACCGATGGCGCTGAGTCCTCTGAGGACGCGCGCGACATTGTCGATGATCAGATCGAGCTGGCGCTGCTGGCCAGTCAGGCAAGTGGCCACGCGGAGCGGTTGCGATGGCGTCGCGGCCCGCTTTGGCGCAGGGTCCACGCTAGGCTGCGCACGTCGACAACGCTCCAACGATGCTCCTGGATTCGACGCTACCGGTATTTTGAGACTTTGCGGCATTCTTCGTCTCACCTTGCATAGACATTGCAGTCCATGCCTGTGCCTACTCTCGGACAGGCAGCCACGGCTGACGCCACACCAGCCAGCCCTACGATCACGCCGTCGTGCCTGCCAGCTGATAAGCTTCCCGACGTCGTCATCAGCTGCACCTTTGACCCATTCAGCCTCTGCGCTCCGCTCCAGACGTGGCTACGCCGCCTCACGGGCCTGTGCCCACGCGTGCTGTGGACGCCATACGGAGACGTGCTGCCCTCGCTGCGCGACCCCGCCTCCGCGTGGAACGCCAATCGCGGCGTCAACGTGCTCGTGGCGCGTCCGTGCGACCTGGCGCGCGTGCCTGGCGTCGCCGCAAGACCAGACGTGCCTGTGATGGAGCTGCTGGACGACCTGATGGCAGCCGTGGGCGAGTCGAGCGAGCTGCGGGCTGGCGCGACGACACTGGTCTTCCTGCCGCTGGACCACTCGATGGACGCATCGGCGCTCGAATCCGCGGCGCTCGCGCTCGCGCGCTGTGCCGGCGTGTCCGTCTTCAACGCGACGGCAGTGGGCGAGGCCTTCGCATGCCTGGAGGGCCAGCCGGTGGTGAGCGAGTTCATGGAGCGCGTCGCGCACGCGCCGTACACGCCGCCGGCGGTGAGCGCGCTCGACGGGCTGATCGTGCGGCAGGTCGCGCGCGCGCTCTCGCCGCGGCGCAAGGCGCTCTGCCTCGACTGTGACAACACGCTGTGGGGCGGCGCCGTCGGCGAGCTCGGCCCGCGCGGCGTCGAGCTCTCGGCCGCCTTCCTCGAGGTGCAGCGCTTCTTCGTCGAGCTGCAGCGGCGTGGCGTGATCCTCTGCCTCGTGAGCCGCAACCACGAGGACGACGTGCGTGCCGTGCTGCGCGAGCGGCGCGACGAGCTGGTGCTGCGCGAGGAGCACGTCGTCGCCGTCGTCGCCAACTGGCGCAAGAAGAGCGCCAACCTGACGCGCCTCGCGCGCGACCTGTGCCTCGACCTCGGCGCGTTCGTCTTCGTCGACGACTCGCCGCTCGAGTGCGCCGAGGTGCGCGCCGGCTGCACGGGCAGCGGCCTCGCCGTCGTCCAGCTGCCGCCCGACCCCGCGAGCTACCCGGCCTTCCTGCGCGCCTGCTGGGTCTTCGACATGCCGCTGGGCGACGAGGGCAACCCGCCGACGGCGGAGGACGCGCAGCGGACGACGCTGTATCGGCAGCTCGCCGAGCGCAAACAGTTCCTCCATAGCCTGCGCGACGGCGGCGGCGATGGCGGTGGCGACGGCGGTGACGAGGACGGCGAGGACGGCGGCAGCGGTGGCAGCGGCAGCGCCGTCGAGGCCACCGGTGGTGCGGCGAGCAGCGCAGAGCCAGGCGACGGCGACGGCAGCAGCGCTGCAGACGGCGGCGGCGCTGCTGCACCCGGCGGGGGCGGCGGCGGCGGCGGCGGCGGCGGCGGCGGCGGCAGCGGCAGCAGCAAGGGCGTCAGCAGCGCAGCGGCAACGATGGACGCGTTCATCGCCTCGCTCAATCTGAAGACCGACCTCGCGCCTCTCACGGCAGCGACGGCGGAGCGCGCCGCGCAGCTGACCGACCGAACCAACCAGCACAACGCGTGCAAGTGCCCGATGCGCGCCGCGGCGCTGCTGCGCGTCGCGGCGGCGCCGTTTGTTTGCTTCACCGCCGAGGGCAGCGACCGGTTTGGCTACCACGGCCTGGTGGGCCTCGTGGTGGCGGACGAGGCGCCCAGGTCGATGCATGACGACGAGCTGGCGGCCCTCGCCGCACATGAGGAGGGTGAGGGCGACGGCGAGGGTGAAGGCGACGGCGATGCCTCCGCGCCGCGTCTGGCGATGGAGGTGCGGTGCTGGCTGCTGAGCTGCCGCTCGCTGCACGTCGGTATCGAGCACACGATGCTTCGCCACCTCGCCGCGCTGGCGGCGGCGCGAGGCGCGACGCACCTCGCCGTCCACTGGCAGCACTCCGCACGCAACGAGCCGGCGGCCGCCTTCTTCTTCTCTCTGCCGGGCGTGCGCTTCGTGCCTTGCGAGGCGGGCGGACTCGGGCTCGGTGCCGTCGCCAAAGCGCTCGGCGGCGGCGACGACGATGACGATGACGGTGGTGGTGGTGGTGGTGGTGGAGGCGGTGGTGGCGAGATCCAGGTGTCACCAGCGGAGGCGGCGGCCGAAGCCGCGCGCCAGGCCGAGGAGGCGGCGGTCGCGGCGGCGGTCGCGGGCGCCGCTACGACCGAGGACGTTGCGGCGGCGGCGACGGCGATGGTGGCGCTGCGATGCTCGTGTGGGGCGCCGCTGCGCGCAGCTGACCTGCCGTCGGAGGCGGCGATGGGCGCGATGGCGCAGGCGGAGCGGCGCAAGCTCGCGAGGGCCCTCTCGGCCACCGTCAGCAAGGCGCGGGCCGGCGCTTACGCCAAGCCGGCCGGCCGAGCCGCGGCGGGGATGGTGGTGCGCGGTCGTGTCGGTGGGGAGCTCTGCCGCCATCAGATGCACGGCGGAAGCTGCCAGCAGCCCGAGTGCCCGTTTGTCCACCAGGGTGCGCCGACGACGCCACTCGCGCCGGCGGCCGCTCAGCCCGCCGCCGAGCCTGCGGTGACGGCGGCGGCCGAGACGCCGCCAGAGCCGCCCCAGCCGTCGGAGCAGCCTACGCGGCTGTTCGGTGACATCTCGCAGTACCGACGCGTCGGTGAGCGGCCCGCCTCTGGCCGCATCCTCGTCCCGCTCGCATCGGCGGCGGCGGCGGCCGTCCGCTTCGGGGCTGACGACGACGCGGGCGATCCGGACGGCGCTTCGGCTGCGGCGGCGGCGGCGGCGGCGGCGGCGGCCGAGAGCAGGCCAGGCGTGGTGGGCTCGGGTGGAGCGGCGCTGCACAGTGAGACGTATTGCGAGCTCGCGACGGCGCTCGCGACGCCGGCGGCTGCGGCGGCGACGCATGCGTGGGTGGCGTCGCAGAGCAGCGTCGCGCACAGCGCGCCGTCGGCCTACCGCCACGCGTATGAGCAGATGGAGAAGGTGCAGGCCGAGCTTGCGCTCGCCGAGGGCGCGGTGGCGGCAAAGGCCAGCGGCGGAGGCGGCGCCGCTGGCGGCGACGGAGGCGGCGGTGGGCGCGGCGACGCAGATGGGCCGGCCGAGGCGGAGCTCGAGGCGATGCACGCGCGGCTGCGTCGCGAGATCCGGCACGGGATGCATGTGATGATGCAGGAGAGCAACCCCGACAGCTATTACAGGGACGTCACGCATGTGCAGCCAACGTAGCGTAGTGCGCATGGTCATCGTGATCGTACACAGTGTATACAGTAACGCTAGAATCCTTTTGTCTTCTAATACACAATACATGTCCTGCAACATGTGGATCTGAGCGCCCAGGAAAACTCAACGCCCCAAACTGCCGTCGTCCGAGGACCCAAGTCCCGCCGCGAGCTCGCACAGCTGCCGGCTGAGCGCGAGCTGCTGGCTTGCGAGCAGCGCCACGTTGGGCAGCGCCTCCCGCGACGACGCCGCCGCCTCCGCCGGCTGCTGGAGCAGCGGCACGCTTAGCCCTAGCAGCTCCGCCTCGCTCTGCGCCGTCGACGCGCCCGGCTCGCTCGCGCCCTCGGGAGCAGCGCCCCCACCGACGGCCGCCTGGTACTCAGCAGCTCTGCCGCGGCCCTGGTCGTCGTCGTCGGCGGCAAGCCCGGCCGCGGCGGCCCACGAGCGCAGCGCGGCGCTCCGCTGCAGCAGCTCGCGATGGTCGATGACCTCCGCACGCGCCGCCGCCTCCTCGCTCGCCCTGCGCGCGCGCACCCTCGCCTGCACCTGCGCCGCCGCGCCGTGCCTCGTCGCCGCCTCCGCCGCCGCACTCGCGGCCGCCTCGGCCTCGGCCTCCGCCTTCGCCCATGCCGCCGCGTCCTCTGCGTCCACCTGCGCCTGTGCCGCCTGCGCCACGTGCGCCGCCTCCTCCGCCTCCTGCGTCGCCGCACGCACCTCGGCGTCCGCCTGCGCTCGCGCGCTGGCCGCCTCCTGCGCAGCCGCCGCCTGCGCCTTGGCCGCCTCGGCCGCCCACGTCGCCGCCGCCTTGGCCGCCGCCCTTGCAGCGGCCGCGTCGTCGGTCGTCGCCCTCGCTGCCCAGATCGTCGCCGCGTCCGAGGCGTGCTTCGCCTCCTGAGCCTCCAGCGAGGCCGCCGACGCCTTTGCCTGCGCCTCGTATGACGCTGCCCGCGCTGCCGCTGCCTTTGCTTGCGCCGCGTGCTGCGCCTCGGTCGCTCGCTGCACCTGCGCCTGCGCCGCCCGCCGCAGCACGCGCGCCGGCGACGCCGGCGGCTCTGCCTCGCCTGCGCGCGCAACCTGCTGCTGGGCAGCCTCCTCTGGCGCCGCCGCAGGCACAGCCGACTCGGAGCCGCTCACCACCGCCTCGTCGTCGTACAAGAGGCGGCTCGCTGCAAGCTCCGTGTGCGACAGCACCTTCGCCGCCGCCGCGCGCGCCGCTGCGCTCTCCGCCAGCGTGTGTCGCACGTCTGCCTGCACGCGCCCGTGGCTCGCTTCGACGCGGCGTGCTGGCTCCGGCCTTGCAGCAGCACACAGCAGCGAGGCAAACAGGCAAGCGCCCTCGCCGTCCGCGTCGGCGGCGCTCAGCTCTCTGTCCCGGAGCTCGAGGTCGCCCAGCCGCACCTTCGTGCGCTCGGACATCTTGTACAGGGCCACGCGCTTCGCCGTCGCCTCACGGCCCAACGGTAGGATCGGGTCGGGGTCTGGTGCATCGGGCTCCTCGTGGAGCGGCAGCCGGGAGAGGAGCAGCTTCGCACCGTAAGTCTCGTCGAACCCGGTCGTGCCGGGAGCCGCATGACTCGGTCGGACCGGCAGCGTGGTCGGGCCCGCACGCAGCTGCGCAAGCTTCTGCCTTGCATACTGCGCCTCGCCCGGCGTCGTCATGCGGAGCACCCGTGTGTGGATGCCGCTCTCTTCCGCCGCCCGCTTCTGGGCCAGCGTCGCGAGGCGTCTGCGGACCCAGGCCTCGGGTGGGTCGTCTGCGGCTGCTGGCATTTGCTTCTCTTGGTGCGAGTGGGCAAGGGCGCGAACTGCATGCGCATGCAGGAAGATCGTTCGCACCGTTAAACCGCGTTTGAGCAGGCTAGAAACTAGCGAGCTTCAGTTTCCCGCCTCCGACTCGGCGATCAGAAAGTTGACCCACATGTCGGAGAGCTTCGCGTCGCCCAGCTCGCCCGCGGCGCCGTTTGCGCGCGAGGGGGGGAGGCCGAGGACGCGGCGCTGCGCGTCGGTGCAGCCGAGCATCGACGCGAGCACGGCGAGCGGCTCCGCCTTGCGCGTCCCCTCAAAGTACTTGATGAGCAGCTGCGAGACGAGCTGCTTGTCGATCGAGTCGACCTGCGCCGCCGCCGCCGCCGACTGCTGCAGCGTCGTGCGCAGGTCGTCGAGCTGCGCGGCGAGGGCGCCGCCCTGCGCGCGCGCGTCGGCGAGCGCCGCCTCGAGCTGCGGCAGCGCCGCCGACGCCTGCAGCCCCGGCTGCGCCGCCGCCTCGAGGTCGCGCAGCTCGCGCGCGAGCAGCCTCCCGCCCAGCCGCAGCGCCTCGGCCGTGTCGCCGCCGAGGCTCGCCGCCGACGACGAGTCGGCCACCTGCGCCTGCATCACCTCGAGCAGCCCCTGCAGGTTGGCGAGCGCGACCGCCTGCTCGGCCGAGCGCTCCTCGGCGGCGGCGAGCGCGACCACCTTGGCCTTGACGACGGCCTCGAGCTCGGCGGCGCGCGCCTCGGCCTCGTGCTGCTGCTCGAGCGCGTCGGAAAGGAGCTCGCGCTGCTGCTGCTGCTGGTCGCCCAGCAGCTGCTCCTTGTCGCTGCTCTCCTCCGCCTCCATCAGCTGCCGCCGCCGCAGCCCCGCCAGCTCGTCCCGCGCCTTCCTGAGCGCCTCGTGCGCGCCGCGCGCCTCCTCGCGCGCCGCCTCGAGCAGCGCTGCCTGCGCACTCGCCGCCTCCTCGCCGCCGCCGACGGCGGCACGCGCCGCCTCGAGGTCCGCATTCGTCGTCTTGAGCTGCGCGAGCAGCGTGGCCTCGCGCCCCTCCGCCTCGCGCACCACCGCCGCCGCCTCGCGCGTCGCCACCTGCAGATTCTCGCCCGCCGCCTCCTCCACGCGCCGCGCGCCCTCCGCCGCCTCGCGCGCCTTGGCCTCCTCGGCGCTCAGCGCGTCTCGCAGCTGCGCCACCTCCGCCCGCAGCGACGCCGCCGCCTCCTCCTCCGACGACGACGTCGCCTGAGTCTCGCTCGCAGCCTGCGCCGCCTCCGCGCGCACCGCCTCCAGCCGCCGCTCCGCCTCCTCCGAGCGCCGCTCCGCCTCCTCCGTGCGCCGCTCCGCCGCATTCAGCGCCGCCTCCGCCTCCTCCTGCAGGTCCGCATGCGCCGCCTGCGCCTCCGCATGCGCCGCCGCCTCCGCGTGCGCCGCCCGCGCCGCGAGCACCGCCGCCTCCGCCGCCTCCGCCGCCTCTTGCTGCTGCGCCTCGGTGGCGGCGCGCGTCGCCTCGTGCGCCGCCAGCGCCACCTTCAGCGCCACCTCCACCTCGGCCACCCGCGCCTCCGCCGCGGCTGCACGCGTCGCCTCCGCGGCCGCCGCCTCGCGCGCAATGTCGGCATCGGCTGACGCCTTGGCCACGGCCGCCTTGGCCGCCTCGGCCGTCGCTGTCACCGCCGCCGCCGCCTCGGCCCCGTCGACGCCGTCGATGACGCGGTCCACGTCCGCCTGCTGCGCCTGCTGCGCCTGCTGCGCGTGGTCAGCCTGCTGCTGCTGGAGCTGCTGCTGGAGCCTCGCCTCGCTCACGAGCAGCGACTGCACCAGACGCGAGACGCCCGCCGCCTTCTCCTCCGCCCCCGCCTCCTGCACCCCCGCCGCCTCCTCCCCCGCGCCCCAAGCGAGCAGCGCAGCCATCGTCTCCTCCGCGAGAGGCGGCGGCGGCAACGAGCCTCCAGCGGGCGGCGGCACGCTCGCCGCCGCCGCCGCCGCCGCCGCCGCCACCTCCGCTGCCGCTGCGTCCGACGCCGCCGCCGCCGCCGCCGCCTCCGCCGCCGCCGCCTCCGCCGCCGCTGCGTCCGACGCCGCTGCTTCCGCCGCCGCCGCCGCCGCCGCCATCGCCGCCGCCTCGCTGTTGAGCCGCTCCTTCTCCTCCCGCCACGCCGCCTGGTCGGCCTGCCACTGCGCGCGCTCCTCATGGAAGGCCGCCTGGTCGGTCTGCCACGCCTCGCTCACGTCGCTCACCTCCTGCTGCAGCGTGTCGCGCTTCTGCACCGCGAGCTGCAGCTGCAGCCGCGCCTCGATCAGCTCCTGCTCCGCCTCGGCCGCCGCCTGGCCGCCGCGCGCCTCCTCCGCCGCCTCGTCGAGCCGAGCCGTCGCGACACCGAGCTCGGTCGCGAGCCGCTCGCGCTCGACGCTCAGCTGCTGCTCGGCCGTCTTCACCCGCTCGAGCTCGTCGAGCAGCTTCTGCCGCTCCTGCTCCGTCGTCCGCTGCGCGGCGCGCGCGTCCTGCATGTCTACCTCCGCCTCGAGCGCGCGCTGCTCGGCCTCCTGCTCGCGCTGCCGGGCAGCGAGGAGCTGCTGCACGTGCTGCTCGCTCGCCTGCTGGGGCTGCTGCGTCATCAGCTGCGACCTCTGCTCCTCGACGCGGCGACGCAGCTCCTCGCGCTCCTCGAGCAGCGCAGCGAGCCGACCCGACGTCTGCTCGTCCATCGCGCTGCCCGGCGTGGCCGGAGGGAAGTTGGGCCGAGCGCGCGATGCGGGGCTCGGCGTCCGCTCGGCTGGCGGATCGTCGCCTTCAAGCGCGACGCGTGCGTTGCCCTCCTCGTCGTACTCGATCGTCGCCGTCTCGAGAGCGAGGGACATCGTCTTGCGCGCGGCGCCCAGTGCGGCGTCCGTCGCGCCGCGCCCCACGTTGACTGCGTTGTTCGTGATCGAAGCGGCCGAGGAGGCAAGGCCAGAGGCCGCCCCGAAGAGCGCCTTTGGGGTGGCGAACATCAAAAAACCGTTGTACAGCTGCCACGCAACTTTTGCGCATACCTGCATGCAGCGCTGGTTATAGGAAGCGTCGGTCCGTAATTGGCGCGCATCAGTATTTGGCGCGGCGGGGCAGGCTAGCCGGGTAAGCAGGCGGCGCAGCAGCAGGGCGCGCGGGCTGGCCACGAGGGGCCGGCTCGCCGG
>Ga0115006_10002813_pt1 | contig 11626 bp, 8 predicted proteins | sample ArcOceMetagenome_3_FD_88943 | JGI IMG/M metagenome (GOLD analysis project Ga0115006, IMG submission 88943) | Marine eukaryotic phytoplankton communities from Arctic Ocean - Arctic Ocean- Svalbard ARC20M Metagenome | ecosystem: Environmental > Aquatic > Marine > Oceanic | place: Arctic Ocean...
GGACGGCACGGAACTTACGCTCTTTGGCTCTACACCGTCAACGTACAACGGCGTTCGCTACATGAAGCGAGTCAATGCCACAACACTCGCGCTGTTCACAAATTCCGCTATGACAACGCCGTTCGACAGCACGACCTTGGGGGCGGTGACCAAACAGCCCACCGTGACCGTCCTCCATGTGGCGTACAGCACGTTCCTGCTGCAGCAGGCCAACGCCCAGATCGCGACCAAGCAGTGCCCGTTCGTGGTCAACCAGTCGCTGAAGCTCTGGAACCCCAACACACCTACGATGGTCGGAAAATCACTGACTGGCAAGATCAAGAGTATTGAGCAAGTGACCGATACTGATGGTACAACCAAGCGCCTGAAGATCACGATGAGCCAGCCGACGCTCTTCACAACGGCACTCCCAGTGAACTCGCTGCTGGCCTGCAACACGGCGGCAATCGTGACCAACTTCAACCCGCAGTTCGTGATGGACGAGGTGGAGCTGGTGCTGCAGAAGATCATCATGCCGTCCGGCTACGTCTCCACGATGATGAAGAGCATGAAGGAGAACGGCATGATCCGCTACGACTTCAACGCCATGCAGACCTACAAGTACTCTATGCTCAGCTCCGACAGGGAGGGCACGATCATGCTCCCGCTGCAGAACTCGCGGGCCAAGGCGATGCTCTGCTGCCCGGTGGACGCCAACAGCTACACGCCCGCTGCCGCCATCGCCAAGCCGCAGGGCTTCGCCTTCCGGGGGCACTCGGACAACATCACCGAGTACCGCTTCACCTACAACGGCAAGATGAACCCCGACAGGCCCGTGCCGCTCGCCAAGGTCAACAGCGGCCTGCAGGAGCAGCAGCACCTGATCGAGCTGGACAAGGCGCTGGCGATGTCGGGCATCACGCCGGCCTGCATGCAGGAGTTCTCCAGCTGCTTCATCGTGCCGCGGGCGCTCAGCCTCCAGGGCGGCTCGTACGACACGCGCTCCAAGGACTTCCAGCTGCAGGTGTCCTACCGCGAGGAGGCGATTCCGGCGCTCAACAAGCTCTGGCACATCTTCGTCAGCCACGTGCGCTCGATCGTGGTGAAGCAGGGCAACCTCACCGTACAAGTCTAGAAGAATGGCGACTACAAAGATACATGCTGCCCTGATATATCAGTACTATGAAGGAATACATCGACGTCCTACCCACCAATGTGAACCAGGTGCAGTCCGTGAGCTACCGCAACGGGAACCCGCTGGTCGAGTTCAAGATCGGCGCGCAGGAGCGGTACCTGCTCGGCTCCACCATCCGCATCAACGGCCAGATCAGCGTGGTCAAGTCCGGCACCACCGCCAACCCGGCTGAGGCCGACAAGATCGCGATGGACCCGCGGCTGGGCGTGTACGCGTGCCTCGACCAGCTGGTGGTCAGCTCGGCCAAGACCTCGCAGACCATCGAGCACATCAAGAACTACAACACCATGCTCTCGACGTACCTGCCGGTCAGCAGCTCGCCGCAGGACCTGGTCGGCCACATGGGCATCACGGGGCTCAGCTCGGCCAACGTGGACGCCAGCCTCAAGCAGATCACCACGGTGGCCGCCGACGTGGCCAACCCCGGCGCCGAGACCGGCGGCTCCAGCTTCAGCATCCCGCTGCCCTGCGGCTTCTTCCTCGGGCAGAACCCGATCCCGCTCTCCTCGAGCTGGGGCGTGCAGGGCATCAACATCCAGCTCTTCCTGGCGCCGGACAGCGCGGTGCTCTTCTCCACCGACGGCTCGACCAGCGCGGACGGCGCCTACTACGTCATCCGCAACCTGCACCTGACGGCCGAGGTGCAGAACCCGGCGCCGGACCAGCTCAGCCAGCTCATGCGCCAGGCCAACCACAGCTACGACTACAACTCCATCAGCGGCTTCTACGCCACGGTCCAGAGCAGCTACGCCACGATCAACTTCCAGCTCGGGCTCAAGCGCGTGCTCTCGCTGTGGTCCAGCTTCATCCGGAGCGACCACATCAACAACTACAATTTCAACTCCTTCAGCCGGCAGGACATCCGCGACGGCGGCAACCACGCGGCGATCAAGGAGGTGTTCTTCACGCGCGACTCGATCCGCTTCCCGCAGGAGTACATCATGACGACGATGCAGCACGCGGACGGCGACATCGAGCACGGCGAGGACCCGCAGATCACCCGCAACTTCATGAACGCGGTGACGCCGTTCTCGCAGCTGCGCCGCACCACCGTCAGCCCCTACAACACCCCGGGCACCAAAGCCACCGACGTGAGCCTGCCCGACGGCGGCAACATCTTCGGCATCGGGGTGGCGCTGGACACCATCTCCAACCAGGGCGTCGACTACTCCAACTCGCAGTTCGGCATGGTGATTAACAGCTCGCTGGCCGGCGTCTCCCCGCAGAGCGTCTTCGTCTTCGTGCACGCCAAGCAGACGCTGCTCATGAACCCGAGCGGCATCCAGGTGCTCAGCTAAATCGCCCCCCAACACTCAGAAGAATACCCTCATTATCTATTGTACCACAACAGTATATAATGAACAACCCACCACCCGCCACCACGTCCGCAGGCTCCGTACCAGACCTCGTCAAGATCAAGCCGATCAGCACCGACCAGACCATCGACGTGCAGACATCGATCCTCGACCCGATCATCACCAACGAGCGCTTCGTGAAGTTCCAGTTCGACAACAAGGGCATCCTGCACTCCAACTCGAAGGTGCAGTTCAGCCTCAAGGGCACCGAAGGCAAGCGCCGCTTCCTGCCCCTGCTCAACGGCATCGGCTGCGTCGTCAAGCGCTGCGTGCTCATGGCCGGCTCGAAGACCATCGCCGAGGTGGACGACTGGAACCACTTCCACGGCTACAAGTCGATGTTCCTCTCGAACGAGTCGCGCAAGGAGCGCGAGGCGGTGCTCACCGGGCGCGTCGGGTCCTACGAGTACGACTACGACGACACCACTGACACGCTCTCCTCCTCCACGCTCAAGCTGGACGTGGGCAAAGACTACACAGCAACAGCGCTCAAGCTGCCCTCGACGCTCAACCTGGACAACGACCAGACGTTCCAGATCTCGCTCTCGGACTTCTTCCCGTTCCTCAAGCAGACGCAGCTGCCGCTCTACCTCATGAAGGAGACCATCACCGTGGAGCTGCACCTCACCGAGTCGAAGCACCGCTTCTGGGCGGCGGAGACAGACATCGACACAGCGGCGAAGCTCGCCGCCGTGCAGGCCGAGACCTTCGAGTTCGACCACACGCAGACCAAGTTCATCGCGGACTACATGATGTACCCGCAGGACCAGCTCGACAACTACTCGCGGCAGGTCGAGACCACCGGGCTCACCATCCCCTACTTCGACTACCTGCTCACGCGCACTACAGTCACGCCGGCAAACAACCAGCTGACCTTCACGCGCACGCTGGGCGGCGCGAACCGCATCTGCACCAAGCTGATCATCGCCAACACCAACTCGGACCTCGACGTGTCTTCCGTGGACAACGTGTACAACTCGCAGTACAAGACGTTCGACAGCGCCGACACGATCAAGGTACAGATCAAGTACAACGACCGCAATCTCTTCCCACGACCGCTCGAGAACTCCGCGCTGCTCTTCAACCACCTGCAGGCCTGCGAGGGCGTGCCGCCGTTCATCAGCAAGCAGGAGTGGGACGGCACCCGCAGCAGCTCCGTCTCCACGGACACCGTCGAGGGCTACACCACGCGGGCGGCCCTCACCGGGGCGCCGAAGAACTACCTGGCCTTCAGCCTCAACCGTGGCGAGCGGGTCAACTCGCGCGGCGTGGAGCTCGAGATCACCATGCCGCTGGCGGGCGGCTCCGCCTACACGCAGCGCGCCTGGCTCGAGGTGGCCAAGGTCATCACGCTGAAGGACGGCCGCATGATGTGCACGGAGGCGTGATCATGTTGGTTTTTTAATGTTTTTGCTTTCCATTTAAAGATTTGACAACTTGAATAGTAACAAGAGAAAAGACACGAATTGAGACAAGAATGAATATCCTTAACTTATGCGACGACGTGCTCGGGCTTATCGAACACCAAACAGGGATACTCCGTGAGACAAAAACCAATAAAATCAATATGAATACAGTTATTAAACAAATCAGTGGAGGCTTCGAGTGGCTCTTATACGACACCCTGTCTGATAGAGATTACTTCGATGGAGCCCGAAGAGTTTCGATCTTCGGGCTCCACGAGCAACAGACAGAAGAAAGTATCCGTGCAGTCCTAAGACATTATGAGGTCAGTGAGTGGGTCGAGCCGGGCGATGTATCTTCATCCCTCATGTATCTCAATGATTTCACTCCGTAATACCTTGAGATAACTATGAATCGAACTGACAAAATTTACGCCACTAAATTAGGCACATCCGCCTAATTTACTTGCTTTTTACCTGAACAAACTATGACAGGGTTCAGGCTTTCTGTGCTACTGATATAAGACACGAACATGTCCACCAACACAATACTGATCGACTGCAACCAGCAGCAAGCCGTGGCACCCACGGACGCCGGCAACCCGGCCATCTGGACCAACAAGATCTCGGAGGGCCTGCAGCTCAACCCCGGCGACCGCGTCTCCGTCAGCTCGGCCTTCATCAACGAGGTCGGCAGCGGCCAGGACACCATCCAGTTCACGGAGGCGAACAACTCCGCCACGCTCACCACGGAGTTCTTCAAGTGCGCCGACGCCGAGAACTGCATGATCCTGCCGCGCAAGTGGTGCTGGGAGACTATCGCCGACGGCAACACTGACGAGCTGGCGAGCCTACCAAAGGACTACAACAAGCCGCCCGACGTGGCACCGTACGACGCCCTCTACCGGCGCGAGCACGACGGGGCCCGCTACACCATCATGCACAGAGAGTTCATTGCCTTTCACCCTGTGTACGCCGCGCGCCCCCTGTTCGTGCCGCACACCAGCACCGTTGCCCTGCGCGTCAAGCCGGGCTACAACACTTCCGACAACATCTGCGAGCAGCTCACGCAGCAGCTGCACGCGACGAGTCCCCCCACGGACTACAAGGGCGTGAGCATCAGCGCCAGCTCGCCGCTGTTCAAGCCGTTCGTCTGCGCCAACGCGGACAACTTCAGCAAAGCCGCGATTGATGCACTTTCGAAGTGGAACCCCTACGAGTTCGTCGGCATGCACGACCCGGAGCTGTACACACAGGGCATCAGTGTCGGCATCACGACCGTCATACACTCCACGGAGGACATCGTGACCACGAACTGGGACTACGGCCCTGTGGAGCTGGGCAGGCTGAAGCTGCTCTTCGCGGAGCAGGCGCGGCGCAGTGACCTGATCTTCGGCACCGACGTCGGCGTCGAGAACACCCGCTTCCTGCACGTCAACAAGACCGATACGAACGGATTCCTGGGCAGCGATGTCGACCTGACGGTCGGGAGCGGCCGGCTCTTCGTGGCGTTCGACCCGGCGCTGAGCGACTCGCTGGCGGACGGCTACGGCTTCGCGACCGACGTCGGCGGGCACATCCAGTTCGCGCTGGCAGGCGACAAGATCCATACCGGTATCACCAAAACAACACCGGCAACCGCTGGGCCGCTGGGCACCCGAGCGATCGGCTTCGACACCCACTTCAGCGCGTACGGCGTGGACGCGCTCCTGCTCTGGTCGGGCTACGACACAACTGCGTTCACGGGCGCAGACAAGCTCGACAGGGTCTACCTGGGCGCGAAAGACCCCGACATCAGCTTCGACACCGCCCAGTCTCGCTTCGTCATCTCGCAGCTGCACACCGCGCGCCAGCAGATCAACACTGTTGATGCGGGCAAGCCCTCGACACCACAGATCAGTTACCCGCTCAACCCCGACCAGGGCAAGGACATCTACCAGATCAACCCGGAGTACAACAGTAGCACCGTTTCCCGCAACATGGCCTACAACCCGGAGGTGCGGCTAGCCGTCCACAGTACCACCACACCGGCCGCCAACCTCCTGAAGCTCTGGACGGTGTTCGACAGCAAGACGGGCGTGTTCGTCAGCGACTGGGGCGTGACCGAGGCGGCGTGGAGCGACGGCATGTGGAGCAAGATCGGCTTCTCCTACGCCGACCTGAACCCGGCCACGAGCACGCTGAACCGGCAGGCCCGCGACAGCACGAGCTACCCCCTGACGACCGGGGCCGACATCAACGCCACGCAGCTGATGGAGTGGGCGGTGAACTCCTACGGCGCGCCGCAGTCGACGCTGCAGCTGCCCCTGTTCCCCAGTGCAGCTCTGTTCGGGCCCACCACGGTCTTCGCCACCAGCACGCAGCTCGTGGCGTCGGAGCTGGCGCGGCAGCAGGCGGCGGGCTACTGGCTGGTGCGCAGCTCGCTGGTCGAGAACCCGATGTACCTGGACTCGCGCGGCCTGAGCCCCGTGATCGCCGTGATCGACAAGTCGTACTCGTCGCAGGACTACATCTACATGGGCGAGTCGACGGTGGACTTCCTGATCACGGCGCAGCGCACCATCACTGACATCGTTACCAGCCTGCACCTGCCCGACGGCAGCTACGCCTCCGTCAGCGACCGCAGCGCCGTCATCTACCGCATCATCAAGGCCAACAACGTGCCCCTCTCCATCATTGACAGCTTCCTGCCCAAGAAAACCGGCGGTAAGTAATATAGAAACATGCCGCCGCCCGCCACCGCTCCCCTTCCGCTGAGCTACAAGTGCTTCGACCGCAAGCAGTACTCGAAGCAGTACTACGCCGAGAACAAGGAGCGCATCCTACAGTACCAGAAGGAGTACTACCACAAGAACCGCAAGCCGAAGCAGAAGCCGCACTTTGAGGTGCGCCACGGGAGCTACTGGCTTTTCGGAAAAAAATGGGGGATTCTTTCCACTACTTAGAGCTTTGATTTCTAAGTATAGTAGGCAATCACATACCACTTTTTTTGGACAAATTCTGACCAATTCGGAAACAGTTTAAAGCCAAGAATCTTATACATAGTATCTATAACAACAATGCAACTCAATTTCAGAAACAACCAGCCCCGCACCATCCTCCTCGACGAGAAGTTCAACACAGCCGACACCCCACGGCTCCTGCTCTCCGACCTGATCGACACCACCGGAAAGCGCATCCTCCAGAAGTACCTCAAGAAGCTCCAGGCCGGGCAGGTGGAGGTGTCCTACACCAACGACGAGCTCGGCCGGCTCGAGGCCAAGATGACCTGCCTCAAGAAGAACGAGTTCTGCTCCACGCAGATGAACCTCTACAACGTCATGAAGGCTGTCGGCTGTAAGGGTATCTACACCGACGTCGACATCAAGAACTGCCACCCGACGCTGCTCGAGCAGCTGTTTCAGCACGAAAAGTGTGCTACCACCTACCTATCAATGTACATCAAGGACCGCGAGAAGCTCATCAGCCAGATGGGCGTCACCAAGAAGGCCATCAAGAACCTGATGTTCGGGCTCATCTACAACTCCGGGCACTTCAACGAGAAGAAGTGGATGACTGAGCACTCCGTCAAGCTCATGCCCAAGCTGTTCTACGATCTCCAGCAGGAGGTCCAGGACAACACCGAGACGGTGCTCAAGGCCTACAACGAGTTCCGCGTGCTCGCCAAGAAGCGCAAGCAGCCCGGCTACTGGAACCTCGACGGCTCCGCGCTGTCCTACCTCGCGCAGCAGATGGAGAAGACCTGCCTGCTCGCGATGTACGACTACATGGAGGAGGCCGGCTGGACCGTCGGTGCCCTGATCCACGACGGCATGCACGTCGAGGGCAACCTCTCCCCTGACGTGCTCGCGTCCTGCTGTGCGTACGTGCAGGACAAGACCGGCTTCGCCATCCAGCTCGAGGTGAAGCCCTTCGAGGACTTCGAGGACAGGCTCAGCTCCTTCGTGATCGTCGAGGACGACGTCGAGGCCCGGGACATCGTGCTCAAGGCACTCGAGGGCTCCGAGTTCGACCTGGTCAGCTGCAACGGCCGCATGTACTTCCGCGAGGACGACCTCTACACCGCCGACGCCACCAAGGACCACGACACGATCCAGTCCCCTCTGATGAACTTCATCAACCAGCTCACCCTCTTCAAGGCGACTGCCACGGGGGCCGTCAGCGTCTCCCGCAACCTGCCGGCCGCGAACAACATCATGAAGTTCGTCTTCAACAAAGCCCGCAAGGACAAGCACTTCGTCGAGAACATGACTCAGTGGTGCCGCGGCAAGCTCTGCTATGCCAACGGCTACTACGACTTCAAGTCCAAGACCCTGGCTCCCTACGACGACGACTCCTGCACCAAGATCCGCATCGAGCGCGACCTGGACCTAGACGTGACCGACGCCGAAGTGAAGGAGCTCTACGATCGCGTGCTGAACCCGATCTTCACCGAGAACGCCAAGCTGCGCGATTTCTGGCTCAAGACCATGGCCCGCATCATGGCGGGGCACGTCGAGGACAAGCAGTGGCTGGTGATGCTGGGCGAGCGCAACTCCGGCAAGGGCGTGCTGGTGCTGCTGTTCCTCACGGCGTTCGGCGACTACGTCACGACCACCTCTGCGAACAACTTTCTTTCCAAGCGTGGCAGTGCCGACAGCGCGATGGATATGAAGTGGGCGGTCGACCTCGACATGGTCCGCCTCGTGTTCACCAACGAGATCAAGATGGCCGACGACAGGGACACCATGATCGACGGCGCCATGATGAAGGAAGTCGTGGCGTCCGGCGGCGACCTCATCTCCTGCCGCAAGCTGTACGAGAACATCGTCAAGTTCCGGCTCGAGAGCCAGTTCTGCCTCATGCTCAACGACATGCCGGCGTGCGACCCGGCAGACGCCATGGCCAACTGCGTCGAGTTCCACATGAACTCCGAGTTCGTCAAGCACGAGCCCCGCCCCGACGGCATCGTCAAGCAGTACAAGGCGGACGGCAACATCAAGGACGACTACATCAAGACCGATCGCTGCATCCGGGCGTTCACCAAAGTCCTCTTCAGCCACTACCACACCGAGATCCCCGAGGTCCCGAAGGAGATCATCGAGACGACCCAGGATAACGAGGCAGAGAGCGACCTCGCCCACTTCGAGCGCATATTCGAGTTCAGCAACAACAGGGACGACTTCGTCACCTGCAAGCAGTTCGAGAGCATGGTCTCGAGCAAGCTCAGCGTGAGCAAGAAGAAGGCCATCGGATGGCTGAAGAAGAAGGGCATCAAGATGGGCGACACCAAGCGCATCAGCTCGGGTGACAGTGCATCGAGCAACACCAAGAACACCCGTGTGTACAAAGGCATCCGCGTGAACCAGAAAGAGATGGATTCCGGTGACGATGACTGCTCAGAAGACAGCAACGACATCACGGACGACCTCGACGCCTAAGCAAAGCAACCCCCCTCAAACTACCAATTCAAATTCTGCCACACTTTCCCGTGGCGTGCCACACTAATTGCCACATTATCAAATTGAGAGCATAAACTCTCCTCCTAAAATTAATGGTCTCCATTAGACCATTACTTCTAGATTACTCTACTACCTTTACACCCTGAAACATTAACCACACAAACCACACAAATATAAGAAAGTATCCTGAGTGACAGAGACACAAGCCAACAACAACAGTTTGATCCCCAACAAGTTCTGGGAAACGCGTTGCAAGTGTGGCATGCCACATTTTTGTGTGGCACGGCTCATTTCTTGTCCATCTTCCAGAATTGCGGGTACTGAATGAACCCTGGCTTGTTCTTGTTGAACATGTTGTGCTCCTCGATCTTGTCATCGCTGACGTAATGGACCTTGTGCAGGAACGTATCCGGGTCGTACGAGCTGACTCTGCACTTGTAGAACTGCCCCAGGCTGCCCTCCTTCGCGATGTGCTCTACGGTGAGCGGGCCCTTGGCGTCCCACTTGACTCTGATGAATTTACCCACCAAATCCATCGGTTTTACCTTCACAACTGGAGTCGGTGGTTGCACTGGTTTGCTGCCAGCCGCAGCCGCAGAGGGATTCGGCTTTTGGCCGTTAGTGGGTAAACCCTGGGCGTCAGAATCCTCTTCCTCGTCAGATTCCTCAGCGACTTTTCCCATCACTTCGATCGTGGTGGACACCTTGATACCGTCCCAGTCCTTCTCACCCTTGCGTGCCAGCAGCAGCAGCTCGTACACACTGAACTGACGCCTGCCCTTCGCCTGCGGTCCGCGGTACCCCGGACGGTTGCCCACGATCGTGGTGGGAGGGTTGGGCTCCAGCATGTACCGCAGCGGGTGTGTCGGGTCCTTGGGCTTGACCACGTGGAAGATCGAGTACACCTCGGGCCACCAGTTGGGCTCGTCCTTGTACTGCGCCGACTTCATCTTCTTGAAGTTGACCAGCCGCACTTTATCGCCCTTATCAAGCGTGAGTGTGTTGTGGTTGAGCATCTTCGCGCGCTGCTTGATCCTGTCCTTCGCCTCCTGCAGGTTGCCGTCGTGTGCGTCGTCCGGCTTCATGCGGATGGTATTGTGTTTGTTGCTGTTGTAGTTGGAGACGAAGGTCTGCAGCTGGGCGGGCCAGTTCTTGGTGCCGCTCGCAACGAAGCGACGGATCATGTTGCGCAGTGTCTGGTTGAAACGCTCCACCACCGACTGCGACGTGGCACGGTACCGCAGGCCGGACGCGTACTTGATGGCCTCCAGGTCTCCGCCAGGACGGTAAGACATCTCAAACTCAGCCAGGAAGTGTGGTCCGTTGTCAGTCTGTACCCTGTTCGGGAACTTACCCTCCTTCTTCTTGATCTCATTGAAGATCTGCTTGGCTAACCCCAGCGTCTGCAGTGCAGTTGGGTCGTGCCCTGCCCCCAGCCTGATGGTGCGTGAGTACGCCCTCTTGCTCAGCACGTCGATACAGTTGAGGATGTGGCTGTACCCGTTGTACTTCATGTCAGACGTCATGACCATGTAGTCCATCTGTACCAGGTCGTTCACCTTCGACACGATGATGGGCTTCGTGTCCTTCGGCTGCTGCACCGGTTTGAAGTCCTGTGCTGCTGTCTGCTGCGTCAGCCACGCCTGCACCTGCCTGATTGTTGGACTGTACTGCTCTTTGCCCGTGGCAGTCAGCCCGTTGGGCGTCCTCACTGACGCGTACAGCTTCTCAAACCCTACCCTGTTGTTCTTCACATAGTACTCGTCCTTCAGCCTCTTCTCCTCAGCCGCTGTCAGAGGCTTGTACTCTAGTATTGGACGGTACTTAACGTTCTTGTTCTTCCAGTACTGCTCTTGGGCTGATGTCAGTGACTCTATCCCTATGCGTTTCGTGTAGAAAGACATGCTATATCATTACATGAGAAGTTATGTGTCACCGTCCAACCCCTTTATGCCCTGATAACGCTTCTTACACTTGTTTGTGTTGCACAGATACTCACCCATATTGTCCAGCTCAGCCTTCATATCAGTCGTGCTAGTCTCGATAGCAATGATTCGCTTGAGTAGGGTGTTCACATGATCGAGCATTGATGGGATCTCTGTTACAGCATTGTCTGGGTATTTGTGGTTCAGATACTCAGTCATTGGTTTGTCACACATTTCTATATATCTATAGTATCTATTATAATTTCAGGATTTTACCGCATATTTGACATAAATCTATGCCTATAACATATAAATTACGTAATTTATA
>Ga0115006_10002814_pt1 | contig 11625 bp, 14 predicted proteins | sample ArcOceMetagenome_3_FD_88943 | JGI IMG/M metagenome (GOLD analysis project Ga0115006, IMG submission 88943) | Marine eukaryotic phytoplankton communities from Arctic Ocean - Arctic Ocean- Svalbard ARC20M Metagenome | ecosystem: Environmental > Aquatic > Marine > Oceanic | place: Arctic Ocean...
CACACTGTGGGGCTCTTAAATGGACGAGTTGCTGCGGCAGTGGGCCTTCTGGGCATGGCCGGCGGAGCCGCAGCCGGGCCCGCGGTCAGCGCGACCGCTGCCTCCTCCGCCACACCCCGGCGCACCGCCCGCGGCAGATTCAGAGCGCGGCCACAGGCGTCAAGCAGATTCAGAGCGCGGCCACGAGCGTCAAGCAGATTCAGAGCGCGGCCACGATCGTCCAGCTGCGTGGCAAGGTGCGAGCGGTGTCCCCCCGTCGCTGCGATGGCAGAACGAGGTCACGAGCTCCGGGATGCATCGGAAAGAGCGAGACCAGGCGGTGTCCCTGAGGCACCAGCGCCGCGATGCATCGGAAAGAGCTGCTCTGCAGCGCAGCGACGCTGACGATGCCCGCCACGACGGCACAGTGGCGGGGACCGGCAATGAGCCACAACCGTCAGTGGTGCGATCGCAACTGGGACCCCGTCGGATTCACCTCCAGGACTCCTGGCTGCGGGAGAGGGGGGGCGAGTGGGAGTGCACAGCAGCTCGCAGCTCAGCGAGCACCACTCCGCCCACGCTGCTGGGCGGGCGCTCTGGGCAGAGTGACTCCGACCCCGCCGACTGGCAGACGAGGGCGCAGGACCTCACGAAGCAACGAGCTGCCCTGAATTGCCCGCTCAAGCCGCAGTGGAAGCGGCCAGACGGTGGCTTCTGCCTCCTCCTGCACCAACGTTCGTGTCGGTGCACCTGTATCTTCACCGCTTTCGCCGTGCGCATTTACTCTGACCCTCCCGTGTTTTTGCGTGATGTGGGCAGGAAGTGCGCGATGCAGTGAGCAGATCTCTGAGACTGAACAAAGGCAGGAGCGCATGAAGGCACCGGATGTCATCAGAAAGGTTGTCCTGCGCAAAATGGAGGTTCTGGCGCCCGCGCTCGCACAGTCTTTTTTCCCGCCTTCACGCCTCAATTTAGTGTCCAACACGAGTGGGATCCAGATGCAAATGCGCCCGACAAGATTTGACGTGCACACATATAATCAATAGTTGCGAGGGTTCAATGGTGACGATCTCCTGCGTGTCTGCAGGAACACGCACGGGTGGAACATGAGATTCGGCGCACTGCTGTCCATGCTCATGGCCTGTATCTGAGCCGGAAAGGCCAAATGTCGACATCGGAGCATGACGGACGTGGCGGCGTCTTGGATCGGTGAGTCCAGTATTCTAGTTGCGGCGTGATTGTGGCTGCACAGTGGCTCGTGCGGCACCACTCGAAGCGGGCATTCATTGCTTAAGCTTTGCCTTTCGTCTTCGTCACATCTTTACTGAACATGGCATTGTGCTAATAATACGAACGCACGTACCTGGGCAGAGAGGCGCCCAAAGTGTTTCCTGAGAATCACGATATCACATGCGCTTGCCAGTCATGCCGACGTGCGCGAAGCCATGTCAGGGAGCACACGCATGCTGAGATTGCGAAATTGAATGAGCCCACCTGGCTCTAAGCGCCAAAAGTGACAAGATCGGACGGAAAATATAACTAATATAGAAAAGTGCGACACGAGCTGAGTCTCAAACGCAACACGGACACATTTGCCTACGCTCCAACCATCAGCGGCGACAGCCAGCCTCCTTTCACGAGGACTCCTCATCACTCTGCGCCTTTTGCTTCGTTGCATCCCAGGCCTGGGAGGCAACGAGGCGGGCAGCACTCTCAGCACGCTCACGCTTCTCGCGCGACGAAACGCGCATCGTCTTGCTGCCTTGGGACGACATTCGAGTAAGGGCCGTGGCGAGCCTGTGGTCACCTGTCGATGCCTTGAGGCTCGATATTGGCGAAGTTGGCCGCAGCTGGCTTGTACCAGAGTCCCAAACCGCCTGTCCCGACGGAGAGTAGATGACGAGGTTGCCATCGTCTTGCATCACCAACGTCAACCCGCCCGACCCAGCGGTATTTGATGCCCACGTGTACTGGCCATTCTTGTCGTAGAGGACCAGGTTTCCATCTGACTGCATATCAAGTCTGAAGGGCCCGGTTCCCTGTCCGGACGTGCCCGTATTCCAGAGTGGGGCGCCACCTTGATCGTACAAGACGAAGTTGCCATCGCCCTGCATTGTGGCTGCGTAGAGACCATTGCTGGAATCCAATTCATTCATCGCACCATCCGAGAACAAGCTCTCCGAGGCGCCGAGCACCGCAACGGGTTCTGACTCGGTCGGCACCTCCTCGGCCGGCGTGGCCTTTCCTCCGCCAGAACTAGCCCACGCCCAAGTGCTCCATGAGTGGGGCCCAGGGTCGTCGGGAGCCGCGGGGCACGATGCCACGGGAGTCACCAGCATCTCCAACGGTGCCCCCGATTCCACGATCTGTGTCGTCGGATAGGACCCAAGTTGCAATGCCATTGGCCACTCGGCGGCGCTGCACACTCGGTGGAACTCGGATGCTTGTGCTTCCTGGCACTCGAATCGGAGGTAGAGCGCCACAGTGTCCATGGGGTATGGGCCAAACGCACCATTTTCCGGCATGGTCTTGTGCATGTACTCTACCAGGTCGGCGCGGGAACGGGCGGCGGTCCAGACACGGACCTCATCCAGCTCGCCGTCCATGCCAGTGTCGCCCCCCATTGAGTGCAAGAAGTCGCCGTTACGACCCATGACGAACTGCGCCGACCCTGCGGCGGGCCACACGATGGCCCCCTGGCCTTCAAAGTCAGACCGCACAAGCTCGCCGTCGATGTAGAGACTCGTTTCACCCGTCACGCCGTTGTAAGTGGCCGCCACGTGCACCCACTGGCCCTTATGTGTGCCCAGTGCCCAATCAGGCGAGCGCAGATGCACGCCGCAGCCAACGCCAGCGATTCCATCCTCTGTCGCCACATCAAACGTGAGCTGACCATTCCACTGGCCCAGCGCGAAGCCCGACAAGATGCACGACTGCTCCGCCTCGAACCCCTCGTCTTTGAATTCGCCGCCCCCGAAGTACACCGTCCTGTGCATTGGCATCGTGTTGTCCTTGAGCCACATTTCAACTGTGACTTCTTGAAACTTCTTTTGACGGAACTTGCCCTCCAGTCCTAGCACCGCACTTTCCTCAAGCTCGGCGCCATCGCCCTCGGCACCATTCAATTGAAGGCACAAATTCTTGTCACAATCAGGCTTGGGCGGGCACTTGCTAGTGTACGGCCCATCACACGGGCAGTGTTCAGGAGGATTTGGGCTCATGCAGTCGTCGGTGACACACTTGCCCGTGTACGGACCGCCGCACGGGCACGTTTCCGGAGGGTTGGGCGCGTTGCACGGGTCGTTCTGGCAGCACTCGGGCCCATCTTGGGGGCACTGCGGCGGCTCGTTACACATGGATGGTTTGCATCCGCACTCGGCACCGTCCGCTGGACACTGCGGGGGATCATTTGGGCACGGATCAGGCGCCGGGCAGCACGCTTCGCCCTCGTCAGGACACTGCGGTGGATCACTGCAGTCGGGCGTTGGAGGCGGAACGGCACCCATGACCGAAAAAGCGACACGGTTCACCTGCAAGACACCGTATGCAAGGATGTGAGATGGTGGGATTGGATGGACAATTCTGTGTCACAGGTGCCCCCGGGATGCGTCCGAAATGTGACTGCGTGCAAAAAAAAAAGGGAAATAGCATTTCCCTTTCACACTTATTCATCTCCGTAAAAATTGACATTCATATATATACAGAGAGCGAGCGAGCGAGCGAGCGAGTGTGTGTGTGTGTGTGTGCACTCGCGCGCGCGCGTAATTGCACGTGCTGTATGCCTGGGACGTATCAGTATTTTCGCTGCATTTGAACGGGAAGTAAGGGACGCACCCATTTGACACCGTCATAACGCATGCGGAACTCTGCCGTGGGCGTGTGGAGCCCGAGGTGCGGCACGGCTCCAGCGCCCGGATTCGAGCAGCACGCGTATGCGTCGCTGGTGTAAGGAATCCTGTACTTAGGATTCTCAGCCCAATCCCACTTGTGCCACACATAATTAAACGTGGTGATGTCCCCGCCTGGGCCCATGTGGAGCGCGCCCTCGTATGCCGGCTGGGCCTGCACAACCTTGATCTCAACAAAAAAGGGTTCCGTTTTCGACCCCGCTCCCACCGAGAGCGCGGCACGGCAGATGTAGGAATCGTCCATGAAGACGTTAAAAGTTCGCCCCGCGCCGCCGAAGACGTCGGCTCCATAGTGAGCGCAATTGCCCGGGCACTCCACTCGATACGTCGACCCGATGTTGCAGGGCTCGTAGGCACACCTGTCTTCACACTTGTCGCGAGGGCCGCACGCGTCTACCTTGGTGTTGCCGCCCCAGAAGCGGTTCATTCCGCCTCCGTTTGAGTCGGCGCTTGCCAGAGTGTCCGTGCAGTCGAGGCGGATGTCGCCGGTGTCGGGGTTTTCAGTTCCCCACGAGAAGATTCCATTTGCAAGCTGCTGCGCCTCGTTTTCTTTCACCGTTATCAGGTGCCCCTCGTCGTCTTCGGTCGTCAGCTTGTTGAGCTGAGGCAAAAAGGTGGCTGCCGCCTTGTGCTCAGCCACCTTCACAACCGCCTCCTGCGCGCGCGCAGCAGCCCGGGTGCCCAGCAGCCGCGCATCCACGAGCGCTTGCAGCTTTGGATCGTAAAATGCGCCCCGCTCGTCGACCACAAAGGCGGGCTCGTCGTTGGGGTTCTCGCCTGCACCACGCAACCGGATGGGCGTGCGCAGCGGGGTGGTCGGCTTCTTGCCCGCGTCCCTCTCCTCCCGCCTCCTGAGCAGCGCGAGCCGGAATTCATCAATGTTAAAGCGACCTTGTCTCACGGTTTTGTGCCGGGCCGAATGCGATCTTGCCATTTCGGTGATCGCTGCCCGCCGCTTGTGCTCGACCGCCGGTGGGCTGTCGCTGAGCGGAGTCGGCACCGCTCGAGCCTTGACGGCCGGCGGGCCGCTGCGAGCGGCAGCAGCTGGCGGGGTAGCGCTGCTGGCAGATGGCGGGGGCACCGGCGCCAAGGCGTGCTTCGCAGTGGCCGCACCCACTGCGTGCAGCTGGTTGGTCTTCACCAAGTGCTCTGCGCTGTGCTCCATCTCCTGCGTCATTATCGCGCTCATGCACAATGCGTTGATGAGCAACGAGACCACCAGCAGCATTGTTGTGTTGCGACATGGGTGCGGCCGCTGGTGGTTCACCAGCTGCGAGGCCGCCTCGCCCTCTGCACCCAGACAGCAGCACACAGCGAGTGAGCATCCGGGGGGTTGAACGAAGAGGGCAGCACGCTGCCCATGCAGTGGCAGGCGAAAGAGCACGCAGCGCGTATGGCCCGGAATTTTGACATGACTGCGCGCGCGCGTGCGCGCAGCGCCCACCGCTCAGCAGCGGCACTTCCTCGGCTTCCGCCGCCATCGCGAAGCGCCGCCGGGCTGAAGTTGAGAAATCTTTTCAGTACTGTTGCTACCGGTGCTAATAGTACCGGCGAATACCGGCGAGCCTGAGAGAGAGAGAGCCTCGGAGAGAGATGCCGTGCATCGGCCCGGCCCCGGGCCCCGGGGCCCCGGCGGCGGCCCGGGCCCGGGCGCGTTTAGGACTCAACCGTGGTACAGCGCAGACATGACCAAAAGGCCCCGGACCGTCCCCGGACCGCGCCGCGGCAAACAAAACCCGACAAAGGGGCACTAATACCGGAACCTCAGCTGACCCCAGCACAGGCCCACACACTCACCATGATTCCCCCACCCCTCCCATTCTTAGAACCTGTATTCACACTAGCCCTAGACCTACATACTAGACGTTGCCACCTTTACCTGCGCCACTCTCTGAGGCTCTTTTCAACTTAATATCGGTGCGTCATAATAAAAACTTGCCCCGAGCACGTCGTCGAGACGGACTTGACTGCTCCACTGGGTGAGACGTGGCTCATGAATCAACCACTCACCTCCTACTTCTTTTTATCACAGGCACCAGGCAACCACACACCCTTCCGTTCCCGACCTCCCATTACACCCATTCCCTCTTCACAGCACCAGCTGCCGCGTTGACGCAGCCCGGGATCAGCTCAGGTGAAGGCTTTTATTGAACAACTTGATTTGCTCCACCACACAAGAACAGTGCTGGAATGCAGACACGCTTGCGCTGTGTTTTGTCCTTGACTGACTGAGTCAACGCGGCCAAGCTTCCTCTGGAGACAATCCGTACGCCGAAATCTGGTCGTCGTCTTGATACAATGAAGAGGCATCATCACTGTACCTGCGGGAAAAAGAGAGATGATATGGGGCAAGCAAGGCTGTCAAAGCCAATGTGGATACAAGGAGCGCACGGCAAGTGGTGTAGAAGTGCTTGCACTCGCCCAATTCTTGTATGAAGGGATTCTTGTATGAAGGGCGCGGAAGCAAGGCACGTGGGCGGCTGAGCAGGGTGCCCCCTCTGTGTGGCTGAGAAGTGTGGTTGTGTATGAGGAACGAACCCGGCCCATTCATCGCTCCTGATTGCCGAGGTTCCGCTTGCGGCTTGTGAACGCAGGCGGTTGGCTTGGAGCAAGGCGGCACAACCGTGATGGCTCTTGCTCTTGTGCGCAGAACAGTAGTACTTGAGACACTTTTTGCATTGATAGCTCTGTGCCAGGAGGACGTGTAATGTCAGTCCTGCACCATATAAACAGAGGACGGGAGTTCTGACAGGAGTTTTGATTGCTTGGGAGCACTTCACAGATGGGCGAAATGTCACTGCAGTACATTGAGAAGAGGAGGGTGCAGATCGACGAAACAAAACCTGCAGAAACTTGCGGACAATGAAGACGTTGCTGAACTTCTTGTCGCAATCCTCAAAGTTGCAGCACCGCTTGTCTCCCACTGCGTGACAGGTGCATGCTTGAATTATTCTCCTAGATGAAGAACATGCTTCAAGCAAACAATTTTCCTCACCGTCCGCAGTTGGGAGGGACGCGTCCCTCAAGTAAGTTTGTTGAAAGGAATCACTAGAGTACTCCGAAACGGCCGACGCGTCGCTCGCCCTGCCTGAGGAACCCCGTCGAATTGTTGACAGACCTGTGTTGTGGATAGTGACCGAGAAGGGACATTCAAAAGAAAAGACATTGAAGGATGCTGCCAGGTGGCTGGAGGGGGCAGACGAGGGCAAGGGATAATAACCAGAGGAGAATCTGTGAAGCAGGCCCGGCTTATGCTGGGAGGTGGACTTCTGTATGCTTTTCATGGCTTCAGCGAACCCCCGCTTGTATGCGTCATCGTTTGTGAGTGCTGTCCCAACCGGCACGTCTGACCTGGAGGCTAGCGGACGCTGAGACATACCGCCGGAAGACTGCCCCTCACTGCGCGCTTCCCCAGTGTGCAGCGCCGGCGGGCGGTGACGCGACTCGATCCTTGTCGTTGGTTGCTGGCGGAATTGGCTTTCAGCGCGATGCCAGTCGCTTGCGCTCCCTGCCGGAACTTCTGACGGGCCTGTGGCGTGTGAAGCGGGTTTAATGCTCTCACCCCATTGCATGCCTCGCACAGTGCGTGTGCAAACTGAGCTCCCGCTGACCTGAGTGGCTGGTCTTTGCCGCGGCTGAAATGCCGGAAAGATGCCTGTCTTGCGCACTGATATCAACGTTCCAAGCCATGCGGTCACGTTGTAAGCCACCGTCTTGAAAGAACTCGGAGTTGGATGCTTGTGCGCTGCATTTTTCTAGCAATCAGGACACAGACAAGTCGATTGATTTTTTCGTTGTTGAATAAACGAATTCAGACCTCGAGTTGCGCGACGTCCTCCGAGGCGAAAGCGAACGGTTCGATCCATCATGTGCAGTCTGATTGTCGGGACAGCGAGGCGGCGGAGTAGCAGAAGTTCTGCGCAACACTGATTCCACTTCGCTTTGGCAATGCCGCAGAGTAGGGCGTACCTGATCGCGCTGCATGTCCAAGTGCTCATAAGTTGCTCGCTAAGCAAGTAACGGTGCGCTAATGGCAAGCAGGGAACACACCGGACGTTCAGGGTCTGAGGAAGCGGAAGCAGTGGACAATTGACGACGCAGCAGCCCTTCCGAATCGGCGCCCGGATACGTCCCCCTTTTCTGCTTATCTGAAGTATCACGAGTTAACGCAACACAAAACTCTTGATGCCAGGAGCAGGAGGAGGAGGGAGCGCATGTAGACAGACGCGCAGAGGAGGGGTGAGAGAAGTGGACACGGGAGGCACCAGCGTCGGAAAGACTTCGAGGCGCGCTACCCGTACGCGGACGAGCTGCTGAAAAGTTGTCCGGCAGAGGGCGAGGCGAAGCTTTTTTCTTGCGGCTTGTACCAGTGAGAGCTTTTTGGGCGGCCAATTGGCCTTCGCTGACCATGGCGCGCACGTCGATCATGCTGCGCGTGTTTCTTATCAGGTAGTAGAGCGGGATGATGCTGCTAACAATGTAGAGGACAGATGACGTGACCTGCTGGCCTTGCGTGAATAGCACCCCGCACAACTTGAACCAGAAGTCCCAGCCGCCGAACCACCCTTGCCACATGGCCTCATGTAAACAGCCCTGCTGCACGACCTCCCTGCAGACAGCCTCAGAAAGGTAGGCGCGCTTCATATCACTCTGAATGCCAAGCCGTGATTTCATCATGATGGGATTCTGTATCCCGTACGTCCACATCTGCAGCCCTCCCACCTGCATGACCAACAAGCCCCGTTTCTCCCACAATTTAGCCAAACCCAGTCTTCGACGACGCGAGGGTCAGGCCACACCAGACAGGAGCAGACGCAAGCAGACCTGGAGAGAGGTGAACGCTGGGAGGTATTCAGTCATGTCCGTGTCCACGCACTTGGGGTTGGAGAGCCACAAGACCAGCTCGGCAGGATTGAGGCGCGACAATTTGCTACGCCAGAACCGGTTCTTCAATTCCCACATTTCCTGCCAAGGCCCAGGCCGTGTTTTTTGCTCACTTTCCTCTGAGCAGCAGCAGGTGCCGCTAAGTGTGACAGGGCGAGAGATGGAGCAGCCCGTGCTCAAGACGCAGCAGAGGGTGGAGAGTTACCTGGCGGGTGATCTGCCCGTTGGCGTCGGCATCCAAGCACGAGTAGGCTTCCTTGATTCCAGCGCCTCGAATAGACTGCTGACGAACAAACTCTTCCTCGGACACTTGGCCATCGTCGTTGGAGTCCTGCCCGCCGCCGAAAAAGCTCTCTGCATCCGCATGCACCTGCCCAGCGCCCAGCACAGGTACCGCAACGCACCACCAGACCTTGAGTTCAGCTAACATTCGCGCTCACCCGGCACCAAGAAGCAAGGCATCCATCTGTTCCTGCTGCCCCGGCTGGTCGGTCACATGTGGTAGCGCGGCCTCTACTCACGCATGCATGTGCGCCCAACGAGCACTGGCCGAAGCGCATAGGCAGAAAGCTCACACGACTGGAGCACTGGTGGGCGGCAGAGGCAGGAAGCGCAGCACCAGCAGCGTGCGGTAGCGGCTGACCCGCGGGTGCACATGGCCGTGGTCAACGAGGGGAGCGCGAGAGACGGGCATCGCGCCCGCCTGCCTCGCTGCCTCTCGGCTCGGGCAAACACACACATGCAGCGCAAGCACGCACGGGGCGCGCGCACACAGGTGTCGCCACAGCACCTTAGCCGTCTGCTCCCTCCATGCACACCCCATGCGCACCAAGGCAAAGACAAAGACAGCAAGTGCGTTACAGTGGAGGAGCAAAAACCGCACGACGCGTGGGGGCAGCACGCAAGATGACAAAGATCACAGGGGCAGCAAGACACGTCAGAATCTCCAACCCACCCACCCACCTTGTCCGCCCCTCGCCCTCCCTTGTCGCCCCCCTTGTCTTCCCCGGAAGCGCGGATAGAGACTGGGCAAAAGGAAGGACCCCATTCAGTTCGTGCGCCCCAGTGTTGCACGTGGAGCGCCACCGCGCCGCCATCTTCTTGTTCTCATCCAGGGTGCTTAGGGGCAGCAAGAGCAGAGAGGGCACCACCTACATACACCCCAGCGCAGCCACTACACGCAAGCGCAGAACCTACACCAAAGTTCCATCCAGCACCAAAGTAGGAGAGCAATGCGAGCAAAGCTGCTCAGGGTGTGGAGGGAGGAGAGCCTCTCCCAGCACAAGCGCCGCAACACGCACAAGAACAAAGCGTCTGCCGGGCAAGCGTGTAGCCCGCGAGGAGCAAGCGGCTGCCGGGCACGCGCGCCCGGGGCCGTTGGCCGCAGGCGTTGGCCGCGGGACGAAAATGGATGCAAGAGGACGCAACTGGCCGCAACTAGCCCCTGGCCGCCGCTATCACACTCCATCACTGCACCTCTCGCCCTTGAACCCTTTTTGCTCCCATGCACGCGTGCGCGTAGGCAAGCGGACACGAGGACACGAGGACAAGCGGACAAGCGCGGAGAGGCAGACACGGGGGCGCGCTCGAGACCGGCTTGAGTGGAAGGCGGCCCCAGGCATCCCTGCACCCTCGCCCCAGCGCACGTCAGATAGATGGGCTGGCAGCAGCCACCACTAGCAACCACGGTCACAGCGAGCAACTACCGTCACAGCCCGCCCCCCGCCGCGTGCGTACAGGGTCAGTAGGCCATGTCGTAGGGCAAGGAGGGCGCGTGGGCGGCGGCAAGGCGCTACGGAGGCTTACCAGGCCCTCAATCTCACGGCAAACGGCTTGCACCAGGGTGCGGCGGGCGTTGACGGACGAGATCTGGAGCTCCTCTTTGAGCAGCCCTGCCACGCCAGCCCGCAGCCCCTCAGCCCCTCAGCCCCCCTCAGCCCCCCTCAGCCCCTCAGCCCCGCAGCGCAACGCAGCAGCCAAACGCAGCAGCCAAACGCAGCAGGCCATCGCAGCAGGCAGCTCTCCAAGTGGCGCCTGCCGCCCTCTCCGGCAGGTTGTGTGTGCTCCACGACGCTTACGCTTGCTTGCCCTCCTCGCCCCGGTCAGAATTGACGCGCCCGCGACTACACTCAGGCCGCGCGGCACAGGGTCAGTAGGCGATAGTGTAGGCGAGGGCAGATCCAGGCCGCCGCCAGGCCCCTCCCAGAGAGGCCAGGGGGTGAGAGAAGGTGAGGGGAAAGGGAGACCGGGGCGCTTGACGGCGTACTCCCACAGCGATAGTCCGTTCACTCCTGCGTCCCCCCCGCGCGTCAGGGTGCGTGAGAGGGCGTGCGTGTATTCAAGGAGGGCAGACGCAGGAGTGTACGCAGGAGGTGAGCAACGGTACGCAGCAGGTCAGCAACGTTGCAAGCTGCACACGCCATAAACCGCCGTCCGTGTGTGCGCGCATGCTGGGCGAGGGCGCAACGGCAGGCCCTCGCCTACACCATCGCCTACTGACCCTATGCCCGCATTGGGCCCGGCCCTCGGACGCGGCACCTAGCCAGAAAGCTCGGGATTCCCGATGCGCAAAACACCCTGGGGACGCTTACCCCACCCTCCTCCCCCTCCTTCGCGTGCACATACACATATGTATATATGAGCCACACCGACTGTCGCTCATATATATTTACATATATACATACACACACACACACACACACACACACACACACACACACACACACACACACGTATATATATACATATACATATATGTATATATACAATGATGACACATACATACATACACTGACACTATGGGCCAGAGCTGGCCGCGGGGCCAGCTCTGGCCCACAGGGTCAGTAGGCGCGGG
>Ga0115006_10002817_pt1 | contig 11621 bp, 10 predicted proteins | sample ArcOceMetagenome_3_FD_88943 | JGI IMG/M metagenome (GOLD analysis project Ga0115006, IMG submission 88943) | Marine eukaryotic phytoplankton communities from Arctic Ocean - Arctic Ocean- Svalbard ARC20M Metagenome | ecosystem: Environmental > Aquatic > Marine > Oceanic | place: Arctic Ocean...
CACGTTATTTTATGGAGATAATCGCAACACAAACACACACACACACACACACACACACACACACACACAAACATAAAAGAATGCATCGCCAAAGCCAAGATGGACCCGCCAGTCCACACACACACACACACACACACACACACTTACACACACACACACACACACACTTACACACACACACACAGAGCGAGATTGCATCTCAGACTACTGCTCTCTCGCGTAGACGCAACGCGACTTACTCGCAGATGGCAGTGGCAGCCCAACGAAGGGTTTTCTCTTGGTCGGCGCTCATGGGTTGCAGCACCTGCGAGATGACAATGCATGAGCGTGCACCAGCGTTTCGCACTCTTCAGACCATGTAGAACCACACCCAGACACCCCAATACACTCGCGTTCACCCCATGCACTCATGCTCACGCGCATGCACGCGCGAATATGCGCCACCACGGGCAAACGATCACACGCGTGCGCACGCGCACACATACCCTCGCACATGCACGCTCAGGAGACCTCGCTGAACTCGACGCCAGCTAGTGCCACGGTCTCCTTTTCGCGCACTTGCACGTCGATTGTCGACAGCGCGGTCACCAGCAGAACCGAACACATCGCGAGGCCCTGCCCGGTGAGAGAGCGCGCGTGCGCCGTTGGTGCGTGCGTACACATACGTGCGAGCATGCGTGTGCGAGAGCACGCAAACGGGAACCACGCAACGCTGCACGAGCGCCCCAACGGATGAGGCTCGACGCGCGATACCAGAATGTCCGTGCGGCCCTGCGCATTGGCCAAAGACTCCGTGAAAAGCCTGCCCGGGTGGAGGTGATGGGCGCGACAGAGAGGGGGGGACAGCGAGCGAGCCTGTCAGCGAGCCGAGGTGCGTGGATCGGCGGCGGAGCGAGCGCGCACGCGACCAAACGCGAGGGCGCGGGCCCGCTGGGGCAGCGTTGCGCTCGCGCACAAGCGGCGGCGCACCTGTTGATGAGCAGCGCCGTCAGGCCGGCGCCGCCGACGCCGATGCTCAGCGTCTCGCTGCCCAGCGGATTCTTGCCTGCCTGCTCGCACACCAGCGCCCACGCAACGCCCACGTCACGCACACGCCTTTAGTGAGCACACGCGCATCCAGCCCGGCGCGCGCGAGGGGGCCGCCGCAAGGACCGCGCCATGCAGCCGGCGGGTGGGGCGCCGCGGGCCCCGCGGCTGCGCGCGCCGCTGCTCCTGTGCGGCACCCACTGCCTTAGGTGCATCGTTCGGCGCACGGCACGCTCGCAGGGAGGCGGGGGGCGCCCACGCACCGCCATGGCGACGCCGTGCGTGCCCGCGGCCGGTGGGGCGGGCGCGCGGCGCACGCGCGGGCTGTCGAGCCGCGGCACCGGCGGCGCGCACGGGGGCGGTGCAAAGCCCGCGCCGTGCACCATGCGCATCTGGGGCTCCCCCCGCCCGGCGGCGGCGCACTCGCCGCCGAGCACCGCCACCGCGGCCGCCAGCGCCTTCCACTTCGCCATCGCAAAAATTTCTCCACGAACAAGGGACCGTGACTTCGCTGTTCGAACACGGGACACTGATTAGTACTGTGTACCTTCGGAGAGTACCGGTGTACCAACTAGGAAGAACAATCGAAAATAGACGCTGGCGCTTGCGATGCGCGAGTGCTGAGCGCGGGCGGCGAGGCAGCGAAGATGGACACGCGCCACGGCGCGTACGAGCTCGTCTCGTCGCACGCGTCGCCGCAGCGGGGGCGCTCACGGGGCGCCGCGGCCGCGTCTGCGCTCCTGGCAGCCGGCGGGCTCGCGCTGGTCGTCGTCGCGGTCGTCTCGGGAGGGGGCCTGCTGGGCGGCGCAGGCGAGGCCGCGGCAAGCCGCTCACTGATACAGCAGCGCGATGCACTGCTCCAAGGGATACAGCAGCGCGACCCGCTGCTCGGGGGACCGCCGGCGCAAAAGGGGGCTGCGCATCCCGCACCGCCGGCGACCGCCCTTGCCGTCAGGCACGTCGCCACCGCCGTGCGCTCGCGCGCGGCGGTGCAGAGTCTCGCGGAGGCGCCGCCGGTGCGGGTGCTCTTTGACAAGGAAGCGCAGTCTCAGACGGTACAGTCGTACATCAACAGCGGCCACATGAAGTGCTGCGTGCGTGACAACAACGACCTGGAGGACGAGGTCTATCCAAAGTACTATGACGACTTCCCGATGGACCCTGTGTGCATCCCCGGCTACCGCAAGGACGGGGACGACTGCATTGCGTGCGACGCGGACCACTACTGTCCGACGAAAGAGGACCTGGTGCTAAAGTGCCCGCCAAATACGTGGTCGCCCATTGCCAGCGGGGAGGTCTCGGAGTGCTGGTGCCATGAGGGCTTTTACGGCAAGGACCCGTCCTTGCAACACGGCGCTGATTGCCACCCGTGCCCCGCCGACAAGTTTTGCGCAGGTGGGAAGTTGAGAGTGAGCGGGCGAGGGCGCAGTGGGGACGGAAGGCTGCGACGTCAGTCCGTGTTTTATGTGCGCGCATGCGTCGTGACGCGTGGCGCTTTGCGCATTATGTGACTCGAAAATCTGTCGTCTGTCTGCCGCATCCTCCCCCCGCGCAGGAAATTTTAAGCCGATGGACTGCCCGCCCGAGGTGGGTGTGTCGGACTGCCTCAAGTTTCCGTACGCGGTGCAGGAGTGGCCTGGGGAGGCGCACGACTGTCCCGACGGGTCTAGCACGCGCGGGCTGGAGATGCAGGTGAACTGCACCTGCCTGCCCGGCTATTGGAAGCACGGGGATGAGCACCTGGGGGTGCCGTGCCGGCAATGCGACGTCAACACGTACTGCTTCGACGGCATCGCCGAGATCCCGTGCGGCGCTCACGAGCGGTCCCCGGCGGGCAGCTCCTCCAAGGCGCAGTGCCTCTGTGTCCACGGGTACGAGCACGTGGATGGCGTGTGCCTCACGACGTGCGTGGCGCACCCGGGCCAGTACTGCGAGCCGACCCCCGAGACGAAGGACGACGTTGATGTGATTATGGTGGTGAAGCAAAGCCCGCAGGGCTGGGCCGGACCCGGCGGGCGTGGGGCGGACAAGGTCTTGTGCACGGCGGCTCCCGGCAGCTACTGCCCGGCGGGGAGCTCGTCGGCCGCGGGCACACCCTGCCCGCGCGGATTCGCGTGTCCTGTGGGCGGCACCGCGGACAAGGTGGAGTGCACCGTGCCTGCGGGGCGCTTTTGCCCTGAAGGCGGCACCAGTCCCTACGAAGGCACCCTGTGCATGGCAGGATTCTACTGCGAGGGCACGTCGCTGCCGCAAAAGCCGTGCACGGCCGCGCCCGGATTCTACTGTCCGGCGGGGTCGTCGACGCCCGAGGGTGTGGAGTGCCCCGAGGGCTTCTCGTGTGCGGGCGGCAGCGCTGACAAAGCTCTGTGCACCGCATTGCCCGGCTTCTACTGTCCGCCCAAGAGCATTTCGCCGGCTGGTACGCCGTGCCCTCAGGGACACTACTGCGCGGGGATGGGCGTGGTGCAGGCGGCGGGTGCGCTGCCGACGGAGGATGAGCTCAAGGATGCGCTCGCTAAGCCCTGCACCTGCAATCCGGGGAGCTTCTGCCCGGAGAAATCGCTGACAGCAGCGGGACGGTTCTGCCCGCCTGGCTACTCGTGCGCGGGCGGCACGGCGGACAGGGAGCCCTGCACGTGCGCACCGGGGTCGGCGTGCGACGAAGGCTCGGCGTCGCCTGCGGGCGAGGTTTGTGCGGCCGGCTCTGCGTGCGCGGGCGGCTCGACCGTCAAGGTGCCGTGCGTGGCGGCGCCAGGCAGCTCGTGCCCGGCGGCAAGCGCTGACCCGTACGGCAAACCATGCGAGGTGGGAACCTACTGCACGGGCGGCCAGGCGCTGCCGCAGCCCTGCGAAGCCGCGCCGGGCCACCTGTGCCCCGTGGGCACGTCGAATCCCAACGGGAACCAGTGCCCCGCCGGATACTTTTGCGAGGGCGGCGTGAACGACAAGAAGGCGTGCACCGTTTTCCCCGGCTACTACTGTCCCAGGAGTTCGTCCGCCAACGCGGGCGAGGCCTGCCCGCCGGGCAGCTTTTGCGCAGGCGGATCCGCCGTGCCGATGGTCTGCGGATGCGAGGCGGGATACTACTGTCCCGAAGCCTCGTCAGACCCGCAGGGCACTATTTGCCCCGCCGGGTTCTACTGCGAGGGGGACGACACGCTACCCAAGCCCTGCGACTGCCCGCTGGGCAACTCGTGCACGCTGGGGAGCACGAGCGCCGATGGTGTAGAGTGCGAAGCAGGGTACAACTGCCCGGGGGGCGTGCAGCTGCGCGTGGAGTGCGAGTGCGCCACGGGCTTCTTCTGCCCCACTGGGTGGAACGCGTCGACCGCCGGGACGCCCAGTCCGCCGGGCACCTTTGCGGCAGGTGGCCAAGCGCAGCCGGTCCCTTGCAAGGCGCCACCGGGCAGCTACTGCCCCAAGGCCTCGCAAACGGACCAGGGGGTCCTGTGCCCGATCGGCAAGTACACCGTCGGGGGCCCTGCGCAGCCCGTGGACTGCACGGCAGCACCGGGCATGTACTGCGCCAAGGGGAGCAAAGCGCCCACTGGCGTGCCCTGCCCCGAGGGGAAAGTGTGCAAGGGCGGCAGCGCGGGCGCCAACGAGTGCCCTGCGCCGCCTGGAAACTACTGCCCGGAAGGCAGCGACAGCCCGGAGCCCTGCCCCGTGGGCAAGTACTGTGACGGGGGCTCGGACCAGCCCGACGACTGCCTGGCGGCGGCCGGCAGCTACTGCCCCGAGGGCACCTTTGAGCCGACCGGCGAGCCGTGCCCAGTCGGGTCCGTGTGTGCTGGCGGCCCCGCCGACAAGGCGCCGTGCACGGCGGAGGCAGGGTCCTACTGTCCGGAGGGCGGCTCGGTCGCGGAAGGCGTCAAGTGCATCGTCGGCAGCTTCTGTGCCGGCGGCGAGGCGGCGCCAGCGGAGTGCACGTGCGCACCCGGGAGCTACTGCGGCGTGGGCTCGAAAGAGGCCGGCGGCAAGTCCTGCAAGGTTGGCTTTGCGTGTGATGGCGGCACGGCCGATGCCGTCCCGTGCACGTGCGAGCCTGGCTACTTTTGCGGAGAGGGGTCGGACAGCGTCAACGGCACCATCTGCGAGGAGGGCAAGTTCTGCCTGGGCGGCCAGGCCAACGAGGCGCCCTGCGCGGCGCTGCCCGGCAAGTACTGTCCGGAGGGGACGGCGGAGAAGACTGGCGTCTCGTGTCCCCCGGGCAGCTTCTGCCCAGGCGGGGATGTGGCGCCCGAAGCGTGCACTGCCGAGCCTGGATTCTTCTGCAAGAAGGGGTCTGCAACCGGCACGGGGGTGGCGTCGAAGCCGGGCTTTTTCGCTGCTGGTGGGGCCGCTCTGGAAGAGCCTTGCACAGCAGCGCCCGGCAAGTACTGCAAGGGAAAGTCACCGGCGGCGGACGGGGACACCGAGTGCCCCGCAGGCTCCTACTGCATTGGGTTTCACTTTGTGGCCAAACCCTGCTCGGCCGAGACTGGCTTCTACTGCCCGGCGGGCTCGTCGGATGCCAACGGCGAGAAATGTCCAGAGGGATTCGCCTGCCCGGGCGGCGACGCTGACAAGCAGACGTGCGAAGCGCCGCCCGGGAGCTATTGCCCCGAAGGCAGCTCGGATGTGCTGGGCGTGACCTGCCCGGTTGGCAAGTACTGCGAGGGAGACCAGGCCGCGCCGCAGCCGTGCACGTGTGACGCGGGCAAGTTCTGCGCAGGTACTGCGCTGCTGCATGTCATGCATGGGCTCGTATGCAAGCAGCAGTGGCGCATGCCATCCTAGCGTGTCCACACACGCGTGCCATGCGTGCGGGCACGGGCATGTGCGTTGTGTGTGGTGCGAGAGCCCTGGTGCTAATCTCGCGCCGCATGCCGTTCCGCTGCCTGTGCATCATGCATTTTACTTTCAAATCATAGGGCGATACGATCTGGCTGGTGAGCTGAGAGGGCTGCTGCTTGCGTGCGAGTGCATGAGTGCTGCGGCGCAGGAGACAGTGCTGCTGTGACGCGCACCTCCTGCCCTTTGCACCCTCGCTCTTCCCTACGCCATGCACTCGTGGCCGCGTGCACATGGCCTGTGTTTCATGCGTAGCCTCCGCCCGCACTTCTTCCTCCACGCGCACAAAACATACTTGCGTATACGTATATAGACAGCATCACACATGCATATACGTATGTAGAGAGCATCAGACATGTATACACTCACACACACACACCTCTGCCTCCACGCACGCATGCGCGGGGGTATATACCCCCACGGACGTGATACGAGGTGGCGCATCGTGCTGTGAATGCTGACGTAGCCTCCCGGACGTCTGGAATGACAGGTGGCTCTTCTTCGGCGCAAGGATCTGAGTGTCCCATTGGCTATTTCTGTGCGGGCGGCGAGGCCGACAAGGCCCCGTGCACGGCGGAAGAGGGCTACTACTGTCCCGCGGGCACCGGCGATGCGGCAGGCATCATTTGCCCCGAGACCTTCTTTTGCACTGGTGGCGGCAACGACAAGACGGCCTGTCTGTCGCCGCCGGGACGCTACTGTGCCGAGGGATCTAAAAAGCCGCGCGGCGCCGAAGTGCCTGTCGGCGCCTACTCCCTCGATCAGATGGGCGGGAAGCTGCCGTGCTCTGCTCCCGTCGGCAACTACTGCCCGGCGGGGTCGTCGAGTTCGGGAGGCATTGTGTGCCCCGCCGGCACGTTTTGCGCTGGTGGTACCGAGGACTTGATCGCGTGCACCGCGGCCCCGGGCTTCCACTGTCCCGCCGGGGCCACCACGGCCGCCGGCGAAAAGTGCCAGGCTGGATACTTCTGCGCAGGCGGTGCCGAGCCCCCCAAGGCTTGCGAGTGCCAGGCTGGGCACTATTGTCCGGAGGAAAGCGCGCAGCCGATGGGCGTTGAGTGTCCCGCGGGCAGCTTCTGCGAAGGCGGCACCAGCAACGCGATTTCCTGTAGCGGGTGCCCTGCCGGCTCGTTCTGCGGCGCGGGCTCGTCCGCGGAGACGGGAGACCTGTGCACCCCTGGCGCCTTCTGCCCCGGAGGAACCGCGATGCCGGCGCCGTGCGAGGCCCCGCCTGGCAACTACTGCCCGGAGGGCACCGGGGTGGCGACAGGGGTGCCGTGTCCCGTCGGCAGCTTCTGCACGGGCGGCGCAGCGCAGAAGGCCCCTTGCTCTGCCTCGCCGGGCAACTACTGTGCGGCGGGATCGTCGACGCCCGGCGGCGAGCCGTGCCCGGAGGGCTACAGGTGTGTTGGCGGCTCTGCCGGCCTGACCGAGTGCCCTGCGGAGCCGGGTCAGTACTGCCGTGTGGGCCAGGCCACGCCTGAGGACTGCCCGGTGGGCTACTTCTGCGACGGCGGCTCGGCGATGCCCGAGCCGTGCTCGGCTGCCGCTGGACGCTACTGCCCTGCTGGCTCGGCCAACTCCGCAGGCGAACAGTGCCCAGCCGGCTCCTTCTGCGCCGGCAACGCGGCGGATAAGGCGCCGTGCACAGCTCCCGCGGGCTCCTACTGCCCGCCCGGCTCGTCCAACCCGAGCGGAGCCATCTGTCCCGCGGGCTCCTTCTGTGTGGGCGGGACGTCGGCAAAGATGGACTGCACGTGCCAGGCGGGCAACTACTGTCCAGAGGGCTCAGCTGAGCCGACGGGCGTCAAGGTGCCAGCCGGCAGCTATGGCGAGGGGGGCGCTGCCCTCCCGGCCCCATGCACGTGCGCTGCTGGCAACTTCTGCCCCGAGGGCTCCGCGGCTCCGGAGGGGCGGGCGTGCATGGAGGGCAGGTGGTGTGCAGGCGGTCCGGCAGTGGACCTGGCGTGCGAGGCGCAAGCGGGCTTTCACTGTCCTGCCGGCACCGGGGTCGCCTCAGGGGTTGCGTGCGACGCCGGCAGCTACTGCGCCGGTGGAGAGACCCAGGCCAAGTCGTGCACTGCGGCGCCGGGCAACTACTGCGCGCGGGAAAGCTCCCAGCCCGAGGGCATTGTGTGCCTCGCAGGCCACTACTGCCCCGGAGCCAACAGCGACAAGATCCCTTGCAAGTCGAGCACGTCGGGCGGTCGCCGCCTGCTCAACGAGCCCGCGAGGCTGACGGAGCTGGCCACGGTGCTGACGCCTCCCGGCCACTATTGCCCAGCCGGCACGGAAGCGCCGGGCGGGGCCTTATGTCCAAATGGCTTCTACTGCGCCGGTGGGGCGGCAGACAAAGTACCGTGCAACACGCAGCCCGGCTACTACTGCCCGGAAGGCGGCGACTCGGCGGACGGCGTGCCGTGCCCTGCCAACTCCTTCTGCCCCGGCGGCAACGCCGATGCCGTCCCGTGCTCGGCGCCGGAGGGCAGCTACTGCCCCGAGGGCTCGGCGACGGCGGACGGCGTGGCCTGCCCGGCCAACCGGTGCTGCCCCGGCGGGAGTTCGCCGCCAGAGGCCTGCCCCGCGCCGCCGCTGGTTGCGTTTGTGGCAGAGACTCCGCCGCCCTTCATGCTCGAGTGGTTCACGCACAAGACGGCCTCGCGCGGCGTGGAGTCGGAGCCGGCGTACATGTCGGTGCACCGCCTGGGCGACACTTCGGAGGCGGGCTTCCTGGAGGGCCACTACAACTTGCCCGTTGATGGCCGCTGGAAGGTTGCGTTCGACTTTTTTGTGCCCAAGTACGACGGGGGCAGTGCGGCGGAGAGCATTTTTCCCAATGAGGCTATCTCCGCCGTCTCGGCCGACGACGCCATTGACTGCAACATCAACGGCGTGCTGAAGACGCTCAAGAGCAGCGCCGACCTCGCGGGCCACAAGCAGTCGCTCGAGTTTGAGGTGGAAGGCCAAGTGCTCACTTACCGCTTCGACTTCCTCTCGCCCAGCGTGCCCTCTTTCGCTCACCCCTTCATTACTGCCGCTGAGATCACACTGATCCGCGATCGAAATCAGGCCCCGGCGGGTGGGGCAACAGGAAAGGTTGAAGCCAAGTGTATCGATGCCGTCGACGGCAGGCCGATCAAGGACAACGGGAAAGTTTCCAACGGCTACAAGAAGAATGCATGGAAGTTGGACTCAGACCCCACGTTGTCTGTCTTCAAGGGCTCGACGCTCATCGCACAGAAGGACATGCCCAAGGGCAGATACAAAGATCAGCTGCCTGTCGGGTCGTACTCGTGCATGGTGCGACACGTCAACTTCTACACTACCTTCATCAAGAACTGCGACATTACAAGCCAAGGATTGCAACTAGGGGACGTGGCCCTTTCCCCAGTTCTCAACCCCGGCGACAGTCGCATTGTGCTCGAGTGGGGTGCCAAGCCCAAGGACCTCGACTCGTATCTCACGGTGCCCCAGGGCGCCAGACCAGACTGCGTCATTAACTACAAGAACAAAGTGCGTGTTGGTGCCCTATGCGTTGGCCCTAAGCGTTGGCGCGTGCGTGACAGTGGCTGCTTACAATAGTAATATATTTTAGAAGGGTGCAGGGGAAAGCGCAGGCCTACTAGGCCCAGTCAGCATGCCGCCGTGTGTTGCACCCGTCAAAACGCAGGGTCTAATCTTTGCCGCCCTGCACGCCTTGCTGCACGCTCTCCTGCGCTGGTCAACAGAAGTGCAACAAGGACAAGATCACCCAGGTGAAGCTAGACCTCGACGCCACGAGCCACAGCAAGAGAGGGGGCAAACCCGAGACCACCACCTTCGGTGTCAAGGTCCCGGGCAAATACGTGTTCCGGGTCTCCGAGTACAAGGGCCGTGACTCAAATGGCCTCCTCAATTCTGGGGTGCGCCTCCCCCCACCTTGGAGAATGCTGCCCGTTGATGTCTACTCTGCTTGCCTGCGCACTTGCGCCGTGCCTTGCCTGTACAGGTGTCGTTGCAGGACTGACGCTCGGGGCGTACGGTGGGGTGTGGCGCTGGTGCGGGGGGGGGCGCGGGTATGCCATTCGCGTGACAGGCGGTGGTGAACTACTTCTCTGAGGATGCACAAAAGCAGTTCGTGGTCGGACAGGATGGCTACGTGACGGGCATCAATTGGTTTGTCTTCTATCTCGACGGCGCCACGGGCCAAGCGCATGCATGCGACAGGTATGCGTGCGTGGCAAGCCCCTGCCTGTGCGGTGCATATACCACATCTCGTACCTCGACTGTGCCGCTGGCGCCGCAGCGTCGCAGGCGTTGTAGCTGTCGCGCTCACGAGCTGACCGCGCGGACCTGGATACAGAGAGAACTGTCCGGAATCGCTGTGCGCTGGAGGCGGTTACAAGTCAAAGAGAGGTGGAGAGTATATCTGCTGAATCAGGCGGGGGAGTTCGTGGGCACGAGTGCTAGCGCTGTCTGCACGCGCGGGATGCCTCGACCATTTCAGTCAACATCTGTGCGTCGCATTCAGTGTCCACGGATTTCTGAGTATTTGATCCTATTCTTTAGAGTGTCTTCCAGTGGTAGGGGGAAGGAAGGGGGGAGGAGGGGGGGGGGGAGCAGATGCGCAAGGCGACTCTTCGGGACACACGCTCGAATTCTCGCGTGCGCATGCACGCCCGACACATACACCGTGTCATGGGCGCACACATGCACATACACGCACGTCTACGTATTCACTGGCCGCATCACACTGATGTGATCACGTGACACTGAAATGTGATGTCGTGACTTCATTGTCGCACAACCTGAGGTCGACCAGAATGTAAACAAACTTATTCCGAATAAATTCGGCAGCATGTTGAGTGTTACGCGCGCGCGAGAGAGAGAGGAGGAGCAGAGAGAGAGCCTTGAGCACAATCTTTCTATCCTTTTCGTGTACGTTTTCATATCCTTGTTCCATATCATGTACAGTGCCCACTCAAACATCACTGCATCTAACCCCCTAGACCCCCCAGTCTATCGTTTCTATGCACACAATGCATTTCAGACACCAGCTCCACGGGCTATACGTGCGTGGGATGATGGGTACATGGGATGATGGGTGAGAATGGGTACGCGAGAACAAACAGTTTCCTGATGATGGTACACTATGCCTAGTTCTTGTAGGACGTGGCCACGTCCGGGAGGTCGAGATCGAAGAGGCCAAGATCTAAGAGGCCATCATCTTGGCCTGCACTCGCCGAACTGAGCGTCCGCCGACCTGCGCGACCGCCGGCCTGCGCGACCGCCGGCCTGCGCGACCGCCGGCCTGCTGGCCTGATGGCCTGCCGACATGAGGCCGGGTGCGCATGCGCACGAGGAGGAGGAGGCCCGGGGGGCGGGCACGGCAAGCTGTCTCCAAACAGACGCTTTGGCCCGAGGGGTAGAGGATTTGGCGTGTATCACGAGCAGATTCTTTGGTGAGATTGCACACCGCCTTTGAGACTGCCGCAACTGCCGCACCTGCCACGCTTTCCTGCACGAGGCGCCATCGCCACACGGTTGCTTTTATATATACATGCCCAGCTGGTGGAAAGGGTGTGAGAGCGGGGCGGGCGTGCGCATGCGGCCTCTACGCACGCTGGCGGCTTGTGCTGTGCGGCGACTACTGGGTGCGGAGAACGGCGGCGATGGCGGGCGTTTGCTCATCGTTTGCCGCGTCTGCCGTCGTGATGTACTCCTCCCATGCCCTGCATATTCCCAATAACCCCGCCGCCGCATCCACACGCCGAGTGAGAGGG
>Ga0115006_10002818_pt1 | contig 11620 bp, 10 predicted proteins | sample ArcOceMetagenome_3_FD_88943 | JGI IMG/M metagenome (GOLD analysis project Ga0115006, IMG submission 88943) | Marine eukaryotic phytoplankton communities from Arctic Ocean - Arctic Ocean- Svalbard ARC20M Metagenome | ecosystem: Environmental > Aquatic > Marine > Oceanic | place: Arctic Ocean...
GCCGCACTTTAGCACACCGGGGGCCAAGGCGACCGACTTTAGCAGGTTTTGTGCCCATCTGTGCCCGGCACACTTTAGTCGATTTGACCCCAAAGTACCCCACTTTAGCAACTAGTTCCCCCGCGGGTGAGCGAGAGCACCCGGTGTCCACGGAGAGCAGAGGCTGGCTTGCGAGCAACTCTATACTGAAAGACGTAAGACCACTCACACCTCATCTCTAAAGTACGCCTACACACTGCGCCCCATTCGCAACGGCAACGACCGCATCGGAGGGCTCTTTCCGCCAGTCAGGCATCATGAGCTCTTGGCCTTTTTGAGGTATATCCGCTCCAAGGTGCGCTTCGCCTCGCACTGCGGGAAGTTCTTCAGGTCGTAGTAGTGCGGCGCGAGCTCGACCAGCCAGTCGCCCTTGATGTCGGAGCACATGCGGATGTAGTTCTTGGAGGTGAGCACAAACTCGTTGTACAGGCACCACTCGGGCTTGTGTTGCAGCGAGGTCGACGGGTGCAGCGCGACGACCTGGTTGTCCTTGACGGTGAGGTAGTGGCCCGTGCGCTCGAGGTGCGCCACCTGCATGAAGAAGCCCGCGAGCAGGCACTTGCGGATGTTGGTGTAGTACTCCTTGGAGTTGAAGTCGGGCGACTTGAGCTCAAGCCCGAAGCGCGTCATGACACGCATGAGCTGCGCCCTCACGCTGTCGGCCGACTTCATCGAGCGCGCGTTGAGGAAGTTGTCGTAGGCCCAGCTCGTGCTCTCCTGGTTGTTCTTCCAGGCGTGGTACACGTTGAGCAGCGAGAGGTGGTCGCCGTCTACGTGGTTGAAGCGGGCCTTGGCCTCGTCGGCCGGCCGCTGGTTCTCGCGTGGGCGCATGAAGGGGTTGGGCGTGTTGAGCATGGCCGTGATGGAGAGGATCTCGTTGGAGCAGTTGAGCTGCGGAGAGTAGAGCACCATCTTGGCGAGCTGCGGGTCGAGCGGGAACTCGGCCATCATCGAGCCGAGCTCGGTCAGGTTGCCGTCGTCGTCGAGCGCGCCCAGGTAGTTGAGCAGCTCGAGCGCGCGCATCAGCGTCTCGGGCGCGGGCGGGTCCATGAAGTCGAAGTGGACGAGGTCCTCGATGCCGAGCTTCTTGAGCTGCAGCACCACCGAGCCGAGGTTGGAGCGCAGAATCTCAGGGTAGGTCTGCTCCATGAGCTCGCTCTTGAAAGCCTTCTCCGTGTACAGGCGGAAGCACTTGCCCGGGCGCGTGCGGCCGGCGCGGCCGGCGCGCTGATGGGCCGAGGCCTTGGAGATGGGCGAGACGAGCAGCGACTCGACACGGATGCGCGGGTTGTAGACCTTCTGCTTGGCGAAGCCCGGGTCGACGACGTAGACGATGCCGTCGATGGTGAGCGACGTCTCGGCGATGTTGGTCGAGAAGATGATCTTGCGCCCCCTGGGCATGCCCGGACCCCGCGCGGGCGGCGCGGGGTCGAAGATCTGCCGCTGCCGGTCCATGGGCAGCGTCGAGTAGAGCGGCAGCACGATGACGTCGGGCACCTTGTCGCCCAGGTTTTCGATCTCGCTCTTGGTCTTGCGGCAGGCGTCCTCGATCTCCTGCTCGCCCGTGAGGAAGACAAGGATGTCGCCCTCGGGCTCGCACAGGTGCACCTGGACCACCGTGCGGATGGCCGCCTCGAGGTAGTCCCGCTCCGGCTCGGGCGTGTAGAAGATCTCGACGGGGTGCAGCCGGCCGGGCACGCGCATGAGCGGCGCCGAGTCGAAGTAGTTCTGGAACTTACCCGCGTCGAGCGTCGCAGACATGACCACGATCTTGAGGTCGGGCCGCTGCGGGGCGGAGGCAGGGGGCGGGGTGGAGGGGGCGGGGTGGAGGCCGTGCGCAGTGGTGGTGCCAGGGTGGTGAGGTGCAGGTGTAGAGGCAGAGGTGTGGAGGCAGAGGAGGTATGGGGGCAGGGGAGGTGAGGGGGCAGAGGCCCCGCTGCCCTACATGGGTTGCACGAGCTGCTGACGCGTGGCGCGCTCTACCGTGCGCGGGCAGTGCGCAGGCAGCGCGAAGGCAGTGGGCTGGCAGGCAGTGGGCAGTGGGCAGGGGCAGTGCGGGTGGTGCTTCACCTGCACCATGACCTCCTTGATCAGCCCGAAAAGGATGTCGGTCGAGAGCGTGCGCTCGTGTGCCTCGTCGAGAATCACGGCCTGAGTGGGGAGAGGTTCAGAGTCAGAATAGTCTGCAGCAGTAGCTGAGGCTGGTGGCCGTGCCTCGGCCTCCCACTGGGCTCTGAGCGGCGCGGCCGCTCCTCCAGAGCGCGGATGCGGAGCGCCGCCCAGGGCCAGCGGTGCCAGCCGGCGAGCTGTGGCCCGTTCAACCAGCGGTGCGTGCCGCGTAGCGCTCGAGCAGCGGGTCGGCCATCGCCTCGCGCAGCAGCATGCCGTCGGTCATGTACTTGAGGACGGTCTTGGTCCCGGTCATGTCCTCGAAGCGAATCGAGTAGCCCACCTCCTCGCCCAGCTCCACGTCGAGCTCCTCCGACACGCGCTTCGAGACGCTCATCGCCGCCACGCGACGCGGCTGGGTGCACGCGATGAGCTTGCGCCCGCGGTTGACACCCGCCTCAAGCATGAGCGACGGGATCTGCGTCGTCTTTCCACTGCCCGTCTCGCCCACCAGCACGATCGTCTGGTTCTTCTTGACCATCGCGACGAAGTCGTCCTTCTGCTCCCACACGGGCAGCTTCTGCCGCTGCGCCAGGATCTCATAGTACTTGGCGCTGTACGGGCGGCCCGTCAACGGGTTGATGTGCGATCCGGGCATGCCGCCAGCAGGCGCCGCCGAGAGCGCACTGCCAGAGCGAAAGGAGGGGAAGGAGCGTGTGGGGGTGCTGGTGTGGCAGAGGGCCGGTCTAACGCGCCGCGCAGTGCAAGCGTGCAGTTCGGGCCCAGCTAACGGGTCTGGAGGTCTCTGACAGGTCTCCAGAGCCGTGCGAGGGCGCGAGCGTATGGCTGTGTGTGAATGCAGAGGTGAGCTGGCGACGTGCCAGGCCAGCCCCCAGGAAGCGGGTGGCTCTGCACCTGGCGCCGCCAATGTCCAGCTTGCGCTTCTGGCCACTCTCATACGACATGGCTGGACTGGAGCGAGTCTAACAGTCGTCAGAAAGCGAGCCGCGGCTTGTCCTCTGCGCAGTGGTTCTGCGCGGACGGCGCGCGCTGTTGGCAGTGGGAAACAGCCAACAAGTGACGCCAGCCTCATCACCACGCCGTCTTGCTATTTTGCTACTTGCCCTTAGCTACCTCGCCGCCACACCTCGCCGCCGATGGCCGAGAGCGAGAGCGTCACGTCTGGCCAGGTCCTCTTCGGCGGCTTCCCACTCTTCATAGGCGACAAGGCGTTCGCCATGGACCGGAGGCGGCTGCGCAAGCTCAACATCCGGTACATAGTCAACACCACCCCGCCGCTCACGAGTGGCGGCGTTGCCAACTTCTTCGAAAAGGAGCGGGAAGTAGAGTACCTGCGCGTGCCGATGCGTGACGTCAACACCGAGTCGGTGCTCGACCACCTGCCCAAGGCCATCGAGTTCCTCGACCGCGCGCGGATCCGGGCCGACGGCGCGGTGCTCGTGCACTGCAACGAGGGCAAATCGAGGTCGTGCGCCGTGACGGTCGGCTTCCTCGTCCGCACGCACGGCCGTACGCTCGCCGAGGCGCTGGAGCTTGTGCGCGCGGCCCGCCCGATCGCAGAGCCGAAGGAGGCCTTCCTCGCGCAGCTTGGCACGCTCGAGCCCGCCGTGCTGCCCGGCGTCGACACGGACGGCTGCCGCGCCCGTGGGAAGCGAAGGGCGGCCGACGCGGACAGCGACGCTGGAGCGAAGCGGCCGGCCATCGGGCCACAGGGGCCGCCGCAGCGAGCTGGGATAGGGCCGCAGGGACCACCGGAGCGGGGCGCGATAGGGCCGCAGGGGCCGCCGCAGCGAGACGCGATAGGGCCGCAGGGACCGCCTGAGCGGGGCGCGATAGGGCCGCAGGGACCGCCGGAGCGGGATGCGACAGGGCCGCAGGGGCCGCCGCAGCGGGGCGCTATTGTCGGCCCTGGGGCGGAGGCAGCGGAGGCTGACGATGACTCAGAGCCAGGTGCCGCGCGACCGCTGGCTCGGCCCGCCATTGGGCCCGCCATCGGCCCTGCTGTGGGACCTGCTAGAGGACCCGTCGCGCACTCGTCGTGAGGAGGTAGGTCTTCGTGTGCTGCCTAACTTAGCCCCCCCCCTCCCCCGACGCCGCGCGCGCGCCGCAACCGAGCGGGCACGAGCACGGCAGCATGAGCCAAATCTTGGACAATGGTAAGAAAAGCGAATCCTTGGATACCCACTTTCGCGTGATCGTGCTGGGCCCCGTGAGCGGCGGGAAGAGCAGCATCATCAAGCGGCTCGTCTGCCACCGCTTCGACAACCTGCCGACGTACAATTCCAACTTCATGGGCGCGCCCACCGACGGAATCCACATGGTGCGCATGGAGCTGCCCGCATTGCCGCCGGTGGGCCGCTCCAAGCCGCCCACTGGTGCCGACGCGGCGCGCGACATCCTGCTCGAGCTGCAGGACACGCTGGCGCACATGACGGAGGAGACGCTGAGGCACGCGCCGACCTGGTACGAGATGGTGGTTCCAAAGCGCAGGGGAAGCGGCTCCGCAGCGAATAGCGAGGAGGCCGCGAAGAGCGGCGACGGCGCCTTGAAGCAGATTACGCCCTCGACGCCGGGCAGCACGGAGATCCGGGCCATGGAGCTGCAGGACGCGGCTGCGGCCAAGGCCGAGCTGAAGGCAGAGGAGAGAGGCAAGGGCAAAGTGCGCACGGTGCCGCCGCCGGAGCTGGGGGCCCACCCGCTCATGGCGGTGAGCTTTGATGAAGGGAAGAAGCAGGCGCGGAAGCAGGCGGCGCGGCTGCTGGGCGGACCGGGCGGCGCTGTGAGCAAGCCCAACTCGATCGGCGTCGAGCACGGCGCCAAGGGATGGTGAGTTAGTAAGTTAGTCACTTACCAAGGGATGGCTCGTCGCCTGCGACCTAACAGGCACATGCACAAGTGCATGCACCCGCACATGCACATGATACGTGCAGTACATGCACATGCACATGCACATGCACATGCACATGCACATGCACATGCACATGCACATGCACATGCACATGCACATGCACATGCACATGCACATACATGCAACATGTGCATGTGCATGTGCATGTGCATGTGCATGTGCATGTGCATGGCATGAGGCAGCAGAGGCCTGCGACGCTATGTGCCCAGGATCGTCGCGTGTGACCTGGGCTCAAAGGCCTCCTTCGCGGCGGCCGGCGCCACGGTGCACCTGCTCATGGAGCGGCTCGGCTACTCGCATGAATCCAAGAGGCAGTGCCCGGTCAATGTCCTTCTCGTGGGCAACAAGGTGGCATGCACACGCCATGCTCACGCCACGCACACGCAGTGTACAGTGCATGCACACACCACGCACGCCTTCCTCGCCGGCCGGCAGGTGGACGTGGGCGCGAGGCGGCAGGTCGAGCCTACCGACTGCGGCTTGTTGCTCGTGCGCTACGTGCAACCCGGCATGCTGCTGCCGCAGATCCGCAAGCTGCGCCTCGCGCAGGCGTTGCTGCGCGTGGTCGCGCGTGCGGTGCAGTACAAGCGGAGTGCGCTCGAAGGGCAGAAGGACAAGTCGCTGGGGGGGGTGCCGACCATGGGAGACGAGATCTCGATCGAGCTCTTTAAGGCGATGCAGGTGCTACCCCCGCTTGCCACACGGCAACCTCGCCTCACCGCAGCGGCTCCACCCCCTCACCTCACCGCGCGGCCTCTGCATCGCCGCAGCGACTCCACAACGAGCTTGACCCGCTACACGTCTCTGCATCGCACTGCACCGACGCGGACGTCGTGCTGGGCTCACTCGGCGCGCTGCGCCACGCCCAGACGCTACTAGCCCTACCTCAACCCCTAACCTTGACCTTGACCCTGACCCTAACCCTAACCCCAACCCTGAACCTAATCCTGGACCTAGCCCTGAACCTGAGCCTCACCCTAACCAGGCGCGCTGCGCCACGCGGAGATGCTCCGCTCCGAGCTGTGGGAGCGCATACAGCTCTGCCCCGCCTTCGGCCTCAAGTACGTCGAGGTCTCGTGCCGCACCAACCACGACGTGGCGCGCATGGAGCGCATGCTGCTGCTCGGGCTGCGCCAGCTGCCTTCGCTCGCGCAGATCCGCGAGGCCCAGGTCGGGGGCACCAAGAGCAAGAAGGGCAAGCGCAAGCAGGTCGCCCAGGACAAGGCGCAGGAGCTGCTCGCCGCGGTGGGGCTGGCGGGCGTCGGCGCCTTCTTCGCGAGCCTGGGTGGCGCGCCGGCGGCGGGACCGTTGCAGCCGGAGGGCGGCGCGCCGGCGCCGGGGACGGCCGAGGAGCAGGGCGAGTGGGAAGGCGAGGAGTCGGAGGGCGAGGAAGAGGGCGAGGAGGAGGGCGAGGAGGAGGGCGAGGAGGAGGGCGAGGTGTAGGCGAGGAGCGCGGGCGCGGCCTTTCGCTTCCATCTATCTTAAGTTTGGATAGATAAGATAATCTCATCTAAGTTTGGGACAAGACATACGATTGTTTGGTTTCACTCTCTATCTTATCTCTTATCTCTATCTTATCTCTATCTAAGTTTGGGGTGTAGCTCAGATAAGTAGGTAACGAATTCGCGGGTTCAGGCAAACATCTTCTTGGTCGGGAACAGCGGGCACGCGGCCTCTTTGAGACGCCATGGCTCGTACGTACATCGTGGACCGCTTCGAGATCAACCCGGACGATATCCTGGGCACCGGCGGCTTTGGGCAGGTTCTCAGGTCGCTGGACAAGAGCAACGGCGAGGTCGTTGCTGCAAAGGTGATTGACACGAAGCGGATGCGGCGTGAGAAGATCTTGCAAGAGATCCAGCTGATGGAGCGCGTTGGGGGACACTCCGGGGTCGTCGGGCTGCGCGGCGCGCAGGAGGTGGCTGAGCTCCACCAGATCTTCATCTTCATGGAGTTTGCGCAGGTGTGCCTAGCAAGTGCATCCTAACCACGCCCCACTGGAGTTTGGGTGAGGAGGGTGGCGTGCGGATGGTGGGGCGGCGGAGGGAGCTAACCCTAACCCTGACCCTAACTCAAGTTGGCGCACGTGAGCACTCACCCTAACCCTAACCCTCACGCCGCCCGCCCACCTGCGCCCAGGGGGGTGAGCTCTTCGGTCTCGTCATCGAGAAAGGCAAGCTGGAGGAGGAGGCCGCGGTGCGCTACTTCGCCGAGATGGTCAGCGCAGTGGGCTACCTCCACGAGCAGGGGGTCGTGCATCGCGATCTCAAGCTCGAGAACGTGCTGCTCAGCGGCGCCAACACGTGCGCTGCCCCTCCCTCGGGCCTGGCCGTGAGGCAAGGCGTGCGGTCGGGGGCGCGGCAGGGCGCTGAGGAGGCCACGGGCATGGGGATGCGAGGCGACCTGAGCCGACGCGCGCGCCCCTACTTGTTTAGGTGCAAACTATGCGACTTTGGGCTGGCGCATGCGTACGATGTCGACCCGAGCGGTGCGGTCGTGCGCATGCCGCTCAAGGAGGTGTGCGGCAGCAAGAGCTACTGCGCACCCGAGGTGCTCGCGGGGCTCGGATACGACGGCGAGCTCGCCGACATGTGGAGCCTGGTGCGCCCCGCGCCCCTCCACGCCCCTCCACACCCCACGCTCCTCCACACCCCACGCCCCTCCACACCCCACGCTGCGCCCCGCACAACGGCCGAGCGTGGCCCGCGAGCCGCCCCGCAGGCCCACCCCAGGCTTGGAGCCCCAACCCGCCGGGGCTCTCGCCTGCCGCTCCACCTCAGCCCCAGCTACACCCTTGGCAGGGCATCTGCCTCTTCGCGATGCTCGCCGGCTTCTTCCCGCTGGACGAGGCCGCAGCGCAGGACTGGCGGTACGCGCGCCCCCCGCCCCCGCCCCCGCCCCCGCCAACCCCTGATCCCGCTCCCACCCTTGCCCTTGCCCCCTCTTTCCTCCCTGCTCCCTCTCCCCCTAGCTTCACCCTGACCGCCCCCCCTCCCCTTGGCAGGTACGCGCGCGTGCAGAAGGCGGTGCGGGCGGGCGGCTCGCTCACGCAGGGCATCTTCCAGCTGTACTCGCGACCGTGCCCACTCACCCCCGAGGCGATCGCCCTCATCGACCACCTGCTCGCCCTCGTGCCCGAGGCGAGATGCTCCGCGCCCGCCGTGCTCTCGTCGGCGTGGGCCACCGCGACCTGCCTCGACGAGCAGCAGAGGGCGGCCGTGCTGCAGAAGGGTGTCATCAACCTCGCAGAGCCGCAGCCGCAGCCCTCCTTCGGCTCGGCGATGCCCTCGTACGAGAGCTGTGGCAGCTGCCCCTCGTACGGCGGCGCGAGCAACGGCTCGGGCTACTCCTCGGGCGTGGTCTCGTTTGGCGCGCAGCCCAGTATGAATGCGAGCTTCGACATGGCGGGCATGTCTGCGGCGGGCGGGGACATGCCTGTCTACCGCACCGCTGGCACGCTGCCGCCCCTGCCGATGCTCGCCAAGCAGAAGGCCTTCGGCCACGAGCAGCTGCAGCCGACCCTGGCGTAAGGGTGGTGCTCGTACGTGACGCGCGGTGTGGCGCCCTAGCGTGTGCCGTGCGGCGGGCGGTGCGCAGTAGGCGCAGGGTTGGGGTCGCGCGACACGGTCGTGGCGCGTCAACTCGTTAGGGCGGAAGTCGGCGACGTCCACAACAGCGCTTGTCTAATTGAGTGAAAAGTTCCGCGGTGAAGTAGCTCCCGTTTGGTCCACGGTTAATTCCCGTCGGCACACCCCTGTGTCTCCGCCTGTTGCAGGTTGGGCGGGGTGTACTGGGCGTTTTATGCTTGGCAACAACCAACAAGTGAGCACTGTGCACTGGCTAGTTGAAGAGCAGCATCGCATCATGCAGGCCGTGATGGGTGAGCTCACGCGCGTGGTCAAGCCCCGCATCGAGGCGCTACCGACACGCGACACGGAAGAGGCGTGGGGCAGTGCGTCGACGACGTTGAAAGTCAGGAATCACCCGCACGCACCCTCCAACATGATGTCACCGGGTCGTGGAAGCAGCATGGCCACCAAGAGCGAGGTGGTTGGGGACATGATGGGTGAGCTCACGCGCGTGCTCAAGCAGAGGGGCGCCGCCGAAGCCACTGACACGGAGGATACAGCCGAGGCTGCTAGGGCCAAGGCTAAGGCAGAGGCCGAAGCCAAGGCAGAGGCGGCGATGAAGACCCTCACACACATCTTCACCGAGAAGGCGGCGACGGGCGCGCTGGAGCAGGGCGAGGAGGAGATTAGCCCTCAGACCATCAAGGGCAGTCCTCAGACCAAGAGCTTTGAGTCTCTCCCGCCGCCCGCCGCTCGCCGCACCCTGGACCTTTCGACAACCGTGCGCGAGGGTCAAATCGGCAGGCAGCTTGGCGACTACCCGAAGCCGGCGTTTCTTACAGAGCTGCAGCAGGTGCTCCAGAAGGGAGCAGAGTCGGAGGAGGGCAACAATAACAATAACAACAACAACATTCATTACAACACAACTAATAGACTGGCGACAGCCTCAGCAAAGGCAGAGGGACGGGCGCTGCCCCTCGTCCTGATGCCGGCTCCCGCGGTCGGTCGGCAGGACCTGATGGGTGAGCTCACGCGCGTGCTCAAGCAGAGGGGTGCCGCCGAAGCCACGGCGGCGACGGCGGCGACCACGGTGACCCGGCGACCCTCCTTTGGTCGCAAGAAGAGGCCTGGGCAGGGTGAAGCGGCGGCGGGCGAAATGCCTGTGGCACCACACGCGTCGAGCACCCCCAAGCCGCTACCTCCGGCTATGGCGGCGACAGCAGCGACGGCGTCAGTGGTGACCCGGCGACTCTCTTTTGGCCGCAAGACCAAGACCAAGGAGAAGCAGCCCAGCGGACAAGTTCAGACGGCGGAGCCGGGCGCAGTGCCGATGGCACCAGACGAGCCGAGCACGGCCGAGCCGCCACCTCCGGCCACGACGGCAGCGGCGGCGGTCAGCACAGTGAGCGCCAAGGTGCACATGATCGATGCTTTCCTCAATCATTCCCAGACGCGCCACGCCAAGGCTTCGAGCGTGGCGTGCCACGGCAACGAGGCGTCGGGCGTGGCGCGCCACGCCAAGGCTTCGGGCGTGGCGTGCCACGGCAAGGCTTCGGGCGTGGCGCGCCACGCCAAGGCTTCGGGCGTGGCGTGCCACGGCAACGAGGCGTCGGGCGTGGCGCGCCACGCCAAGGCTTCGGGCGTGGCGTGCCACGGCAAGGCTTCGGGCGTGGCGCGCCACGCCAAGGCATCATGCGTGGCGCGCCTGGCCATGATTAAGGAGGACAACGAACAGGACGGGACGGAGGCGGTGTTCGTGGAGCCAGATGAATCGAGCGCTACCGAGCCACCCCCTCCTGCAGGAGTCGTTTCAAGGGCGGCGGCTCGGGCAGCGGCGGCGGCTCGGAATGCGGCGGCGGCGGCGACGGCGTCGGCAGTATCCCGGCGGCCCTCCTTTGAACGCAAGAAGCGACCCGCGCCGCTGGCCACCAAGCTTACCGTCGAGGCCTGCCGCTTCAAGGTCGAACTGGAGGGCTGCCTGGAGGAGGGCCTCGGTCTGGGGCTCGACGCCTCCAACAGGATCACCAAGATCAAACCAGCCGGACAGGCCGCGGCGTCGCGCGAGCTGCTGCTGGGCGACGTGGTCGTGAGCGTCGACGGCACAGCGCTCGAGGGCCGCCAGCTGCGACACGTTATGCGGCCGGGCGCTGCGCTCACCCTGGAGGTCGAGCGCGGTGGCGGCGGCTTTCGTCGCACGCGACAGCTCTCTTTTGAGCGCAAGACCGCCAAGCAGAAGCGCAAGGAGGCGGAGACGAGGAAGGAAGCGGCCGAGGCGGAGGCCGAGAAGGTAGTTGAGGTCATGGATGCGGTTAGCGGTGGGAGCGACAACGGCACGAACGGTGGCACCCCCTGCGCCACCTTTGCCGTAGCCGCCGCAGCCGCCGCCGACCTCTTCGCCACCATCGCCGCCGCCACCGCCGAGCTCTCCACCGCTGCGGCCGCCAGCGACGACGCTGACGAAGCAAGTGCCAACGTCCCCCACCGTGTCCCCCTCTCGGCCTTGTCGCGGGCGAGGCAGTACGCGGCGCAGCACAGGCCGCCTGCTGCATCGGAGGCGGCCACACAGACGGCACGCCGTCCCCATTTCCTGGAGACAAGGCCGGGCTCACCGCCCACCGCCCAAAAGGTGACCTTGGCCCGGCGACGGCCCTCCTTTGGCCGCAAGAAGCATCTCACTGGACAGGGCGGGACGCACGTCCACGCTCACGTCGTCACCTTGGAGGCCCCTATTAGCGGGGACGACGGCTTTGATGAGGACCTGACTGTCTAGGAGCCTCCGATCCGGCATGCTTGGAATATTATAGGCTGAGCTCCAAGCGGGGAGCGCTCCAACTGGACTCACCCAGCCGTGTGTGTGCACACGGCGCGTGTCATTGACTTATCGCTCGGAGCTTTGTGTGTGTGTGTCCTTTGGGGCTAGACTGTATCGCACATTGTTTTCAGACGACGAACTTGGTGGTCTGCTACGCGGCGA
>Ga0115006_10002821_pt1 | contig 11617 bp, 11 predicted proteins | sample ArcOceMetagenome_3_FD_88943 | JGI IMG/M metagenome (GOLD analysis project Ga0115006, IMG submission 88943) | Marine eukaryotic phytoplankton communities from Arctic Ocean - Arctic Ocean- Svalbard ARC20M Metagenome | ecosystem: Environmental > Aquatic > Marine > Oceanic | place: Arctic Ocean...
CACACACACACACACACACACACACACCAGACCACAAATTTGGGCCGGTGGGCGAGACGCCAGTGCATCTAGCCTTTCTCTTCGGGGCGCACAAACTGGTAAAACGCATGATCACGTCATCAGGCATGCAGAGAGCGCATTCTATAGTACTATGCGAGAACACATTCTATAGTACGATAAGAGAACGCATTTTATAGTACTGCCTTTCTCGTCGGGGAGCACGAACTAGGAAAACGCATGATCACGTCATCAGGCACGCATTCTGAAAGAGTCTGTGCCCTAGTGTATCTGCTAAGCACAGTCAATGAACGCGGACTTTTGAGAATGTGTGTCAGACGCACATTCTGAAACAGTCTGTGCACCATGCTGTGTACTGTATACATCGACGATATGCGGACTTTTGAGAATATGTGTCAGACACGCATTCTGAAAGAGTCCGTGCCCTGCTGCATTTGCCCAGTAAAGTCAATGTATGCTGACTTTTGAGAATCTGGACACGCATGCTCCCGTCTGCAGCTCGCTTCCTGGCCTTCAAGGATGCGTGGAAGCGCAGGTTTTTGATGGAATGTGTTCTCTTACTATAGAATGTGTTCTCTTACCACAGAATGTGTTCTCTTGCTAAAGAATATGTGTTCTCTTCCTACAGAATATGTTCTCTTGCATGTGTTTGTCTGGCCTGCCATGATGCTTGGACACGCAGGACACATTCTATAGTCACTATAGAATGTGTTCTCTTCCTATAGAATGTGTTCTCTTACTATAGAATGTGGACACATTCTATAGTCACTATACTTGGACACATTCTATAGTCACTATAGAATGTATTCTCTTCCTATAGAATGTGTTCTCTGACTGTAGAATGTGTTCTCTTATCTGCAATTGTCAGCGGCTTCGACGTACACACGCACCCGCAAGGAGCGGGGGGCAAGAAGATCGCGTTGGCGTCGCGCAAAGTGTTGGAGCAGAAGAGGAAAAGGAAGAAAACAATGGCGCTAGGCAAGTAGTGCCACTATGGCGCTGGGCGTATTGACAGTACAGCACTGGGCGTAGTAAAACCATAGCACTAGGTGTAGTAAAGCCATAGCACTAGGTGTAGTAAAGCCATAGCACTAGGTGTAGTGCCACTATGGCGCTGGGCGTATTGACAGTACAGCACTGGGCGTAGTAAAACCATAGCACTAAAGTCGTGTGTGTAGTCAATCTATGGTACAAGGCCGGTAGTAAAGCCATAGCACTAGGTGTAGTAAATCTATGGCACTGGGCGTATTGAAACTACAGCACTGGCTGTAGGGAGACCATAGCACTAGGTGTAGTAAAGCCATAGCACTAGGTGTAGTAAAGCCATAGCACTAGGTGTAGTAAAGCCATAGCTCTAGGTGTAGTAAAGCCATAGCACTAGGTGTAGTACAGCTATGGCGCTAGGCAACCCTTCTTGAAAGTCTAGCGTGCAGTGGCCTTGTACAGAACTTGTGCTACGGCATCGACTTTTCAGAATCTGTGGCAGTCAAGCTGTGGATGCTTTCTACTCAAAAGTCTTGTGTGTAGTAAAACTATGGCCCTAGGCCAGCAGTAAACAAGGGCATCAGGTGTTGTACAGTTATGTGGATGCTTTCTTCTCAAAAGTCCTGTTTGTACTGGCGTTGTGCAGAACATGTGATAGGACATTGACTTTTCAGAATTGTGGCAGTCAGGCTGTGGGTGCTCCCGGCAGACAATTGATTTATTTTATTTTATTTTTTATCTGTTTTCAGTCAAGCTGTGGGTGCTCCCGGCAGACAATTGCCTGCACTCTGTCGAAGATGCCAAAGCAGGCGATGACATCAAGCGCACATATCACCGGCAGGCAATCATTGATTTGTTTTGTTTTGGAATGGGCCTTGTTTTCTTGTTTGTCGTGTGTGGATTGCGTGAGAACACGCGCACCTACTGCCGGCAGGCAAACTTTCTCAAAAGTCTTGTGTGTAGTGGCATTTTTCAGTACATGTACTAGGGCATTGACTTTTTCAGAATCTGTGGCAGACGTGCAAGACGTGTGGTGCTAGTCGGTGTGCCCATCTTACTATAGAATGTGTTCTCTTACTGTAGAATGTGTTCTTCTGTGGCAGACGTGCAAGACGTGTGGTGCTAGTCAGTGTGCCCATCTTACTATAGAATGTGTTCTTCTGTGGCAGACGTGCAAGACGTGTGGTGCTAGTCAGTGTGCCCAGTGTGCCGAGCTCTGGCGCCAAGGTGTGTGTTTTGTGTGTGTGTGCGCGCACATAGACACACACACTCTCGCGTGCGCGTGCGCGTGCGCGCGCTCTCTGCGTGTTGTCGGCAAGGTGCGCGGCGCGGACACACGTACACGCACACGCACGCACGCACGCACGCACGCACGTACGCACGCACACACACACACTCACACACACGCTCTCTCTCTCTCTGTCTGTCTCTCTCGCTCTGACACACACACACACACACACACACACACGTGCAGCCAATAAGGGGACCGTTCAGCACTGCCAATCGTGCAATCAGAAACGCTGCCGCACTTGCGGCATGTGCACAGACCGCCAGGTGTGTGTGTGTGTGTATGTGTGTGTATGTGTGTGTGTGTCCGTTCCATATATGTCCAGTGGCCTCTTACCTAGCTCGTGGCCCTTTGCTAAACAAGTCCCATATACGTCCGTCCCATATATGTCCGTCCCATATATGTCCAGTGGCCATCTTCCCTAGTTCGTGGCACTTTGCTTGCTCGTCGCTCCTTGCCATGTGCCTTGACCCATTATTGTCACGTCACTGCGCTCAAGCTAAGCTTTGCATTCTTACAACTTTGCTGATGATGTGACATATGTGTGTATGATGATGTTGCATTCTTACAACTTTGCAGTGCATTCAAGGCCAACTACAGCCCATTCCTCAGGTTCTCTCTCGCTGTCTCCCTCCTCCCCTCCTCCCCTCCTCCCTCCGTCCCCCTCCCTTCCCCCTTGTCTCATGTAATCATTCAAGCCCAGCGCCCGTTCCTCACGTCCCCGCATCTGCACCCTGTGGTGTGTGTGTGTGTGTGTGTGTGTTCCAATGACGTCTTTCTTTCTGATCAACTGCGCATCTGGGGTTCCCGTCCGTTTGTTGTTGTGTGTATATGCATGCGTATCTATGTACCTATCTACCTATGTATGCATATGTATACCAATACATCGAGTACACGCGCGCGCACACACACATACACAACACACACACACACATTCTGCCTGTATTGTCTGTCTGTTGTGTGTCCGCGGGAGCTATCTCTCTGTCTCTCTGTCTCTCTGTCTCTATGTCTATCCGTCTATCTCTCTCTCTATCTCTCTATCTCTCTGTATATCCGGCTATTCGTCTGTCTGTCCCTCTGTGTACCTACCGATGAATATAAACTCGGCAGAGGTTTACGCGTTTCGTCGGTGTGGTGAAGCGGGTAGGCATCTGTCTGTCTGTCTGTCTGTCTGTCTGTCTGTCTGTCTGTCTGTCTGTCTGTCTATCTGTCTGTCTATGTCTGTCGATCTATCCGTCTATCTGCATATCTGTCCATGTATCCATCTATTCATCTATCTATCTGTCTCTGTCTGTCTGTCTGTCTGTCTGTCTGTCTGTCTGTCTGTCTATGACATACATAGCAGGCACACACACACACACACACACACACACACACATCTGCACACACGTACCACGTCGGCACCATTCTCCCTCTTGATCTTTCCCCCCCAATCACACACAATCACACACACACACACACACATGTATATTCATAACATTCACCTTGCAACATTGTGTGCCAGAGCGAGACAAGTGCGGATAGCGAGCACAAGGAGACAGAAGAAGAGGATCACGGAGGCATACCCATGTACTTGAAGATGCACATAAGCGCGCACGCGCCTGATGAGATAGGCAAGTTGCACCTGCTGCCTTCCCAAGAGTATGGGGGTGTGGACCAGCTGCAAGAGGATGTCGCCAGGTGTTTGTTATAGTGTGTGTTATAGTGTTTGTTTTAGTGTTTCTTATATGATTAATCCTATTCGCTAGACAGGTCGTTGTTGAAAGTGTTATTCTATTATGTTGGCATCATCTATTCTTCTTGTGGACCAGCTGCAAGAGGATTTTGCCAGGTGTTTGTGTGTGTGCATGTTTTTTATGTTACGATGATTTGTGATCTTTTGTATTTTTGATTGGTTTGTTATATGATTAATGCTATCTGCTGGACAGGTCGTCGTTACAAGAATTATTCTATTACATTGGCATGATGTATTTTCTTGTTATCATTATGTGCTGATTTCTATTCGCTGGATAGGGGGATGCAATTGATCCTCCAGCAGCACGCCGTGAAGCAACGCCAGAACGCGTCTCACAAAGCGGCCATGCCCGACGCGCGCGACGCACACGCGCACCATCATGGCGTATTTTCGGATGTAGTGGATGCTGTGTTGGCGCAGGCACGCCTGGTGAGAATGAAAAGTCCTCTCTATGGAATGAGAGTGCTTTCTTACAAGCCCTCTCCATGGTTCCTTGATACGGGAAGTGTCTGAGGGGGCGCTGACCTGTGAGAGTGTGTGGCAGGGAAAGGGCAAAACGAAGCGCAGCACGCTGGGTGGCTGGCAAGACTTGCGAATAGGGATGAAGTGGGAAGAGGTAGGCCTGGAGAAGCCGCCTACTGGAACTGAAATTACGGAGCCTCAGCTTTCCAGCGCCCTGCGGCGTGGCAAGATGACCTTCAGCAGAGACGAGTACGCGTGCTTCAAGATTAAGGGCCTATCAAATAACAGCCATGTCCAGCTATCATACGACTGCTATATCCAGGCCGGAGACCACTACTTTGGACCGGCGGAGGATCCTAACTGCAATCTTGACATCCTCAACGATATCCACGAGACAGAGGAGTCCGAGGATCGGATTCAGGTCGTGCTCAGACAGCCCATTGAATTTAAAGCCAACACTGTGCGCCTGTGGGTACGCAAGCTGGAAGTTTTCCACAATGGCAAGCTTCTCGAGGAGGAGCTCCCCCATGGGGATCACCCTCCCATGGAGAATCTGCCTCCGGCTTCGGCAAGTTGGCGAGTCAAGGTTTCAAAGGTGACCAATGCTCTGTCCTCTCCGAAAAAGGTTTTTTCGGTGTCAGTCGGAGAAGAAGACTGGTCGTGGTGGCGGCAAGCGCTCAACCACAAGGCCATGAACACCCTCTACATGCAGCGCGTCGCCCAACTTTTGAATACGCCGTATGCCTCGGATTTGGACCCCTGGATTTGCGATGGCGGTAACACGACAAAAAGAAAACAAATCCTGTGGCGTGTTTTCTTTGTTTGCAGTGTACTGCGCGCCTAGTATAAAATCAGGTGGAATGAAATGAAGAATTGCGGGCTGCGCCGCATTTGACGCGCGTCTTTACATGATTTTTCGTGTGCAGGGTATCTCGATGAGTTGCACTCCCAACTCACACGCGCACACAACATCAAGTTCTCACGCCCCCATCATCTCTCACGCGCTATAAGCATGGGGTCCAATCAGCTCTCACGCGCGCTAAGCATGGCCTCCAAAGAGCCCGAAGGACGCGAAAACAGCACTCCGGACTTTGCGGCACTAGCGGATCTCCAGCTGCAGAAAACCCTGCAGGACAACTGGAACAAGGAGGACCGCAAGAACTTGGAATATTTCTTGCAGAACAGGCACCGCGTGCAATGCACGCTGCGGTTTTGCTGCAGGACAAATCCGTGGCCTGTGCGCGGCACGCTGCATCCGGGGCCGAAAGACGCGGAGTCGCACGCGGACATGGACTTGCAGCACACGGACTACTCAGAGTGTGTGTATTGCAAGGGTGCTGGCGGGAATGACGGAGGCCTCTTCAGTGGTGAGACGCTTCTGCACATTGCCATTGTGCAGCACAACCTGGAAAGCATCGAGTGGCTGCTCAATCACGGGGCGCATCTTGATGACCGCGCCCTCGGCATCTTCTTCCAGCCTGAGCACGTCAAGAAAATCTACCACCCGATGAGCATCAGAAGCGTCAAAAATGTCCTTTCCACTCTGCACCAGCACGAGATGATGCTCTTCGGCGGGGACACAGGGGAGGCGAATCAGTTCTTCAGCGGGTGCAATTATGGGGAGTACCCGCTCTCTTTTGCCAGTGCCGTCGGCGACGACCACGTGTGCCACCTTTTGATCCAAACATATACCGCGCGCATCAAGACGATGATGCGCGACATCACTTCGACCAGCTCTACCTTTCTCAACTCTGAGACACAAGCGGAAAAGAGTCGCTTTAAGGTGCCCCATGCTCGTTCCTCCTCCGTGCTTGCGCATGTGTATCTAGACGGGTCTGTGCATGCGCACTCACTCGAACGCGTATCCACGCACGCGCGTGTATGCCATACAAGGTGCACGTGAACGCGCGCGGTCAGAAGATGCCCCAATACCCGAGGCGCTTTGATGTGCCGGACCACAGCGTGCCGTGGTCAAAGTGCTTTCCTGCTTACAAGCCGGTTGAATATGAGCACTCGACGGAGGTTGTGGCCTGGAATGATGTAGACCGCCTCTCGTTCGAATACCAAGGCCCCATGAAAATGGACGATGGCTCGTACAACACGATAAAAGGCGCACCCTTGAACCCCCACGGACGCACCGGGATCAAGGGCAGGGGCCTGTTAAAAAAGTGGGGACCCAACCACACCGCTCACCCTATCGTAACGCGATTTGATCCCGTGACGACAAAGTTGCAAGTGATGGTGGTGAATCACGAGGACACCCTCACATGCCACACATGGGCGTTGCCTGGCAGCTCGGTGGATCCGGGAAAAGATATCTCTGAGACCGTCTGGGAGGCATTTGAAACAGAGGCAGGCAGCCTGCAAAATGAGGATGACAAACAAAACTTCCAGAGCTTGATGGGAGAGTTGTTTGATGACGGCAAGGTGGTGTATCGCGGGTATGTTGACGACCCTCGCAATACGGTCAGCATCCTTTACCCAAGCAACCCCATCCCGTAGCTCATGTTGTGTACGTGCATGCGCGTCTGCATGAGTGTTCACATCTTCACATGTACAAGACGACACCAGCACGCACGGCGCGGCACGCGCGCGCGCACACACGCACACACACACACACGCTCTCTCTCTCACTTGCGCGCGCACACAGGACAATGCTTGGATTGAAACTTCAGCTGTGCACTTTGGCTGCAATGCGCTACTCGGGGACATGCTGACGCTCAAGGCTGTAAATGTGAAATGGTTGGATGTAGTCCTGGACGAGGAGGAATACAAAAACATGTACGACGGGCACAGGGGTTGGGTCGATGATGTTGCTCGCAGTTTTGAAAGAGCAGCACGGCAGCTGACTGGAAACTGGGATGCCACGGTCACCCATTCAGCCAGAAAAGATTTCTTTCGCGAAATGCACGAATGGACCAAGGCCAACGTGCTTGACGGCGGCGGGGGCAGAGGCTCGTCGTCGATTGCCATGTATGAGCAAGTGCTCAAATCAGTGTTTATCAACCGTCGTGACTCCAACGGCAACACCGCGCTGCACTTGGCAGTGATGAAAAAGCAGACGTCCACGGTGGACTTTCTCATCGAACATGGCGCGGCGCCGTCGCTCAATATTCTTAATGTGCGTGCATGTATTCTTCACGTGCGTGCATGTGTGCGTGAGTGTGCGTGCATGGTGCGTGCATGAGTGTGCGTGGTTGTGTGCATTTCTGCGTGCGTGCGTGTGCGTGAAATATCGCGCACTGAACTACATCTGCATCCTGGCAGAACGACAACCTGACGCCTCTCACCATGGCCGCTCGCATCGGAGATGTCAAAATTATGAACCATCTCATCAACAAGAGCAAAGAGACTATCTGGGCCTATGGCACTGTAGCAATGACCAAGACGAGTCTCGAACAGATAGACACTTTTCGCATGAATCCCACCGAGTACAGGAAGACCACCCGGGAACAAATGAATCACCTCGTCCAAGATCGCCGGGGACAAGATGAGGGCCCCCCTGCGAAAGCCACGGGGTTCGATGACGTGCGGCAACTGCTCGACAAACATTTCGACCGTCTGATGGAAGGCTGTAAGGAGGATTACAAAAAAGACTTCAAGCGCAAGATACTCTTTGACGGACAAAGTGACTACCCCCAAGAGCTGATGCTTGCTGTCGCATTCCAAACCAAAAATTCAGGCGACCCTGAAACTGAAGCAGCCAAGGCCTTAAAGAGCCACGTAGAGCGAGAGAAAGTGAATTTTATCCACAAAGGGATCAACAAGCACCCGCTGGTATTGCTTGCTCTGAAAGCAGGACAGAACACTACTCATCAAAGCAGCATGAGGCCTGAGGAAACGAGTGCTGGGAGAAGAGTCACTCCTGATGCTGTACAGGAACGGGGAGTTGCTTGCGCATTTGCGCCTCGACAATCAGTTAAAGCGCTGCTGGTGGGGCACAAGGGTCACCTTTTCGAGCGAGAGGTCGACGTGGATGCCAACCAACTCTTTGTAGTTGTCTCGACCGAGACGGCAACGGACGATGACGTGCGGGAAATCATGCAGCAGTATGCATCACGCGGCGAACTCCTCGAGTGCTACGTCGTCACTGCGACTGGTATGAAAGGCCACAACGCAGACAATCCCAAGTGCACGTGTTGGGGAAGCCGCAAGTCAGCGGGCGCAAATGGCCCCGACTTGAGTCCCAAGGCCAAGTGTCTGGTAGGTTCAATGTGGATTAATATTGGTTCGAAGAAGCCGCGGAAGGGCTCTGAAATCAAGAATCGGGAGCTCGCCACGGCCCTGCGTGAAAAGACTGAGTTTAGCCAGCAGGAATTGAATGCATTCAATGTTCACGACCTTTCCTACGACAGTTACATCAAGATCAAATACCCTTTCAAGAGGTACTCCACGTACCTCAAACCAGCTGTGTGTCCCGTGAGGGGCACGCACAAGGGATGCGCGTTTGTCAAGTTTTCGGACCCCGAAGATGCCAACGATGCCGTTCGAGCACTCAACCCCACAGAGTCCAGCAGCGGATGGTCATGGCTCTCATGGCCCTGGCGGAGCAGGGGCTCTTGGCTGACGGTCAAGAGCATCAAGTGGGTGTGCCGCGAGCAGGCGCTCGAGGATGGGTTCGTGCGGCAGCCGCATGTGGCGATTGGCCGCACGGATTACGAGCACGTCCATCAAGACCCGACCTGGAGGAGTGCACTTGAGGTTGTAGTGCAGCACGAGATCCAAGCGTTTCATTTCGGAGGCGATGAGTGGAGCGAGCACTATTTCGAAGACCTCGTGAAAGAGAAGTGGGAAAGCTTTGCGCGACGCGTGCACATCATCTGGCGCCTGCTGCCCTTTGGCGCAGGCACCTTGTTCTATATGTTCTTCATCTCGGCGCGGATCTGTGCCGTCTGGCCTATGCTGGTTGCTGAGCCGGAAGTCGTGGAACAAGAGTCTGACTCGTGCAGCTTACTCTTGGAGATGGCGGGTGATCCAAACCAGATACAGATGGTCCTTGGACCAATTTTTTTTGCAACCTTCATCCCCCTTCTCCTGTATTGGGGAAACCAGGAGAAGCGGCTCAACGCGACAGACATAGACCCCAACGAAGACCACGACATCAGCTTCAAAGAATTTGTCATGTGTGGTTTCAAAAATTTGGGGGCCATTCTCAACCTCGCGATCTCCCTCTGCTTGATTGTGCACGCGGTGCACGTGATCGAACGTTATTCCAGCAATGACTTCCGCTCTTTAGCCCCGCAGCCCACGGGTGCGGATGCGACTGTCGAAATCAGCTTGTGTGATGACTGGTGTCGGGAGTCGATGGCAATGACCTTCGCCTCGCTCTTCATGTTTTGCAAGCTGCTGCACCTGGTGCGTCTCTGTGTCTCTCTGTTTCAGTGGTTTTGTTTGTCTGCGTTCTGTGTCCCTATCTGAATATGTTTGTGTCGGTGTCGGTGTGGTGGCATGTCTGTTTATTTTACACGCTATGGTGTGTCTGTCTATGTCGGTGTATGTGTGTGTCGTTATGACTGTCTTGTCTCGTTATGACTGTCTTGTCTCGCCGTTCATATCAAGTGATTTCCCCTGATTCACTCCCTGTCCCTCTCTTCTTCTCTCTCACAGCTCCTGCCCTTCCAGCTCATCGGAGTCGTGCTGATTTCAATCTGGCGCATGTTCATCGGAGACGTTGCCAAGTGGCTGATGGTGTACGTCTTTCTCTGGATAGGCTTTGGCGTCTCGACGTACATCGTCGTTCTCAGCGCCTACGCCCAGGATCCCCACTCGGAGCCTTTTGCTTCAGGCGGGCCTCCTGCGCAATTTTCGAACTACATCATCTTGTATTTTTACGTAGCGCTTGGAGAGGTGTCAGGCTGGGAGGAGTACTCGGAGCCGTACAACAGCTTGGTCATGGCGCTGCACATCGTGTACATCCTCATGAGCACCTTGTTGATGCTGAATCTCATCATCGCCATGGTGAGGCTGTCTCAGATCTCACTCTAGTTGTGCCCCTACCGCCTGCGCTGGGACGCAATGCGACACGCAATGCAATGCAATGTGCAATGCATTGTCGGTGATGGCTAACTTGCGTGTGCGCATGCACAGATGGGCGATACATGGTCGGAGGACAGGGAAAAGGGTGGATTGATGATGTGGTGGATGAATCACGCCTCCGTCGTGCTCCAATATGAGCGCGCCCTTCCAACCAAGAAACGCAAGATGTACAGAAGTGGAGCTGACCTCACGCCGGAATTGCCGCACCTGGAAAAACGTGCCTTCTATAATCTGAAGGTTGCACAGGATAAAGCCCTGCAGGAATCCTGGCAAGAGAAGCAGGTCTCGAACCGCGATGTGCACAGCGCCATTCTCGACTTCCGGAAGGATCAACGGCAGGAGGAGGATATGAACAAGAGATTGTTCCGGCGCCTTGACGCCAAACTGAATTCCATTTTCAAGAAATTGGACCACACGCCGGGTGAAGGTGGTGGAGGCCACAGGAATGGACGTGGAGGGGGGGGAGTTGGCGATGGCGGTGGCAGTGGCGGAGGACATGAAGACGAGGAGCGCGGCGAGGGAGCTGGCATCCGGTCGGGCTTTCATGCAGGCAGCGTCCTTCAAAGCGCTGCCTCACGCGCCACCAGGCCACATGACGGAGCGCAGACGGACAATCAACAGCAGATCGCAGATACACCTTCTATGACAACGGCTGAAGTTTTAATCCCAGGCGGCGTCCCAGACTCCCCGACGCCGTCGGGCGATGCGTCTATAACAGCGTCAAGCCCAGCACAACCGAGCCAGACGCAGTCAAGCCCGGCGCGAGGAAGTCGCCTGAAGCGGCTTCCTCCGCTCGCGCCTTCCGGGTGGCTATGAGAGCCGGGCATCTGGCTAGCCATCTACACATTTGTGCATCGAGAATTGATCCTTATTGTGTACATTCAGAAATGAACAAAAAGTTCTCAGCACGGCGCCACTGTTGATTCCCACCTCCTCTGATTGGTTAGAACACGCGCCCCACCTACCCGAGTTCAATCACGGGCGCACATACCCCGTCGCAAGTTGCGGACCCGGGGGCTGCCTCAAGCACCCGGCGGGCGGAGGCACGTCCTCCGGGGCGCGCTGCTTCTAAAGAGTAGCTAGGTGATTGGGAC
>Ga0115006_10002824_pt1 | contig 11614 bp, 6 predicted proteins | sample ArcOceMetagenome_3_FD_88943 | JGI IMG/M metagenome (GOLD analysis project Ga0115006, IMG submission 88943) | Marine eukaryotic phytoplankton communities from Arctic Ocean - Arctic Ocean- Svalbard ARC20M Metagenome | ecosystem: Environmental > Aquatic > Marine > Oceanic | place: Arctic Ocean...
GTTGGTGGGGGGGGGTGGGGGGGGGGGGGGGGGGTGTTGAATGGTGTGTGCGTGTACATGCGACACCAATCTGGTTCCACAACCAGCATGACAATATCAGGCAACACAGCAGAGTGTACTGCCCACCAAGACGTGTTACGAACCACAATAAACAAACCATAACACCACCAGTTATACACACCTCGTATCGTCACTCGCGGTACCACAAAAATTATAGAGATCAATTAACGCCATTGCAAACGTATCTCCCTGCACTGAGTAATCCGTTGAACCAAACGCGAGCTGCACGAACAAAACAAAAAAGAAAGGAAATTGAGTTAGTCGGTGAATTTCATTTTTTGGTTTAAGCGTATACCAGATTTGTTTCGACATACCTTAAGTTGAAGTCCCGTCCTGCGAATCGTATAGGAGTCTGCGAGATTTACACCAAGCCCTCGTTGCATATTTGCCCACTGAGGATCTACCCGCGATACATTCACGGTAAACTCAACCGTGGAGGTGGGAAAAGGGATGACACCAAAGGGCAAATCTCCGATTCTTCCAGGTAGAAGGCTCGTGTCGTGTATTCGGAGTAGAACACATTTCGGAGTATATTTTAAATGCCACGCAGAACGCGCTTCAAGTGGACCAGGAGGCTCGGCGTCGTCGACAACAAGTCCAACAGCGGTCGCGTAACAACCATTCGTGACCCCCCACGCGTTCATGTAGGCAGGGCTATTCCATATACGATAACACATGCCGAGAACATACGGAAATTGGTGATACCTGTACAAGACGGGAGGTTCATGTTTAGTAACAGTCAAGTCTTCTTTCCGCACACAATCAACTCGCACCCCGCTGGTCACTAGAGGGAAAACCTATCCAAACGATTGCGTCACCTTGCCCAGACCGCTGACTCACATTTTACCACAGCGCAGCGAGGTAAATACGGCCGGATTTTCCCTGATCACCCCAGACAACCACGGTTGTAAAGGCAGACTAGAGACGGTATATTTCTCCCCGTTCATCGATATCTTTGAAACAACATCGGTACACGGAGCATAAACTAGTTGTCTTCTGTGATATTCAGCAAACTTGGGTGCTGGGAGAGACGAGGACGCGGGAAAAGACGGGAGGCAAACGGATATTAGACCGCGTATTAAGACAAGGGGGGTACTCGAGTTATTCGTCAGTTCCTTTTATCACGGCATCTCAGTTTCACCATACAAGGGGGAAGAACGTTACATATCACATACCAAGGAATGCGTCATAGGAGTCCAGCACCGCGTGTCTTGTTGACAGGATACACGCCCGCCGGTGTTTATCTTTTGGATTATGCATACTAAGCAATGCCTGAAACAAAGCCGCCCGTTCCTTGGAAGATACAACGTCTAAAGTTCTTTGGTTTAGACGCCCTTGCATATCGGGTACGGCATTTCCGTGTCGGACGTGTCGCAGTAAACTCGTGAAGTACGGGTCCTCCGCGCTCCGCACCTGTTGAGTAAGAAACAACACCCGTGTATTCCGAAGAAACAACTCTTTCCCCTTATTAACGCGGTCGATTGCATCCTGTTCAACCGCATTTCGAATGGTCAGTGTCTAGCATCGTAAGAGTCTACGCCCCCCAACCCGCCCCCGCCCGCACCCTCCCCTCCCCCCCTCCAGCAAAACACTACACAGTCCACCATGAAAACACGCAAAAGTCCTTTCACAAACCTTTGCGAGCGTGTCAACCCCTGGATCGTTGTCCATAACAGCGGGTCCGTAAACTGGTTGATTGCGACCTTAAAGAAAAAACACGCACGCGACGCACATCCAACATATACAAATATATGAACATCGCGGCATTTCAGGTTCTTTCTCGTGACGCTTTATAGCAAACCAATCACCGGCGCTCTCCAAACATTCCCCCTCCACGTGATAAGCATACGCCTCCTCCATCACATGTGCGCCAAAGACTGGCAACATGGATGCATCTGGGGTAGGATTTGAAAGTGTTATGCTTGTATACCCCCTACCTATTTTCTGGTAGAAGTCACCGAGTGAAACAAGGTGTAATTCACCAAAGGTAGACACTGTTGGAAGCGGGAGAGCTCGCAGAGTATTGAGCTTCTGTGATAAATCGCAAAACAACTGCGCTGGTGTAAGCGAGCACTCTTCATGGATATACAGAACCGCCGGTCGCAAAAGACGTTTCAACTGCATGTCGCGTGGTGTGTTGCTCAAGACCCTTGCCGCTGCTTGTCCAGCTGCTGTATCTTTCATAAAGCGAATGTTTGCCGACCGATGGATTGTTGGCAATCCTACACTAGATGCGGCTGGTCAAGCGTACGATTACACAACAAACCAGTTGCTGTTAGATAATCTAAAAATAAACACGTCAACATACTATGATATGTGTACAAGGTCAACACGGTATGCTCGGTTCCAGACACCAACAAACACCACCCAACACACCTTCACACACGCTGTTAACACCACGTTATACTATGTCTCGCACAAACAAACCACAACAAAACACACCTTTACCAGTCCAGCTCCCCCCCGTAAAACAAGGTCTATTCCCGTTTAGCGTCAGCCATTCCATAACACCCTGGGCGACATGACTCTTTCCCATTCCGGGTTCTCCCAGCAGAATTAACCCGTTATCCGCGGAATAGGCACCCCCTCGTAATCGGCTGTTGACGTTGGAACCGATGTCGAATGTCGCCAATGCCTGCTTCGGGTTATGACCCCGCGAGACAATGACTTCTATTAAAGAGGGTCCTAACAAGCTGTTGTTTCCACCTGGATGCTGGTTCATTTGAGCAGCCCCATCTTGCGGCACGCCAACACCACCGCGAGGAATTAAACAACAAGGGGGCAAACACTCCGTCGCGGGTATGTCAACACAAGGAACAATATCCTTCACGGAGTACGAGTACGGAGGAGTGGAGGTTTGACGAACACCACCAGCCTCGTCATCAGGGTCGCCGTTACCGAATCCTAAAGCAGCCGTTTGCGCCAGGGTGTTCACGTTGCCAGCAAGGTGTCTAATAGATGATGTCCATGCACTGGCGAGATCCGACGGTATAACGGAAGATGTAGCACGCGATGTAATAATACCTGATACTGACGCGTCATACAAACCACTCAATTGTGCCGTCTCTGAAGGGAAACCAGCTAGGGCATCCGACGGACGCACAGGAAGACTCGACAGGGCGGAAACCGTTCCAAGACGCGCCTGCATATGCTTAACGCGTTTTTCAATAGCCAATTCGTCTAAACGGTGTCGCAAGGGACGCCCCCGACCAGAAGATTTCGTGTAGCGCTGTGCTCCATACACACCCGCAGTCTGAAGGTACGATGTGTCCCCGGATGATCCACCACCGCAGTTGTCGTCGCCGGTATCACCAGCGAACGATCTCAGATCCATAACATCCTCCAGAGATTGGCGCTGCCGGTCTCTCGCCATTTCAGCTGCACGATCCTCACCGTCAAACATACGCTCTACGTTGTCTAAGAACGGATGACGCGCCGCCCCACCCACATCCAAATACCACCGTTCATCTAACCGTCGACGAGTTGAAAATTCCCAAGCATCCAAGGCGTCGACCCAGGTCGAAAAACTTTCGCCGCCGGACTTCTCAAGAAGACCAGCAACACCAGCCGGAAACGACCACGGTTTGAAAAAAAGAAGAACGAAACAGGCCCAGCGTTCGGGATGGTGTGGTCTTGCAGTTGGTCCGACGAATACAAACACACGGTCTTCAGTAGAAACACGTTCAAACAAACAAAACGACCCTGCCTGGGCATGAGGGGCACATAGGGGGAAATATCGCGCGTTCACAGTCTTGCGAGGCGTGCGCTTTTTGTAGTACCCAAGCGCAAATTGGACGTAGGATACCCCAGCAAGGGTTCCACCATCGACCCCACAACGAAAGAGGTAGTCTTGAAACGGTGCCATAATAACGGTTCCGCCTTTCCCATCCGTGCAAAGTGTATTACAGCCACCCGACCCATTCTCCCCACACCCTTCCCGGGTACCCCCGCTCGCCTCCTGGTTCAAACGACCACCTGCTTCACCACAACCACGCGTTCTGTCCTCACCGCCGTGGTCTTTCGTTTCTTCACCTGCGCCCTCACACCCGTGCTCCCCCACATCGTTTGACATAGCCTGCGCCACAACTCCGCGGTTTTGGGCTCGACCGTTAATTTGTAGTACTTTTGAAGCCGCGGCCCACAAATCGTAGGTGTGCAACTGCACACACCGGTGCGAGGTAAACTCCAGTGGGAGACCCAAAGACACGGTGGCCATTTGTTGGGCACATACATCGTTAGCACCCGTGAGAGCATTGACATAACGCGTCACCATTGTACGATACGACTTCCCTTGGTCAACCCTTGCCTCCGCGCTGACACAGTCGGGAGCTTCGTCCAATACATCAGTTGCACCTCCGTCGTCAATAGGTTGAATATATTCCTCCCGTACGCGTTCTTTGTCTGCGAGGATCGTAAAGGTGTTTGTGCTATTTAGCTCCCCTAATTCCAAGACAAGGCACCACAAGGCACTATTAGTAGGTATATATATATTAAAATGGGTGTGCACCACAACAATGCGTAAGGAGACAGCCGCAACTAATAACCCCACCACCAATCAAGACCAACCATTTTTATAGCACACACCTTTAACCATGTAGCTAGTAATATAAAGTGAGATGGCGTTTGCGCTCTTTCCACTAAAAACAAGTTCGACCGAATTATTGCATCGTAATACAATAGTCCCGGCCACGCTGTGTGGAACGACGTGATAAGCGTTTCTCTCCTGTACGACACGACCGTCTTGGTCAATGTAGGTGAATTGAGCCAACAGCCGCCCATGCACCGTAAAATTCAAACGACAAACTCCTCGTTTCCTGGCGTCAGCATATTTGAAACAGACTACTCCATTCGCAACCAGTACATAAGTGTGTGTGTGTATGTGTGTGTGTGTGCGTGTGTGTGTGTGTGAGAGAGAGAGGTGTGGCAACATCCATAAACAGACAGATACGATGTACAAACGTTTGCACGCCTGTTTCACGTACAACCGACACAACGAACCTCGTAAACATCGCCTACGCAATACACGATCACGCCCTGGCACGCTTGTCACCGGGATTTTTAAGCGACGCCCGTGCTGAAGACCAGACACAACCAGGCCACCCAATTGCTTGAGAAACGGCTGCATAAATGCGCGAGTTTCAGCCGCACAGTCGTCGCAACACAGGCCATCACACATTTCGTTTTCCTCGCCACTACGAGCCAACCCGCTAACAACATCACACTCGGAGCCACAGTAAATACAATGGATACAAGCGCCGACTTCTGCGAGTGGATCAATTCGCCGACCCGTGGAATCTAACGACCGTACTAAATCATCTACAATGCTTTCCAGTGCACATCGTCGGTCAACACCTCGCTTTGATCCCGGGATCGCAAGTCCGAAAGATTTAGCTATAAGGACAAGCTCGCGAACGAGAAGTCGCCCTGATAAGCGGGCCGCGCATCCCGACCCTTCGAGGCCACTCCACGCTTTAAATTGCTCAACCAACTCTCGTACCCTCGCGGAGGTTCGTGCGTCCACGGTTGATGCTGTCGGAATAGATAACGACCGTGCTCGTTTTATTGCACACGTTTGACAATCAGAGGCCAAGACGTGTTGAGGCACACCCACACCAGCCACTCTATGTGATTTTTCTGTCCGGACTAACAAATCATCGGCGCTCTCCAAACATTCCCCCTCCACGTGATAAGCATACGCCTCCTCCATCACATGTGCGCCAAAAGCTGGCAACATGGATGCATCTGGTGTTTCTGGTGGTACGACTGGACACCGAATTTCGTTGAAAGGTACCCCGCCCTTACTCTTCACGTCTATCTCGGTATAATCCACATCAGTGCCCGCGACAAAACCCGCAGGGGTCGCTCCTCCCGGTAAAGAGGCCGAGTGTCGAGCAACACCAACCCAGCCGTCAGGGTGTACTTCTTGGACGCGGGCGTCAAACAGTCGCACAACTTTTCGAGTTGGTTGCACCCTCACACGAACGCACCGCCCGACGTCACAAGGACGCATATCTCGAGAAACCTTCGTGGTTAAGTCAACAAACTCGTCACCGCATTCGGGATGACAATATTCAGTTGTAATACGCTTCGCCGGCACGGCGTTTAATCGGCAACACGAAATGGAGTCCACGAACGAGGCCACCCTACTTTCACTTCTCCCCCGTGTCGCAGCCGATCGGAGCAGGTGTAACACGGCGCCCATTTCTTTAAGCCATACAAGAAAATGAGCATGGAGACTTCCGCGCCCATACGCCTCCTTCACAGCCCCGTACCCCGTAACCGTTCCAAATATACCCCGACGCGGGCCACCTACGTCGCCAAACAACCATCGAATTATGGCAACACAATATCCGTTAAACCATTCACACGCAGCAAATGGGTCTGCGCTGATCAGCCTCGCCTGTAGAGCACGATCTAACGGCGCGGGAAGGCGAAACACTTCCACTCCCATGTGTAATAATACGTGTGGGTCTGCCAGGTCGTGTAGATTAATTGTCAACCACACCGACGGAACTCCAAGGACTGTTTGCAACCCTCGAAGGGTGTTCACGTATTTACCACGTGCGTGGGGAGATCCGGGTATAGAACCGGCCACGGCTCGAATATTGCGCATTAGTGACACAATATGCGGGTGCAGCTCAACGCTTTTTCGCATTCCAAGCTTGCGCACGTCACACGCCACCCGTTTTAAATCGTTATATGTCAGAAGGGCTTCCTGGCCGGTTTGCTTGATACGCACCCGTGCTGTCTTTATAACCACGTCTCTATTGTACATGTCGGTCACTTCAAACATAAGTGAGTGATGCTGTGCGAACATGCGGTTGGAAAGCAACCCCAAATGCCGTCGCCATTCAGGAACAGTGTACTGCATATCACGACGCGAATCTCGAGCTAGCCCTCGCCCAGCAGGGAAAAGGCAAGGGTTCGAACCAGATAAGAGATCCGGTTCGCCCCATTCGGAAACGGGATCCGCTCCTCTCAACATCGCTACATCAGGTACAGGGGATACACCGTCTTTGCCAAAAACATTGTCTTGTTTTCCCCGCTTTGCCTGCATATCCCAGCAAGATTTACACAAGCCCTGCCGCACGCGCCCACAGGGGTGTCCATTTTTGGAACACTTTCCAGCAATATGGTCGTGACTCGCATCATAGCATGCGCAATGATTGCATTGTCTGTGGGATGCTATACAGGAAGCACACTGCCGATCACGCCCCACGTCGTCAAGCTCGCGCTGAATAGTCTTTTCGTGGTTTTGCAACCCAGCCAACACCAAATCGAATTCGTCGAAGTTATCCCCAGACGCGCACACAGCTGCAGACGATGCCGTTACATCCCTAGGTCGAGAGTTACCAACACCGTCGACAGGTGCGTCCTCGTGAGATGCGGAGTAAGCCTGCCTATCACCCCTTAATCCCCGCAAAAACCTATCTGATGCCTCCTTGTTCTCAGCTGAGAACACAACACACCGCTCCGCAAACGAGTCGTATTCCCACTTATCCACCTTACCACACCCAGGAGTCCCCTGCTTCGAGTCACAGCCCTGAGTCAAGGTTCCGGTACCATAAAAACGGGGAAGGTGAAAAGCTTGCAGCACCGCTAACCAGTTCACAAAGTCCTTCGTGTCAACGCGAAAGGAATCGTTTACCATTGCCGTGCGGACAAGCTCCTCGTTGCTATACGCAGGACCACACAATACAACTTTGATACCTGCAAGGACTTCGGCCCGGCTCGCCATACCGTCAACATGTCCGGCAATAATCTTGTCTCGTAACTCTTTTACAGGATTTGGGAAACTTATTATGTGCTTGCGGTGCGCTCGTTGCAACTTTTTGTATTCAGGACGATCCCCTTGTAAGACGGGTGCTCGCACCGGAGGCGCACCCGCAGATTGCCCGGCTTTGGATTGAGCTCGATCCAGACTCGAGGACGATAGCAGACGAATAATGACAGAGTTCGTTCGATACACGGCCAACATACGAGACAACACGAGACTTGGTACCGGTAAGAGTTGTATAAGACGCGGGTCCCGCCATGCGATGAACGGCAGCTGGCATGGAGGAACCAGGTGTATTTCCGTTCTAACCAGGGCGTACTTTCCAACCCCTGTCGCGCCTGGCCCTCGTCGCCGTGCAGCGGACGCGCACCTCGCACAGGCATAAAATTCATTGCATGATGTAATTTTGGAACAATCAGTTGAGGTACTTGTACGCCATGCCATGACATGGTCTGACGGACCACTCTCGTCCCCGGCTTCCTCCCTGTGTCGCCTCCAATCCACTTCTCGTAACAGGACAAACAGCTCACCGCCCGGGGAACAATGAAGCCCATGGAGCTGAGACCCAAAGGGGCACCCTAACGCGGCCTCCTGCACACACACCAAAGCGGAGTCAACCAACCCTTGAGCCGCGCTGGTCGGCCGCAGCGTGTATGCCTTACGAGCCGCCATCCATGTCGTCCAGGCGGGCGTAACGGAACAAACAGGGGGGTGGGGCACCGCACTCGTACTCGGATCGAAGCACACACCAAACGTGCCGTCACGCCGTAATGACGTCACAGTCCCTTGGAAGAGTTCATCATCATCACCACCGTGCATCATAACAACATCGCCTTTTTCCAAGGGATCATCATCTTCGACATCGTTAGATTCCCGGCCATGCTGCCTACGACGTCTTACAAGATCCAGAACGTCCCGGGGCCAGCCAGTACGACACGCATGCTCGTGTGCATACATATCGTATACATAATCATCTTCTAGGTCAAGTACGTCCGCGTTGGGTGATACGCGAACACCACATGACGCACACGTACGCGACAAATCGAGGGCAGAGGCAGATGTGCATTCCTGGAAACCGCGCATTGCGGCGTACGCTTCTGCCTGGGTAACAGGCGCCAAACGGTGATTCCAGGGGATGTCTTCGTTAGGATCACCAAAAGGAACAGTGGGCACCGCAGATAGCCGACGCAACGCCCTGAGCCAGGCGTCTACAGTGGCTGGACCAAGCACCAACGTAGGTGAGCCGACGCCGCCGTCGATCATAGCAGTCTTTGTAAGTTCGGGCTTCAACAACTCGTCCATCCTACACCGCAAACGCTCTGGAAATAAATGCCGCTTTGCGAGCCAGAAACTGACCCTGGTCGTAGGGTCGTCGACACCGGCCTTTTCCCACACGGTGCGGACGGCCAGTGCCAAAACACTGACTTCATGACCATTAGGGTGATCAATGAACGTACAAAGCTCTTTCACAAAGGGGGAGATGGCATTCCCATTCACCAACGTCTCAACCAGAAGGGCGCGAACGAGGACGGGAACGTGGAGAAGTCCCGGCACGGTGGCCACGTCCGCTACTTCTGTCGATGGACTGGATATAGACACTTCTGTCCCGTGTCCGTCGCCAAACGGAGGAGCGTAAAGCCCTACGCGTGTTCTTCCTTCTGGGAAACGAGGGAACATCGAAACCACCTTGAATGTAGTCCCACGCGCCCACGGGAAACGTAAAGGCCTGGCCGCCAGTGCACTATTTCCAACTTTGAGTTTTTGGAGGCACCTAATAGATAAATTCACCAGCTCCGGAGCTTCGCATCCCACCTCGAGCGCAAACAGACAGAGGTGAAAGGCGTCGTAAGCAAAGCCTTGGGTAAACCGGATCCACCCCGCAGCGCAGTATGCCCATGGGTCGTGCACGTCGTCTAACTCAGCATCTACACAACTGTTCCTCCATTCCTCCAGGAGACCTGCAGACGGCCGATCGTTACGGGGCCCGGGACCACCACCAACGTAGGTGAGCTGACGCCGGACGGGCTCGCTATCGTCATCCGTGGCGAAAGAATCACCAGAGCCGTCAAAGTACAAGCATAGTACGCGGAGGCGAGTTGCACGAGCGGCGCAGTGCACGGCACGAACTGCGTCAGACCTGGGATCTTTGAGTTTTTTTCCAGCACGGGTGTCTGGCCGCGGGTCTCGGGTGTGATCTTCCAGGGTACACAAACGCCCATCTGCTGTGATCATGCCAAACAACTCGGGAACCGTTGTACCTGACGCACGTGCGTTTTCCAATATTTCGGCCGCACACACGCACGTGTCCCAGGGCTTTTCACACGAAGAACATTTCAAGCGGGTTTGCCGGGTTGCCCACCAGCACGCTCGGCACATTCCACCAGCACGCTTGGAATTGATAACTGTAGCGGCGCCCCCAGTCATACAGGCCTCATCATGCTTCCCACAACTGCCGTCACAGCTACATACTGTGATATTAGCAATGCAGTCAGTACATATGCTACGTCCTGTTTTTGAAGATGGATCCATGACAACTGTGCACTCAACACCCCGATGTGACGGACAATCTCGAGGACACCCACATGTTCGCGCAGCGACAGCAAGCTTTCGACGTTTATGAGCAGCGCGACTCAGAACCTCAGCAGCCTTCTTCTCTGCCTTCCGTTTCTTGACCGCGTCTTCGCATTCAAGGCATCTCCTTTGTTCACCTCTGATACGTCTTGCTGCACCCACGCAACGCCCGTCCGCATGCTTCGGACAACGGTCCAACTTACACGGGCACAGGTCTAATGCCTCAAGGTTGTTTGGCTCTCTCTCCAACAACCTGCCAACCCCCCTCTTTCTCTTACTACCCCCAGTACCTCCCCCGACGGGCAAACGGCCACCACGTAAAGATTCCCGGTTCTCCGACCCTCCACCTACCCCGCCATCATTATTTACCCGCACAAAACCAGGAAAGCTTTTGGGGCGGTGAGCTCGGAGGCTCCGGCGACATCGTACCCCTTTCTCGTCTTCCCGTCGGCAACGTTTCCTAAAAGAGTCCGCTGTAGCTTCCGCCGTCTTACGCTCCGCAGATAAAAAAACATAAACTCCGCCAGGATCGGATGCGGGACTAGCTATCAAGGCTGCAACAGGAGCCTGGCAACTGTTGCCCGCCTGAGCACAGGCAGAAAGGATGTCTTCCAACAAGTCTTCAACGAGGCTTCGCACTCTCGCACGCACCACTTCGACCGCTTGTACACACGCGGCAGCCGTGATACGACGACTCTCTCGCGCAACTTCCCCTGCATGCCGACCGCACAGCAACGCCATGCTTTCTTTCCGGCAAACTCGTTCATACAGGCACATATAATTGAGACTTGTTGGACTTTGATCATCTCTGGTCACAACTTCGCCGTCGTAGTAGCAAAAACAACCTTCGCGGCTCCCCCGATGGACCCGAGCCATTGCAGTGTACCTTCCCGAAGCATCATCAGGGTGTCGCCGCACGGCACCAACCAGACGATACGACATGCCCGCAATACATACGACCGGATCCAAAGGCCGCGCATACTCCACACTATCTGGTTCCACAACCAGCATGAGAATATCAGGCAACACAGCAGAGTATACTGCCCACCAAGACGTGTTACGAACCACAATGAACAAACCATAACGCACGAAGCATCACATTGGGCAGTTGATTTAGAGGGGGTCGTGGTAGCCCATGGTCGGCCGTTTACAAAGCCGGGCCTTCAACGCCAGCAACATATTTCAGCATAGACTCACCTGGCGTCA
>Ga0115006_10002826_pt1 | contig 11612 bp, 10 predicted proteins | sample ArcOceMetagenome_3_FD_88943 | JGI IMG/M metagenome (GOLD analysis project Ga0115006, IMG submission 88943) | Marine eukaryotic phytoplankton communities from Arctic Ocean - Arctic Ocean- Svalbard ARC20M Metagenome | ecosystem: Environmental > Aquatic > Marine > Oceanic | place: Arctic Ocean...
AGGAGCAGAGGTCTTGAAAACATCGTCGCCACCTGCTGGAGAGCCAGAGATGGCACCAGAGCGCACAGAGTCTGCCTGCCCTGCGCTGGTCACGGGCACTGCCTGGGGCGCTTGCCACGCGCCGCTGGCCATGGGCGCTCCGTACTGCGCCATGTGCGCATGCTGCGCATAGTGCATTTGTGCTTGGGTCAGGCCCGAGACGTTTGGCCACGGGTACTGGAACATGGCTGAAGGCGGTGCCGACACTGCAGACGCGCCGGGGTTGACCGGCAGCGGACGTCCCGGGGGTTCCATCGGTGTCTGCCAGGCCCCGATGACCATGCCGCCGATCATGTCACAGCCGACAGGCCCGACCGGGCGCAGAAGCGAGCGGCCGGCCGCCTGCAGCGTCAGGGTCTGCTTCTCCTTCTTGCTTTGGATGTACTTGTGCCGCCGCGAGCCGTCCCACTTGAACGACCTGCTGCCGTCGAAATCCAGCCCGTGGCTTGCCCGCTTTGTTGCCTGCCACCATCGCGCGCACACAGCACACGACGCATGCAGCCCGTCAGGTTTCGCCACTGCGCCGCCCGCAAACTTGACACGCAGTCCGGGCCAGAGAGACACGGGCGCCACGGCACCTCGGTCGGGAAGAAGCCTAGCCGCCGCATGAACTGGTACAGCGAGTTTGCCTTGTATTGCTTGCCTTCCTTGCCCTGCATGAACCACATCTGGCGTCTCCGCCTCCACTCGTCCATCTTGTCGTCAAGCACCGTCCACCCACAGAGGCCTGTCACGCAAAAGTCTCAGCGCCCGCACCTCGTGCCCACTGCACCCCTCCGCACCCCCGCATGGCGGGGCACGGCCTGGCCTCGTCGGCATCCCTCCTCGTTCAAATCAAAGTGTGGCGAGCGAGCGCATGCTTACGAGGGCCGCCGCACCTTTGAGCCGCGGCGGCACGTTGCCGTGCTGCAGGGTGAGAATGCCCTCGCGCTCCAGCTCGCCGATGAACATGAGAAACGATGAACAGCACGTCCCATCCTGCACACATAGAATGCTCCCTGCGTCAGCTCGCGCACCGGCGAGCGCGCGGCCCCCCTGGGCGCGCCGGGCGAGCGCGCGGGCGGCCGCGCGGCTGCCGCGCTGCACGCGGGCGCGGCGGCGCACCTCCTCCGCGAAACTCGGAAAGGCCAGCACAGGCGCGGTTGGGCGGGCCGTGCCGCCTGCGTCGTCGGCACGCTCCGCATATCCATCGCCGCGCTTCGCCTGGTCAGCGCCATCTTGCGGGTCGCCCTGGTGCGGGCGCCTCGCCGCCGCCGAGACGGGCGGCGGCGCCATCGCCGTCGTGTGGGTTATGGTGGTCATGGTCTTCTCGGCTGCGTCGTCGTTCGCCGCACCGTCGTCCGTGGCGTTCCCGGGCAGAACAGCTCCTCCACCCGGAGGTTCGACCATAAATCTGAAGTGAAAGTGGGGGAAGGGCCCACACCCCACGAACTGGTTCCCCAGGTTTACTTTAGAAAGTAAACCAGAAATCCTGCCAGAAATCTGGACCAGCTTTCCGACCGTTTCGAAGTTCGTGGGAAGACGGCCGTGACACAGAACGGAAAAAAAATAAAAACATTCAATCCAGTGCGGCTTGAGGCTAGGACGGTGCCTTCAGCGTCATGGGCAAGTGCGCCATGCGCCGCAGGGCCGCAGGTGCGTATGCGCAGCCCGTCGGTGGCCACCTGGCACGAGTGGCATCGCCAGCTCTGCCACCCCCCCCCCGCGCGCGCGCCCGTGCTCGTACTCCCATGAGCAAACACACCGCAGGCCACCGCAGTCGCTAAGACGTCTGGCCCGGAGGCGGGAGGGTCGGGCGTGTGGAGCCGGGCCCAGCGCGCGGTCCCCGCGGGAGCAGCAGAACAGGCGTACTGAGTGGGTGCACCGGGCTGTCGGGCCGCCATGGCGGACAACGACCAGACCAGCGTGCGGGTCGCAGTTCGCGTCAGGCCACAAACTAGCAAGGAGCGCGCCGCCCGGGTGAGTGCCGTCGTGCCTGTGCGCGCAGTCCAGGCGTGGGTAAGCCGTGCGGGCCAGGGCGGGCCGGGGCGTCGTCCGTGTGCGCCGCCGCGTCGCATTGCCGTGCGCGCAGGGGCGAGGCACGCGTCGAGCCGCAGCCAGACACAGCGGTCGCTGCGGTCGCTCGGGAGAGTCGCCGACTGAATGTGCTCTGTGCCCGCCGCTCGGTACGCGCGCGCCAGGAGCATGATACGGTGGCATGCATCCCGGAGACACGACAAGCAGTGGTGGGCGACCGATCTTTCACCTTCGACTACCTCTACGACCAGGTGCAGTGGGGCTGCGTTCGTCTGTCCAGCCCGTTGCGAATATCGTGAGCGCGTGTGCGCTGTAGAGAAGAGGGGAGCGCGCCCTGTTGCTTGCCTGTGACGCTCGCTATCTTGCAGACGTCGACGCAAGAGGAAATCTACGAAAAGAGTGTGAGTCCGCTGGTTGAGGCGGCGCTGGCGGGGTACAACGCTACTGTCTTCGCGTATGGGCAGACAGGTCTCACTTGCTCGCTCGCTACCGCCCGTTCGACGCCGCCTGCTGCTCTGCCTTCCTGTGGCTGATGTTGCCCTGTTTCCCGTGTTCTGTGCCTCGCTTGCTCTCGAAGCGTAAAAGAACACGAGCGCGCTTACACACCTGTCTCTCCCTCACACACACACACACACACACACACACACACACACAGGGTCGGGGAAGACTTATACGATGGGCTCATCGTCCTGGAATGATCTCGAGCCGGACCAACTAGGTCAGCCTTTGTGTCTGCCCCCTGCGTGTGGAGCAATTGCGAACTCCAGAAACGCCGGCTGTCCCGTAGATCTCGCATGCGCGTGCGCTAGAGCTGAGGGCGTCACCCCCTGGCACGTGCACGCACAGTGCAAACAACGTGACACTGGGGGCGAGCGCCAGGCGCAGCGTGGTGCGTGCAGCGTGGTGCAGGCAGCGTGGCGCCGGGCGGAGCGTGGCGCGGGCAGCGTGGTGTGACGCGATGATGGTGGCAGGACTGCTGCCAAGAGCGCTCAAACACATCTTCGATGAGCGCCTCGCCAAGCATGCACACTCGTCTGGTCCTGCCATGGTCCTCCGGGCTTCGTTCATTGAAATTCATAATGGTCTGTACCGCTTCTGTGTCCTCCACTCGCGTTCCCGTTTGCTGTGCTCCCTTTCGCTGTCGTCTCTCAGGAGCCGCACCAAGAGCCTCGGCTCGGCCGTCAGCCCCTGCCCTGCGTGGGCAGTGTGTGCGAAGCGGTGGCGCGCGCTGGGGTGGAAAGCTGACCGCGATGAGGGGATTGGGGGGGGGGGCGCAGAGGGGCTCAAGGACCTTCTGGCGGCAGGGCGCGGCGGCAGCGGCGGTGCCAGCGGGGGGGGGGGGCTGTCGGCGCCGTCCGGGGCGCTTGCTGGGCGAGGACGAGGGCTGCAGATCCGCGAGGATGCGAATGGCGGCATCTACTTTGCTGGTGCCGAGGAGGCTGAGGTGGTGAGCTTCGAGGACGTGCGCATGCTCCTCGAGCAGGGCACGGCGCGGCGCGCCACAGGCAGCACCGAAATGAACGCACATTCGTCCCGGTCGCACGCCATCTTCACCCTGACGATAGAGCAGCATGTGGTGCGCGATGTGGACGCGGATGCCGCGGCGCCGGGCGAGGCAACCGTCGGCGAAGTCGCCGTCGGTGCCGAGGAGGAGTACATCACTTCGAAATTTCATTTTGTGGACCTGGCAGGGAGCGAGCGTCTGAAAAAGACCAAGGCCGAGGGCGAGAGGCTCAAGGAGGGCATCAATATCAACTCGGGCCTCCTGGCGCTCGGCAATGTGATATCAGCGCTGGGCGACGAGACGCGCATGCGCCAAGGGGCGCATGTGGCCTACCGGGACTCGAAGCTGACGCGCATGCTCCAAGACTCGCTGGGGGGGAACTCGCGCACGCTCATGATTGCCTGTGTGTCGCCTGTCGACAGCAACTCGGAGGAGAGCAAGAGCACGCTGCAGTACGCCAACAGAGCGCGCAACATCAAGAACAAGCCCGTCATCAACCGCGACCCCAACTCGCACCTCATTGCCCAGCTGCGCAAGGAGGTGGCCGGGCTGCGCGGGCTGCTCCAGGACAATGGCATCTACGCCACCCTGTCCGGCGCCGCTCCGGCCCCTGGCGCGCAGGCCTCGGGTTCGCTTGAAGGTCCCAGCGCGGCTGGGGCGGCGGCGCGCGAGAGGGAGGCGAGCTTGCGCGAGCAGGTAGTGCGCTTTGAGGTGCAGGTGGCTGAGCAGGCTAAGCTCATTGATGATTTCAAGCTCGGCATGGCGCAGATGTACACGTCGGCTACGGCCATGCAGGAGGAGATGCATGTGATGCGCAGCAATCTGCAGAACGCGCACAAGCTAGAGCAGACTCTCACCGCCGTGGATGCTCTGGTCAACAGCATCCTCCAGGTGCTCTTGCGCGCCTACTGCGTCCAAGCGCAATATAACGGATTAGAACGGACTAGGGGGACCAGGCGGGCTAGGGGGTCTATGGGAGGGGGGCTTAGTTCCCCTCCACTCCCTTTACAACCCCTAGTCCCGTTCCCTTTAGAACCCCCAGTCCCGTGAATCCCTAGAGTGCCGTCAGGTTCCCTGCCTGTCAGTCCCCCTAGTCGCTGCAGTTTTGCAGAAGGCAGGCACAATTGCGTAAGTCGCAGGCAGAATTTCGCGAACGTTGTGTCTGTAGAGTGTCTGCGCAGTGAATACAGGAAAGCAGAGAGAGAGCGCGCGCGAGAGCGAGAGAGAAAGTTTTGACTTTTGAGACTCTAGAGAGAGTAGTGTGTGATTATGTACAGGGTAAACACACACATGAATACGCGACACGGACGCACTGACTTTTGAGAATTTCAGATCGAAGAGCGATGTCGGACCAAGATGGTGGTGCACGCGGCCTGGATGCCGTCGGCGGGGAATGCCGCGGCGAGCGCAATGAGCAGCAGCGGAGACAAGAGCGCACGGCACCAAGGGCCGGCCATCTTGCGCCGTTTCGCCGCGCGCACCAGCAGTGGCGGCACGCAAGGGTTGTCTCCGCGCGATGCAGCCACGGGTTTTGGTGCGCATGCGACGCAGTTTGATGGCTCGCGGTCTGGTTCTGCCGCGGTTGCCTCGCCTGGTAGCGGCGGCGGGGGCGGGGGCGGGGGCGGCGGGGGCATATCCGTGCCGCCGCTTGCGCTCGACGGCCTGAGTCAGTTGAATTTGACGGGCGACGAGGGCGATGAGTGCTTGGCCACGGATCGCACGGACGGTGGGTCGCGGCAGCTCTTGAGCGATGGTACGCTGATCAGTGACGGCATGCGCGACATGGACGCCGTCCTCATCGAAAAGGAGCGCTTGCTGCACGAGCTGGTGCGCAATCAGCGCGACTTCGATACCATGCGCAATGCGTACGAGCGCAAGATGCAGCACCTGCAGCTCAGCATCCGGGCGATCGAGGAGGAGCGCGACCAGACGGCCAAGGAGCTCGAGTCGCTAGACCAGCGCCCCGCCCTCACCAGCCGCACCAGCGAAGACAAGGAGCGGCAGCGCGTGCGCCTCCGCCAGCTCGAGGACGAGCTCAAGAGGTTGCGCAAGAAGGTCAAGGATCACGAACGGCTGCTCTCCTTCAAGGAGCAAGGCGACCAGAAGATCGCAAAGCTCAGCCAGGAGGTGGAGCAGCTGAAAAACGCGCGCAACCAGCTGCACAAGAAGATGGCGCGCGAGGCCAAGGGCTTTCGCGAGCACAAGCAGGAGCTCGAAAAGCAGATTGTGACGCTGCGCAAAGCCGACATGTCGAGCCGCAAGGTGATCCGGGAGCTGCAGACAAAGCTCTCGTCCAAGGAGCGCGGTGAGCACATCTTGCGTCGCCGCGCCCAGATTGCCATGGAGAAGAAGAAGCTGTCGCTGGAAAAAGAGAAAGAGCGGGATTGGGGCAAGGGACGAGGCAAGGCGTTAGACGTGGACGCAGATGTCGTCGAGTGGTTCCACGCACACCTGGCCCAGGCCTCGCGCAAAGAGGCGGCGCGCGACCAGCTCGAAACTTCGACAAACTTCCGGCAGCAGCTTGACAAGGCGCTGACTGACTGCCAGGGCAAGATGGCCGGCCTTGAGCGCGCGCTCGTGGGTGGGGTCAAGGACAGGAGCAGCGTGGAGCAGGAGCTGCAAGACCTGCGCGACGAAAGCGAGTACCTCATGGCTGAGCTCGACTTCCGTGCCGTCGAGCTGGAGCGTGCCAAAAAGCACCTGGCAGATGCGGACAAGGCAGCGCGCGAGGTCCCTGACGCGCTGGCGCACATGTCGGACATTCAGGTGCGCCGGCTTGCCAATGCCAGCTACGAGGAGTGCGTGCAGAACCGCATCAGTCTTCAGAAGAAGACGGACAAGCTGCACGAGAGCGAGGTGGCGCTGCTGGAGGCGCGGCGGTCGCTGCAAGAGGCTGGCCTCCAGGCGCAGGCCCTGCGCGAGGCACACGACTCGGAGAAGACCAAGATCGAACAGCAGTACGAGGAAAAGCTTGCCTTCATTATGCAGCACCTGCAGGAGGAGCAAGCGCATCTCAAGTCGCCCACGCTCCATGCCTCTTCCGCCTCCCTCACGCCTCGCACGCCCAGCTCGCAAGCAGCGAGCGCGGATGACCAGACCTTCCTGAGGAAAAAAGGCGTAGGCGCAGGCGGGATGAGCCCCCTGGGACAGGAGACCTCCGACTTGAGTCCCACATCGCCTTCGGACGCACTGAGCTCGGCGGACGCGAGTGCAGGCGCGGGCAGCGCGCGTCGCAACACGTTTCAAGTTGCCAACGTCTATCAGCAGCAGGTGTCGCCAGTGCTGCGCGCCGACACCACAGGCCTGCAGGGGCTACTCGAGAGCATTCGCGCGCCAGCCGGGAGCGCGCGCACACCGACGTCGACAGCGTCGCCGGGGGCGCCCGCGGGCGTGCCGACCTTGCCCATCGCCAGCATGCACGCAGCTGACGCCGAGGCCAACAGCGGTACCGGGCGTCCGAGCGCCTCGTCGGCCCGCGAGTCCTCAGCGCGACGGGAGGCAGCGCGTGACCGTGACTCTGGCCGCCCCGCTTCTCGCACGGTTCGTCTCCGTCCCTCTCCTCCTCGTCTGCTCCCTCCCTCCACCCTCCTCCTGCCCTCTCCTGCTCGCATCTGCACGCATGTGTACTGCGACAGTGTCAAAAGGCGGCGCTATCAAATCCACGTGTGCGACGGCGCGACGTGAGGCGTCTTGTCCCCAGCGCGTCCGCTCTCCTCTTGCACCTGCGAGCGCCAATCCCGCATCCTGCACGCCAAGCTCTGCGCCATGCTTCCTTGCCTGCCGCCTTGCGCGTGGGCCTGAGGCGTGTGCAGGCGAGGGAATGCCTATGCGCGCATAGGCCTTGCCTGCTTGCCGCGCGCACGAGACGAGAAGGCGTCGAGGTAAAGGTAGAAACAGACGAGTGACGAGGGAGGTGGTGACGTGGACGCGGGAGCAGGCGCGAGGGCAGGCAAGCCAAAGCCACGTGTCTTCGGTGCAGGCCATGGTCATTGAGAAGGCCGACAAGATCCTCGCCGAAAAGTCGCGGTTCGCGGTGCAGGGGCGGCGGGGGAGCGACCCGGGGATCGGCAGCCTCGCAGAGCCGGGCGGTGGGGGGAGCAGCGGGGGAGTGGGCGTGGTCAAGTTAGACCTTGACCTGCTGCGCGCTGCCTCCAATAGCAGCACGCCGGCGCCAGACGCGGGCAGTGCCGCAGGGGACTCCGGGGGGCGGCAATCAGAGTTGAGCAACGTGATGCAGGTCTTGAGCGGCGCTGCCGGCGGGGCCAGGTCTGGCGAGCGCAAGCTGGCCAAAGGCCCCGCCGGCAAGGGAGACCGGCGCGCGCGCGTGGAGTTGCTCAAGGATAAGGTCTTGCCCGCCCCTCGCCTCTTTTCCTGCCCTCTCTGCCCCCCCCCGGCTGCCTCTCTTCCGCCGCCTCAGCCCTGTCACGGTTGCGTGTTTGCGTGCAGCATCCTCGCACCCGACCGCTGCCTGTCCCTCCCTTCCGCCCGTGCGCTTCCCTGCCGGCCTCCGTCCAGCCTCCTTCCACCCCCCCGTGCTAACACGTGCTAGTACGTGTTAGTAAGAGCTGTCAACAGGTGTTATCACGGGGGGCTGACACTAGTGTACGCACAATGGTGCTCTACTCACACGTGCAGGTGTGGGCTGTGTGGGAGGCGCTGGGGGTGTCAGAGGAGGAGCGCGGCAAGTTTCGCAACCAAGTTGCCGCCTTGTCCACCAAGCCTGACGCTGCGTTGCAGGTCGAGCCCCTGCACGCACGTGCCGGCAGCCCGTGACGCATCCCTCGCCTGCGCTTGGGATTGTCTGCTGTGCGTGCCGCCCTGCGGCTGTGCATCACATACATGAGCTTGCGCTGCTTGCCGGAGCAATGACACCAGCCCAACACGCTCGCACCGCACATGCACCGCAGGTGTACCAGCAGGAGTACACGCAGCTGATGAAGCAGGTGAGCGAGGCTGTTGAGGAGGCGCGCCGGGGAATCGAGCAGGGATGGCAGCAGCTGGGCATCGGACCGGAAGCGCGGGAACGCAGCGACTTTGAGCGCAAGTTCCTCTCGTATGTGCCGCCCGCCCCTCCTTTCCCCCTCCCCCGCACCGTCAGCCTTGCGCACGGCGAAGGCGCGCGTCCAGAGCGGAGATGCATGCGCGCGCCTGCATGCACGGCAGAGGACACACGCACATGTCGGCACTGCATGCGCGACATGCGATGCATGAGCGGGTCCGGATGGACGCAGGTTGTTGGCGCCGGAGCACGAGCTGGACGCGCTCAACCTGGCCCGGTCCGAACTCCTGCTCGTCGAGCACCGCGCTGAAAATACGCGCTCCATCCAAAAGAGCCTGCACAAACGCCTGGTCTGGTGTCTGTCGTCTGTTGTCTCGCCTGCGACCGCAGTCTTCTGCGCTCTCTTTGCCTCGCTTTGTCCCAGTCGCGCGCCAGCTCTTTCTCCCGCCCGGCCTCGCTCTCGCCAGCGCTGCATGCCAGGGCAGCACCAATCATGAGCCGCCCCATCCGCTGCCGCGCCGCTGGCCAGGCGCGGCACGTCTTGCCACGGGTGTTTGGCGATGTCAGACGCGGGTGTAGCAGCGTATCATGCCCACCTATCGCATGTCGGCATGGCGCACGTTGCTGCGTTAGCTTCTCTTTGTCCCTTGGCTCCGCTTTGTGGCGAGAGACGTTGCGGCTTTGGCGGCTCGTGTAAAGTCTGGTGAAGCCGTTCCTGGTGGGCTTGCGGCAGTGCACACCGGCGGGCGCGTCGACAGAGACTTTCATGACAGGCTGGCTGGTGGCAGGAAATTTTGCGGCGGCTGACCGAGGCCGCCAAAGACGCCCCCGGTGCTGCCGCTCACCAGGATGGTCTTCGGAAGATGGTCTCGCCTCCTCCACTCTCTCCTCCCCCTCCTCTCCCTTTTCTCTCTCCTCTCCCTCCTCTGTCTCCTTTCCTTCCTCTCTCTCCACTCTCCTTCTTCCCTCTGCCCCTTGCCCCTCTGCCACTCCTCCTCCTCCCCCTCCTCCATGTAAGCAGCAAGCTGCCTCAAGTAGTGTGGGGAGGCAAGTACGAGACAGCCGTCAGATGGTGCGAATGTTTGGTCAGTGTGTGGATGACATTATCTTGGATACAGGTACGAGACTACCCGAAGATAGTGGAGCGCCTCAAGACACAGCTCACCAAGTGGCAGCAATCTGAAAATCGCGTTTGGATGCTGGGCCAGGTCCCCCGCCCTGTTCCTCGCGCCCTCCGTGCGAGCTTGCGGCGTCTCGGCGCACGGTGTGTGCGCGCGTGTTGGCTGTTTGCGGTGAATGACGTGGGTTTGCCTGGCGGTGCTTGCGCGTGCTTGCCATTGGTGGCTGTTGCTGCAGGTCTCGGCTCTGGAAGTGCTTGAAAAGGGCGACGACGAGCTCGTGTACAGGGCAATGCACTCCAAGTTGATGAACTCGCACCACAAGTCCGCCTCCAAACTCGACAAGCCAGCTGGCGCGGGTCCAGCAGTGCCGGACGCGCAGGGCAGCGAGGGGATTGAGGGAGAAGCACATGGCGCCTTGCAACACGCTTACATGCAGCACGAGCCCAAGCATGCGGCAGAGAATGGGGAGGCTTTGGAGGGCTGCAGCAACCAACCGGTCCCGGACGCCGCGAGAAAGGAGCACAGGCAAAGCGCCAGCGCGCGCCCGAGCACGGGGTCTGAGCGCGCGGCAGAGAGACGCGACGATGTTGCTCGCGCGGGCAGCAGTCCGGGCGTGAGGGGGCAGCAGCAGCTGCGCAAGTCGACCACGTCGGCCATGGCCATCCGTTTTGAGGCCCTCAAGCAGACCTACGCCCAAGTCCGGTCCCGAAGCTCCTGTCTTGCGCGCGGCGACGGCAGTGGCCGCCAGGAGCTCATGCGCCGCGCCCTCGAGGTTGCTCCCCCTCCTGCCTGCCTGTCTCCGCGTCCACTCCTGCCGGGCGCACAGGACAATTACACGGACTGATCCTAAACCTGCCGAGGATTGCTGTCCTCATGCTCGCATATAAGGCGTATATATACAAGGCTCGCATGTAATGCGTACATATAAGGCATACGTGTCGCGGCGTGTGTCGCCAACTTGTTGGGCTGCCTTGCGCGGCGCACAAGGTGGGCGTGGGCTGGCGGTGTACTTGTGACAGTACTGACGCGCTGCCGTCACCTCTTGCCTCACTCTTGCCTCACTCTTGCCTCACTCTTGCCTCACTCTTGCCTCACTCAGGACCGCGGTCTGCTGTCGCTGGGCGGGGAGCAGGCATCGCCGCAGAAAGGGCCAGCGCAAGCGCAAGGGGATGGGGATGATGCGGCGCCTGCGGATGGCGGCCAGATGTCGCCGCCGTCTCGGCCTATGCAGGCCTGGGGTGCAGAGACACAACCACGCGATCCTGATGAGCAGTGGGGAGGGGCTGCGGCGTATTTGGATAGCCAACGGTTCAAGAGTTAGGACCGTAACCGCCGGGGGCCGGTTGCTCGGTGCTTGAGCGCTTGCTTGCTCGCCAAGCTTGATGGCAGCCACGCGAGCAAGCTTGATGGCAGCCACGAGGAACTGACGTGTACCACACTGCTGCCCAATGCACTCCGCAATCCACTGGGCGTCTTGCCCTCGTGTCTGCCACCCAGGGTGCGCTCGGCAGCTTAATCCTAACACCCCGCCGTCGTATCCCAAGCCCCCTTACGTCTGTTTTTTCACTGAACTCCTGTTTTTTTACCAATTAAAGTGCGACACCAGCTAGTGCCAGCTAGTGCTACAGTGCCAGCGCTCACGTCCGCGCCCCCCGCGGGCACAATCTGAGGTTCAAAGTTTTTTTGAAGACTTGTCCGCATAGGAAACCCGCACACGAGCGACTATGACTTGGTGAAGAAGGAGCTGATGGGCTTGCTCCCACCGCTGGACGCGCCTTTGCCCCGCGCTGTCGCGGGTGATTTGTGCGCGCGGGCTTGGGGCACGCGCGGGCGGTTGGGAGAGGCACGCTCTCTGTCTGACAGCTCTTTGGCTCGCTGCTCACTGAGGCTGAGGGAGAGGCGCGGTTGCTTCACCAACTTGCCTTGCGTCTCC
>Ga0115006_10002828_pt1 | contig 11609 bp, 8 predicted proteins | sample ArcOceMetagenome_3_FD_88943 | JGI IMG/M metagenome (GOLD analysis project Ga0115006, IMG submission 88943) | Marine eukaryotic phytoplankton communities from Arctic Ocean - Arctic Ocean- Svalbard ARC20M Metagenome | ecosystem: Environmental > Aquatic > Marine > Oceanic | place: Arctic Ocean...
CGTCCCCCTCCCTGTCCGTTGACCACAGTGCCCAAACCATAAACGCAAGCTGAACACCAAAACCCCGAAATCATCCGCCCTACGGGTCCCAAACAAAAACAGGATTTCTGATGCACGAAGCGTACGAGCTTGCCTACACTACCGCCGCCTCCTATGCCGCTACGTCCTCCAGTACGTCCAAGTCTAAAGCATAAACACATACTTCCCCCAGTACGTCTAAAGCATAAACACATACTTCCCCCAGTACGTCGAAAGCATAAACACATAAGTTCCAAGCCCTAAGCGATAAAACCAAAGACCAAGCCCTAATCCCAAAATTCCTGCAGCAAGTCTGAATCTAGGGCATACCCGGGGGAAAAAATGAACCTCAGGTGGCGGCGCAGTGGGAGCGCCAACAGTGATTGCCGTTGATGATATCACGTTTTCCAAGCCCGTCTCGATTGGCGATGTTGTCTGGTGTCTTCATTTTATTTGCTTTGTTTGCCTTGGTTTTATTTGTATTTTTTTTGCTGGTCCTGTTGGCAATTATTTTTTGTTGTGCTGTCTGGCGTACAAAGGAGTGAGGGAGACACAGAGACAGCGCGAGCGCACGCGCAAGGATTTGCAACCATAGAGCGACTCAGAGAGGAGCGGAAGCACAGACAGGCACGTTCGTAGTCGGAGACAGATAATGAGAGGGAGCACGCACGTGCACTCTTGGCACAAGGCCTATCACGTGCTTCGTTTCTTCTCTTCTTTTCTCTTTCAATATGCGTTGGCCGCTGCGGCCCAAGCACGTGTAAAGAGAATGCAAGCAAGAGAGAATGCAAAGAGAATTCTAGGCACACAGGGAGGCAGAGAAGCAGATTGAGCTCGGGTTGGGTGTCTGCGCGTGAGTTAAACTTGTATCTACACACACGCAAACTCTCTCTCTCTCTCTCTCTCTCTCTCTCTCTCTCTCTCTTCACTCCCTCACACACTCTCTCTCTCTCTCTTCACTCTCTCTTCTTCTCTCGCTTGACCAGCTTCACATCACACGTGTGCTACACGGGAAGCAACGAACTTCTGCTGCAGAACGACGCCTCTGCCGTCAGCAACCCGTGGCCGGCATCGATAGCTTCTGTCTTTCAGGTGCTTACTGTCTTTCTTCAGACCCCTACACGCACACGCACGTGCGCATACGCTTTTCCGGCCCGCCCGCTCGCCCGCACACGCGCACGCGCACTCTCTCTCTCTCCTCCCTCAATCGCTCGTTGACTCGCTCCGCGTCAGGTCGCAGTGTCAACGCACATTCTAGACCTGAAAACAGGGCAGAGGAAGCTTGCGAACGAGTTTCACTTTACCTTCATCAGCCGTGACCCAGATGCTACTCCAAGGCTCCCCGTCAAGGTTGAGTCACTGAGCTGCGTCCTGGCATGCACACACACTCACACATTGAGAGCTAGTGACACTTGCGTGCAGCCATGTGCAGTGCGTCCGATCGAGCCAAAGACGTATGTGGACGGGATGCGCTGGCTGGACGGGCGTCGTCGCATGCTGGAGGCGCTAGATATTGCCAAAAGGGGGAAGGGATTCGCTGGCCAAGCTCTTTTTTGATCATTGTATTTGATTGGGACGGAAAGCGCATGCTTCACGACACTGTCATTGGTGACAGTGTCGATAACTATCTGGCGATTAATCCATTCACACAAGCAGTTGGTCACCTAACTATCTGGCGATAACTATCTGGCGAACAATTCATTCACACAAGCAATGGTTTGATTTTGTCTTGGGGCTATCTACTATGTTACAAGTAATACAGAGCGATGCGTCTGCGCTACTTCATTTGATCGAAGTGCTCTCCTCTTCCCTTCCTCCGCACGCCCCACTTTCGTAGGTGGGCATTTCAATTTTGTCCTTGATCTTTTGCCTCATAAGATTCGAGCACATCAACCCCGAGAGATACGACGGGCTTGGGCTCGTGGTACAATCGTTTCGCACGCACCTTCATGAAATCATCGAATTTGTCAGAATATGCGTCCTTATCATTCACAGTATTCAGTCGCTGGAAGCACCATTGGGTCACGCGCAAACACAGATGAGACTCTAGAAATGGGACTGTCAGCTGCCACGACTGCTCCCACCCAAACTTCTGTCCTGCAGCGCAGAGTCGAATCATATGGAATTTTTCGTCAAGAGAAAGGATTTTGTCGTCCTCCAACAAATTCTTGATTCGCGCTAGAATCCTTTCTGTCTGCGGACTATGCTCTGGACTTGCTGCGATTGACGTGTGAGATTCAATATTGTGTTCTTGGTTCTGGGCACTCAATATGATATTGACATGGTGTGCTTCATTATCTGCAGCATCTTTCAGATATTTTGAAATGACAATGCGTCCGATCTTGGTAATTCTGTTGCCTGCCAAATCAGAAATGTCAAATCGGTGCTGTCTCATTGACAAGTTCCAAGCTGAACGTTGTGGTTGATAGTTTGTATGAAATCGTACCTCTCAAATTGAGCTGCTGAAGAGGCTTGCATCTCGTAGATTCCATATGATTTCGCGTCTCACATGCATTCATCTGGTTGTATCAAACAAAACCAGAAATTGTCAGTGAATGGCATCGTGTCGCTGGCGCGCAAACGCACACAAAATTCGATATCGTTAACATATTCGTCAGTTGTACGATTGATTACCAGTGCAACAACAGAATCGTCGCCAAGAATGTTGTCGCTCAGATCGCAGACGGACAGGGGCATGGCGAGGTTGACGCACAGACTTGCAGACATGGCTCGAATCGCAACATCGTTGAGGCCACAAGAGCGCAGCTCGAACTTCTCAAGAGACGTGTTGCATTTCACGAAGTCCACAAGCGCTTGTACCGATTTGCCAACAGGTAAGTGTTTGTGATCCTCCTCTTCCACACGCTCTGTGGAGAGTGTAGTGAACGAGGAACCCATTGGTGTTGCAGAGGGCACCGCAACACATATGGCGTTTGACGAGAGATTGAGCATTTTGACTTTGGAATTCAGTGCCAGCGCGAAGAAAATAGCAGCCAGGCCGTCGCTTTGAAGACGACAATTCTCGAGGTTAATGGCAATGAGCTTGCGATTGTGCTTCAGGCACTGCGCCAGTGGAAACACTTCAGATCCTGACAGATCGATATTGGGTAATTCAAGGACCTGCACGGAAAAGATTGACGGGAACCCCTTGATAGGAAACACCGTACGCAGACCAGAATTGTGAGTCAATTGTTTGAGAGAAAGAAAAGCGTCCAAATACTCTCCTACGCCGTCGCGCACTTCCAAATACTGGAGCAGTGCATCCGATACTTTCGAGGAGCTATCCATGTGCTCCTCATCCCTGATAGCGTCGTGAACGCCTTGGCTCCTGAACCAGTGGTCAATAGTCGATACATCCAAACAACCCTCAAATTCACGATAAAGACCATTTGAGCAATACAGTCGCATGGTAGGGAATTTCTTCCAGTCGAGTCCCTCGGCAAAGTCTCCTGATTTGTACTCATCATTCGAAGTGTCCATGCGAAAGAATCGGAGGGCGTGTCTCCAGCTGACAGCCTGGAATATTGCGCAATGCTTTTCGAACTGTGCATCTGTCGTAGAATCGCATATCATGATGCAGAAAAAGCTTAGTTGTTGGTGTGCTGGATTGTTGCTCGCTGTCGAAAAAACACTGCCTGTTGACAATGTGCGTGTCGGGGATCTTCCTGCTGTAAACCCCGCACTTCCGGTCCTTGAGGGAGTGTGCCCCACATTTCCGGTCGAAGGAACGCGCCCAGCATATTGGGTGTTTGTCATGCCAACACCAGAAACGGTTTGAGCCCAATCTTCTGCACAGGCGGCTTTTGAGACATTCCCCTCGAGAAGACCCTTCATATCCGAGATCAAGACGTCCCGAAAGTCATTCAGAAGGTGCAAGCCGTCTCTCCAAGGCTGATTTGCCAGAGGAAGCAGCCACAGTGTCTTGGGTGCGGGCAGACCAACAAGATCGAACAGCCTAAATCGCAGCACTTCATGCATTCGCTTCTGGAGCCAATCCCTCTCTGAGAGCGTGGATGTCGGAAGGCCCATGAACATGAAGAGTCCTTCAGCGTATGCTGAGCTGGTTCCGTCCAGATGTACATGTGCGTGCACATGCGATTCTTTCACAAAGTCAACCGCCACGTCGATGAGCATGTCAAGGAATGAGTTCCAATTCAGCTGAAATTTGCAGCCCATTTTGCTGTGTCTGGAGCACACTTCGTAAAACTCCAAATCGTCCATCAGTGCGAGGCCTTGTTCCACTTGCTCCCGGGACCCGATCCATCCAAACACCTGCGCAAACTTTAGCATCGTGCCGACGTCAATGACTGAATTTGGACTCACACAACGTTCTGGCACATCGTCATCTTTGTCTAACCAGCTAGTCACGGCATTTGCTTTGTCCATGACTCGCTTCTTCATGGTGGGCATGCGCACAAGAAATGACAGGGCCCCAAACGTCGAGATCTCTCCAGGAGCAGCATGTCCAGATATTTCTTCAGAATCATTTACCGATGCAGATTTCTGGATACTCGTGGTCCTCTTGAATCCGAAAAGGTTCTCAGCTCCAGCAGTCGCCATCATCTCATTCGCAGCCTTTTGGTTTGTCTTTACGGCCCTACGAACGGAGTAATTTTGGCTTGCAGACAGATAACTTTCGTCTGTCACATCTATGAAATCTTTGTCCGTATAGCCCATCCGCTGCGCAAAGGCTGAAGACAGTTGATCCAAATCATCTTCGACCTTCGGTGTTTGCCGTGAGCGCACAGCACCAATCTTCTCCGAAACTTCCGCGTGAAGTTCACGTAACATATCATCCGCCGCCTGCCAGACTGCAATTTTGCTCGTGTCTGCCCGGCCGATTCGGTGATCTATATCCTCCACGTACGCTGTTTTGAAGCGCCTAGCAGTGTCAGCAACGTCCTCCTTTAAATACTCCTCTTGTGCCCATCGATAAGCCTTGGGCAGTTCACCGCAAACCTCCTGAAGCGGACTCATCATTGACTTCTCTTCCTCGGATATCGTCTTAAGGACGGTTTCACACAAGCTGTCTGTCCACAGAGACCTGACGAACTCATCTTCCTCGACGCGATCAGCGTATTTTTTCTTGACGCATTTGAACAAGATTTCTGCTGTAGCCAAGTCTCCATTGCAGAGAGGTATGAAGTCTTCAGAATTGAGACACTCTTTAGCATCTGAAGTGCGACTGATTAAGTACTGGTAGGCGCGCTGCTTATTCTTTCGGTGCTCCTGTTCTTTCTTGCTCAGCTCGAGATCCACCTTTGTTGAAGTCGCGGAAAGCTGTAACTCATCCGGCTCAGCCAGACATTCGGCAAGGTATGCACCCTCTGCCGCGTCGATTTTGCCATAGGCTTTCAAGACGGATACTCGTTTCAGCGCAGCCCGCCGGGCGTCAATCGGACTAGCAGGTAGCGCCTTCTTATCTTCACTGGTGGAAATGTTCAGAGTTCGGAGAACCTCAAGCCGCTTTTCGTTGAATCTTCGCAATTTTTCTTCATTTGTCTTTGATATGGTATCTGTAGGAGGCATATTTCGAGATTCATGAATGGCTCTCTGGGACATCGCTGCGGCAGTAGCATCACTCGCCGATGCTGATTTCAGGTGGCTGGAGAAAAAGTGGAAAATGTCTTGCAAAGGACGCTGCCAGCGGCGAATCGTGCGCATGATAGGATCAGATTGTCCTGCAAATCGCTGTGCAATGGTATTTCGTAAATTCTTTTGTGCTGTGAGTCTTTCCAGCTTGTCTTCTGCTTGCTGAGGCGTGAGGAACTGAGCCAGAAATGCATCAACTCGGGAGCGTTCGTCGAGTTTCATGTAGATGAGCATGACATGCAGCAAATGGCTTTCAGAGGCATCTGCATCTATTGCATGGCCAACACCGAGATTCAACGGATCATGTCGGAAAACAGTCACTGCTGCCGTGAGGATGACCGCTTGCAAAATATTTTGGTATCTTTGTGTCTCGCTTTCTGGGAGGCCATGAACGCAGCCTGTGATCGCTTCCATGATAATATCAAACATTTGTCGGGTGTCCAACAATATTGGGTAGATACCAAAGTCCCGCATCGTAATAAGCATTGCTTGCGTCGGTGTAAGCTTGACCCCGTGAGTCTCATCGGTAAGGAATAATTTGTTCGCTAGGCTCCAGCAAATTTCTTGCAACACATCTGCATGCAGATGGAACACTGCACCGATGGGATCATCTGCGCTGTATTCGGATGCAGAGTCACTTGCCTCACCGTCATCACGCCGATTGAGCTGCGCATTGCAAATTGCATCCACAAACTGCTGTGCGGTATAATCGCTGCGGCACATGTCCCGAATCTCGCTGCAGAAATTTTCAACATCATTGTTGAGGAACTTCATGAACTCTTCATATCCACCACTACCGCTACGTTTACTGAGGAAGGCAGATTCTGTTGCAGGCTTCGTCTTCTTGGCATGAATAGTCGGGCCATTCTCAAAGCGTGATTTCCCGCGTGGCCTTGTCCTTGAAGGCATCAGACTGAGTCCTGCGTCGTGCGGCAAGTGGGCCGACTCAATGGGGGGCTTCTTGACCATTGAGGCTGATCGATCAAGGTTTGGAAGTTTGCATTTGTCTGCTCGAAAATGGGTTGCAACAGCTTGCTTCCAAGGAAACTTCGTCGACTGGGTCCTGAAGTCGTGGACATAGGCATCCACTTGTGACAAGGTCCTGCGATACTTTTGCTCCAAGCTCTCCGCAAATGACGTGTAAGGTGGCCGCCCTGCTTCTATTCGAGATCGATCCGGTTCTCTCCAACAATCTATCTTTGCCTTGCAATTCTGGTCGTGGGGACGCGGAGATATACCAAGGAAGTGTGTCCTCAGGCGTGGTGATTGCTGAACATAGGCTGCGTTGGCGCGGGGTGAGAGAAACTTCTGCACGGGATGAGGCACCCCGTGTGGTGCAGGATCTTCGAGTGTCTGCTTTAGATTGTCACTTGCAGTCCGAAGACGTTTCTCCCATGAAAAAATCTTCCTCGGGCTTGCATTAGGATCATTCAGACCACTCTTCATGACGCTGACGATAGTCCGCCTAGGTGTCTCTAGCGTTGGAGCAGGCATTTTGTCCTGGGGCTCGAATTGCCTTGACCTGTTCAATGCCTTATTGTAATCAAGCAGCTCCTGAAGAGAGCTCTTGGGCTTCGAAGCGACACGGTCTGCACCACTAGATGATGTCTCGATGCCAATATGTGTGTGGCCTGATCGTTGACGTCTCTCAAAAAGAGTCAAACGACTGCCGCTCTCACCTGCGGTGTCTTCTGATCCACTCGACCAAGTTTCAAGTTGTCGCGTCTGCACTTTCGCGGCGTTCATTGGCCAATGCTGTTCATCCCAGGAAGGGCCTGACGGCGAGCTGTGAGTTTTGGCAGATGACGCAGAAAACGCGCCGGAACTCTGTGGTGGAGCATAAGTTGTGGCGCGAGACAGCTCGGACAGCGGCGTATTGATCCCACCCCGGCTGGCTGGGGTCGGAAGGCTCAGCGATTCACGGAATATGTGTGTCCCGTCAGCTGGCTTCTGAGCCTCTGGCACAAGTTGTACTCCTCCGCATTCATTCAGCTTCTCCCCAGCCGCTGATTGCACATGGGGGTATCCGCTAGGGTTTCGGCGACCAGGGGGGATGCTTCCAAAGATTTCTTGGTACTTGAAAATGTGAAAATTAAGAATGGTCGGCATTTTTTTGAGCAAGATCTCTCGTGGCGTCGATGCGGACTCATTTTGCCGCAGCAGCATTTGCATCTCGCACACAATACACAATCCTGCTGGATCCGTTCGGCCCCGGACTCTTTCTTCGCAAGATCGGTGGAAGCTTCTACTGCAGCCAACACAGAATTTCATGCCGGCCGGCTTGACCGGTACTCGTTTCCCACAGAACGGGCAAGCATCTCTGCCAGACGAGCCTGCAGGTCAGCCGCTGCGCGGTCTAACTACTTTGAACAACAAGAGATACATTCATTGAAGGCACCACCTGTGCAGATCCACGAAGCAAGAATGGCAGGTAGGCAAGTCAAGATGCAGGTGCCACAGAGACGAGTGAGTCGTCAGGCACTTGTGGCAGTCACGGACATCGCTCGCGCTTATATGGTCCCAGTTGTCCAGTGGATTGTGCAGTGCATGCTGCGGTTTCAGGCTCTCTTCCTTCGACTTGTCCGCAGCCCGCTGAACAGCAGCAGTGGCTTCATCGATCTCCGCGATCACCTTCGATAACCCACGGTGAATCTGCTGAAGCATCACTGCGTGAGTCGGGCGTGAAGGATGACGACAGACAGAGAACCCGACCGCGGCGCCGCCGTGCACGCGGCACGAGTCATGTCCGCAGGGGAGGTTTGTCCCGAAACACTACGTCTACCTGTCCGCCCCAAATCTTCCCACAGACAGTATGCATAATACCTTCATTTTGAATTTCTGCCATTAGTAGCCAACATCGACAACGGGCTGATTCTGTGCCTTGAGCGGGACGCCACAGGCTAGGAAACGGAAAACAATCGAAACACTACCTGTTGGTTTCCTTCGTCCTCCTGGTGGATCACGAGGGCGGCATCCTCCTTCGCGCCCGCGGCGACGGATTCGTCGTCCTTTGGAGCCCCTCTGACCGTGAAGCCCGGCAACAGGTGCCACCGCGCACAGGCGTCGCAGCACCGCTCAAAGGGAATCTGCGCAGGGCACGGACCCGCAAGCGGGCATGAGAGCCGTTGGCACACGGCAGGCATCCGCGCCGCGTGCCCCATGCGGGCACGGTGGGGCGGCAGGCACGGTGCACGCGCACGCTCTGCCCGCCGCTGCACGCCAGCGCTACCTCGGGACGCACCACCGGGGCGCCCGCGTGGCCGCCGTCCGCCGCCTTCGGCCTCGTCGTGTGCCATCTGCCGCCCCCCGCGCTCAACCGCCGGCACGCCGGACACTCGTCGCTGGGCTGCACATGCCGGGCGGCGCGGGCGCGCGGCGTCAAGGGCCGGGGAGCGGGGGGGCGCGCCGCGGGGCGCTGGCGCGTGGGGCGCGCGCGTGGAGCCGCTGGCAGCACACCTGCACGACCGCGTTGGACCTGGACGAGAACGCATTGAACGAAAAATTTGTCTTGTTGCGCTTGAGCACCGCCGGCGGCATGCGCTGCGGGGCACAGCGTTTGGCCGGGCTACCGGTTGGCCGGGCGTGGGTACCCACAGCGCAGCCTTGACCCAGGCTCAAGGGCTGCGCTGCTCCTTTGCACCTTGATCACCGGTATTTTCCACGGACGGTTTGTGGTCCGCCAACGGTCCACGAACTAACAGAACCTGTTCCTCGCTATAAACTGCGGTATTGCTGCCCAAAAAAGCAGCACGCAAAGGTATGAGGGCGCACACACCGTGCGGCGGCGCGCGGCGCAACACGACATGTGCGTTGCATCCCGCACAGACTGACGCCCCGGTGCCGCCGCTAGCAGATGTTCGCGCTCCTCGTACAGGCCAAGCAGATGACCCAGCTCTCCGAGTACATCGGCTCCGTGGGCGTTGAGGGCGGCCAGGGCGACGCCGACTACAACTTCGGTGAGGGCGGGCTGCGGGTGCTGCGGGGTCGTCCTGGCGGGCCCGTTCCTGGGCGCCGACGTCCCGCGCGGGGGGCGCGATCGGGCGGGGCGCGAGCCCGCGCACCCGCCCGCCGGCGCCGCTGGGACCCGGGGCCCCCGGGCCCAATGCCGTCGGGCCGCGGGTGCAGGAGCGTGCCTGCCGTGCGCGGATGCAGTACCCCGTGTGGGCGCCCAGTCTCTCACTCGTGTGCTTCCTGATGCCTCGTGCGCGCGGGGGGCACCGGCAGGCTCCTACGACGATCACGACCGCTGGGGTGTCGCTTCCGGCCTGGGCGACATTGATGACAAGGAGTTCTCCACTGGTGCCGGGGGCTTCGGGGTGAGTTTTTCGCGCGCGCACGGCCCGTTTCCATCCCTGTGGTGTTGTGTGCGGGAGCGCAGGTCCCGCCGCCTGATGAGAAAGCACGCGTCCGCTCGCCCAGCGCACCGCCTGTGTTGCCCTGGCCTGCTCGCTAATCTCGATGCCGTTTGTCATGGGCACAGTTCGCCTAAAGTGCAAGCGCTGGAACGCCCAGCAAGCGGGCTTGAGGCGGTGCGCTGGAACGGGGTTGCGCGGGTTTGTGCCAAGACATAGCGGCTTTACTTGTACGAGCGGATGACGGGGGGCAGGGGCAAATGGGGGAGCTGGATCTTGTTGTGTTTGTTGTAAAGGGAAGGCGAGGAAAAACGCTGATCTTGTGGAGCGCACCGTCGTCGCGCGCTGGCAAGCGTGTAGTTTGGAGTGTCCGGGGTACGCACGCGTGAGCAGTCTTCAAGGCTGAGCTCAGCGCCTGCTCATTCCCCGCCGTCTTTCCGACGAGGCGTTCTTGAGCAATGTTCCGTTGCAACCTTTCTATTTGCACGCTGTGTGATGCCGCTCTCGACAGGCGAGCGCCAGCCCACAGCGAGGGCGCCAATCCCTGTCGAGCGAGCGCCTGCACCTGGGCACGAGAGGTCGATCACTAGGCATTGATGCAGTGACACCTACTTGAAGAGTGCGTCCAGGGACGCCGAATCTAGGTCCTTCCGCGCGCGCAGCACGTTGCGCGCCTCGTCCCTTGTCAGCGTGTCGTCTTCGAGATCTGCAAAAATGTCGACGGCATCTCCCACCTGCCATGGACAGCAAGGAGAGTTGAGACCAGCAACGAGCAATTATCACTGGCGCAAAACCAGCGAGCCCAAACGGCGTCACAGTTGCGCGCCTGCGGCATGGAGCGGTTGTCATTGTCCCAGGAGAGTACATTGAGCAACGTGCTGGAACGCACTAACCCGCTCCACGGACACGAGAAGGGAGATGGCTCGCGCCCGTCTCATGATACTTCGGCACGCCTTGTCTGGAACCAGCGCACCATCCTCGGAATCCTGCGCGAGCTCGCCTCGAGTAAAGATGTCGATGATTCCTCGGATCTGCGCCTGGAGGCAAATGCCGCCTGCCTCTGAAAAGTCTCCTCCGCCCAAGGCTATGCCCTAGGAGAGAGAGAGAAAGAGAGAGAAAGAGAAAGAGAGAAAGAGAGAGAGAGAAAGCGCGCGCGCGCGCGCGAGAGAGAGACGGACAGGCAAGGAGAGAGAGAACGAGCGGGCGAGTGAGCGGAGACGTGACTTGCTTGGGCACACACGCACGTCCCATATTCGGGTGCACATGCACCCTGAATGCACACGTGCGTCTGAGAGATACGAGCCCAACGAAGCATGTGCGTGCGCCCACATGTAATATACATGCATGTGCGTTCACTCTATGCGCACGCAATGCACGCACGTGCACGCACACGCATGCGTCTAGGTGCAAGTATGTGCGACTGCCACGAGACCCCCGAAATCGCCCACGCGCATTCACACTCTCACATGATCTATGCGTATGGATCGAGTTGCGCCCACGCGTGAAAGGACATGTGCATATGACATGTGCATATCGACAGATACCTCGAGCCGCAGCGCCAGTTTCTCAAGCAGGGAAATGGCGATGTTTTCAATCACCGTCCTGTCACACGCGCTCTGCAGCGGGAGCACCACCTGCCCCGCGCAA
>Ga0115006_10002829_pt1 | contig 11608 bp, 8 predicted proteins | sample ArcOceMetagenome_3_FD_88943 | JGI IMG/M metagenome (GOLD analysis project Ga0115006, IMG submission 88943) | Marine eukaryotic phytoplankton communities from Arctic Ocean - Arctic Ocean- Svalbard ARC20M Metagenome | ecosystem: Environmental > Aquatic > Marine > Oceanic | place: Arctic Ocean...
CTCGCTCCCTCGCTCGCTCCCTCGCTCGCTCGCTCCCTCCCTCCCTCTCTCGCTCTCTCTCGCTCTCTCTCTCCCTGCTGCTGTTGCACAGCGGGGGTACAGGCACGCCGACGTAGGGGCTATGCATCTGCCTACTAATGCGTGTACGTGGACTCACGTCGAGCTCTCGTGCCCACTCAGGCGCCGGCAAAGCAAACCCGCTCATCGCCATCCGAATGCTCGTCGCGTCCTCCGCACTCAAGTTGCTTGCCCCTGCTGGCGTAGCCGCCACGACTTCCGTAGTCACCGCAGGCAACTCGCCGGGAAAAGCCGCAGGGATGATCCCGTCACCCCGCGCCACCCCGCGAGCGTCGGATGGTTCCCCAGGTGCGTGCGCCGTCGACTCGGGGGCAGGAGCAGGCCGTCCGCCGCCTGGCCCAGTCTCTCCACCGTTGTCGTCATCAGAATCGGGCTCAGATGCATCGTCTCCGCTGCCTAGCAGGCTGTAGCCCGCAGGCACCTGCTGGCAGAGACGGGTCAAACGCTGGGCATGAGGAGCGCAGGACACGTGCGCGCGGGCTCTCTCGGGCGCGCTCACGCACCGCTCCGCCGTCGCTGTCGCCGTCGCTGTCGCCGTCGCTGTCGTCTGCGCCCGCGCCGTCGCTGCCGGCTGGCGCCGTGTCCGCATGCTGCGCCACGGACACAGCAGCACCGTGTGTCACCCACACGCAGGCGCGCCAGTATGAGGGGAGTGGGGGCGCGCTGCGGCGCAGCCGGAAACGGTGGGGGCAGAGCCCGCGCACGCGGGGCGCGATGCGCGACGCGAACAAAGCATCCGGCGCTGCGTGCGCGGGACGCGTGCTTGGCACACGCACCGTGTGCCCGTTCGCCGGCGCCATGACCGCCTCAGCCTGCAATGTCTGCTGGTAGTCGAGCTCGAGCAGCGCTAGCTCGCGCTCCAAGTGCGCTTGTATCTGCTCCACGGCCTGGCCCGCCGGGGCTCTCGGTGCCATCCTGAGGTCCGGCCGTCACGAACCAGTAGGAAGGAGCAAACGCTAACCGCCCGAACTGCCCATGGCGGTGGTGTATGAAGCGGCGGTGGGGGCCTAAAGGAGGCGGGGGACACGCTCGGGGCGTGCAGAGCGATGCCGTCGCCCACCAAAACGCCGGCGCGGCCGACGAGCGCGCGGCCCGGGTCGGCAAAGCGCGCTCCCGTGGGCACCGCGACGCCGGGCGCCAGGCCGCAGAGCGCGGGGGCGCACGGACGCGCTGGGTCTGCCGGCACCGCGGCGTCCGTGCGCCCCAAGTCGCCCCTGAGGAAGCCGGTCAGTGCCATCGGCAAGGCAATGAGCAAGCACCTCGACGATCTCTGGGACAACGACCCGACAACGCACGCCGGGATGGGGGAGACGCGGAGGTCGCCGTCGCCGGCCCGGAAGGCGCGACGCGCCGAGCACGAGCTCAAGACGGCAGTCGAGGAGAGGGCACGCGCAGTGGAGCGGCAGTGCTTCAGTGTGATGCATGCGCACACCCATCCTGTGCGCTGCATCTGCCTCGGGCCGAGATACACGTACTCGGCAAGCATGGACGGGCTCATCAAAGTCTGGCAGTTCGACGACCTGCTGGACGTGCAGGGGACAAAGGGGCCCGCGCAAGCGCCGGTCCAAGAGCTCAAGGCGCACGGTGCCGGCGTCTCCTGCCTGTGCGTCGTCGACGATAGGCTGCTGTGCTCTGGCGGCTGGGACAGCACGGCAAAGGTCTGGGACATGTCGGGCGGGCACATCTGCCTCGCCACCCTCAAGGGCCACCATGAATTTGTGCGTGCCGTCGCCGGCAGCGCTGGAAAGCTGTACACCGGAAGCAACGATCGGACAATCCGCGTGTGGGACTTGGAGAGCTTCCAGTGCGTGGGCATGATGGCTGGACATAGTCTCGCCGTCATTGCGCTCGTCGTCGCCAACGACAAGCTCTTCTCTGGTGGGTATGATCTTACCGTCAAGGTCTGGGACCTCAACACGCTTCTGTGCATCAGGAATATTGGAGGCCACCAGCAGGTAATGCGTCACGCGGTGAGGCGGAACGAGGGTGGCTCTCTTGAGCGGTCCTTGCTCCTGCCACTCGCTGCCCCGCCTCACACGTCACACGGCATCCCCACCAGTACACAGGCAACCTCAGAGTGCGCAGGGACGCACGTGCGTGTACGCGCACACGTACGTGCAAAGCAGCACGCGCAAGAAATGCTAGGATCCTGGCGCGTGCACACGCACACGCACACACGCACTCGCACACACACACGCACGAGGCAAGCGACAGGGAGGGCGCGCAACATGAGGCACTCTCGCCACTCTCACAACTTTGACCAGCCATTGCCCGAGATCTGAAAGCACGGCAGCTAACGTATGCGCTGAACGCATGCGCTGGGCGGCGGGTGGCAGGTGATCACGAATCTGTCGGTTGGGCGCAAGATGCAGCCCGACAAAGAGACTGGCGAAATGTACCCCCACCTAACCGTGTACTCGTGCGGCGAAGACAACTCCATCTTCATCTGGGATGCGCACACCCTAACGTGCAAAGGCGAAATGCACCTGGACCTGCCGCACCAAGACTCTCTGCCGGCCTCCGCTGGGACGCTCCTGTCCGCGCCCACGCGCCCAGGCGAGATACAGCCGTTCGTGACGTGCAAAGGTCTGGATGGAGTGCTCTACGTGGGCCATCGGGGCGGTGCCGTGGAGCAGTGGGACTTGGAGACCAAGGCCTGCTTGGGCGCCAATGCTGGGCACACGGCTTCGGTGCGGGCGCTGGCGATTTTGCACAAGGTGCCATACGCGCACAGCCTTGTGCTCTCGGGAGGTGACGACGGCACAATCCGCGTGTGGAAAAATTCGACATTGCTGGCCGGCGAAAAGGAGGGCATCAGGCAGGAAGGCGAGCGGAGGGCGCAAGAGGAAGCGCTGGCGAAGCGGCGCGCTAAGGAGGCGCTTGAGCAGGAGCGGCAGCGCATTAAAAACGAAATCGCCAAGCACAAGGCTGAGGTCTTGTGCTTGCTAATGTAATAGGCCTCTTTTGCCATGTAAATAGGTCTCTTTTGGTATTTACGCATACCTGTGCGTGCAGGAGGATGAAGAGGTAGCGCGCGGCAGCTTGCAAGTGGTGCTGCGCGGGGGCATGATGCCTGGCGAACACCAGTGGGACGACTGGAGTTTCTTTGCGGGGTACCTCTCGCACAAGTCGAGGATGAGCGAGATCACAGTGTGGAGCATGGCGCACGTGCATGGGATCCAGTGCGGCTACCGCCGGGACGGCGAGAAAAAGGGACAAAAGGCGGACAAGCACGCCACAGACCTAGGGAAAGGTATGCCCACAGCCAACCTGACGGTGTTCAAGGACAACGAGGAAATCACAGAGCTGCATTTCATCGTGAGTGAGACGCAGAACAAGGGCGTCATCGGGCAGATACGCATCAAAACTTGCCTTCTCTCCCCCGACGGCTCTGCAGGTGACGTGCAAGAGCACACGTTCGGGCGCGTGACAGATGGCAAAGAACACTCCTTCATCACTCCTCCTGGGCACCGGCTCTTGTGCCTCTCGGGTAGCCACGACGACGCTGGGCTCCGCGAGTTGGGCATGGTGTTCGTGCCCAAAATGGAGCGGTATGCTGGCTTAGTTAGGGTTTGTTCTGCTGCAGTGGGGTGTCCCTACTTTGTGCTATGGTGTACATTGGCAATAATCTAATCTATGATATAGTAGATTGGCCGGCACTACAGTGTTCTGCCAGCATACTGTATAGACCACAGTACATTCATAGTACATAGAGTAGGGTGGCAGCCTGTCCTGGCAGTTTACTGACAGCATACTATGATCCAGTGCCAAAGGCGGCGCGGGAGGCGCGACGCTCTCGCTGTGTGGGCGCACTCGCATCTCGATTGGCCTGGCGGATGGTCGGCTGTTGGCGCTGGATAGCAAGATGCGCCTGGCGGCCATGGCGCCGGAGGGTTCGGCACTGCTGGATTCGTTGCTGGTGCTTGACGGCGAAGGCGACCGCTTTGCGCTGCGGACCAAGTACAAGGGACAGTACCTGGCCCTCCGTCCTGACCGCACCATTGGCTGCCGCATGGCGGGCTGGGGCGGGTTTTCTGACGACGAGGTGTTCGAAATTGTGGTGGAGGAAACGGACAATGGGGACCGGGTGTCGATTCGCGCCCCCAACGGCAAGTTCATTGGCGTCGATCCTAGCACGGGCTTGATGATTGCGGCGTTTGCCGAGATGCGAGAGGATGAATTGCTCAAGGTCATTCCTCGCAGCATGGACGCTTCTGCTCCCAGCCTGGAGCCAGCAACCTCGCTTCGCGTGGGTGCGCGCACGTTCGAGGAGCGGGCGGAGCTGAACAGCGTGCAGTTTAGGGATCGGGGACGCAGGTTCAAAAGAGACCTGGTTCAAGCCTTGCTCCTCCGATTCGGCATCCAGAAAATGACAGATTTGGCAACGCACGTGTGGTGGTCGTGTGACCAAGCGCGCTTGCTGCTGGAGCTGCCCGGAATGATGGCTGCGGCGGGTGCCGAGTGGGTGACCATTCACCTTACAAACTTGTTGCGAAATCTTTTTTATTGCAGCGCTGTGGCTGCCGTTGGCGGGCTCAGCTTGCTGCAGTCCGTGATGCGGGAGCACTCAGGGCGTGTGGCGGAAGCATGTCATGAGCTGCCTCACTCGAACAACCCCGATGAACAGCCAGAGGGCATCACGCAGGGTGTGCAGAAGCTTCTCAAGTTCATCACTGACCAGGGCCAAGAGCTGCACCAAGCGCCCGACACCTTGCTTTGGCGACTGCTCAAGCACCCCATGCCTCGGTCTCTGGGCAAGTCACTTAGCGATGACATCGAGCGCGTCAAAGCCAGCGTGAAAGAGATCATGAAAGCGGCTCAGACAGTCAAGCCCGACATGGTGCCGCTGATTGGCATCAAACGGCGTCTGCAGACTCTGCGGGATGTGGGAGCCATCAAGGCCATGGGTCTTGCAGACCAGTGCAAAGAGCTGCTGGAGGCAATCGATGACAAGGTCAGAGCGCTGAGGATCAAGCCAGACGAGGTGGTTTCGGCATTCGCCAACAAGCACATGCGCACGCAGCAGGAGAAAGCTATTAACTCGCGCAACAAGGTCTGCGCTGCTCACAATTTTGAGCTCTTGGCCGATGCGCTGTATCGTGCCAAGGACGAGGTAATCGCGCCCCGTTGTCCGCGTGTCATGTGGCATGATATGATATGGCGTGCCGTGATGTGCTGCACATGTGCGCGAGCGCTGATCCTCGCGAGTGTGCCGGTCACAGGACGAGGCCTATGTCGCTTTGACGGGCGCCCTCCAGGAAGGGCAGGAGGCGGAGGATGTAAAGAACGCCGTGCTGGGAGACGCGGCAAGCGTCTTGCCTGGCGATACAGAGATCGAGGTGCAACTCATCTCCTTCGACCCCGGCACGCTGACGATCTTGATCCGCTTTGCCAAGTACGGCACGAACAACGAGGGCGCGACGGCTGACGATGAGGAAGCCGACGCCGGCGATGAAGGGGATGCTGCCGCCGAGGGCGCCGCAGATGCGCCTGGCGGGGATGAGGAGAAGGCGAGCAAGACACCTCGCGCTGGCAAGGAAAAAAAGGGCAAGAAAGCTCTCGGCAAAGGCAAGAGCAAAAAATCGGTTGTCGCCTCAGGACCCGCGACCCAAGTGTCGTCCGCACGAGATGCCATGGGGGTTCGCGATTTCCTCGTCGACTGTGTGCGCGCCGGCAAGAAAGTGGGCTCCGGCGCCATCCGTGGGCTGGCAGAGGGCGAGCTGTTGCTCAAGCCTGCGTGCGTTTTTGTGGGCGGTCCTCGCGAAGAAACCATGTGGGAGCGCAAGGCCCTCTACATGAGCGTGCTCCCCGCACTCCGCAACGAGATGCGTCGGCACCGCATCAGTCTGAACTGGCTCGACTGGCACCACGCGGGTTCTTCGTCCTCTCCCAACGTGCCGGTCGAGTGGAGGGAAGTGCGGGAAGGACAGAGTGAGCGCACTCCATTTGGACCCCCCAGCGCCCAGGTGCAGCCCTCGCAGTGGCGCTGTGTAGAGGCAGTCGACTCCTGCACGCTGCCTGTGCCCGACGGCACGCGACGCCCGCTAGCGCTGATCCTTGTGGGCAACTCTGCCGCCAAGCCCATCTCGGCCATCGACGAGTACATTCTGCGCCAGCGGCTCCCCGAAGCGCTGCCACCGCCGCAAAAAGACGAGCCAGCTAGCGTAGAAGGCGGCTTTACCCGCACGACTTCGGCCAAAGGAGGGAAAGCGGCGCTGCCTGTGGTGCAAGAGCGACCGTCTTTACTGCAGCTTGTGCTGGCGCGCCTGGGTGTTGGTGACACTTCCGGCAAACGTTTTCCAAGCCGCCAGTAAGTTTCTTGCTTGCGCGCAAGCCCATCCACCCGGCCGCCCACGCGCCCACCCAACCCCCCGAGCACACACGCATACGTCCATTCGTCGTGTGTGCTCGCATGATAGTATGTGTGTCATGTATACGTATGTGTGTGCATGCATGCACGCATGCGCAGTCGAAACGTGGTTTACCCACGCCCTTCTCACATCCTGTAAGATGTGCTGTTGTTGAGCGTGTGTGGTCTTGGCCTGGTACTCGCGAGGTAACGAGCGAGGTGTGTGTGTGTCGTGCCAGGTTGCTCCACACGGGCAGATCGTTGGACTTGCATGAGGGCGCCAGTCCTCTCAACAGCCCGCGCGAACGAGGCGTCTCGTCGGAAGAGCAGGTTGAAAAGGACAAAGTAAAAGCAGCCTCGCCCAAGGAAAAGCCCGCAGCCAAACCCACATCCCCGAAGGCTGCATCTTCAAAGAATGCTGCAGAGCCTCGGGTTGCTGAGGCTGGCGAGGCCAAGGAGGGCGAGGGAGAGGGCGAGGGCGAGGGCGAGGGCGACGAGAAGACTGAAGGTGACAAGTCGCCGCGGGAAAAGGGGGAGAGTGCGTGGTTCTTGGTGCCAGGTGGATCACCGAGCATGGTGTGTGAGCCGCTGTGTTTTGTCAAGGAGAGGGCTTGTATCAAAGACGAGATTTTTGCGCGGGAAGTGCCGGCCACCGCGCGCGAGCTGTTCGACGCGGATGTCTGCGAACAATCACAGCGAAGACGACGCCTTGCTGCCGTCGACCGCGTGGCAGGGCAGATAAGCTTGGTGAAATCGACCCCTGGCATTGTGACGCGCTACACCCTCAAGTATCGCACGTTGGCGCCGCGCACGGGTCCAGGTGCGGAGAAGACAGTGTGCTGGTCAACGGTTCTCGTAAAGGATCTGCCAGTGCCAGCGACGGGCGAGGATGCCCTGATCCTGCAAGATTATGTCGGGCAGTGCCAACTGGTGCATGAGGCGTTTCGGTTCGAGTTGCCTTGGCGCACCACGATGGAAGACATCGATGTCAACTTCAGCTACTTGAGCAACCGCGGCCACAATGCGGTGGTCACCTACAAGGGAGACAATGCCGAGATCTCTGCAGCGCTCGCGACGCAAAAGACGCAGATTCGGATGGCTGCCAATGTGCGAGTGGCGTTGAGGGGCTGCGACGTCAGGAACACGGCGCAGGCAAATGCGCCCTGCGACGACCACGACATGACGCTGGTGGATATTGCGGGCATTCCTGAAGGCACGTCGGAGGCCGACGTTTTTGACACGCTGTCACTGCAAATGCAAGAATGCAACGTGACCAACCACCCCTCGCGAGCCGGGGGCGAACATACCGGGTATGCAGAGCTCATGTACGAATCGCATGCAACAGCCATGCAGATACTCAGGAACTTCCAAGGCCAACCCTTCATCATCCTCCGGCCGCTGACGTCTGAGGATCCGCTGCGCAACTGTGAGGTTAGCCTTGATCGTGCCGAAAGCGACCCAGTTGGGTACCTCAAGTGCACAGGCCTGCCCTACAACGTGACGGAAGCCGACGTGCGGGCCTTTTTCGACATTCGTCCGTGTGTCGAATACAGCACACTGCGCCGGGACAAAGTGACAGCAGTGTTTGCCATGCGGCATCGCCGCGCCGCGGAGCTGCTCATCGCCAACTTCGACAAAACCCGCCCGTGGGGTCTTACGGGCGATCGTTTGAGCATGAAAATCGTGGATACTGCCCTCAACACGACCCGCGTCTTCGCGTCGAATCTGCCGTTTGCGCTGAATGAAAAGCTTACTGACCCCGAGAAAATCCTCAAGGATCTGGTGCACAAGGAGAAAGAGCTTCTGCAGAACATGATGGCGCTGCCCGTGCAGCCCATCTCCGAGCTCTCACAGGTCTTTAGCTGCGAATTCCCTGTCGGTAACCACGGCCACGACCGCAAGTACGGGTTTGCCGGCGAGTCGCAGCTCACATTTGTGCATGAAGCACTCGGCAAGATGGCGCTCACTGCCTGCGGCAAGGACAAGAAAGTGTCGATTCTAAATCACGCTTGCAGCATGTCTACGGCCGTGGACCCGCGTGCGCATTGCGCGGCAGTCGAGTATCAGCAGGAGGACTTGTGCAAGATGATGCTGACTTGCTATACGACCCTCCGCTCCTCCATCAGCCGCATGGCGCCTGCGCACCCCTTGCCCACCGGTTCGCTCCTCATGCACAAGCTTCTGCGCCAGGATCAACTCACGATGGAGCAGGAGCTCTCGCTACGTGGCTGTGTGGCCGGGTTCTCCATGTCCGCTCAGGAGCGTGGTGTTCTGCTCCGCTTTCTTGGCGAAATGTGCCAGGTCTTCCGGGGCGTCGAGGCGGAGTGGATCAAAGTTGACGGGACCGTGTCCCGTGACCAACTTCGCTACCTTGGCGACGGAATCTTCAACTCTGCTCACAAAAATGTGCTGGAGGCAGTGAAGGAGAGAAAAAGGGCGGCGATTGCAGTCTACGGACCCGCAGGAAGCGGCAAGACGTGGTTTTTGGCGCGCCTGGCTGCATATTACCGCAAGACCTACGCCGACGAGTTCAAGAAGAAAAAAGACGAGGCCGACGCCGCTGCAAAAAAAGTCAAGAAGAAGCCCGCGGCGGCAGCTGGCGCCGGCGCCAAGGCGGGAACCGCCCCCGCAAAGAAGAAGGAGGTTGTGCCCACCCTGCCGCCCGCGCAGACTCGAGTGGTGTCCTTTTTTAGGAGCCCGTGGCACACTTTCAAGGACATGCTGCTCTTCCTGCTGCAGGAAGTGTGGGGTCCGATGGCAGACAACGTCGAGAATGAGGCGCTCAAGGGGAAGGACGTGGAGGTTCGAGCGCGGCTTGTCGCGTGTGCCGATGGCCAGGAGCTTGCTATCTTCAATGACGCGTTGTTGACTTTTTTCGCATCGGGCTTCAATCAGACCATCTTGTTTGTCCTCGACGGGCTCACACTGGAGGAGGGCGAGGCGCTGGCCGCGAGCCTCAAGGCGCTCAAGGAGACGCGCAATGTCAGGCTCGATTGCATCGTCAGCATCCTCACCGCGGATGAAGACGAGATTTACGACGGTAGAGAACTCCTGCAGGCGGTCAAGATTCCCGTGCTATCCCGGCCCGAGGCCACCGCCATTCTGTACGCAACCGTCAAGCAGCATGGGCCGCACCTGCTGCGCCAGCCGATCTCGCTCTTGATGCGAGTCTTCATAGGGCAAAGCGGCAACCCGCGCTACCTGTGCGCCCTTGCCCAGCTCGTGTGCGCCCAACCACTGCCCAAGAGCCTCACGGGGGACATTGACTGCATGGGGCTGGACCTCGACTCACTCTTCCGCAAGGATCTGCTCCCGTTGCTGGAGATAGAGCTCAACCCCAACGGCGAGCAGTTTCCCGGCGTGTCTAATGTCTTGGTGCGCGGGCAGATCGCCAGACACGACGACGTTGCTTCTGTCACGCGCTCTTCGCACTTGATGCAACCCGTGGAACGAGTGTTGCGGCTCTTGTACGACGCGGGCGAGCAAGGGCTCTTCCTGAGCGATGTACCGGCAGTCTTGGCCGTCGAAACCGGCTTCGCGGGCGTCGCCGACCGCGTGCTCTTTCCCTTGTTGCAACTGCTGCGCCCGCACCTGCACATGAGCAGCTGCTTCGGCGAGCAGCGCATTGCCATGCTGGGCCGGGAGCTGCGCGAGGCAGTGAAAGAGCGCTACTGGCCCTCGGCCCTCGTCTTTCGTGGCACTGGCTGCCAACAGATGAATGCGCGCCTGCGGCCACTTATCGGCCCGCTCAAGGCAGCATTTGGCAAAAAGGTTGGGAAAGCGCCCGTGATTATTCTGGATGTGGAGAACGGGCGAAGACTGGACACTGTCAAGCGACTGCTCGTCCGCTTTCTCCTCGCCTGGTCTGCACACCCGCTTCCTGGCGCTGCCGGCCGAGAGTCGTTGACACGCAGCGACTCCGACACGGGCCCCTACGAGGAAGGCTTCGCAAAGTTCAACATCCTGTCGTGCCAGGGCGACGCCTTGTCTTTTGCCGACAGCATGGTGCAGGTGGACGAAGAAGGCGAGCAGGTGCGCGCGGCCATCGCGTGGCTCAGCAAGCTTGGGAACCCCCTCCTCGGGGGCCAGGGGATCCAAGAGAAGGAAAGGGATGCGGCAGTCATCTCGCGGGTTGAATGGACGTCGGCCATCGAGCACATTGCTGCGGTGGGCAAAGGCTGCGATCATGTCTACCTCTTCTCCGACCGCACTCCCGGCGTGTCGGTGGAGCGCATCATGGACGAGGTCTCTCTCTCCTCCTCCGCTTTGCTCCTCGCATCGCCCCACGGCTTTTGACTGCTCCTCACTGCTCCTCACTGCTCCCCACTTCTTCTGGTTGTATGCACGTAACAGGTGCAGCAGTTGAGTTCGGAAATGGGCTATACATGGAAGGCGCGATACTCTTGTGTCTCCCTCGACGCCCCGGCGCCTTGGTTGGTCGCGCTTCCGTGCTTGCTTGCGTGCACGCATGCTGTCGTGCCTCCTTTCTGCTTTGCGTGTTGTCTTGCCGTCCTTTCCGTAGCAAACTGCTTTCCTTGCTGCTGTGCGAGCCCTTCGTTTCTGGTGTGCGCTCTCCTGCACCGCCGCCCAGTTGCGGTTCTTGCGTACACCCATGCCCGCGGTGCTGTAAACCCAAACGCAAATGAATCATGCGCACGTGCCTGCGTGCATGCTTGATGCACGCACAAATACGCGCACACACACACGCATGACGACACATCTGCATCGACACACACGCGCGCGCGCACACACACACACACACACACACACACACACACACATTCACAGCATCCGCATGCTACGACGAGTGGCGCACGAGACGGAAGGCGCCTTCTCCAGCCTCTGCACCTTTACCCTCCGACAGCAGCTCCTCTGGGACTGGTTTCGGCCCGCCCCAACCTTCACTCTCGCCCGTTGTCACTCTTCCCCGCGCGCTCTCTTTTCCTGCTTTGTCTCACTTGCCCTCTCTCGCTCACACGTGTGTGGGTGTGCGCGAGTGCTCTTCTCTCTCATGCTCGCACTTTCTGGCTCTCCACCTCTCGTGTGGCCTTCTGGTCGAGTGCTTCTATACAAGCATGCAAGGTTGCATGCACGTACGCGTACTCGCATGCATGCATGCATACCTACACGCATCGATATGGGCAAACGTATACACTTGCAAGTGCAAATGCATGTGGGTTA